>Ga0164306_10001144_pt1 | contig 11577 bp, 12 predicted proteins | sample Whisoiple_242_MG_FD_110213 | JGI IMG/M metagenome (GOLD analysis project Ga0164306, IMG submission 110213) | Soil microbial communities amended with fresh organic matter from upstate New York, USA - Whitman soil sample_242_MG | ecosystem: Environmental > Terrestrial > Soil > Unclassified >... | reverse complement strand
TGTCAACCGTAAGTCTGGTTCCATGTCGGCCTTCGTTGGCCGCAACCAGCAGCTCGACGCTTACAAGGAAGCTGTCAGGGAGGAGATTCGTGACCTGCCTGGCGCGAACCTCATTCCGGGGTACGTCTCGGTCACGTTCTTCTTCTGGCGCAACCAGGCCGAGTACAAGACGGCTCGATCTGCGACACACCGGAAGCACGAGGCTGACGCGACGAACATGCAGAAGGCCACCGAGGATGCCTTGCAGGGAATCCTGTACGACAACGACAAGGACAACAGGCACGTCGAGTCCTACGTCGTGGATCAGGGGCCTGACGTTGACGGTCGGGTGGTCATCCGTATCTCGGAGTACGTCGGCTTCAACCCCGACCTGATCCCTGACTTCGTGTGGTCGGAGCTGGACGAGATGCAGCAGCGCTTCGTTCCGCTCGTCGTGCAGCCTGTGCCGGATGACGTACCGTTCTGATGGCCGTCCACAGGATTGTCCACATTTCCACAGGTGAGGACTGGCGTGACTGCGTCATCATGCTGGACAACGGTACCCGCCTGGATAACGTGAAGGGCCTGTCGGTTACGATGGAGGCAGGCGAGGTGACCGAGGTCAACCTCAGCTTCATCGCCCTGCCGACATCGATCCAGGGGCAGGTCGGGGACGTAACACTGATCTGCCCTGTGTGCGGGCGTGAGGAGACACATCGCTGTGACGATCCGAGTCCTCGTGACGAAGGAAGGCGACCAGGCGGATCAATCTTTAGTCCTGGCGGAACTGGTGTTCGACCGCCTCCCCCACCTCCCCGAGGAAGGGCGAAGCGACAGCGACCCGCATGACTACGCAGTCCGCATCCGGGTAGACAGGGTCGGGGGAAGCTCGATGTACCCCCGCACCGTACAGAACTTCAGACGTACAGATCAGAACGTGTTAGCGCTTATCCAGGCCGGTCTGGATGAGCTTGGGGAAGAGCAGATGGGATTCGAAGGTGACGTCAGTACATCAGATCTGGCATGGAGACAGCGCGGAGCTTGGGACCCGTTTCCACGCGAAGCGGAGGATTCAGTCGGTCATCACCGACCCGCCCTTCGGAGTGGACAACCTCTCGAACATGGCGGTGACAGCCGAGGGGAAGCAGAACGCCCGGAAGATCGCCAATGACGAGTCCCCGGAGATTGCGATGGCGACCTTCGAGAAGGTCATGGGAGCCATCATCCCCGGCATGAAGGACGACTCGGACATCTACGTCTTCACTGCCCATCAGGTTCTCGAGGAGTGGCTCACGTTCACACGGGAGCTGTTCGCCCCTCACGGGTTCACCCGCAAGGCGATCCTGGTCTGGGAGAAGGACGGCCCCGGCATGGGAGACCTCAACTCCTGGGGGATGGGCTGCGAGTTCATTCTCTACTACAAGCGAGGTAGCCGTGGAGCTTCCGACCAGCGTCGTAACAATGTTCTCCACGTCCCCCAGCTGCGACCGGGGGACCTCATTCACCCTCACGAGAAGCCCCTGCCGTTGCTCGAACTGCTCATCAAGCATTCGACCGACCGAGGTGACTTTGTCGTTGACCCCTTCGGGGGATCTGGTAGCCTCGTACGAGCTGCCGAGCGGGTGGGCCGAAGCGCTGTCGCTATCGAATACGACGAGACGAACTACCTGATCGCCAAGAAGAAGCTCGACGGCGGCGAAGGTGCCGGGTTCGACTTCTCGTGATGTCAACCATTCTTGTGTGCCGAAACGCGCCCGATCGTCGGCGGCACTAGCACATGAGCCCCGATTGTGCCATCATGCGATCTCCTGTAACTACCGCACACCGGGAGATCACTGATGGCAGAAGAGTTTGGACCCGAGCGGGAAGAGGTCAAGCCTCCTCTCGAGCCCGAGGTCAAGGAGCCTCGCGAGATCTCGCCGTTCAGCATGGGAGACGACTTCACGGAGTTTCGTCCGGTTCCCGAGGACGAGGCCACCCTGGACGACGATGCGAGCCCAAAAGCCTCGTCTGCTCCGGAGTCTGCGGACTTCTCGGATTTGGTTCCGACCGTCGAGCAGACAAGCCCGGAGAGCCCTGTCCTGACGCCTCCTTCGATTCAGACGGCAAGCCTGCCGGATGCGGCGAAGGACAGTGGGCAGCCCAGCCCCGACGCGACTGGAACGCAGGCTTCCTAGCCCGTCCCGAGCCCTGGATGGAGCGGGCGTCCTGCAAGGACGTTCCGCCATCTCGTAATGAAGATGGTTCGATCAACGACATCTTCTTCCCCGAGAAGGGCGGCCTCCCCAACGAGGCCATGATGGTCTGCTTTAGCTGTGTCGTCCGCAAGCAGTGTGACGACTACCGCGAGCGGACCAAGACCAAGCACGGTGTCTGGGCTGCCCGACACCTCAAGAGAGATGATGACGACTAATGCGACCTAGGTCATTCTCGGCTACTGCTCTCCAGACCGCATCGAGCTGTCTCTCGCGCTACCAGGCCGAGAACATCGAGTACGGTCGAGGGATGCAGAACGATGCAGCCGGTGTCGGCTCGTCCGTCCACGGTGCCCTCGAGTACTTCGTGAAGTTTCACGTCATGGGCAAGGAGTCCGCGCCCGACGCTGACCTGAAGAAGCTCATCGAGTACTACAAGATGAGTTACACCCAGGTCTTCGGTTCCGTGGACTACGTCGGCGAGCTGTACGAGGACGGCCTGGCGCTGGTCAAGGCGTGGTACAAGCGCCAGGTCTGGGACGGCATCGAGGTTCTGTCCTGTGAGGTGAAGGACAACTACCCGATCCCGGTCATCATCGACGGCGAGAAGGTCGAGATTCCCTTCAACTACATCTGGGACCGCTTCGACAAGATCGGCGAGCACGAGTACCGAGTCGTGGACTACAAGACGAACCGCTGGGGTATCACCCCGGATGACCTGAGCAAGAAGGTCCAGGCTCGCATCTACGCGCTCATCGCCCAGATCAAGTACCCGGACGCCACCCGCATCTGGGTTACCTTCGACATGCTGCGGCATGACAAGGTCGGCGTGGTGTTCACCAGGCAGGACAACATCAACACCTGGAACTTCATCAAGCGGACGACCCAGCGCATCATCGACACGCCTGACGAAGAGGCGAAGAAGATGGAGACGCTGAACCCGGAGTGCAACTTCTGTGTCCGCAAGACCAACTGCGGAGTCCTGCTCAAGAACATCACGGTCGGTGGCATCTTCGGAGCCGAGAAGGCCGAGGACGTTCTGGACCGTCGGGCCGCGCTCGCGTTCCAGCTCAAGGCCGTCGAGAACGCGCTCAAGGAGATGGACGCCTTCATCGAGGCAGACGTCAAGGCTCGCGATGTCCCCGAGGCAGCGATCCAGACGAAGGACAACAAGCTCGTGATGAAGGTGTCCTCCCGGCGTGCGGTGGACGGGGAGCGAGCCGAGAGGATCGTCGGTCCTGAGATCTTTACCCTGTACGGTAAGACCGGGTTGACGATGGCACAGTTCGACAAGCTTCTGAAGGACCCGGCACTCACCGAGGAGCAGGTCGCCCAACTCAAGGGCCTGGTCTACAACAACTACGGCGAGCCGAAGGTCAGCACTGTTCCGCAGAACCCGATCGACAAGGAAGTCTGATGGCATCCAGGCCGGCAAGGCGAATCAAGGTCACCGTCAACTGTGCCGTGTGCAACACGGAAGTCAAGATTGACGAGACGGTGTGCCCGGAGTGCAACACGAAGATCAGGGCTTCTCAGGTCATCGACCAGGGACCCCGGCCACGCAACCGGCCTGACCACTACTAGCCCGCGCTGCGCCTCTCGTCGTACTGGAAGTCCGGCGGGTTCATGTTCTGCGCTCGAATCCAGTTACGAAGGAACCGGACCTCTGAACTGGCCCGGTCTGCCTTGCGCTCCGCGTTCTCGACCTTCGCTTCGAGGTGCTCCATGTCCTCGCGGAAATCAGCACGGAGCTGCTTATTCCACTCCCGCACTTCCTCAGACAGGCTAACGTCTGCCGTCGTGTCGGTCGAGCGGGTATCCGCCTTGAGCTTGGCCTTCTGACCACGGAGCATCAGGAGACCAAAGAGCGCGGAAGGCCCCAGGAATGACAGGGCGATCTGAACTACGAGTCCCCACGCCTGCGATGACACCCTATCGCCCCCTCTTGCCGAACAGCAGGCGCAGCGGGTGACGCCGCATCCGATCTGGAACCAGGAACACATGGATCTGCAGGCCTCGGTAGAAAGCCGCTACGCCAAGCATAAAGTAGATGCTACCCGGCCACACGCCCCGCGTGCCAGCGTACCCGATGAGCGTCAGACAGTAGAGCGGGGCCGAAGCTGCCAGGATGAACTGTCCGAGGCGCTCGACCAGGAGGCCCGTGAGGGGGACTCGCCAGAAGCAGCCGACCAACACGAGACATGCTCCAGTAACGAGAATGATCCCCCACAGGTGCCTGTAAAAGGGGTCGATCAGCGCGTCGATACTGTTCGGGGCGGCTTCACCGAACAGGAGCGCGATTCCAGACGGGATCATCAGCCCGGTCAGGAACACCACATAAGGGTGTCGCCGACTGGCGATTACCGTCGGAGGCTTAAGCGGGTCGTGAGCCACGATACAACCTGTATGCAACGTAAGTGTAGAGGAAGGACACAAACATGTAGGTGATCGGTGAGGTGACCGAGGCATCGGACTCAGCGAAGAACCGCGTGATGAGCTTGAGCGAGAAGAAGAAGAACGGTACGGCGCCGAACCAGATGAAGAACCAGAGCGACGGAACGTGCATGTACCTGCAGAACAGGATGATCGACCCGCCGATGACGAACAAGGTTCCCCAGGCCCACGACGGCATGAGTCCGATGTGGGGAAACCTGTCCTTACCTAGGACGATTGTGCTGATACCCAGCAACAGTGGGTACAGCCCCAGGCTAAGAATCAAGCCATCGATCACTGGCGGAACCAGGAGGATGGGACTCTTCCGGAGCTGTACCCACTGAACCATGCTAGATGTCTCCCTTACGCGAACAGGCCGAGCTTGCGCCCGAGTGCCCGGTTGACAAGCCCGTTGGACTTGAGCTTGTAGTGGACCTGCGCCTTGTGCGTGGCCTTGTCGAAGAGCGGGCCGGGGATGCCGTCGAGCGCTCCCGTGTACCAGCCCTTGGCCTTGTAGACCTTCTGGATGCGGAGAATGACCGCGTGGTCAGTGTGAATCCGCTTGTAGGTCTTCGGGTGCGCCTTCTGGTTCTTGTACCCGTAGTAGTGGACCGGCACGAGCTTGAGGGTCCACTTCGGCTTGGCGTGAGCCGGGGCCGGTGCGGGCTTCGGGGCGGGCTTCGGCGTGGCCTTCTTCTTCTTGGCAGCCGCAACCGCAGCGGCGTACGAGCCCCACGGGTCAGCGAAGCCCCACAGGCCCTCGTGGCGACCGTCACGGACACAGAACCGCAGAACGTGGTAGGACTCGCGGACGGCGTTGCCCTCGTTGCCTCCCACGGTCCAGAAGCCCACGACCTTGCCGTTGACGATCTTCCGCCTGGTGACGGTCGAGACGTGACCGATGCCGTTCGTGACGCGGTGGCTCCAGAACGCGGAGTCACCGACCATCGGTGCGCGGCGGTGAGTCTGGCCGGCCTTGACGTGAGCGTTCCACATCGCCTTCGTGGCTGCGGTGCGCGGGATGCGACCCGACTTGCACAGCACGACCGCGACCCAGACCTTGAACATCGCGCACCAGGCGTTGTAGTTCAGGCCGAACCAGCGACCGTACTTGGTGTTGTTGTTACGACCCTCGACGTACCCGAGCTGGGTCCGGCACTTGGCGGCGTACTGAACGCCGGTGGTAGCCATGCGGATCAGCCCTGGTCAGGCGTACCCGCAGTGGGGTCCACCTCTTCGTCGGCGGGCACGGCGTCGGGACCGGGGTCCGGGTCGCCGGGGACTCGACCGTTCACGTCGGACGTGTCCACGATCTCGAGGTCACCCTCGTCCACGACACCATCGGCCTCCTCGGGGAGCGGGTCACCTTCGACCTCGTCACCCTCCTGGGCGGCACCGATGACCTCGTCCTCAGAGACGATCTCGTCCTCGTCATGGGCGTCCTGGCCGATCGAAGTACCGATCTGCGGAGTAGCCGCATCGACCTTCGCAGCGACCTTGGTGGGCTTCCAGATGCCGACGTAGGCACCGATGGAGGTAGCCGAGGCGACGACCCACGCCTGGATGAACTGGTTCCAGTTCCAGTCGCCGGTCCCCTGGACCACGAGCAGGCCGACGTTCGCCGCGAGGGCTGTGAGGATCAGGTTGAGGATCGCCTTGACCCTGTTGTTGACGTTGATCTTGGTGAGCAGCTCCACGAGGAGCGGAACGAACACCGAGACGTACGCGGCCACCTGAGTCGGTGTCGCGTTCTCGATGAACTGCTGATAAGCGTTCATGCCACTTCCTTATCGGTTCGGGGCGGAATGAGCCAGAGGTTACTGGTTAGTAACCCCTCAGGTCAAGCATGGTGACGGATCAACCCTCCGTATGGAAGATGACCCCGTCCAGAAAATGGTACAGGTTGTTTCCCGCGACCTGCTGGACGGTTCCATCGGTTCCCACCTGGGTAGCGCCCCAGACGTTGGGATTACTGACCGCAGCGAAGCGACAGTTTTGCGCGGGCCGGTAGCCGACAGGGAGAGTGAAGATCGTGCCGGGACTCGTTCCGCTCTTAACGAGTCCACGAAGCTGGACGAGTCCTCCGGGAAGTCGTCGGTAGTTTGCACCGACGTAGCCAGCGCCGTAGCTGACCCAGGAGTTCTGGTAGGTCACTGTACGCCAGTGGTCGATCGACTCGCCAGTACCGAGCTTGAGGCTCATGACGCCGTTGTTATCGCGGTTGAAGGAGGCGACCAGAAGCCAGTGAGATGGGACAGCACCAGGATCTCCTGCCACCTCACCGTTGTAGCCGACGAACGCATAGGTCCCTGCACCCGAGGCGGCAGACCAATCGGGGATGTAGTAAAGAGCGCCCCAAACGACCGGGATAGGGATGGCTCCACCCGAGACTGTGATAGATGTCACCGAGGGAACGTGGTAACAGGGGATCACAGTTCCGTCAGCGGGCATGGTAATGCTCAGATGCTCAGCACCTGACGCACCAGCTCCGAACCATGACGGCTTGCCGCCTCCGATGCAGATGAATCGCTTGGACCAGCTGAGCCAGGTTCCATCCCAGGCGTAGCCACCGCCACCCGTCATCACCGCCTGCTGACGAAGCGGGAAGGACTCTTCGGCACCGAGGAACGGGGAACCGAAGCCCGAGTAACCCTGGGGACTGAGCAGCTTGTTCGGAGCAGACGCAGTTACGACGCCGGGTGTCGTCGTCGTAATCAGATCGATGCCGGGAATGTGCATCCAGAGCGAGACGTTGAAGCCATCCGTCCAGTCGCCGGGGTAGTACTCTCGAGTGGGGCGAACGCGAAGCTGGAATCCGTAGCCGTTGATCTTGATCTCCAGCTCGAAGTCTCGCTGGTAGCCCCTGCCGCTGCCGCCTCTAGCGACGACCGTCTTCCACTGGTCATCGGCGTAGGACTGCGAGACGTGGAACTCGTACGTCTTGGACATCCAGGAAGTGTCCTGCTGTGTGATGACTGCCTTGATGATCCCGTCGTAGATGTAGGTACCAGTGGGGGGAAGGAGGGGGTCTTCGTAGACAAGGCCCTCGACCGTGTTGTTCCTCCACTCGCCCAGAAGGTAGGCATTACCAGCCGTAACGTACGGAGTATTGAAGGCGAAGTGCTTGGCGACTGTGCCTTCCTGACCGTTGGCCGATGCCAGCACAGGCCTGATCAGGCGCTGCTTGTAGGTGGCGTGATTGCCCCCCGTGACCGCCGAGATGTATCGGGCACCTGCCCGACCCTCGATGCGAACGACATCACCCTGGGAGACGTCCGAGTAGAACGACGCCTGCTTCGTCGGGTGCATGTCGTTGTAGAGGCGAACCCGAACAGGAACAGTCTCGCCGGGGAACACGACCTGGGCCGTACCGCCGACGTGATCGACTGACCAGACGCTGGCGTACACACCGACGGGCCGGTCAGAGGACATGACCTCACGGACGGTGGCAGCCACGAAGTCCCGCACCGCCATCGCGGTTTCCGGGTCGTCAAAGCTCACGAGTAGTCCCTTCCTACGATTGTGACTCTCTTTCCGTTTGCGTTCATCGGCCCGAGTCCGAGGGGCACAGTCATGGATGAAAGCAGGAAACGTCCTGGGAAGTCCGAGGGGCGACTCGGGTCCTGGAAGCCGATGATCTCAGTGGCCTCCATCCAGGGATAGACATACGAGCTGAAGTCCAAGTTGAACTCTTCGAGCGCCCTGACCTTGAGCCACATGTCGGCGAGGTACTGCGCCTGTGTGTTGTTTGTGATCGTCGGGTCCGAGTACTCCCAGTACCTATCGCCGATCTTGCTGATGCGAGTAGGTGAACTGGAGTTGACGTTGAGCGCCTCAGCGAAGATCAGGGAGTCGCCATCCCCACCCTTTACTACGATGTGGTTAGCGATCATCGTGTCGTTGGAGGACTTCTGGAAGTCCACGAGGTTACCGTCGGGACCAGTCAGGAAGTTCTGTCCGATGGGGCTCGTCGTCGGATCGAAGAACTCGCGGAGGACGAGGTACCCGAGGGAGTCGAAGAAGATCTCCAGGCCAGCCATCGTGGCGAGCGTCTTGGCAGCCTCCCAGCGGGAAGTGCCCTGGGGGAAGGTCATGTCGATCGGGAGCAGCGCCCCGATGTTGGCCTTCTTGATCTTGTAGCACTGAGCGTTCGCGGCGATGTTTCCGATGACAGTCTCGATGTCCATACTGACCGGGAACATCGTATTGCGCTCGAACTTCGAGAGCATCATACGCTTCGTGTAGTCGCGTCCAGTGACCTTGACGGTCAGGGGGAACCGCGCCTCGTCGATGCGGTCGATGCAGAACTCTCCGACCTGCGTCTCCCAGGATGCCCTGTTCTGCTTGTTCCAGATCCAGTTCATCGCGTTAGCGAGCATCGTCTTGTTCGTCGTCGCGGGGAAGCTCACACCCTGGAAGTGAACCCACCGGGCACCCAGGGTCGCATTCTCCAGCGCGATGGAACTGTAGCCACCACGGGCGGGCCAGGTCGATCCACCAACAGCGCCCGACGCGAGGGTGAGCGGGGTGACGCCTGTCGTGGCCGACGAGGAGGCTTCCGTGCCGGTCCAGCCTGCAACGAGCGGGTTGTCCAGTCCGGTCTGCGCGTACTGGATCGCGGTGGAGACTGCGAAACTGCTTGACGTTGCAATCAGCTCAGGCAGGATCGTCTGGTCGGCGCGAACCCCGACGGTCAGGATGTCGTAGCCCATCGCCCAGGCCTGACGAATCAGCGCAGTCTGGGTAGGAGCAGAAGCGCCCCAATCAGCCGCGATCACGTCGTAGCCCTTAAAGTCATCGACAGTCGGTGACGTGTCGTAGGTCACATCGTAGAAGCCGAGCGGGCGAAGGATGCCCTTCATGTAAGAGGAACCCGAGTCCGTCAGGAACAGAACCTTCGGAGTCTTCTGCTTGGGGATGTAACTGACTCCACGGTATGCCTTGATGACCTTGTCATACCAGAAGCCGTCAGGGTCGTGAACGAGAGCCTCGTCGCTGTTGGACAGCGTGAGTTCGAGGCTGCGGCGCTCGTCTCGTGAGCCGTCGATTCCGATGTTGCCATCGACCAGGCGCGAGTCCGTACCGGCATCGGTCCAGGGCGTCTTTCCGTCTGCCTCGAAGATCGACACCCGACGAGTAATCTCACTCGTCGGGGCTTCGATGGCATCGATAACTGCCTGGGGAGGTGCGACCATTACAGCGCAACCTGCTCGTAGGGAATCGACACGTCACAGAACTCTGCGACACCGACACCGGCCAGTCGTCCGTAAGCCAGGTTACCAGTGGACACCGCCCAGATGTCACCGAACGGGGTACGCAGGTAGACGTAGGTTTTCTCGGCCTTCAGGCTCTCGAGCGTCAGACGCTTGGCGCGGGCGGTGCCACTCAGCGTGTCGCGGAGCTGGGCTGCGAGCGTGCCCGTCTTGCCGAGGTAGTCACCGATGTCAGTGTGACGACCCTTGCCGATGATCGTGAAGGTCTCCGTCTCGTACTCGTCAGTGAACTGATCGTCCTTGACCTGGGCGAGAAGAATGTTCTTCGCACTGTTCGTGGGATGGATCAGCCAGTAGTTATTACTCACCGGAGTCACCGAGACGACCGAAGACTTCAGCGACTCCAGGATGGCTCCGACGAAGTTCGTCACCTGGGTAATCGCGTACTCCTGGGTGACGTTGGAGCCAGCCAGGTAGTCATCGAAGGTGTAGTTGGCCAGGTTGAGGAACTCCTCGTCGATCAGAGTCCAGTCAGTTGTCCCGGCCACCCGACGGTAGACGCGCCAGCTCGTGAAGTTCGCATCGATGGCGCTGTTCGTCCAGGTGATCCTGTTGTAACCAGCCGTACCGAAGTTCGTGATCGACACCGAGAACGTCGGCGAGTTCGGGAGCGTCCAGCTCGTTGTGACGGGGATCTGCAGCGTCGTCGTCAGGTTCGCCGTGTCCTTCACCTGGAACTGCACGGTGTAGCTGTTGAGGTTCGTGAAGATCGATGAGCCGTTGAAGATGAACGAGGTAGCAGTGTCGTTGATCCACCCCGAACTGTAGATCTCGATTCCACCCTGGATGATGCTCAGGCGACGCGACTGCTGGGTGCGCGCCCCCGCGAAGGTCGGCGTGTAACTGAAGGTCTGAACCGGGGTCGCGAGGACAGCACCTGAGGTCGGGTTGACCGACACAACACCAGGCGCATCCCCGACGTAGAAGTACTGCGGATTGGAGTACGCACCCCAGGTGAGGTCAACGTCACGGAGTCGAACCTTCCAGCGAAGCCTCTGATCCTTGTTGGCAGTCGGAATGACGATGGTCGCTGTAGTGGTGGTACCTGCAACGATGCCAGTGTCGTAGACAGTCGTTCCGTCCGAGTCCTTCTCGATGATGACCTGATATGCAGTCTGAACATCCTGCGGGTAGGTATCGGTGAACACCCAGGAGAAGTTCGTGCCTGCCGCAGAGTACAGGATGTACTGGTCTGCGCCGGGCGAAATCTGCGGAACCGCAACCGGGGGGTGCGAGATATTGAAGGCGTACGCGGCTGACCAGTAGCCGGTTCGACCGAACGTGTCAACCAGGCCGAACCGAATGAACCAGTTGCCGGTCGGGATTGCAGTCGTCAGCGTGAGGTACAGACGGGCAGCCGAAGCCGCGGTGAACTTCGAGTTATCCTGGATGAAGTCACTCACCGAGGTCGTGAATGCAGAGTCCGAAGCGACCTGGACCCTCAGCTTCGAAGCGAACGCGGGTGTGCTCCCACCCATGTTCGTCGTAAGGGCGGAGACCTCGGGCTTACTGGTGTTGGTCGGGTAGATCGGCGAGCCAGGCTGCTCGTTATCGTACAGTCCGACATACCACAGCCCCCAGGTGGTATGCGTTGCATTGGTCTGCCTGGACGTCTGCTGCAGGAAGCCGATGTTGTTACCGAACGTCCGGTGACCGCCTCCCATGAGGAAGTCACCGAGAAGCCATCCCCCCGTGGG
>Ga0164306_10001143_pt1 | contig 11581 bp, 12 predicted proteins | sample Whisoiple_242_MG_FD_110213 | JGI IMG/M metagenome (GOLD analysis project Ga0164306, IMG submission 110213) | Soil microbial communities amended with fresh organic matter from upstate New York, USA - Whitman soil sample_242_MG | ecosystem: Environmental > Terrestrial > Soil > Unclassified >... | reverse complement strand
GACGGCGCAATACTCGGGCATTGGGAATCTCATTGGGGGTTGTCAAGCCGCTTGAGAGAGCGCCGGTGGTGCCGGGCCGAGCTCCGGTTGTCGCGTAACAGCGCCCAGAGGACATCGATGCGGCGGCGGGCAGCGATACTCTCCATTCCGTCGGCGGCCCTTCGCGATTCCGCGATGGAAGACGACCCATGCTGCATGACTATCGGGCGAAACGCGCCCGTCCACACGGGTTGGAAGTCCTGGTATGGCGACCGATACTCAGCGCAGCGGACCTCGACCGCACACTCGACTTCATCGCCAATGTATTGCGATCGGGGCTGGCTACACCTGCTATCCCGGCACCGAGGGCCTGAGCCGATACCCCGCGCCGCCACACAATCGGATGATCGAGATCGGCTGGTTAGCGCCGACGTCTCGTGCGTCGAGTGAGTGCGCCGTCGGCGCGTCGTAACCAGCTCGCGGCCGGACTGTCGGGGTTGCGGCGGCTGGTGGTGGCGGCGGCGCGGCGGATGACCGTGCGGGCGAGTGGGAGCGCGACGGCAAGTAGGAGCCAGGTGCGTAGTCGGTTGGACAGGAATATCCACATGGGATCGATCCTCCGAAAGGAGTGGGATGGCCCGGGCTGACCGCATGACGGCTGGTCAGCTGGCGGCGGCGTGGTGCAGTTCGCGGTCGATGGTGGCGGCGAGGTCGTCCCAGCTGGCTTGGAACTTCGCTAGGCCTTAGGTGGCGATCTACCACGTCGGGTTCACGTGCGGTGAATCGCCGGGAAGCGACCAACAGGGATAGAGCGTGGTTGTGTGGTCGATCAAGGGGTGCGCTCGCGCGGATGTGCCGGCGGTCCATCGCCACGGCTGTGACGCGCCGGCGGTGCGCATCCATTCCTGCGATGGTGGCCCAGCCAAACGTCCCTCGAGCTATCGCAGCGCTCGAGGACGTTTCGTCGTGGGTATCGGCACTAGCGAAGCGCTCAACGAGCACGTCACGACGGCGCGGCAGGTGAGCATAGACGTGCTACCTCGCTTCCGCTCGCCCTCCGAATGGATCGGAGGATCCGCTACTGATGCGCCCGCTCTTCGGCTTCGGCAGCCGCGGCCTGACCGCGTGCCTTCTCGGCGTCGGCCTCCCTTGCTGCGACCTCGCGTTCGGCGTCGGCCTTGTCCTGCTGTGCCTGTCCTTCGGCCTTGAGCGACTCGTTGTCGGTCACCGCCCCGACCGCTTCCTTCGCTTTACCCTTGATGTCTTCGGTCACGCCCTTCAGGCCAGCCTCGGGCCCGGACTCGTCTGCCATCGCTGCTCCGATCGTCATCTCGCGGACATCGAATACCTTCCCGGTATTCGCCGACGGCTAACCCGTTGCCGGGATGCGCGTCGCCGCGTCCCCGTCAGCGGTGCCAGTCGTCGACCCAACCAGCACTCCCAGCAGCAATCGGGCACGTCGAAGACGCCCTGATGGCGCGAAGGAAACCGGGTTCCGCTAGCTGGCGCAGCCGACGCCGAACCCTCGACGCCACAGTGACTCGGACGCGAGGCGGCGTCGGTGTGGCGGCGATGCGGCTGTCGCAGCTCGCGTCGGAGTGGGGACTGAATCGTTGCATTCACACGTGAGAGCCGCAGGCGTCTCGCCGACGCAGTCGTCGGTCACATCGTCAACGAGTTGTCAGACGCGTCCGTCTGACTATCGAACGTGTGCCGCCTGCATGTCGCAAGCCACGCCGAGGCGCCAAGCTCGGGGCCATGCGGATGCGTTTCCGCTCGTCGCCACTCGCTCGACCCTCGTCGGTACCCCTCCATTCAAAGAACTGGCCGAAGGTCTGATCCAGGACTACTACGTCGCTGCAGTCCAGCCATCTGATCCGCTCCGGAGCCGGCAGCAGACGACCTCATCACCGGGTCCGGAGTGTGCCAGGACTCGGCGCACACCGTGCTCGCGTTGTGTCACTGGCTCGGACTTCTCGTGCGCTACGTGTCCGGGCACACAGTGGCACACATGCTTGGGTCGAGGTGGTGATGCCTCACGCTGGTCCTGCGGTCGCAATGCCGTTCGACCCGTGCCACGGCCTCCAGCCTCGCCCCCTAGCTGACCGTGGCCACAGGCGGGCACTACAACCTCGAACCCGGCGATCGCCGGGTCCAAGCGGCGTCGACCTCGGGGTCGTCTGGATAGCGTGTATCGAGGTATCACGGCGGGGTGGCTTCGCGTGTATGACGGTCTTGGAACACGACCGGAACGTGCGCGCAGCTGAGGCGATCGGCACCGGACAGTCGCCCGTCGCTGGCATGGAACGCCGTTAATGTCGTACCGCGCTGCGGGCGCCGAAATGAGTCCATACGAGCAGAACGATGATCGCTCCGATGATGGAGCCAACGACGCCCGAGGGCTGGAAGAAGCCGTCCTGAGCGTCCTTGTGGAAGAGCAGGTAGCCGAGGAATCCGCCGACGAATGAGCCGACGACGCCGAGCAGCACGGTCATCGGAATCGACATGTGTTGCCGGCCGGGCACGAGCAGTCGCGCAAGGGCGCCGGCGATCAAACCGATGATGATGATGCTGAGGATGAGACCGAGCATTACGAACCTTCCTGTCGATGCGCGTCTGAGACGCGCGGCAGGTCAGCCTGGAGTCAGGCTGATGACCAAACCGTGACGCTGCCGGGGAGGAATTGGATCCTTGTCGGCGTTGAGACAGCCACCGCTGCGTCGCTCGCCGCCCGTCCTGTCTCGGCATGATCACTGAACCACCCCTAGGGCTGAGGCAATACACCCCTAGGTAGGTTTAAAGTCGATGTTATGAGGTCCCGAGGTCGAGGCCGCCCGATCACGATCGCGCTGGTCGACGACTATGACGTCGTCCTGATGGGCCTAGCCCACATGTTTGACGCCTACCAAGACCGCGCCGTCGTCGAGATCGACACCAACGAGTCCGTCGATGACCCGGTGGACATCGTCTTGTATGACTCTTTCGCGCAGCCAGAGTCCGATCATGACGACATCGGCGTCTTGATAGAGAACCCTCGGGCGCGTCACGTTGTGGTCTATACCTGGAACTTCCACCCCGTCCTGATCGACAGCGCCCTGCGGAAGGGAGCCCACGGCTATCTATCCAAGACACTGCCTGCGCGTGATTTGGTCACCGCTCTGGAAGCCGTCCACGCCGGCGACATCGTCATCAGCGAACCACCGCGCCGCGCCCGCGCCGCGAACGGACTGGACTGGCCGGGGCGCCGAGAAGGCCTCTCCGACCGCGAAGCGGAGATCCTCGCACTGATCACCCAGGGAAGGAGCAATGCGGAGGTGGCGGTCTTGACCTTCCTCAGCCCAAACACCGTCAAGTCCTACATTCGCATGGTCTACCGAAAAATCGACGTCGCGAGCCGCACCCAGGCGGTCCTCTGGGGCGTCGACCACGGCTTCACCCCCGACCACAGCCGCATCGAGCACTGGCGCGGCGGCCCGTGACGCCTTATCTGCCGGCGCCGGCAACCGGCTGCTCAAGTCGAGCTGGACCAGCAATGGCGCCGGGCTGCTGGGCAGCATTGTCCTGCCACTAGCGATTTTGGCAGTTGATCATGGCAACCTCATTGCAACAGTCGCAGGTCGGAGATTCGTGGTGCAGAACAATGAGGCAACCAGGGAAGCCACGTGCGAAAGGACCAGGGATGCCCACGACGACCGTCATCAGGGCGCCATGTTAGGTGTGTCGGGAATCAGCAGACGCGGAGTGCCGCGCCTCGTCTAGGCCCGGCCATCGTCCGCGGCGGCCCGTGGTCGACGCGTGGGCAAGGGCGCGGTCAATCAGTTCGCGAGGCGTCGACGGATGCGGTTGCTCGGAAGTCTGCTTCCCGGATGTCTGCTGTGTGGCGCATCGGGTCAACCTCATAGTGCCGCCCCGTAAGGCCCACATCGGGCTCTCGCGCACGTGCCTGTTTCATCCGACGAAGATGCGGGAAGGATGCAACGCGACAGGCACCGGCCGCACCAGACCCCGCGGTCCGATCCGCGTCGCCAGTATTTCAGCCCGTCCTCCATGCGGCGCCCTGTGGTGGCGGGCGCCGATCAACACCATCGGACGAGCTCTTAGGCGACCGAGGCGGCCTTGTGAAGTCAGCGGACGCGGTGACTTCCCGTTCGGCGCCGAGCACAGTCCTCGACGCGATCGGCGATGGCCGAAAGCCGAGAGGCAGGATGGGTAAGGCGGCGGTGTGAGCGACAGGGACGCCCTGGTGGCGGGCCGATACCGGTTAGTGGAACGGATCGCTACGGGCGGCATGGGCGTGGTGTGGCGCGGCTGGGACGAGCTATTGCGCCGCGTAGTCGCCATCAAGGAACTGCTGGTGCATCCCGGGCTCGGCGAGGCGGCCGCGGAGCAGGCGGCACATCGAGCGATGCGGGAGGCTCGGATCACCGCCCGGCTGCAGCATCCGCACGCGATTCCTGTATACGACGTGGTCGAGCACGACGGCCGGCCCTACCTGATCATGGAATACGTTCCGTCACGCAGCCTGCAAAACGTGCTCACGGAGCGCAGCACGCTCGGCATCGACGAGGTCGCGGCGGTCGGCAGTCAGATTGCCGCAGCACTAAGCGCGGCGCATTGCGCAGGGATCGTTCACCGCGATGTCAAGCCGGGCAACGTGCTGCTGGCCGAGGACGGCACCGCGAAGCTGACCGACTTCGGCATCTCCCGCGCATTCGGTGACGTTACGGTGACCACTACCGGAATGGTCACCGGTACGCCGGCCTACTTCGCGCCCGAAGTAGCCAGCGGCAATCCCGCCGGCTTCCCCGCCGACGTGTTCTCCCTCGGGTCCACGCTGTACGCGGCGCTCGAGGGCCACCCACCCTTCGGCACGCATGGCAACCCGATCGCAATCCTGCACCGCGTTGCCTCCGGCCATGTAATACCGCCGCGGCGATGCGGACGACTGACGCCGGTGATCAACGACATGTTGCAGCACAATCCCGCAAGCCGGCCTACCATGCGCCAGGTCGAACAGGCGCTGTCCATCGCAACAGCGGGCGGTGCCGCCCCCGCGGCCTCCCGTCTGCTCGTCAGCCCGTCGCAACAAACCCAGCAGCTCACTCTGTCCACGAATCCACTCACGAAGCCAATGCCGCCGCCCGCGCCGCCGCCGCCACCGTCTCCAACGCCGAGCCGCGACGCACCACTCGCGGCTGCCCCGGCCCAGCCGCGACGCCGCCGGGGATTGTTCATCGTCGCCGGGGTGGCCATCCTGCTGGTCCTGAGCGGTGCTCTCCTCGCACTCGTCACCACCATCAGCGGCGGCGGCAAGACCACCGGAAGCTCGTTGACAACGGCACCGCTGTCGACTGCGAGGTCCGCGACGACACCCGCCACCACCACGTCCCTCGCTCCACCGGCCGCGGCCGGCGCTCCTCCAGTTTCTGCCGCTGCTACGGCGCCCGCGACCCCTGTGCCCGCTGGGAGCTCGCAGTCTGCTTCGACGTCCGCGGCTGCGGCGGCGCCCTCCACCGGCGCAGACGCGATCAGCAGCTACTACGCGCTGGTCCCGAACGATCTGTCGGATGCCTGGGCCAGGCTCACGGCCAGCTACCAGGAAACTTCCGGCGGCATCAATAGCTATCAGCAGTTCTGGAGCATGATCGCGCAGGTGAAAGCAACCGAGGTCAGCATGCAAGACGACGGCTCGGTGCGAGCCACCATCACTTACGTCTACAAGGACGGCAAGGTCGTCGCCGAGCGCACCAGTTTCGATCTAGTCCGAGACGACGGCCAACTGAAGATCAACAGTTCGCACGCGCTGAGAAGCAACACGCAGTGACAGAGAATTCGGTGATGCGGCTTTCTTCACCGCCGTGCAGCTGCTGACGGTCTCGTCCTCGATCAAGAATCCGCCGACCCCAGTGGGCAAGATCGTCGATGTCGGCCTCGAGGCATGGGTCACCTTCGTCCTCACCGCAGTCGCGGGGAGCTTCGCGACGTTCTTTACATCGGGCGACTAACGCAGCCGTCGGTCGGGGTGAACCACCCTCACCGCTAGCCCACGGCGCGGGCTGTCCGCCGGCCGATCGGGGTCGAGTGTCGCCTGATTGCGAAGCGGTCCGACTACGCCGCCGCAGGTTCGCACCCGCCACCGACCCACGGCGGATGGATTAGATGGACTGTGTGGCCATGCCGGCCGGTGCAGTTGGTGACAAACTCCGACTCGCATTCGGATCGGGGTTCCGTGGACGCCGGTGCGTACTCCGCTCACGGCGTCCTGTTCTGCGGTCGGTCGAGTCTGGGCGTGCGCGCGTCGGCACGCGCGCCGGCGGCGTGATCAATGCGGCCGATGTCTTGATGGGTGAGCAGGTGACGCCAGCGGGTCTCGGAGTAGCGGAACACCGTTGTGGTGCTGAGAAATTCGATCAATGCGGGCAAGAGCTGCGTGCTGGCTGTCTCGTGGAGATAGTGGCCTGCGGCGGCAATCTCGACGGTCACGGCGTGGGGCACTGCGTCGGCGAAGGCTTGCTGATGCCGCGGAGGGATCGTCTTATCGTCCGCGCCCCACGCAAGGAGTACGGGGATGTCGCTGAGCAGGTTCGTCTGCCGCGATGCGCTAACAGTCTGTCCGCGCCAATCGAGGACGGTATGCGCGGTCCGCACGAACGCTGTCCGTCGCCGCAATCCGCTTAGCCCACGAAGCCCTTCGGCGAGGGGTCGAGCGTCTGAGCGGGCAGCGAGAACGGGTAGTGCCCGAACAATTGGCCGGGTCAGCGCTACGGGGAGCCTGCTGAGTCCACCTACGACCGTCCCGGCCCCAGGCAAAGTGGCCGCGCGCAGCATTGGCGTAACTTCAGCACCGAGGCCGCCGCTGCTGATCAACACCAGACGGTCAGTCCGCTCAGGGAACTGGTAAGCGAACTGCAGCGCAACGCCCCCACCTAGACTGTGCCCCAAGATCGAGGCCCGTGAGTGGTCCAGCGCGATGAGCAGGTCACGTACGGCGCAGGCGTGCGCGCCGAGCGAGTAGTCGCCCGCAGGGGGTTCCGAATCGCCATGGCCCGGCAGATCAGGCGCGATCACGGTAAATCTGATTGCCAAGCCCAGGATCAGCGCTCGCCACGTCCGGCGCGTGCCCCCCAATCCATGGATCAGTAACACGACGGGCCCTTCTCCCGCCCGGGTATAAACGAGCTCGCCGCCCGCCAGTCGCACTCTGCCATCCACCAGTGTCCCCGCCGCGACGTCGCCAGAGATGGTCGCGGAGGCGTCGGGGGAGATGAGACGACGGGACATGACGATGTGCTCCTTCGCAATGACGCAGGGGCGCGCTGACTCCTCAGACGCCTGCGAGCCTGACGTTGTCTCGCCGGTGCATCCCATGGCTACGTCGACTCCAGCCAGGGACAGGAGTCGGTTGGGGCGGCACGCAGCCTTGTCGGCGAGTGATGAATCTCCGGGATCCGTTCGTGGCCGAAGTGGATGATCGGGTGACACACACCCGTTTGTACCCGCGAGCGCCGACCGATGGGCATGACGACCGCGGTTCGGGTCTGGACTTTTGGTGATTGCCGGCTGACGGTCATCGAAGCCGCTGCGAGTGCAAATTCTGGGGCCGAGTGCCTGGCGAGGTGGCCCGGGCATTGCGCCCCGCACGCGCAACGAACCGAACCCAACTGACAGGGCATGTCATCCTGCCCAGCCGGCGTGCTGCAGTGGTCTACGGATCACGAGGGTGGGGGTTCGAATCTCTTCGGGCGCGTATTTCGCGCTCAGAGTTTGCGCGCCGCGATCGGTGGGTATACCGGCTTCGTCGTAGACGTCACGTTGAGATCGCAGCGGCCGTCAGCACATCCAGCGCGCAGCCCCGCGTCCATGACGTGATACGGAGGTCTGCCTCATATGCGAGAGCAGATGATCGACATGACAACGAACGTTCCCATCCATTCAGGCGTCGTACCCCGTCCAGGCGGCCAACCGGCCGACGCGCCCAGCACGGTTGATGTCGCCAAAGATCAGGCCGCTTCCGTTGGACACGGTGCGGCGGATGCCGGCCAGCACGTCGCCGATGTCGCGAAAGACCAAGCCCAGTCCGTGGTCGCCGAGGCCGGTAACCAAGCCAGCGACTTGCTTCGTCAGGCCCGCAGCGAACTGACCGACCAGGCCAACGCGCAGCGGCAACGGGTAGCGCGCGGTCTGCACGCCCTCGGCGACGAGTTGCAGTCGATGGCCCAGCGCTCCGAACGGCCAGGAGTTGCCACCGACCTGGCCCGGCAGGCCTCGAGCAAGTCCCACGACATCGCGTCCTGGCTGGATTCACGCGAACCTGGACACCTCGTGCAGGAGGTACAGGCTTTTGCCCGGCAACGGCCAGGCACCTTCCTGCTCGTCGCTGCCGGTGCCGGTTTGCTCGCCGGACGGCTCACCCGTGGTGTCAAGGACGCGTCGAGTACCGGCGGCACTGGCTCTGCCCATAGTGCGGTCGGCGACGTCAGCCCGAATGCCGCCGTCCCCGCCGCCCCGGGCCCCAGGCCCGGGTTGGTCACCCCCACGCAGCGGGCCCCCGAATACGGTCGGGGCGGCGACGGGCTGTGAGCACAAGCTACAACGGTCCCCCACCGGACACGGCCGACGCGCTCCTCACCGACTCCGATGCCCGCCCGTCGATCGGCGAGCTGCTCGCCGACGTCGGTCAGGACGTCACCACCCTGCTACGCCAAGAGGTCGAACTCGCTAAGGCCGAAGTCCGGCAGTCGGCCACTCGGGCCGCCAAGGGTGCGGGGATGTTCGCCGGTGCCGGTGTGTCTGGGCACATGGTGCTGCTGTTCGTGTCTATCGCAGTGTGGTGGGGTCTGGGCAATTCGATCGGACACGGGTGGTCAGCCATTGTCGTGGCAGCCATCTGGCTGATCATCGGCGCCGTGCTCGCGGCCCTCGGCCGCGGCGAGCTAAAAACAATCAAAGGGGTTCCGCTGACGGCGGACACGGTGAAGAAGATTCCCAACGCGGTCACAGGCAACGAGGAGACATCATGAGCAACGATCCCGACCAGATCCGCGAACAGATCGAACGCACCCGCGCGGACCTAAGCAGCAACGTCAATACGCTCGCCGACACGGTCAACCCCGCGCACGCAGCCAAGCGGCAGGTCAGCAAGGTCAAGGGCGCGGTCTTCGGCGTCAAAGACACGGTAATGGGCTCGGCCTCAGATGCCGGAGACAAGCTCAGCTCAGCGCACTCGTCAGTCAGTGACGCTGTGTCTGAGGCCCCGGATCAGGTACGTGCCCGTACGGCGGGTAACCCGCTGGCCGCCGGCCTGATCGCTTTCGGTATCGGCTGGCTGGCCGGTTCGCTGCTGCCCGCATCGGCCGCCGAGCAGCAGGCTGCGAACAAGGTCAAGGACGTGGCCGCTCCCGTGTTGGGCGACGCGGCGAAGGACGCGGCCGAGCACCTCAAGGCTCCCGCCCAGCAGGCCATGGAGTCAGTGAAGGACACCGCGGTCGAGGCCACGGCAACGATCAAGGACGAAGGCGCGTCCGCGGCTCATGGGGTCAAGGAGCAGGCACAGGACGCCGCCGACACTGTGCAACACCAGCGCAGCTAGAGCTAACGCGATCCCGGGTCAGAGTGGCTCTGACCCGGGATCGGCCGAAATTCACCCATGACCCGATAGCCGACGGTCGGCGCTGCATCGGGACACGGGGCCCGATGATCGACGCCGATAGACAGAGCCAATTCGGATTGCGATAAATATCACGGCTTGTTAGTCATACCTGAGCGCCGGGCATCATCCGTGGGTCGATTGAGTGAATCTCGTCTGCGCCGGCTGAAACCAACGCCGTGACAGCGTGGCAAACATCGCCAATCAAAGCCATAGAAGGCGAGTGTTCATGACCGCGTCTTACCCAAGCGCGCGCGGCGAGCAGAGCCGGGCGCACATCGATCATCACGACGCAGCCGCAGCCCGGCGACTCAGCACGGAGACCAAGTCGTCATTCACGACGACAGAGTTCTGGCGCACGTGCAGCTGTTGTGGGAGTGCTGATCGCACCGTACGTAGTCAAGACCACCGCCAGCCACGCCGATTACTTCGCGCCGACCCGGCCTGGTACTACGTCCTGCTCCTGACCCTTGGCTACCCCGGTAGCCCGGGGATCGGCGAAGTCCGGTAGCCGCGATCATTACGACGTATAAGCCCTCCGCAACCACGCCCGGCCTGCACCCACTGGCCGGGGATCGGATGCAGCCCCGCGAGCGACTGGGAATTGGTATTTCCGGCCCGACGCGCTTGGTCATTCTCAGCGAGAAGGTGCCGTGATGACACCCGCGACACCGAATGCCGCGACGAAGAAGAAGCCGGCCGAGCGATTGGCCGAACAGCGGACAGCCAGAAGTGTGCTGTTCGCCGATGTCAGCGCCCGCAAGCCGAACGCTGAGATCCGCCTGTCCGGCGACCTGGCCGCGGACGCGGTCGCCGACCTCGGCGCGCAACTCGCTGCGCTGATCCGCACCGGACATCGGCAGCTGCTCGTCGACGGACGCGGCCTGTCGCAGGTCTCACCGATCTGCGTCGCAGTTTTCAACCGCACCGCGACAGGCGTATTCCCACTCGGCGGCCATCTGATCCTCACCGGGCTGAGCAACGCCGACGCCGACCGACTGCGCAGCGCCGGGCTGCACGACGCGATCCGGCTCACCTAGGCCGCGGTGCGGTGAACCATCCGGTGGTTCACAAGCGTGTCGCAGTGATGCGTCGGCAGCCATCCGTGCTATGACCGATCCAGCAACGAAGCTCGGGCGGCCCGCACGCGGAGCAGCTGACGCAGGCATTCACGCTGCACGACGACGAACGTCGCGCCTCTGATCCAGATGCCGAACGTCCGCTGGGATGGCGACTATCAGCGACTCGGGCATCGGCGGACGCTGGTCGGGGATGGGAGTCCGGTCTGCGTGATCTACCTGCCGCCGTGCGTCGACCCGGCTTCTCGCCACAGTCTGTACTCGGTCAGGAGCGGGTCGCTAGCCGAGCAAGTCGAGCCAGGGCCGCGGCTGACTCCGGTCACCGACACCCGCGGTCACGAGAGGATGCACGTGCGCCCCAACGGGCAGCCGCGACGGGTCACATCCCGCGGCCGCTGTGGCCCTCGACGTCCACCAAGAATCCCGCCTATCCCGACACCCGCAATGTGGACAGCATGTTCGGACTCGACACGGTCACCACGCTGCCGGAGGCGACGATCGCTGTGTTCGAAGACCAGGGCAGGTTGGCCCGGACCATCGACGTCAATGTTGCGGAGGCCGCGGACACGATGCGACGACTCGGCGGTCGGCGTAGACATAGACGACGTCGGCCTTGCGCTTGAAACAGAGAGGGTGTGGTGAGCGTTCCTAATCCTTCCAAGAAGTGTTCCCCGCGCTCGACACCAAGCCCGGCAGCTCACCCGACCTTGAATCAGACGACCCTGGATCCGGAACGAGATGGGACCGGGGTTGAGGGTGCACCCGCGCCGGGGTTCGATTCGACGATGTTTCGGGTTCGGAGTTGGCGATGACGATTCTCGATAGCTCCATCGGATCGACGGTCCGTCCCGTCGATCCGTGGCACGCGACCATCCTG
>Ga0164306_10001139_pt1 | contig 11592 bp, 7 predicted proteins | sample Whisoiple_242_MG_FD_110213 | JGI IMG/M metagenome (GOLD analysis project Ga0164306, IMG submission 110213) | Soil microbial communities amended with fresh organic matter from upstate New York, USA - Whitman soil sample_242_MG | ecosystem: Environmental > Terrestrial > Soil > Unclassified >... | reverse complement strand
TACGACGATGTGCTGGGATCGATAGAGAACAGGTAAGGGGCACTTAGCGATAAAGCCCATGTTGAGTTCAACCGAGCTTGAGTCGCCGCAAGCAAACGGCGGAAAACTAGATCTTTTCGGCCCCCTGGCTCGAACTGGATATACATTTTCGGGCAGAAAACACAAGTATCAGGGCACGAGTTTACTCGGGCCATAAGATACCCTAAAATGGTCCGGCTTTAGCCGCTGCACGCATGGCTCATCCCGCAAGAAGATCGGCGCCTGTAAACATCCGCGAGCAGCGCCGGACGTTCTTTATCAGCTCCAGAACCAGTCAGGGACGGGCAATTTTACAAACAGAACAGATGGCAACCCTTTTCCTTGATGTGCTGCGCACATATGTCGCTGCCCATCATTTTCGGATCCATGATTTTGTCGTCATGCGGAACCATTTTCACCTGCTCTTAAGCGTGGATGGAGATATGGCCGTAGAAAAGGCAGTGCAATTGATCAAGGGCAACTTCTCTTATCGTGCCAAGAAGGAGCTGGGCTTTCAACGCGAGATCTGGCAGCGAGGCTTTTCCGAGATACGGGTCTATGAGCGGGAGGGCTTTTTCTATTACAGGCGGTACATTGATGATAACCCAGTGAAGGCGGGATATGTGAACAACGCAGAGGAATATCCTTATTGCTCCGCGTATTTTCGAAAAAAGAGGCGCAGCGGCTAAAGCCGATTATCTTCGGACTCTAGCGGCCCGACTGAAGTCGTGCCCTGATACTTGTCTCATGCTGGGAAACACTGTCGAGGGGCTATGTAACAGGCCATGGCCCTATTCCCTGCGCTAGCCTAAACGCGAGGGTTAGCGTCTCGCTCACGCCCGGAAAATGGATAAAGCAGATCCTTCGACTCGCTGCGCTCGCTCAGGATTTCGCCTGCGGACTCCCGCTCGACTGCGTCTCGCTCACGCCCGCATAGCGGCTCAAATAAAACCGGCGCCTATTCTCCCCCGAGATTTTCGGCGCCGGTTTTAAAGGTCTCCCGGGAAACAGGAGAACCAGGCCGCTCATCTACTTTCGGCCAACTTGTTCGCAGAGCAGGGGCAGGAGCGAAAAAAACGAATACAAAGGACTGAATCCAAGATGCCCCGCGGCCGCGCGGCGGGTCAATAGCAAAGCAGGGCGCGGTATTTACTTAGTCGATAGCAAACAAGGTGGCATGGAAGCTGCCAAGCTGATGTATACTGTGCCGAATTGACGTATTGCGGGTTTTTTAAAGTTATTTCTTAATTTCCCGCAAGGTGGAAAGCTGTTGGGGGCGGCTACTCATTGGGGGCCTGGCGGAACGTCATAACTTTTTACCTTTGACCAGCAGTCCGCCCCGGTCGGGAGGGTCCTTATGGACCTAATTATTATTCGTCTTGTTTTCATCTCTGTTGTTGCGGTTGCCTGTTATCACTTAAAGCCATTCGGATTGGCCAATTTTCCTGCCTGGATTTCTGCTTGTGCCGGCGCGGCGATTGGCGCGATTGTCGTATGGTTTGAAGCGCGCCTGCGCGTGGTAAGCCTGAAGCGCTTGATCGGCGCCGTGATCGGCAGCATCTTCGGAATCCTTGGCGCCTACCTCTTCAGCGTTGTCATCAAGAACAGCATTACCCATTCTGAAACGCAGCGTTTCCTCATGCTGATGGTGATGCTCCTGATGTCGTACGTGGGCCTGATCGTGGGGGCCAACAAGGGCGACCTGCTGAACCTGGCCGCGCTGGGCGGCATTTTCGGCGCGGAAAAACAGGGCCGCAAGAGCTTCAAAATCCTGGACACCAGCGTGATCATCGATGGGCGCATCGCCGATATAGCCGATACCGGCTTTCTCGACGGCGTGGTGGTGATTCCGCAGTTTGTCCTGCGCGAACTGCAACTGGTGGCCGATTCCGCGGATTCCCTCAAGCGCAACCGCGGACGCCGCGGGCTGGACATTCTGCAGCGCGTGCAAAAAATGGTGACCGTGAGCGTGCAGATCGTGGAAGACGATTTTCCCACCGTGCGCGAGGTCGACCTGAAATTGATTGAGCTGGCCAAAGTGTATGAGGGGAAAATCATCACCAATGATTTCAACCTCAACAAGGTGGCGCAGCTGCAGGGCGTTGAAGTCCTGAACATCAACGAGCTGGCCAATGCGCTGAAGCCGATTGTGCTGCCGGGCGAGACTATGCGGGTCTTCATCCTGAAAGAAGGCAAGGAATACAACCAGGGCGTAGCTTATCTCGACGACGGCACGATGGTGGTGGTGGATAATGCGCGGAAGCTGATCGGGAAAAACGTGGACATCGCCGTGACTTCCGTGCTGCAGACCACGGCGGGCAAGATGATCTTTGGCAAGTTTGACGAGCGATCGCGCGTGGGAGAGCGCATTGAGCCCAAGGCAGAGAGCGGCAAGCCGGAAATACGGAAGACGCAGCCGATCGTTCTGGAATCCACGCCGCATTCGCAATCGGAGTGATTTGGGATTGCATGAAAGGCAAAACCTTTGCACCGCGGAGACGCGGAGGCGCGGAGAGGAACCGGAATTTACCGCGGATCGACGCGGATGAGCGCGGATCAGAAGACAAAAACCTACCACTGATTAACACTGATGACGCTGATCTGAATTGCCAAAAGTGAAAACCGAACCTTTGCACCGCGGAGACGCGGAGAGGAACCGGGATTTACGGATTGCGCAGGCCGCTCTTTTCATTTCTCATCACCTTCTACGTTCATCCTGTGTCCGCAGGTCAATGGCCCCGCGGATGTGGTGAATCGCCAGTAGCTCGCATACAATGTATGCTAGCGCTACACCCGCCTTGTGGGGGAACAACGGCCTGTCTCGGGAGGCCCGCCGTGGTCTTGACGATGTTCTGGCGAACCAAACAAAGTGCTTTTGCGGCCTTGCTGCTTTGCTCTATGGTGACGCGCAGCACGTGGGCAGAAGGCCTGTGGCAGAGCGCGCCCAATTCTCCCGGCCAACTGCAAGTCACGGTGATGGACCAGAACGGCCAGCCCCTGGCGCTGGTGATCGTGATTGTGCAGCAGAACGACAAGACCGTTGCCCAGGAACGCACAACGCCTTCCGGCAAAGCGCTGGTGCGGCAGCTTGCGCCGGGAAGCTACAAAGTCCTGGTGGAAAAGCAGGGCTTTTATACAACCGCCGTCCCAAAGCTGGAGATTGTTTCCGGACAGCAGGCGCCGCTGGAAGTGCGGCTGCAGCCGGTGCGCGAATACAGAGAAGAAATCGAGGTAACGGCGCAGCCTTCACCCATCGATCCGCAGGAAACCAGCTCCGCGCAGGCGATTACCGCCAGCGACATCTCTAATATTCCTTATCCCACAACGCGCGACTATCGCAACGTGCTGCCTTATATTCCGGGCGTGATAAGCGACCGCGGGCAGATCCACATTGCCGGAGCGAGCACGCAGGAAATACAGGACTATCTGGATGGCTTTGAGGTAAGCCAGCCGGCCAGCGGAGCGCTCTCCGTGCGATTGAATCCGGATTCGCTGCGCAAGATTGACGTGCGCAGCAGCCGGTATTCGGCGCAGTTTGGCAAAGGCTCGGGCGGCCTGGTTGATCTACAGGTGCAGGACGGCGACAATCGCTTCAGGATCAATGCCACTGATTTTTTTCCGACGTTCCAGAACGTGAAAGGCTTCCATTTGAATAACTGGACGCCGCGCGGCTACTTCTCCGGGCCGCTGGTGCGCGATAAGGTGTGGTTCGACATTTCCCACGAGGGAGAAACGGACTACAACATCATCAAGCAACTGCCGGACGGCGCGGACACAAACCGGCTATGGCGGATCGCCGACCTGGGCCGGCTGCGCATGAACCTGACGCCGGGAAACGTGTTGACCGTCAATGGCGTGTTGAATCTACTGGATTCCCAGAACTCCGGGATCTCGCCATTCGATCCCGTATCCGTTTCAGTGCACAACCATAATTACCTCTACATTGCGGGCTTGAAAGACCAGATAACGGTTGCGCGGGACACGCTGCTGGAATTTGGCGGAGCGTTTCATCGCAACAAAGCGTCAATTCTTCCGCAGGGAGACCTGCCTTACATCCTGGATCCGAGCGGGCGCACCGGGAACTACTTTGTGACCAACGAAAATATTTCCACGCGCACTCAGGTTTTCGGCAATTTGTTTCTGCGTCCGTGGAAGTGGGCCGGAACGCACCAGTTCACGCTGGGCGGACGCGAAGACCGCGTCCTGTACCGTGCGCAGATCCATCGGGGAACAGTCCAGTTTGTGGATGGCAACGGTCTTGTGGTGCGGCAGATAACTTTCTCCAACACGCCCGGCTTTAGCTTGAGCACGCTGGAATCGAGCGGGTATCTACAGGACCGCTGGATGCCGGTGCAGCGCGTGATTATCGAGCCCGGAGTGCGCTGGGACCGCGACAGCTTTGTAGGCCGCGACTACTATTCTCCGCGCATTGCGGGCACCGTTCTTATCAGCAGCTCCAGCGAAACCAAGTTGAGCGCGGGCATCGGCATTTACTATGATCGCGCAAACCTGGCGCTGGCCAGCAATGGCGGCCAGGGCACCAGGACAGATGAATTTTTCTCTCCGGTAGCGGCCTTTCAGTCGTCTTTTTTGGTCGATCCCCGCCTGCTTACGCTGCCGCGATACGTGAATTGGAGCATCGCGCTGGAGCGACGGCTGCCGGCCAAGGTATACGCGCGGCTGGAAGTCTTAAGCCGCCACGGCGCGCATGGATGGGCCTATAACAGCGAAGCGGCCAACAACTTTTTGTTGCTGAGCAATAAAAGCGACAAATATGACGCGGTGCAGCTTACGGTGCGTAAAGAGTTGAAGCGCGGATATCCGGCGCTGATTTCTTATACGCGGTCGCGGGCCACCTCAAACCAGACCGTGGATTTTGCCATTGACACGCTGCTGCTGGGGAACCAGGCGGGCGGAGCGCTGCCGTGGGACGCGCCCAACCAATTGCAGATGTGGGGCAGTTATCCCATGCCGTGGAAGCTGAAGAAATTTGACCTGGCATGGTCCGGCATCTGGCGCTCCGGCTTTACGTTTGTGACCATCGATCAATTTGGCCAGATCGTTTCCGGGCCGGGACAGTTCCGGTTTCCATATTTTGCGACGCTCAATCTGGCGGTGGAAAGGAAATTTACATTCCGCGGCTATCGCTGGGCGGCGCGCATTGGCATGGACGACGTGATGGACCGCCAAAATCCCACGATCGTCGACAACAACGTAAATTCGCCGAGCTTCCTGACCTTCTTTGGCACCGACCATCGCACAGTGGCGGGAAGGATCAGGTTTTTGGGAAAGAAATAATGGGATTGCCGCAAATAGAAATTTGTGGGCAGACGAGACTCAGTTAAGAAACTTGAGTTATGCGTCTTTATGGCGGTTTAGGAAATACTGTGCTGAGTTCAGAAAGCACACAAGGTCCCTCCGGCCTACTCGCGCGCTGGTCTGCCCATTCACGCCAAAATCGGGCGCGAATGGGGGCCCTGACTTGCGCGCGCTCGCTTAACGGCCGTCGGGATGACGATTCAAAATAGACACACTAAAAAGTTAAACAGATCTAGAAAACATCCAGGTCGTGGGCTGAGGCCAGCGGCCCGGTGTACCCTGCTTTGCGAATTTCGTCGATCAAAACCGCATCTACATCATCTGCCGGCCGGAATAGCTGGTGGTAAAGCACGAGTTGCTTTGCTTTTGCCGCGTTCGCAATTTCAGCGAGCGCGGTCGTTGATGTGTGGAACGTCGAATGGTATTTCTGCCACGCCGGCGTGCGCTCCTGGAACCACGCTGTCGAATACACCTCATGCACCAGCAGGTCGCAGCCGTGGCAGGCGCGGGCAATTGCCTGCGTGGGCGCCGTGTCACCGGAGATCACGATGCTGCGGTCGGCGGTATCAAAGCGGTATCCATAAGAAAAATCCCAGGTGCCGTGAGCGACGGCAAAAGCGCGCACAGTGACATTGGCGTCTTTGTAGACGATGCCGGGATGAATCTCATGCGCGTTGATGTGGTACGCCTGCGCGTTTCCGTGCTCCAGGCCGTGGACGCGAATGTCAACATCTTTTACATAAGCTGCCTGTATGTGCCGGGCCATGGCAGCGATGCCGGGCGGGCCGTAGAGTTCCAGCGCGCCGGGACGGCCTTCCACGGCAGGAGTGAGGTAAAGGTCAGACAAGCCCGCAGTGTGATCAGAATGCAGGTGTGTGGCGAAGACGACCTTCAGATTCTTTGGGACAAGCGCGGTGATGTGCTTGTCTCGGGCGGCAGCAGCGGCGCGGCGCACCACGCCGGGACCGAAGTCGACGAGATAGGCTGAGCCGTTGACCACCACGGCAACGGAAGGGCCGGAGCGATCAGGATTGATGATGGGCGTGCCGGCGCCGAGGATGACGAGTTGGGTTTTTGTGGGTTGGGATCGTGCGCTTGTCACGCAAAGGAAAAGCAGTGCGGCGAGCTTGAGCGAAGTGAATTTCATGAGGCTGAAAGAGTTTAATCGTCCTGCAATGGCTTAGCCAGCAGGAGTGAGATTTCGGGTAGAACTTCCTGAGCTGCATGGCAAAGGACGTCACAATAGGCGATTGCCAAAATCGCCGAAATTGCCAAAGATTGCCAAGATTGAAAACCAGAGTGATCCATAGAGAAAGCTAATCTGACAGCTAAAAACTTGCTGTAGCCGAATTATCTCAACTTGAATTCAGGTTCGGGCGTGGCTGCGAGCAGCGTGCGCGTGTATTCGTGCTGGGGGAGTGAGGTGATTTCTTCCGATGGGCCGATCTCGACGATTTCTCCGCGGCGCATGACGGCGATGCGGTCACACAGGTAGCGCACGACCGGCATGGAATGTGAGATGAAGAGATAGGTAAGGCCAAAGTCGCGCTGGAGTTTTTTGAGCAGGTTCACGATTTGCGCGCCGACGCTGACGTCGAGGGCGGAGACGGGCTCGTCACAGACCACGAATTTGGGCCGCAGGACCAGGGCGCGGGCAATGCCGATGCGCTGGCGCTGTCCGCCGGAAAATTCATGGGGATAACGGCGGAGGGCGGACTCGTCGAGGCCGACGGCGCGAAGGATGTCGATGGCTGCCTGATGCAGGCTGGTGGCTGAGGACGCAGGCGAATTCCCGTCGTTGGAGGCGTTTGCTCCGTGAATCATCAGCGGCTCGGTCACGATTTCTTCCACGCGCATGCGCGGGTTGAGCGAGGCAAAGGGGTCCTGAAAGATGATCTGCATGTCGCGGCGGAGGCGGCGGAGATGGCCGCCACTGGCTGCAAGCACGTTCTGGCCGTTGAAGGTGATGGCGCCGGAAGTAGGCTCGATGAGGCGGAGAATCATGCGTCCCAGGGTGGTCTTGCCGCAGCCGGATTCGCCGACCAAGCCGAGAGTTTCACCCTGCATGATGTCGAGCGAGACGCCGTTGACGGCCCGGACCTCGCGCTGGGTCTTGCCGAACATGCCTTCGTCAGTCTGGTAAACCTTGACGAGGTTAAGAATGGAGAGCAGGGGCATGGGATGAATAATAGAACAACAAGCAAGAAGATTATTTTTTGTTTGATTCAATTCTGCATGACTTGTAGAGTGTCACCACAACACCCGAGTTCCTGCGTTCCAGTCCCTTCGGAGGGTAGATGTTTCAGAAGAAGCGAATTTGTGCCCAATTACTGGTAGTTCTTTGCCTTGTGATAGCGTCGTCAGGCCAGTCAACCAAGAAGTCCCTGACAAACACGGACGTGGTAGACATGGTCCACGCGGGACTGGCCGATAGCACGATAGTTCTTGCCATCAAAAATAGCGGGACAAATTTTGATACTTCACCCCAGGCGCTGATCGAACTCAAGAAGAGCGGAGTAAGCCAGAGCGTGATGGATGCCATGCTGGGCGCAGGCAGTGGAGCACCAACTCCAATTCCTGCCCCGGCGAACAATGGTGACGGCCGGGCTCTCATGGGCAAAGTGATCAGTTTCCTTGGAGGAGAAACGAATATCAATGCGGTGAAGTCGATCAGAATGACATCTGCCCGAGAGGTTAAGACCCCAACCCTAAACACAACGTTAGAATTGATTCTCACGGCCGTTTATCCCGACCGGGTGCAGGTCTCGATTAAGTCTCCGCAGTTTAGCAATGTGACGGTCTACCAACCCAAGGGAGCGTTTGTTTTAGTCAGTGGTAAGCCGCAGCCCTTGCCGGAAGCTGCGCAGCAGGAGACGTTGAATTTAATCAAGCTGAGCACGATCTACGTCGCTCAGCATGTAAACGATCCCAAATACGCATTCACGATAAGCGGCTCAGAGAAAATCGGACAGCTCGACACGGTCATTCTGGAGATTTCGGCGGAAGGGAAACAGACGAGATGGAACGTGGACCCCATATCCGGAAAGCTTATCCGGGTCACTCGAATGGTGATCGGAGCCGGCGGAGCACCTGGCCTCACGCGATTTGAATATGACGATTGGCGTACCGTCAACGGCGTGAACGTTCCATTTAAAGTTTTTCAGAATGGCGTTTCCAGCGGAGAGATTAGGGCTTACCAAATCAATCCGGATATTCCCCCCGATTTTTTTGACAAGCCTAGTGGGGCAATTGCGTCCTCTGTCAGCACACCGCAATCTACTTCGGCTACGAGTGGATGTCCTATCGAGATTCTGGAAGTGAATCCCCACCATTTTGTGGATACGAGTGAAGACCCATGGGGATTTGCGCTGAAGATTAAGTATCGAAATCTTTCCGACAAACAAATCGTCGCGGAAAAGTTTGCGGCAAACTTCTTTAATGCACTTCATGAGAAGAAAGAATCCGCGTGGGACTACACCAGCGACCAAAAAATCAAGCCAGCGGAAACCAAGAACGCCAGTTGGGGCGACGGCATTTATGTGAACGAGATAGGAATGCGTATTGGCGCGGAAGTCTGGCCCGTGAAGGTGATGTTTGCCGATGAAACTTTCTGGCAGGATGACGGCAGCATGCAATGCAAAAGCGCGGTTTGGGCCACCCCAGTAAAATAGTAGCTCCCGGGGAACGCTCCGACTCGTGATGTTTGTATTGTCGTTGCGCCTTCGGGCTGCGCGACGGCCTCCACCCCAATACGCGAAAACCGCGAGCTTTGGGGACCCCGGGCCTGCGGCAGCGAGGAAGAAATCTTTTTTCTGCTTACCCGGCACTTATTCCTCATCCCGGCACGCCGGGACTCGGAAACGTACCGGGCTACTATCAGGCCGTCCCGCTCAAGCGGGACTGGATTAAGGAAAGTGCTGGCTGAATCGCCCCGGCTTGCTCAAAAAGAGGTTCGTCGCTTAAGGGCCGGCAGGGCCACACTCCGCAACGGGAAATGCGAGTTTTAGGCGCACAGGCAGGAGTGCCTGTGCCACAAATGCAAAGGGCCATCGCAGCCGGGGGGCGGCTGCGGTCCACAACTGATTCATTAAGAACTGATTTGACACGCCGGGGGCGGCTGCGGTCCACAGCTGATTGATTGAGGACTGATTTGGCACGCCGGGGGCGGCGACGCCACACGAGCCGCAACGGGAAATGCGAGTTATCGCTGTAGGCGCACAGGCAGGAGTGCCTGTGCCACAAAATGCAAAGGGCCATCGCAGCCGGGGGGCGGCTGCGGTCCACAACTGATTCATTAAGGACTGATTTGACACGCCGGGGGCGGCTGCGGTTCCCACCCCAGCAAGCCAAAAGTCGGGCTTGCCGGGGGCCAGGAATCGCCGGAAATCGGGTAATTTGAAAACCAGAGTCGGTTATTAGGGCGCAAGGACCAGCAGACCGGGGCGTTCTTTCAGCAGAGGACCGGGACGGAACCAGAGAGCATTGCAGGTGGAGCACAAGGAACGGCAAACCATCACAGGATTAAGGCTTTTTGAATCAGCTTTAAGGCGTAAGATTGGGCAGCTCAGCGTGTTAGAATTTGGATAACCTTCGGGCCCAAAGAGACGATCCTATTGATTGAGCTAGCACCTTCCATATTGTCGGCGGATTTTGCCCACCTGGGGGACCAGATCCAGGCGGTGGCAGAAGGCGGCGCAACCGTGCTGCACGTGGACGTAATGGATGGTCATTTTGTGCCGAATATTACGATCGGTCCTCCGGTGGTGGCCAGCGTGAGGAAGGTGACGAACCTGCCGCTGGACGTTCACCTGATGATCGAGAACCCTGACCAGTACATTCCGGCGTTTGTGGATGCCGGTGCGGACTGGATTTCCGTCCATCAGGAAGCGTGCGTACACCTGAACAGGACGATTGAGCTGATCCGCAGCCATGGCGCGAACCCGGGCGTGGTGATCAATCCGGCGACGCCGGTTGGGACGCTGGAAGAAGTTTTGGACATGGTGCATCACGTCCTGGTGATGTCAGTGAATCCGGGGTTTGGCGGACAGAAATTTATTCCGTCGTCGCTGGAGAAAGTACGCAAGCTGGCATTGATGCGCACGGCGCGCAACGCGAATTTCAGGATCGAGATTGACGGCGGCATGGCCCCAGACACGATTGTCCAGGCAGTACGCGCAGGCGTTGAGGTGCTGGTTGCCGGGAATGCCGTTTTTGGCCAGGGAAATCCCAGGGAGAACACGCAGCGGCTGCTCAAGCTGGCCACGGAAGCAACGTTGCAAAGAGTCTGAAGACGTTCGAATTTGAGGTAGTGGTACCGTTTGAACAAACACAAGGTCCCTCCGGTCTACTCGCGCGCTGATAAATGCGCGCGCTCGTTTACGACCGTCGGGATGACGGCGTTCGTAGCGGTTAGCGCTTCCCGACCTTGTTTCAATCGGTGCTGCCACCAGATTTTTGAGGTAGGTAAATGGTGAGAAAAATTCTTGTTTCAGCCGTATTGGCGGGCGCAGTTCTGGCCACCAGCGGATGCCATCACAAAGTCCAGAACCCGCTGGCCAACATCGATTCCAAGCAGCCGGACAAAGGACTGTTCGACCGCGGGATGGATTCGATGAAGCATGCCCGTTACCAGGAAGCCCGGACGCTGCTGGAGACGCTGATCAATACGTATCCTGATTCAGAGTACATTGCGCGGGCCAAGCTGGCGCTGGGCGATGCGTGGTACGCGGAGGGCGGCAAGGCGGCGTGGCAGCAAGCGGAGTCAGAATACAAGGACTTCCAGACCTTCTTTCCCAACCTGCCGGAAGCTTCAGAAGCGCAGTTGAAGATCGCAACCATGCACTACCGGCAGATGGAAAAGCCGGACCGCGATTTTGCCGAGGCACAGCGCGCGGCCGATGAATACAAGCTGATGATCCAGCAATATCCTGAGAGCCCGCTGGTGCCGCAGGCCAAGCAGAAGCTGCGCGAAGTGCAGGAAGTGCTGGCAGAACGGCAGTACCGCATCGCGCACTTTTACAACCTGCGCGACAACCTGGCGGCTTCACAAGCGCGGTTGCAGTCATTGACGGAATCGTATCCGCTCTATTCCGGCATTGACGAAGCGCTCTTTGAGCTGGGCGGCCTGTATGAGAGAGAAGCTGCCGGCCTGAAGCGGCAGAAAATTCCAGACGCGCAGAAAGAAAAACTGGTAGCGCAGTTTGAAAAGAAAGCGATTGAGGCCTATTCAAAGATCGTTGCGCGGTATCCGGCAAC
>Ga0164306_10001136_pt1 | contig 11613 bp, 10 predicted proteins | sample Whisoiple_242_MG_FD_110213 | JGI IMG/M metagenome (GOLD analysis project Ga0164306, IMG submission 110213) | Soil microbial communities amended with fresh organic matter from upstate New York, USA - Whitman soil sample_242_MG | ecosystem: Environmental > Terrestrial > Soil > Unclassified >... | reverse complement strand
TCTACGAACACGGACACTGTGAGCGACTTTCTCTAGCTGAGCGGAGGCGGAGACTGGTTCAGCGACAGCAGGAGTCGTCAGACAGCGCGGTGGTCACCCCGATATTGGTACCGGCTGGGAATTGCCTGGTATATACCTAGGCTCAGCGCGAATTTATTGTCGCCTCCGTCCGCGAGTCCGGGAGGCGGCGTATACCGGATGGTATGACGACTACCGAAGACACGGCGCAGTCCACATTCGAAGCGGCGTGGGATGTGTGGCATCGAGAGCGCGAGCGTTACTTCGGCGATCCCCTCGGATGGGTCAGCCTGACCGGACTGTATTGGCTGACAGATGAACGCGAGACTGTGGCCGATCTGCCCGGAACGTGGCGCGCGGACGCCGACGCCGTCTACGTCGAAGGCGTCGAGGGGACGCAGCGGCTCGAACCAGTTGAAGGGGCGCCCGGGTTGCTCGTCGCCGATGGAGATCGCCGCATCGAAGTGATACGCCGAACCGGTTCGGTGGCCCTGCGGGTTCACGACCCGAAATCGCCGCATCTGCAGGCCTACAGCGGCATTCCCACCTATCCGCCGAGTGAGGACTGGGTCGTCACGGGCCGGTTCACGCCCTACGAGCAGGCCCGCACCGTCACCACCGGCGCGGTCGTGGATGGCCTCGAGCACCACCACACCGCGCTGGGCGAGATCGATTTCGAGTTGGCCGGGGTCGCGCTGAAGCTTGTGGCCTTCAAGGGTCATCGTGATGGACTGGGCCTGCTGTTCACCGACGCCACCAGTGGCGTGACCACCTACGGCGCGTGCCGCTCACTGGCGATTCCCGAACCCGCGGCCGATGGGGCGGTGACGCTCGACTTCAACAGGGCCTCGAACCTGCCCTGTGCCTTCACCGACTACGCGACGTGCCCGGTCGCACCTGCAGAGAACCGGCTACCGGTTGCCGTTGAGGCCGGGGAGAAGAATCCGCGCTAGACAGTCCTACGCCGCGACGCGGGCGGCGATCACTTCGTCGAAGCGATCGAGCACCGTTTCCGCCACCAGGCGGTGCGGTCCCAGCGGTTCGGCCATCGGAATGCCTTGCGCGTGAGCGTAGTCCGCGACGCGATCGGTGATTCGCCCGTGGGCGAGGAACCAGGGCGCGATGATCAGCCTGGTGGCGCCGCGGTCCCGCAGCTGTTCCGCGGCTTCGGCAAGAGTCGGGTGCGGTCCGGTGGCAAAGGCGGTCGTGGTCATCCAGCTTGTATGTGCCGCGAGATGGTCGGCGACCGATGCGGTGCGCGAATTAGCTTGCGGGCGTGACGATCCCACGGCCGTGACGAGCACACCGACACCGTCGTCGAGCCTGGATACACCTGCATGCGCCAGCCGCTGGTGCAGCACCGCAACCAGTCGGTCGTCCTCACCGAGCACGTCGGCCTGCCGGGCACCCGACCCCGACTCGTCGATCATCGCGGGAATGTCGACCCGGGCGTGGTACGCGTCGGCGAGCAACAGCGGCACCACGACGGAATCGGTTTCGGCCGATGCCAGCACATCGCGAAGGTTGGGGGAGTTCTGTTCGCAGAACGCAACCCGCACGTCGACGTCGCGGCGAACCCGCCCTATGGTGCGCGCGAGCTCATGAGCCGATGCCGCGGACCGCGGGTCCGCGCTGCCGTGCGCCGTCAGGACGAGAGTCACGAAGCGTGCAGCCCGCATTCGGTCTTCGCCGAACCGGCCCAGCGGCCGCTGCGCGGGTCGGCGCCGTCGGCGGGCCGCGACGTGCACGGCGCGCATCCGATAGACGGATATCCCTCGAACACAAGGGGATTGACCAAGATGTCGTTGGCGTCGATGTAGGCCTGCAGGTCCTCATCCGTCCATGCCGCGATCGGGTTGATCTTCACCAGGTTGAACGCCTTGTCCCAACTGATCAATGGAGCGTTGGCACGCGTCGGCGCCTCGACGCGGCGAATCCCGGTGACCCACGCCGAATATCCCTGCAACGCCCTGCCGAGCGGTTCGACCTTGCGCATCCGGCAGCACTCGTTCGGCTCGCGGGCGAAGAGGTCCTTGCCGAACAACTGGTCCTGCTTGGCGACGCTGTTCTGGGCAGTGACATTGACGATGTTGACGTCGTAGACGGCCTCGACGGCGTCACGGGTGCCGATTGTTTCCACGAAGTGGTAGCCGGTGTCCAGGAACAACACGTCGACGCCCGGTCGCACCTTGGCGGCCATCGACACCAGCGCCGCGTCCTGCATGTTCGACGCGACGACGTATCCCGATGCTGTCGGCCGTCGGGCTCCGCCCTCGCCGCCGAAGTGCTCGTCCGTCCAGCGCAGCAGCTCGTCCGCGCTGGCGCCCTCGAGTTCGGCTGCACCTTGCTCGGCCAGCTGTTGCAAATCTGTCACTGTCATCGTCACCTCAGGTCCGCTTCGTCTGCTCGTACCGCCCACGTAGCGAAACGCTCGCCCTGCTCCCGTTGTTTCACAAAATTGCGAACGACCCGTTCGATGTAGTCGCCCAGCTCGGTGGAGAGCACCTTGTGCTGGCGCAGCTTGCGGCCGAAACCGCTGTCCAGCCCCAGGCTGCCACCGAGGTGCACCTGGAAGCCCTCGACCGGGCCGTTGCCGTCGTCGACCATCTGGCCCTTGAAGCCGATGTCGGCGACCTGAATACGCGCGCACGAGTTCGGGCAGCCGTTGATGTTGACCGTGATGGGTACGTCGAGCTGGGCGTTGACGTCCTCGAGCCGCTTCTCCAGATCGGGCACCAGCAGCTGCGCCCGGCCTTTCGTGTCGGCGAACGACAGCTTGCAGAATTCGATCCCGGTGCAGGCCATCAGGTTGCGGCGCCAATGCGTGGGCGTCGACGGCAGCCCGAGCGCATCCAGCCCCGCGACCAACGTGTCGACCTTGTCGTCGGGTACGTCGAGGATGATCAGCTTCTGGTACGGGGTGAGGCGCACGCGGTCGGATCCCGCTGCCTCGACGAGATCGGCGACCTTGGTCAGGATCGTGCCGGAAACGCGGCCCGCAATGGGCGCGACGCCGATGGCGTTCTTTCCGTTCTTGAGTTTCTGGATGCCGACGTGGTCGATCGGATGCTTGACCGGCTCGGGAGCCGGCCCGTCGATGAGCTTGCGGCCCAGGTACTCGTCCTCGACGACCTGGCGGAACTTCTCGATGCCCCAGTCCTTGATCAGGAACTTCAGCCGTGCCTTCGACCGCAGACGCCGGTAGCCGTAGTCGCGGAACACCGACGTGACGGCCTCCCAGACCTCGGGCACCTCCTCCAACCGCACCCAGGCGCCGAGCCGCTGGGCCAGCATCGGGTTGGTGGACAATCCGCCGCCGACCCAGATGTCCAGGCCGGGGCCGTGCTCGGGATGGTTCACGCCGACGAACGCGATGTCGTTGACCTCATGGGCGATGTCCTGCAGGCCGGAGATCGCGGTCTTGTACTTGCGCGGCAGGTTGGAGAACGACGGATTGCCGACAAACCGCCGCACGACCTCGTCAACGGCCCAGGTCGGGTCGAGCACCTCGTCGAGCGACTCGCCGGCCAGCGGCGAACCGAGCACGACGCGGGGGCAGTCACCGCAGGCCTCGGTGGTCTGCAGGCCGACGGTGGCGAGACGATCCCAGATCTGGGGAACATCCTCGATCCGGATCCAGTGGTACTGGATGTTCTCGCGGTCGGAGATGTCGGCTGTGTCGCGTGCGAACTCGGTGGAGATCTCGCCGAGAGTGCGCAGGGCCTGCGTGGTCAGTGCTCCGCCGTCGCAGCGCACCCGCATCATGAAGTACTTGGCCTCGAGGATGTCAGCGTTCTCGTCGCCGGTCCATGTCCCGTCGTAGCCCTGCTCACGCTGCGTGTAGAGGCCCATCCAGCGCATCCGGCCGCGCAGATCCTGTTTGTCGATGCTGTCGAAGCCCTGCTTGGAGTAGATGTCGACGATGCGGGCTCGCACGTTCAGCGCGTCGTCGTCCTTCTTGAACTGCTCGTTCGGGTTCAGGGGCTCGCGATAGCCGAGCTTCCACTGCCCTTCGCCGCGCGGGCGTTTAGCAGGCTTCGGCTTTGCGGTGGTCATCGAATGGCTCCTTCGGAGCCGGCCTTCGGGCGCGCTGTTCACCGGTGGCTGTCCGGCGGCGCAGATCCGGCGGCCAGCTCAAGTACTGGTGGGCAGGTCTACGACATCAAGGCAGACAACAACAGGTACAAACGCGCTTGAAGTCGACATGCCGCCGTGCCACCAGCGAGACGCGGTGGGTGAAAAGGCGGGCGGCGGTCACGGTGCCAATTGTGCCACGGACATCGAGTTATGCCCTAACCGGGCGAGATTTGCGCTCATAGTGAGCGAAAGGCCTCTGAGAAACTGGTTGTGTGACGGTCCGAACGCAGCACCTCGACCTGCCCGGCCTTGCGCCGACGCGGGGCAGGCCGTTCGGCCTGTACATCCATGTGCCGTTCTGCGCCACTCGCTGCGGGTACTGCGACTTCAACACCTACACGCCCGCCGAACTGGGCGGGGCGAACCCCGACGGCTGGCTGGCGGCCCTGCGCACCGAGCTGGCGCTGGCTGCCGGCATCGCGGCTCCGGAAGTTCACACGGTGTTCGTCGGCGGAGGAACGCCGTCGCTGCTCGGCGCCGCGGGCCTGACCAGGGTGCTCGACGCGGTCCGTGAGCACTTTGTCCTCGCACCCGGCGCCGAGGTGACCACGGAGGCAAATCCTGAGTCGACGTCGCCGCAGTTGTTCACCACGCTCTGCGCGGCCGGCTACACGCGCTTGTCGCTCGGCATGCAGTCGGTCGCCCCGCACGTGCTGGCCACCCTGGACCGGGTTCATTCGCCGGGGCGGGCGCCCGCTGCGGCGCGCGAAGCCCTCGCCGCCGGGTTCGAACACGTCAACATCGACCTCATCTACGGCACGCCGGGGGAGTCCGACGACGACCTCTTGCGCTCCGTCGACGCCGCGATCGAGGGAGGCGTTGATCACATCTCTGCCTACGCGCTCACCATCGAGGAGGGCACGGCGATGGGCCGGCGGGTGCGCCGCGGCGAGATGACGCCGACCGACGACGATGTGCTTGCCCGCCGTTACGAGCTTGCCGACGAACGGATCCGGGCCGCCGGCTTCGATTGGTACGAGGTGTCGAACTGGAGCAGGCCCGGCGGGGAGTGCATGCACAACATGGGTTACTGGGACGGCGGCGAGTGGTGGGGCGCCGGGCCGGGAGCGCACGGCTACGTCGGTTCGACGCGCTGGTGGAACATCAAGCACCCCAACGCATATGCGCAAGCCCTGGCCGAAGGGCGGCTGCCGGTCGCCGATTTCGAGCAGCTCGACGCGCGGGCGATGCACACCGAGGACGTGATGCTGCGGCTGCGGCTGCGGCGCGGGCTGGCTGCCGACACGCTCAGCGATCGAGAGCGCGACCGCGCGCAGGTCGCGATCGGCGACGGTTTACTCAAATCCGAAGCCGGCCGCCTGGTGCTCACAGACCGTGGCCGGCTACTCGCCGACGCCGTCGTTCGCACCGTGCTCGACTGACTGACGCGCCGCTGGGACGCTTGCCTCGTGGTGTCGCGCATTCCCGAGAATGTTCGCAGCAGACCCAAAGCGTGCGCGCGGAGCATCATCTGTATGACTTCGTTCGACAGACGGATCGTGTCGGACGCCTTGCTGGCGCTGTCCGTCGAGCATCGCGTCGCCGTCGTTCGCGCCTGCTGTCTCGGCCAGACCGTCGCCGACATCGCGGCACACGAGGGAATTCCGGAAGTCACTATCAAGTCCCGGCTGCACGACGCATTGCGATCGCTGCAGATCTCGATGAGCTCAGTGGGACGCACGAGCCATTGGCCGTGACGACCGTGCGATAGAAGTACGGTCGGGTGATGGCATTCGATCCGGCCGCCGTCGCCCGCGCATTCTCCGAGCACCGGTTCGACGAGGCGCTCGGGTATCTCGCCAAAAATGTGCGCTGGACCATCGTTGGCTACATGGTCCTCGAGGGCGCAGATGCGGTCCGGCAGACCTGCCGCGAAACGGCGGGCAGCCTGGAGGACACCACGACCACCTACGACCGCTGCGTGGTGGCGGCCGGTTCGGACGTCGTCGCCGTCGACACTTTCTCCCGCTATAGCGGCCCGTCCGGTGTCACTGCGGTCGCCAGTTGTGACATCTACGAGTTCGCGGGCGAACAGATCACCGAGATCACCTCCTATGCGGTCGAGGTCGATCCGGAATCCGCGGGCTCGCAGCCGCCGCCGCGGCTATGAGACGTATCACCCGCTGAACCCGGCGAAGTCGCCGCTCGTTTCATCAAGTACGCGATGAATCACATTGCCGCCGAACAGGCGTCCGCGGGCACAGGGAGGACGCAACGTGCTGCGACGAATCGCACTATTGGCCGTCGCGGCGCCACGGTGGGTCGTCGCAACAGCAGTGTTCGTCACGCTGGCGGCGGGCATCTTCGGCCTCCCGGTCGCGGGCGTTCTGTCCTCGAGCGGATTCCAGGACCCGGGTTCGGAGTCGGCGAGGGCGACGCAGGTGCTCACCGACAAGTTCCACCAGGGCGATCTGCAGATGCTGATCACCGTCACCGCACCTGATAGTGCTCACAGCCCCGCCGCACGCGCGGTGGGCATGAGCATCGTGAGTCAACTGAGTCGAACACCGAACGTCGCTGAGGTGAGGTCGCCGTGGACTGCGCCGCCCGCCGAGGCGCAGGGCCTCATCAGCAGGGACGGCAGGACAGCGCTGATCATCGCCGGGCTCAGCGGCGGAGAGAACGCCGCGCAGAACGCCGCCCAGACACTGTCCGAGGCGGTGGTACGCGCGCATCCGGTCGCGGGCTCGGGCGTCATCGTCAGGCCGGGCGGGCCCGCCACCGTGAACGCACAGATAACTTCCCAGCTTCAGCAGGACCTGCTCCTGATGGAGTCCTTAGCCATTCCTTTGAGCCTGTTGGTGCTGATCTGGGTGTTCGGCGGATTGCTGGCCGCCGCGCTGCCCGTCGCGGTCGGACTGATGGCGATCCTGGGATCGATGGCAGTCCTGCGCTTCATCGCCCTCGGCACCGACGTGTCAAACCTTGCGCCCAATCTCAGCACCGCCATGGGCCTCGCCCTGGCGATCGACTACACGCTGCTGATTGTCAGCCGTTACCGTGACGAACTGGCCGATGGTGCCGACATGAATGCCGCCCTGCTCACGACGATGACGACGGCAGGCCGCACCGTCCTGGTCTCCGCGACGACGGTGGCGCTGTCGATGGCGGCGATGGTCCTGTTCCCGATGCACGTATTGAAGTCGTTCGCCTACGCCGGTGTTGCCACTGTCGTGTTCGCCGCAGTCGCGGCGATTGTCGTCACGCCCGCAGCAATCGTGTTGCTCGGCGATCGGCTGAACTCCCTGGATATCAGGCGGTGGGCGCGGCGGCTTCTGCATCGGCCTGACCCCGTCACTATTCCGATCGAGGCGCGGTTCTGGTACCGGTCGACGACGTTCGTCATGCGCCACGCGCTGTCTCTCGGCCTGGCCGTCGTCGCACTGCTTCTGGCGCTCGGCGCACCCTTTCTCGGAGTGAAGTGGGGCTTCCCGGACGACCGTGTGCTTCCCGTGTCGGCGTCGGCGCATCAGGTCGGCGACCAGTTGCGTCACGACTTCGCCGGCAACTCGGCAACCGCGATCACTGCGGTGATTCCCGACGCCAGCGGACTGACACCGGACGATCTCGACCGCTACGCAGCCGAGTTGTCCCGCGTCCCAGACGTTTCGGCGGTATCAGCGCCCACGGGCACGTTCGTCGCGGGTGCCGCGGCCGGTCCGCCCTCGGCGGCCACCGGGGTAACGCAGGGCAGCGCATTCTTCACTATCGGCAGCACGGCCCCTCTGTTCTCCGACAGCTCGCAAAGACAGCTCGACGCGCTGCACGCGGTTCCCGGACCGGGGGGCCGCCCGATCGAGTTGACCGGCACCGCGCAGACCAATCGTGACAGCGTCGACGCCATCACTTCGCGACTGCCCGACGTGTTCGGGTTGATCGCGGTCATCACCTTCGGACTGCTCTTCCTGCTGACGGGCAGCGTCGTGCTGCCCGTCAAGGCGCTGCTGCTGAACATGCTTTCACTGACCGCCGCCTTCGGTGCCCTTGTCTGGATCTTCCAGGACGGCCACCTCGCCGCGCTCGGCACGACGCCCACCGGAACGCTCGTCGCCAACATCCCGGTGTTGTTGTTTTGCATCGCTTTTGGCCTGTCGATGGACTACGAGGTATTCCTGTTGGCCCGGATACGCGAGTACTGGCTCCAATCGCGGCGGACCCGCGCCGACAACGACAGCAGCGTCGCACTGGGGTTGGCTCGCACCGGTCGCGTGATCACCGCCGCGGCTCTGGTGATGTCGATCTCTTTCGCGGGCCTCTTCGGTGCACATGTCCAGTTCATGCGGATGCTGGGACTGGGTCTGACGCTGGCCGTACTCGTCGACGCCACGCTGGTGCGAATGGTGCTGCTGCCCGCGTCGATGCACCTGCTTGGGCGGTGGAACTGGTGGGCCCCAAAACCCTTGGCGAGGCTGCACGATCGCATCGGTTTAAGCGAGGGGGAGAGTGAGCAATCGGCTCCCGGCGAGCCGGTGTTCGTGGCGTGACGCTACGCCGGTCTGGCTTCGATCACACTGAGCGGTGAAGCGGTCTGCACGATCCGGGTGAGACTCAGCCCCGCTTCGGCGAGCAAGTCGCCGTATTCGGCCTCGGTGCGTTCACGGGAACCCAGATTCAGCAGCATCTCCAGGTCGACCCACTTGCCGGGGAAGTCCCGATTGTGCCGGGGGATGACGAATTCGACGAGCAGCACCGTCGCCGCCTGAGTGGCCGCCGCCCGGACGTTGCGCAGAATGTGAAGCGCGGTCTCGTCGGGCCAGTCGTGAATGACGTTCTTCAACAGGTAAGCATCACCACCGCAGGGCACGCTGTCGAAAAACGATCCCTCCACTATCGAAACCCGTTCGGCAACAGCCTTTTGCCTGAGGAGGCCAGGGGCGTCGGCCACCACCCGCGACAGGTCGTACAGGACACCGCGCGAGGCCGGAGCCGAAGCCAGGATGGCGGCCAGCAACGCGCCGTGCCCGCCCCCCACATCGACGATCGTCGGGTAGACGCTGAAGTCGTAGGCGGCCACGACGGTCGCGTCCGTCATCTGCGAAACACCGGTCATGGTCTGGTTGAAGAGCTCGGAGAGCTCGGGGTTGTCGGCGAAGTACTCAAAACTCGATTTGCCGCGTAGTGCCGGCACCACCGAAGTTCCGGTTCTCACCGAATCCGCCAGCAGGGTCCAGCGTTCCCGCTGCTCCTGCGAGCCATAGAAGCGCGCGGCCGAATACATCGAGACCGGCGCATCCGAACGCAGCGTCTCGGCAAGGGAATTCAGCTCGAATCGGCCGTCGCGGCGCCGGCAGAAGACGCCTCGGCCGATCAACGCCCGCAGCAGCCGGTGCAGTGCGTCTGCGTCAGTGTCGACCCGCTCGGCCAACTGATCGATCGTCAACGGGCCGTCTGCCAGAGCGTCCGCGACGCCGAGTTGCGCCGCAACGGTAATCGCCTGCGAGATCCAGGTCGCGGTGATCATCTCCATCATCGCCGCCGGTGCGGGTACCAACCTCTGATTGAGCCCGAACAGCTGATGACGCGTCCACTCGATGACGCGGGCAATCCGTGCGGGAGGCATGGAGATGCCGCCAACCCCTGCACCGACGACGAGAACTCGGAGTCGCGCAATTATTCTCAACGACGACCCATCCAGCTGTGGAAGCGACCGTCGGGGTCATAGGTCGCGCGCACCTTGGCGAGACGCGCCATGTTCGGCTCGGTGATGAATCGGGCCTCGCGCCGACCGAGATTCTCGTCGGCGAGCGCGATTCCAGTTGCCAGGTGCGACATCGCCGCCATGTTGGAGGCAGCCCAATCGCGGTAACGATCGTCGTCTGCCGGGTCCTGCCAGACGGTGTACAACGCCATGTAGATCTCGTCCTCCAAGCCGTAGACTTTGTCCGCGCGATCGGGTGAGGAGTTCCATCCCGTGAAGATGAAGTGCGAGGGGTGCGGCGGCATTGTCTCGATGATCCGGCGGATGCCCGGCAGCAGTTCAGCGGCCGGAGCGGACGTGAACATGTTGTCGGCGATGTAGCGGTGCCCCTCTGGGTAGTTGGTCATGACGGCGGTGTACCAGTTCGCCAAAGTGGTGGGCATGTAGGGCAGATTGACCATCGCCTTGTCGGCTACCGGGCAGGTGCCGAGAAGCGCAAGGGCTTTGGCCGCCTCCTCGTCCGATTGGGCGAACACCGGCGAGGCGATGGTGATGGTCGGCTGATTGACCCCGGCTGGGTTCGCGAGCGTAGCGAGGATTTGCAACTCGACGCGGGGGTCGACTTCCGCGCTGATGTCGCGCCCCCACGTGTACACCTCGTCGGCGAGTTCGATCGGGTACATGTAGAGGCAGGTGCCTACCACCGCCGGGCGCTGATGGATCCGCAGCTTGAAAGATGTGACCACACCGAAGAAACCGGTCCCGGCGCCGCGCGCGGCCCAATACAGATCGGGGTGATGCTCGGGGTCGCAGTAGATCTGTTCGCCGTCGGCTGTCACGACGTCCAGGCCGAGCACGCTCTCGCATGCCATGCCGATCGCCGGGCTGTTCCAGCCGTATCCGCCCTGTAGGAGAAAGCCGCCGAGCCCAATCCCCTCGCAGTGGCCTGAGGGGAAGAAGAGCCCTTGTGCGTCGAGTTCGGTCGCGAAACCGCTGGCGCTCTTGCCCGGTCCGACCTCGGCGGTCATCCTCCCGGCGTCGACCCGGCAGTGGTCGAGTCGGCTGACGTCAAGTAACAGTCCGCCGTCGCGCAAGTGGTTGGCCGCCCAGCTGTGTCCGCCCGACCGGACGCCGACCTTATGGCCGTTTTCCCGTGCGTAGCGCAGCGCAGTCACCACGTCTGCGGTGTCATGGGCTTGCATGATCACGTCGGGAAAGCGTTCTGGCAGAAGGCCGTTCCACACCGTCGCGCGGCGGGCCGCCTCGTACCCCGGTGCGCCCCGGAAGTAAGTCTTTTCGAGAGAAGTCAGAACCATTGCATCCTCTTGATTTTCATATGTCGAATTTCAGTTGAAACGGGTGTTGAGCGGCTTTCGTTCAGCGGGAGTGGCTGAGCTCACGGTCGTGTCGCGCCCCGCGGCGCGCAGGTAGGTGGCGATCTTGCGGGCCAGAGGCGGGGTGGCGCGGCGGATCGCGCGCAGCGGGCCGTTGGGCGGAATGCCGTATCCGATCGCGAAGATCCCATTGCCGACGTGTGAGGCGAATCCGCCGGGTAACTTGCCCTTTTCGTCGAGAACGCCGAGCGAGCCGATCAAGCCCTCGAGGTTCATGCTGAAGCCGGTCGCGGCGATGACCGCCGCAGCCGGTATGCCGCTGCCGTCGGCGAGGATCACCCGGTTCGATTCGAAGGCTGTAACAGTCGGCACGACTTCCACGCGGCCCGCCCGCACGGCGGCGATGAGATCGTCGGCGAGCGTCGGGATACGTCCGGTCCGCTCCACTGTCGCCTTCAGGCCGGTGGGCGGTCGGTTGAAGCCGTA
>Ga0164306_10001133_pt1 | contig 11625 bp, 10 predicted proteins | sample Whisoiple_242_MG_FD_110213 | JGI IMG/M metagenome (GOLD analysis project Ga0164306, IMG submission 110213) | Soil microbial communities amended with fresh organic matter from upstate New York, USA - Whitman soil sample_242_MG | ecosystem: Environmental > Terrestrial > Soil > Unclassified >... | reverse complement strand
GAGGGCGAGGATGGTGCGCTCCTCGCGGGCCTCGCCCGCGACGACGGGCACGAGGGGGCGCGTGACGCCGGGACGGGTGATGACGAAGCCGTCAGGGGTGGCTTCGACGAGGAGGTCCGCAGGGCCGTCGCCGTCCCCCGCACCCTCGACGAGGTCGACGAGCGTCTCGTCCGCGGCATCGGCGGCGGTCCGGAGCGCCGCCGTCCCAGCGGCGTCCCCGACGACCCCGACGCGCAGCGGCGCGAGTGGGATCGACGTGACGACGGCGCGGTAGACGTACGCCTCGTCGAGCTCGGGCGTCAGGCGGACGAGGCTGCGGTCGGGCAGGACCCTCGTGACGAGTGCGGTGGCGAGCGGCGACCCGGACGTCTCGCCGGTCAGGGGGTAGACGGCCAGCTCGGTCGTGTCGTCACCGATGGGCTCGGGCACGCCGTGGACGGCGCCCGAGTCGATCGACCAGCCGTCGGGCAGCCGGCTCAGGGTGAGCGGCCTCGGGGTGGCCGGGATCGCGCCGCCGAGGAAGGGTCGGTCGAGCTCGGTCGCGTCGGCGGTCTCGACCTGTGGGTGCTGGTCGGTGACGCGGTTCGTCACGTCGGCGGTCACCATCCGCAGGACGTCGCGGTAGGAGGGGCGTCCGTCGCTGCCGAGCAGGGCGGCCTCGAGCGCCGCCGACAGGGCGCCGCGCTGGCGGCCGAGCACGGTGACCTCCTTCGCCTTCTCGGACGACCGGCAGGCGGCGAGCAGGACGTGACGGCCTGCGGGTGTCCAGCGCGCAGCACCCCGGGTGGGTGCGCCGGCCGTGGCGTCGCCGAGCCCCACGAACGTCGACGCGGGTCGGGGTCGCGGGTCAGGGGGCGCGAGGCGCACCACCTCGTCGGCGTCCCGGGTGCCGTCGCCCGAGTGGCAGCAGTCGAGCACGACGAGCGTGTGGCAGCCGGTCGCCGAGATCGAGTCGAGCAGGGCCGCGAGCTCCTTGTCGGCGAGGTCCCAGCTGCCGGGAGAGCGGCTGTCGACGCACACGAGGGTCTCGTTGCGGTGGTCGGGCTCGATGGACCAGAGCTCCTCGGGGGTCGTCTGCTGCGAACCGTGCCCGCTGTAGTAGAAGAGCGCGACGTCCTGGGCGCCCGCGCGGCCGAGGTGCTCGCTGAGCCGGCTGGTCACGGCCGCCCGCGTGGCCTGGCCGTCGGTGAGCACGACGAGGTCGAGGGCGTCCTCGCCGACGCGGTCGCGCAGGACGTCGGCGAAGCCGGTGACGTCGTTGACGCAGCCCGACAGGGGCGGGATCGGCGTCGGGTAGGCGTCGATCCCGACGAGGAGGGCGAGCAGGCGTCCGGCCATCTGAGGTGGCCGTCTCAGGAGGCCGCGTCGGCGAGGGTGATCGTCTGCCAGCCGTGCGGGAAGCCCTGCGTGTCGGCGGTGCGGGCGGCATTCGTGCTCTTCATGGTGCGCAGCCTCCACGTGGCCGGGGCGCTCGTCGCGTCGCTGAGGTTGACGTTCATGGAGAAGACGGAGCCGCGGACCGGAGCCTTCCTGAGCTGGAGGGCCGACCACGGCACCCGGGCCTCGAGGTCGTAGCCGGTCAGCGTGTCGGCGCGCCCGACGGTGATCTCAGGGTGGCGTGTGCCGGTGGTGAAGGTGCCGCGGCCGGCCGGGTTGATCGAGGCGACGCCGGACGTCGGGGCGTCACGGGACAGTCCCACCATGACGTGGACGTCCTGACCGCGTCGCGTCGTGGCCTTCGGGTCGAGGCTCCGGGCGTCCGGGCCGAACTCGAAGGAGAAGCCGTCGCCGTTGAACCAGGCCCCGGGGGTGGCGAGGTTGACGCTGCGGATGTCCGGGTCGACGACGTGCACGCGCAGGTAGAGCGCGCCGCTGTCCCAGACGACCTGCCAGTCGCCACCGAACTCTGGCTGGGGCGTGCCCACCTGGGCGATGACGTGCGGGATCGGGGCCGTGGGCACGCCGTCCCAGTCGGCGAAGTCACCGTCGATGGCCGGTGTCGTCGTGGCGCACCCGGCGACGAACGTCGTCACCGGGGCGTTCGCGGCCGCGGGCGCAGGGCCGCAGGCGCTCGTGACGTCGGCCGTGGCCCCCTTGAACCACTTCGGGACCTGGGTCGCGCCGAGCCAGAAGAGCCCGAAGAGGACGACGAGCCCGATGAGGCTGCGGACGAAGCCGTTGCCCCCGCGGCGGGGGTGCGGGTCGGGTGGTGCGGGCGCGTCGTCTCCCCGGCGGTCCGGCCGAGGGTCCGGCTGCGGCTCGGGACGGGCCACCGGTCGCGTGTCCGGCCGGGTGTCGGGCTGGGTGTCCGGCTGCGGGATCGGCTGCGGGATCGGCTGCGTGAGCGTCACGGGATCGCGGCGAGGCCGCGGCGTCAAGCCGTCGCCGACGGGCGCTGCCTCGGGCCGGACCCGCTCGAGCAGCTGGGTGACGTCCTGGTAGTCGGGATGCTCGGCGGCGATCTGCTCGAGCAGCGGGAGGGCTGTCGCGGGGGCGCGGGCCAGCAACGCGCCCTTCGCGGCGTCGTAGAGGGACTCGAGCCGGCTGTCGGGCCGCTCGGTCACGGCGGTGGCGCTCGTCGTGAACGAGAAGGGCTGGTCGGCGCCCGACCGCAGCAGCACGGCGGTGCCCCACTCCGAGGCCTCGTCGGAGACGGCCATCGCCTTGCGCACCTCGCAGATCGCGGCGTCGATGCCCAGTCCGCGGGTGAGGAAGTAGTAGAACTCGTGGCTGAAGACGAGGGCGGCCCGGTCGGAGATCTCGGTCTGCATCGCCACGACCGCCGGCAGACCCTGGCGCACGAGGGCCTGGCCGACGCCGGAGAACGCGTCGCGTCCCGACGTCCGTGCGCCCTCGCACGCGTTGAGGACGGCGAGCTGCATGGTCCGGGCGTCGTGGAGCAGCGTCCCGAGCCGCGCTCCGGAGACCCGGTGCGCCGTGCCGTCCTCGCGCTCGAGGACGAGGACGCCCTCCTGGGCCTGCTGGTCGAAGCCGCCGTGGCCGATGAAGTGGAAGACGTGGAAGTCGTCGAGCAGGGCGCGCTGGAGGCCGGTCAGGGTCGCGTCCTCGAGGACCGTCACGCTGAGGCGGCCGCCCTTGACGAGGTCGCCGGTCGTCGCCGTGAGCAGCTCTCGCTCGCGGTCCACGGCGAGCTCGGGCATGTCGCTCGGGCTCGAGATCATGACGAGGACGCGCAGGGGCGCATCGACGTGGACCACCGGTGGACGCTCGAGCGAGTCGAGCAGACGGACGATCGGCGTCTCCTGCGAGAGCGTGAGGAAGCGACCGAGCCTCGAGTCGTAGAGGTACTCCCACGGCACCGGGTCGAGGTCCGGCACGGCGTCGAGCCGCAGCCGCAGCCGCAGGTCCCTGCCCTGGCCGGTGGCGGTCGTCAGGCTCTCGCGAAAGGCCCGCCCGACATCGCCCGACAGCAGTGCGTCGCCGAGCCGGCGGCCGTACTCCTTGACGTCGACGACGCGCGCCTCGGCGGGCACGAGTCGCCTCGAGGACACCCGCGGCGGTCCCACCGCGATCATGAACTGGGCGAGGTCCGTGGCGGCGAACGGCAGCGTGAAGGGGGCCGACGCCTCGCCTGCGGGCGAGGCGAGGACGTGAGCGGCATACCCCTGGCCCTCACGGGTGACGGCGACGTCGAAGTCGAGATAGTCACGGCTCATGGCGATCCTCTGTTCGCAGGAGCGCGCCTGCACTCGACAGTACGCCGGGCAGGTGCTCCTGATACGTCGTTTCGACCCGGACGCGCCCCTTGGGTAGAATCGTCGGTGAGCGCGAGCCGCGCTCGCGGACGAGGGAGCCGTACCCGCACAGCGACAAGACGGCCAGATCGGAACGCCGTGCACTGGCTCGTCCTCATCCTGTCCGGCGCGCTGGAGGCCGTGTGGGCCACCGCGCTCGCCGCGTCAGGCGGCTTCCGCCGTCCGCGGCCGACCGTCCTCTTCGCCGTCTCCCTCGTGCTCAGCATGGTCGGCCTCGCGTGGGCCATGACCGTCCTGCCCACCGGCACGGCGTATGCCGTGTGGGTCGGGATCGGCGCCGTCGGCACCGTCCTGCTCGCGGTCGCCCGCGGCGAGGAGCGCCTCGGTGGCGCCCGGGCCGCCCTCCTGGTCGTGCTCGTCGCGTGCGTCGCCGGCCTCAAGGCGGTGGCGTGATGCCGTGGGTCGTCCTGCTCGTCAGCGCCGTCCTCGAGGCGGTGTGGGCCTCGGCGCTCGCCGCGTCCGAGGGGCTCTCGCGCCCCGTCCCGGCGGTCGTCTTCCTCGTCGCGGGCGCGCTCAGCATGGTCGGGCTCGCGCACGCCGTGCGCACCATCCCCATCGGGACGGCGTATGCCGTGTGGACGGGTCTCGGGGCCGCGCTCACCGTGACGTGGGCGATGACGACGGGTGGTGAGGCGTTCTCCGCCGTCAAGGTCGTCCTGCTCGTCGGGATCGTCGCCGCGGTCGTCGGACTCAAGCTCGTCGGGCACGAGCCGGCCGAGACCCCGGGCAGGGACGACGCTCCCGCGGGGTGAGACGCATCGCGCCGTTCACCCGGATATGCGGTGGTTCGGTGGTCGGTGTCGGCGCCGGCGGTGATGATGGGCTCGTCGCCCCGGCAGCGGGCCGGGGCACGACACGAAGGAGCTCTCACGTGCGCAGGACCACGACCAGGACGATCGCTCTCGTCACGTCGCTGGCCATCTCGGGGGCCACCGGGTCGGCGGTCGCCACGGCGGCTCCCGCTGCCCAGGCCCAGAGCCGGAGCGTCTCGGCGTCCGTCGCCGCCGACGGCCAGACCTACGACTACGTCTCGGGCACGACGACCGACCCGAGGGCGTCCGCGCTGCTCGCCGCGGCACGGGCGCACCTGCCCGCCGACTGGCGGGCCCGGGAGGCGAGCGCCCTCGAGAGGTTCGGTGTCGAGCCGTCTGCGGCCCAGGACGCCCTGGGGCGCGCCATCGACCCCACGCACTACCAGTGCGCGCCGACCCGGCTCGACGCGTACGTCGACGGGGTCGTGGCCCGCATCGACCCGTCGAGCCTGTTCGTGCTCTCACTGCTCGGCGGCTTCGACTTCCCGACCTACGACGCCCTGCTCTTCGGGTCGACGGGCGACCCGGCCTACGCCCTGACGAAGGACTCGCGCAGCGAGCTGACGAGCTCGTTCCGGGCGGCCCAGAAGTTCTGGGACACCGACGGCACGGACATCCAACTCATGGCGATGCACGGCGACGTCATGCGTGACCCCGCCCGGCTCGCCCGTCTGATCGGTGTGCTCTACAGCGTCTCCGACGCCGACGCGGCCAAGCTCGCGGCGATCGTCGTCGACGTCGTCACGTCCGACCCCGGCCTCGACGGCGGGGCCAGCCCGATCTTCACCCTCAACGCCTTCGCCTTCAGCGGGGTGGGCGACCCCGACCCGGTCATCTCCTCGCTGCCGGACAAGCTCGTCTTCGGTGACGGGATGCTCGATGCGCTCGGCGCCATCGGTGTCGGCGACGTCGGGCCGCGCGCCGTCCTCGGTCACGAGTACGGCCACCACGTGCAGTACGACAAGAACCTCTTCGCCTCGCCGCTGACCGGCCCGGAGGCGACCCGTCGCACCGAGCTGATGGCCGACGCCTTCGGGACGTACTTCGTCACCCACAAGCGGGGCCTCGCCCTCAACACCAGGCGCGTCCTGGAGGCCGAGCAGTCCTTCTACCAGGTGGGTGACTGCGCGTTCACCAGCGCAGGCCACCACGGCACGCCCGACCAGCGGCTGCGCGCCTCGTCATGGGGCGCGTCGGTCGCGGCCGACGCGCAGAAGCAGGGGCAGGTCCTGCCCTCGCTCACCCTCGACTCCCGGTTCGAGGTGGCGCTGCCGCAGTTCGTCGCGCCCGACGCCTGAGCGGCGGCTTCGGGGTGGTCCGCGTCCGGGCGACGCGGGCCACCCCGAATCCCGGCCGGCCGGGTCGCCCCGGGCGCTAGGGTCGCGCCCATGGGTACCTGGTGGCTCGAGGCCGTCGGCTGGATCGGGTCGGCGATCCTCGTCTGGTCTTTGCTGCAGACGCAGCTGCGCCGGCTCAGGATCATCAACCTCGTCGGCTGCGTCGTCCTCATCGCCTACAACGCGGTCAACCACGTCTGGCCGATGGTCGGGCTCAACGTCGTGCTCGCCGGCATCAACGTCTACTACCTCGCGCGCATGTCGCGTGAGAAGCACGACTCCGGCGTCTACGAGGTGCTCGAGGTCGCCGGCGACGACACCTACCTGCGGCACGTGCTGCGGGTGCACGAGGGTGACATCCGGCGCTACAACCCGGCGTTCGTGCACGACCCGTTCGCGGGGGACCCGTCCTACCTCGTGCTCCGCGGCGACGAGACGGTCGGCGTCGTCCTGATGCGCGACGCCGGCCAGCACACGGCGCAGCTGATGCTCGACTGGGTGACGCCGCGCCACCGCGACGTCACGCCGGGGGAGTTCGTCTTCGGTCCCGAGGGGCCGTTCCGACGGCGCGGGTTCCGGCGGGTGCTGACACCGCCGGACATGGTCGAGCCGTACTACGAGAGCCTGGGCTTCCACCGCGACGGCGACGCCTACGTGCTCTGACCGCTCGTGAGCCCCGTGGGGCGTGTGCGACGGTGACGTCCCGCACGCTCGCCGGCCGGCCGCACGGGTCCGGCCTACGCTGGAAGCAGGGAGCTGCGCAGAGTTCCTGCGCGGCGGCCCGCGAAGGAGCGGTGACGACCATGACCGCGAACCAGCTTCCGGTCGTACCCCACCACGACGCGCCCGACCCGACGATCGACCGCGCTGTCACGGAGGTCGATCTGCGCGGCAGAGCGCTCGGCAGGCTCAAGAAGAAGGCCGACTTCCGCGTCCATCTGCTCATCTACGTGCTCGTCAACGGGATGCTCGTCCTGATCTGGGCCATGACCGGGGCAGGCTTCTTCTGGCCGGTCTTCCCGATCGCCGGCTGGGGCATCGGCGTCGTGGCGAACGCCGTGGACGCCTACGTCGTCGATGCGCCGACCGAGGAACAGATCGAGACCGAGATGGAGCGCCTGCGGCGTCGGTGACCGCAGGTCAGCGCTGCCGGGACACGTCGGGCACGGCAGCCGGACCTCTCGCGTCGTCGCCCGGGTTCGGGTGGGCGGGGCCCGGGGGCTCGGCGCGACCGGCGAGGGCGATGCAGCCGCCGAGCGTGGCGACGAAGGCCAGCGCGGCGGCGGGACCCTGCCCGGGCGCGACGCGGTCACCGAGGAGGAGCACCCCGAGGAGGGCGGGGACGACCGTCTCGGTGGCGAACGTCAGGGCCGCGACGGTCGTGACCCGGCCGCGGGCCAGGGCCAGACCGTAGGCGACGGTCGCCAGCACGGCGTGGGCGACGAGGGCCCAGGCGCCTCCGTCCGTGGCGAGCTGCCAGGCCGACGGGGGGACCTCGAGCAGTCGGGCCGCCACGCCGACGCCTCCGAAGCCGAGGCCCGCGCCGACGCTGAGGACGACGGCCCCCCGTCGTCGGTCGTGGTCGACGGTCCCGACGACCAACAGCAGGGCGACGAGAGCGGCTGCCGCGAGGAGCCACCAGGTCGCGCCGGGCCCGGGGCGCACGGCCGGTCCGGCTTCCGCGGTCAGGGCGAGCCCGGTGAGCCCGGCGACGACGACGAGCAGCGCGACGACCTCGGCCCTCCCGAGACGCACGCCGAGCACGACGACCGAGAGCACCGCGGTGACGGCGACCGACGAGGCGACCGCGGACTCGACGAGGAAGAGCGGCAGCGTGCGCAAGGCGGCCAGCGACGCGAGGAAACCGACGCCGTCGAGGGCGAGGCCCACGGCATACGGCCAGCCGGTCCGCACCCGGTCGCGCAGGGTCGTGCCGGGAGGCAGCGCGGAGACGCGGCGTACGCCCACGGCCTGGAGCACGGTGGCCGCGCCGTAGGCGAGCGCTGCGAGGAGCGCACCGAGCAGTCCGAGCGTCACGCGGTCATCGTGGCAACCGCGGCTGGGAGGTGGCTGCGGGTCAGTGGACCCGCTGGCACTTGCTCATGAAGCGGTCCGGGTCGACGACGGCCCGGTGGAACTCGCCCTTGGCGATCTCCTCGCCGTCGGAGTCCTTGACGGTCACGTGGCAGACGAGGCGGCGTCCGTCGTTGATCGGCTCGGCGCACAGCACGGTGATCTCGGAGCCGACCGCGCTGCCCTTCACGTGCTCGAGCCTCACCATGGTGCCGACGGTCGTGTGGTCGGCGTCGATGTTCTGCTTGCAGACCTGGAACGCGGCGTTCTCGCACCACGTGATCAGACGCGGGGTCGCGAGGACGTCGAGGTCACCGCTGCCGACCTGGGCGGACGTGTCGTCGGCGGTCACCGTGTGCTGGAACTTGCGCATGGGCATTGGACGAGTCTGGCAGAGAACTGGACGTACGCCGATTCGTCTCGACAGGTGGTGGACGTCCGCAGCGTGTCTGCGCGGCGAACCTGAGCCGCGGCTGGGAATGTGGGTCCGTGACCACCCATCTGTGGGTTACCAGCGTGGCGCTCGGGGTGACGGCGCTCATCAACTGGGGCTCCGTCCTGCGCGGCGACCACCTCGTCGAGCGCATCACCAAGCCGCTCGTCGTGCTGCTCCTCATGGGGCTGGCATGGTCGCTCTACTGGGAAGGACGGGTGCCGGGCTCACCGCCGCTGCTGACCGTCCTCGTGGCGCTCACGTTCTGCCTCATCGGCGACGTCGCGCTGCTGCACGCGACGGAGACCCGCTTCCTCGTCGGCCTGGGGGCCTTCCTCGTGGCCCACCTCGCCTACGTCTGGGCCATCCTCGAGACGGTGCGGGCGGAGGGATTCCCGTGGCCGGTCCTCGTGGCCGTGCCCTTCCTGGCGGTGCTCCACGCGAAGGCCGGGCGGGACATCGTGCGCCACTCCGGGCCGCAGAGGGGGCCGGTGTTCGTCTACCAGCTCGTCCTCTTCGTGCTCGTGCTCGTGGCGGCAGGCACGGGTGACTGGCTGCTGCTCCTGGGGTGTCTCGTCTTCGTCGTCTCGGACACCGTGCTCGGGCACGACCGCTTCGTCCACGAGCGCCGCTGGGCGCCGCTCACGGTCATCGTGACCTACCACGTCGCCCAGACCCTCATCGTCGTAGCCCTCTACCGCTGACCCCGGCCCCCACCACACTCGAGTGAGCGCGCATTCCCAGTCGAGTGAGCGCTCGTCCACACCTCTTTGCCTTCAGAGCTCGGCTTCCACAGACGTGTCCTCGCACTTCCGCTGTCGGTGCTCGGTGCCGACAGTGAACGGGTGCGCAGACTTCAGGTGCCGGAGCCCGTCATCGACGAGGCGCTCCTCGCTCAGTGCAGGGCGGCCTTTCCCGTGCTGCCAGCTTCCAGCGCGTTCTCACACGTGACTGCGGCGCGGCTGCTCGGTCTTCCCTTGTCGTATGCCATAGCGGAAGACGTGCGCTTGCACGCCATCAGGCCGATCGCTCACGCGCAGACGCGAATCGACGGGATCGTCGGACATCGCTTCCATCACCCCCGCGAGATGGTGACGGTCGACGGCATGCAGGTCGTCTGTCCTGCGGACACCTGGGTCGACATGGGTGAGCTGGTCGGGCGGGGGAGACCTGTCGGACTCGATGACCTCATCGTCCTCGGGGATGCCTGCGCGACGAGACTCGGCGCTGTCGAACCCCTACGCGTTGCACTCGGGCGGAGAACACGTCCGCGTGGCAAGCGCACGCTCCAAGAGGCTCTGGGACTCATCCGGTTCGGTTCGGCATCACCGATGGAGTCGGTTGTCCGGGTCATGTTTGTGCGCGCCGGCCTGCCGGAGCCGCTGTTGAACGAGCCGGTCCACGCGTCCGACGGCTCCGGTCGTCTGCTGGGGTTCGGTGACCTTGTCTGGAAGATCCATCGACCCGGCAAGAAGCCCGTCAAGGTCATCGGTGAGTACCAAGGAGAGGAGTTCCACGCATCCGACGAACAACGTGAGCACGACAAGCATCGCCGCCGCGGGTTCGAACGGGATGGCTGGACCGTGCAGGAGATCTGGAAGTCCGACGTCAGTGAGATCAAGCACGGCGAGCCCTCGTGGAGAGGATGGCCTGGAGTTTGAGGGTTCCTGCCGACGAGCTCCGGCTCAGCGAGGTCAGCCCGCGCTTCTTCTCACAGCACGCGATCGACGTGGCGATCCAGCGAGGGATGCGGAACGGCGTGAGCCCGCGATGGTGACGGGGCGCTCACTCGATTGTGGCTGGGCGCTCACTCGAGTTGTCGGGGGACGACCCATGGTGTGGCGGGTGGGTGCGGGGCCGCTCGGCGTGGTGGGGGCGCACTCGGGTGAGCGCCCGCGGGATGGGGGAGTGGGGCTGCGCTAACCTTGGGCGCATGGCTGGCCTGCTGCTCCTTCCGCAGCCGCGTTGACGAAGGTCGGGACTCCCGACATCAACGCGGCTTCCCCTCCTGTGCGAGGGGTTTTCTTTTGCCCAGGCCGAGCAGCGACGAAAGAGAAGACATGAGCGAGCAGACATCCGAGAACCCGTTCCGGTACACCGCGGCGATGGCGCAGCAGATCGAGACCTCGTGGCAGGACCGCTGGGAGGAGGAGGGCACCTTCAACGCCCCCAACCCCGCCGGTCCCTGGGCCGAGCCCGAGAAGGTCGCGGCGCGCGGCGAGAAGCTCGTCGTCCTCGACATGTTCCCCTACCCCTCGGGCGTCGGCCTGCACGTCGGCCACCCGCTCGGCTACATCGCGACCGACGTCTACAGCCGCTTCCACCGGATGCTCGGCAAGAACGTCCTGCACGCCCTCGGCTACGACGCGTTCGGCCTGCCCGCTGAGCAGTACGCCGTCCAGACCGGGCAGCACCCTCGGAAGACCACCGAGGAGAACATGACGAACATGAAGCGCCAGCTGCGCCGCCTCGGGCTGGGCTTCGACAATCGCCGCACCTTCGCGACGATCGACGACGACTACTACCGCTGGACGCAGTGGATCTTCCTGCAGATCTGGGACGCGTGGTACGACGCCGACGCCGTGCGCGAGGACGGCGGCCGCGGCAAGGCGCGCCCCATCAGCGAGCTCGTCGAGGAGTTCGAGTCCGGCCGTCGCACCGTCGTCGACGCCGGCGGTCGCGGCTGGGCCGACCTGTCCGCGACCGAGCGCGCCAAGATCCTCGAGGGCCACCGGTTGGCCTACACCGACGACGCCCCGGTCAACTGGTGCCCCGGCCTCGGCACCGTGCTCTCCAACGAGGAGGTCACGAACGAGGGGCGCTCCGAGCGCGGCAACTACCCCGTCTTCCGTCGCAACCTCAGCCAGTGGAAGATGCGCATCACCGCGTACGCCGACCGCCTCGCCGACGACCTCGATGGTGTCGACTGGCCCGAGAAGGTCAAGCTCATGCAGCGCAACTGGATCGGTCGGTCCAAGGGCGCCCGCGTCGCCTTCCCCGTCGTCACCGGCACGGGCGAGGCGGACGGCATCGACGTCTTCACGACGCGCCCCGACACGATCTTCGGCGCCACCTTCATGGTCATCGCGCCGGAGCACCCACTCGTCGACGCGCTCCTGCCGGCCGGCGGCTGGCCCGAGGGCACCAAGGACGCCTGGACGGGTGCGGACGCCGACGCGCGGGCGACCCCGAAG
>Ga0164306_10001132_pt1 | contig 11630 bp, 12 predicted proteins | sample Whisoiple_242_MG_FD_110213 | JGI IMG/M metagenome (GOLD analysis project Ga0164306, IMG submission 110213) | Soil microbial communities amended with fresh organic matter from upstate New York, USA - Whitman soil sample_242_MG | ecosystem: Environmental > Terrestrial > Soil > Unclassified >... | reverse complement strand
GCAGGCATCGGCTACGCGATCGCACTCGAGCTCGCGCGACAAGGTGCAGACGTCATCGTGCACGGACGCAACGCCGAGCGCGGCGACAAGACGGTCCAGGCGATCGAAAACGTCGGCGGCAGAGCGCGATTCGTCGCCGCCGACCTCTCACAAGCCGACGACGTCCGCAGGCTCGCCGCGGAGGCGGGAGACGTCGACATCCTGATCAACAACGCGGGCATCTATGAGTTCGCATCGACTTTCGACACCGATGACGCCGACTTCGACACCCATTTCGACATCAACCTGCGGGCACCGTACGTTCTTGTGCAGAAGCTGGTTCCAGGCATGATCGAGCGCGGGCACGGCAGCGTGGTCAACATCAGCACTGTCGCAGCCAGCACCCCGTCCGCGGAAGCCGGCCTCTACGGCGCCAGCAAGGCCGCTCTTGACCTGCTGACCAAGCTCTGGGCCGACGAGTTCGGCGCAGCCGGGGTGCGGGTGAATGCCATCGCACCCGGCCCCACCGAGACGGAAGGCACTGCCGGGCTCGCCGACATCGTCGAGGGGCTCGGCCGTACCCGGGCACTCCAGCGGATCGCCGGACCGGACGAAATCGCCAGGGCGGTCGCGTTCGTCGCGTCGCCCGCGGCAAGCTATATCAACGGTGTGGTGCTGCCTGTCGACGGGGGCGCGCTGGCGCTACGGCCCGTCGCCTAGGCGTTGGCGAGGACCGCGTCGATCGCCGAGTAGAAGATGCCCAACCCGTCGTCGGATGGACCGGTGAGCGCTTCGGTCGCGTGCTCGGGGTGCGGCATCAACCCGACAACCCGGCCGTTGGCTGAAGCGATGCCTGCGATGTCACGCATCGAGCCGTTTGGATTGTCGCGGTAGCGGAACACCACGCGGCCGTCGCCCTCTAGTTGGTCGAGCACGGCGTCGGAGGCGACATAGCGGCCCTCCCCGGATTTCAGCGGCACCAGCAGGTCGGCTCCGGGCTCGTATCGCGACGTCCATGCCGAGGTGTTGGATGCCACCTCCAGCCAGAGGTCGCGGCAGACGAAGTGCAGCCCGGCGTTTCGGGTCAACGCGCCAGGCAACAGTCCTGCCTCGCACAGCACCTGGAACCCGTTGCAGATGCCAAGGACCGGCATTCCGCGGCCCGCGGCGTCGATGACGGATTTCATCACGGGAGCGAACTTCGCGATGGCTCCGCACCGCAGATAGTCGCCGTAGGAGAAGCCGCCGGGGACGACGACCGCGTCGACGCCCTTGAGGTCGGCGTCGGCGTGCCAAAGGCTGACAGCCTCTGCGCCGGACAGCCGGATCGCCCGTGCGGCGTCGACATCGTCGAGCGACCCGGGAAATGTGATGACCCCCACACTCCCCCGCGAGCGGGAGGTGCCCCCAGCGGTCACGACGGTTCCCTGTTGACCGACCAGTCCTCGATCACGATGTTCGCCAGCAGCGATTCGGCGATCTCGGCGACCGTCTCATCGACGACACTGTCGTCGACTTCGAGTTCAAACCGCTTGCCCTGCCTGACATCTGATATTCCGTCGTAGCCGAGACGGCCCAGTGCGCCGACGATCGCCTGCCCCTGGGGATCGAGGATTTCGGCCTTCGGCATCACGTTCACAACCACCTTCGCCACGGCGCTCACTCTACCGGCGGCACCGGCTGGACCGCCTCACCGGCACGAATCGATGTAGGCCGTGCACAGTGGGGCGGCCATCGCGTCGAAGATCTGCGGGTCGGCAACCGCAGGCCAGTTGACGCGTGGTGGGGTCGTGGCAAGGAGCGCCACCTCGACGATGGTGCTGTTGCGTGTGTTGACCAGCAGGTATTGGTGCAGCACCGCCTGACCGGGCAGCACCCCGCTGATCACCGCGGCCACCCGGTCGGGGGCGTCGGTGGTCAGTGACGGCGATGTCAGTGGCGAGGTCGACTGGCAGCCGCGCAGCGCGGCGACGGCCCCGTCGAAGACGGCCGCAGCGAGTTGGCCGCCACGCCAGGTCTCACCCCGCCAGTGCATCACCTGAACCTGTAGCTGCCACTGGCCGTCGGGCTGCGGCACGGTGGCTCGCGCGGAGACCGCGTAACCGCGGGGGTCGTCGGGAACCGGCGGCGATGCGCAAGCCTCCTCGGACCGGAACCGGGGGTTGGTGGTGGTGACGGCGACGCCCGCCAGGCCCGGCCAGCGGTATGTCGGGTACAGCGGGATCTGCGTCGGGTCGATCCATGCGGAGTTCGGGATGCGATCACAGATCGGCGGGCAGTCCGCCGGCATCGCATGCGCAGGCCCGACCGCCCCCGGCGCGATCGCCAACCCACAGGCCGCGAGTATCGCCGCCACCATCTTCCGCATCGCCCACCACCCCTGAGCGCACAATATAGGCATGCAGTTGACCCATTTCGGCCATTCGTGCCTACTCGCCGAGTTCCAGACCGATTCCGCGACGACGTCAATCCTGTTCGACCCCGGGAATTTCTCGCACGGCTTCGAGGGCATCAGCGGGCTGGACGCCATCCTGATCACTCATCAGCATCCCGATCACGCCGATACCGAGCGGCTGCCCGCCCTGCTGGACGCCAACCCGCAAGCTGCGCTGTACGCCGATCCGCAGACAGCCCAACAGCTGGGCGATCCGTGGCGCGCGGTGAACGTCGGCGACGAGTTCACCGTCGGCTCGTTGACAGTCCGGGGCGTCGGCGGCAAGCACGCGGTGATCCACCCGGAGATCCCGGTGATCGACAACATCTCGTATCTGGTCGGCGACGGTGAACACCCGGCCCGGCTGATGCATCCCGGCGACGCGCTGTTCACACCCGGCGAGCCGGTGGACGTGCTCGCCACTCCGGCGGCCGCACCGTGGATGAAAATCTCTGAGGCCGTTGACTTTCTGCGTGCCGTCGCACCGGCCCGCGCGGTCCCGATCCACCAGGCGATCATCGAGCCCAATGCCCGCGGCATCTACTACGGCAGGCTGTCGGAGATGACCGACACCGACTTCCAAGTGCTCGCGGCCGAGAACGGCACCGAATTCTGATTCGCGGCTCGGCCGCGGCCTTCTAGGCGGCATCGCGCGCGGCGGCCCTGCCCGCGGCGCGGCCGGAGAACACGCAGCCGCCGAGGAATGTGCCCTCGAGCGAGCGGTACCCGTGCACACCGCCGCCGCCGAACCCGGCGGCCTCACCTGCCGCGTAGAGTCCCGTGAACACGCCGCCGTCGTCGCGCAACACCCGTGAGTCGAGGTCGGTTTCCAACCCGCCCAACGATTTCCGCGTGAGGATATGCAGCTTCACCGCGATCAGCGGGCCTGCCTTCGGATCGGTCAGCCGGTGCGGGGCGACTACGCGGGTGAAGCGGTCGCCGAGATAGCCGCGAGCGGCCCTGATCGCCGTCACCTGAGTGTCCTTGGTGAACCGGTTGGCGACCTCCCGGTCGCGCGCGGTCACCTCCGCTTCCACGGTGGCGTAATCCAGGGGTGTGACATCGGGAATGGTGTTCATCGCGGACACCAACTCCCGCAACGTGGTTGCACTGACGAAGTCGACTCCCTTGTCGACGAACGCCTGCACCGGGGCGGGCGCGCCGGGTCGAACCCGCGCCAGCACATCGGAGATGCTGCGCCCGGTCAAATCGGGGTTCTGTTCTTGACCCGACAGCGCGAACTCCTTGGCGATGATGCGGGCGTTGAGCACGAACCAGGTGTAGTCCGCGCCGGTGCGGGCGATGTGCTCGAGCGTGCCGAGGGTGTCGAAACCGGGGTATAGCGGCGCGGGCAACCGTTTCCCGGTTGCGTCGAGCCACAGCGACGACGGCGCGGGCAGGATCCGGATGCCGTGGTCGGGCCAGATGGGGTCGTAGTTCGTGATGCCCTCGGTGTAGTGCCACATCCGGTCGCTGTTGATGACGTGCGCACCCGCCGACTCCGTGATGCCGATCATTCGGCCGTCGACGTGCGCGGGCACACCGCTGAGCAGCTGCTCGGGCACCCGACCCATCCGCTTCGGCCAGTTCTGCCGTACCAGATCGTGGTTGCCGCCGATGCCGCCGCTTGCGACGATCACCGCCTGTCCACGGAACTCGAACTCCGCGATGGTGTTTCGTGACGTCGCAACCCCGCGCGCCGCGTCCGTCGGCTCCAGCACCGCACCGCGCACGCCGACGACCGAACCGTCTTCGACGACCAGCTCGTCGACGCGGTGGCGATGGGCGAACGTGACATTGGCTTTATCTATGAGTCGTCGGGTGAAGACCTCGACGATCGCGGGACCGGTGCCCCAGGTGACGTGGAAGCGCGGCACCGAGTTGCCGTGGCCGCGTGCGTCGTAGCCGCCGCGCTCGGCCCAGCCGACCAGCGGGAAGGTGCGCAGCCCGCGCTCCCGCAGCCAGCTGCGCTTCTCGCCGGCCGCGAAGTCGACGTAGGCGTGTGCCCATAGCCGCGGCCAGTGGTCCTCGGGCCTGTCGAATCCGGCGGCGCCGAGCCAGTCCTGCAGCGCCAGCTCGTGGCTGTCGCGGATGCCCAGCCTGCGCTGTTCGGGGCTGTCGACGAAGAACAGGCCGCCGAACGACCAGAACGCCTGGCCGCCGATGTTGGCGGCGTTCTCCTGGTCGACGATCAGGACACGACGGCCCCGTTCGGCCAGTTCACAGGCGGCGACAAGACCAGCGAGCCCCGCTCCGACGACGATGACATCAGCATCTGCCATGGCCGCCAATGTAGCGGTCGGTCATGCGGCGTCGGTCAGCGCCGGATAGGGCCGCCATTCGTACATCGCGGGCGCGCACTGATGTATCAGTGCCAGGTCGATCGCGTCGAGCATGGCCTGACGAGGTCCCGGTGTGCGCAGATGCCGCGCCGCCACGCCAACCCGCACGATGCCTGACCGCCGCGCCGTGCGGTCGGCCGACATCACCAGTGTGCGACACCACCAGGGCTCGGAGAGAAAGCCCTCGCCGATCCCAAGCACCCGGGCGCGAACCACCGTCCTTCGCACCAGGTCGGTGATGCCGCTCAGGCCGGCAAGCAAGCGAAACCCGTTACGCGGCAGCGCGTCTACCGTCCCCTGCGATACCGTCCAGCCCGGTGCGGCGAACAGCCGGGTGCGCAGCCCAAGGTGCTCGAGCACCCTGTCGGCACCCATCAGCCGAAGGTTCGCCTCGTGTGCGGGCAGGGTAGCGAATTCGCCGCGTCGTTTCTTCGTCGCCGCCTCGTCGAAGCCGTGCAGAACGATGGCATCGCCCCGGTTTCGCCGACCGGCCAACCACTCGACGGTTGGTGCGTCGTTGTCGAGCCGGTAGCCACCCTTGAGCCGGGGCGCGACGAGGAACGATGCCGGCACACCCCGCTCGTCCAGCCGTGTGCAGAACGCCGCAACGTCGGGCAGCGTCTGCTCGCTGATACCGGAGATCGAGACGATCAGTTGTCCAGCCACACCGGCATTGTCGCAACGCCAGGTGTCGCAACGGTTTACGACACTTTTCCAGCAGTTGACTATTGCGCTATCGCGGCAGAATCGCCTCGATGGCCTCGACGACGCCCTTGGCGTCGGGCTCGGTACGCGGGCGGAACCGCCTGACCACCTCACCATCGGGTGCGACCAGGAACTTTTCGAAGTTCCACTGCACGTCGCCCGACTCGCCTTCGGCGTCGGTGGCCTTCGTCAGCTCAGCGAACAGCGGGTGACGGCCCGGGCCGTTGACATCGGTCTTGGCCAGAAGAGGGAACGTGACGCCGTAGGTGCCCGAGCAGAACGTCTGGATCTCCTCGGCGCTGCCCGGCTCCTGGCCCATGAACTGGTTGCACGGCACGCCGATCACGGTCAGCCCCCGGTCGCCGTAATCCTGTGCAAGCTTCTCCAGCGCGCTGTATTGCGGCGTCAGACCGCATTTCGACGCGACGTTGACGATCAGTGCTGCGCCGCCTGCCAGCTCGGCGAGCGTGGTCGCGTTGCCGTCGAGGGTGGTGAGTGCGATGTCGGCGAGCCGCGTGTCCGTCATGGCCGGCAACATTACCGGCTAAGTCCGTCGTGTCACTTCAGGCCCGTACAGCATTCCGGCCACCCGCTGCACGGTGGCGATCGGATCGGTGTCATTGTCGATGGCCTTGTTGAGCCACAGCAGCGAAAAGCCGTGCACCAGAGACCATGCCGCAAGCGCAGCCCCCTGCGGATCGTCGTTCGCACGCGGATCGTCGAGGGTACGAACGCCCGCCGCCAGCTCGGCCCCGGCAGCCGTCTCGGCGACGACCAGTTCGTGGTCGGCAGCATCGTAGAGCGATTTGTCGAACATCACGGCGTAGTGGCCGGGATGGTCGATCGCGAAGCGGACATATGCCAGCGCCGCATCGAGGAAGGCCGGGCGCGCGCCGGTCAGCGCGTCGGCGAGCATGCGGAATCCCTCGGTCGCCAGCGCGGTGAACAGGCCGCGGCGGTCGGTGAAGTGATGGGCAGGTGCGGCATGCGAGACGCCCGCGGCGCGGGCCAGCTCGCGCAGCGACAAGGCCGCCGCGCCACGCTCAGCCACCAGGGCAGCCGCCTCGCTGAGGATGGTGGCCTTGAGATCGCCATGGTGGTAGGTGTCCTTGCTGCTCATGGGGCCATCATAGCGCGCGATCTTGACACTGACTAGATTGTCCCTTACGTTTGCATCTTGTCACTGTCTAGATTGGAGGTTGGAAATGGCACCCCTCATCGCTCTCATGCTGGGAACACTCGCCGCCCGGCTGGTCGGTTGGCTTGGCGCCGCCTACGTCGGCAGCTGGCCCGCGGCGGTGGCCGTCGGGCTGGCGGCGATGTTCCTGGTCACCGGCATCGCGCACTTCGTCAACCCGCTGCGTCGGGATCTGATCGCGATCGTGCCGCCGCGACTGCCCGCGGCTGGTCTGCTGGTCACCGTGACGGGCGTCCTCGAATTGCTCGGCGCCGTCGGTCTGCTGCACCCGCCGACGCGGCCGGCGGCCGCGATCTCACTCGGCTTGTTGATGCTGGCGATGTTCCCTGCGAACGTCTACGCGTCACGGATGCCGAGCCCGCCGAAGTCGATGACCACGCCGCTGCCGCTACGGACGGTCGAGCAGATCGTCTTCGTAGGCGCCGCCCTCGTGGTTGGCCTTGGCGGCATCCAGTAGCCAGGCGTACTGGAACGCGGCCTCCTTCCAGCGCTCGTAGCGGCCGCTAATGCCACCGTGGCCGGCGCTCATCTCGGTCTTCAACAGAACCGGGTGAGCGTCGGTCTTCGTGTGACGCAGCGCCGCAACCCATTTCGCCGGCTCCACGTAGTACACCCTGGTGTCGTTGAGCGACGTCATCGCCAGAATCGGCGGATAGTCTTTGGTCGTGACGTTCTCGTAGGGCGAATAGGATTTCATGTAGTAGTAGACATCGCTGTCGGCCAACGGGTTTCCCCACTCATCCCACTCCGTCACGGTGAGCGGAAGTGACGGGTCGAGAATCGTCGTCAGCGGATCGACGAACGGGACCTGCGCGAGGAAACCCGCGAACAGCTGCGGCGCCATGTTGGCCACTGCACCGATCAACAGGCCGCCCGCACTGCCGCCGAGCGCCACCAGATTCTCGGGCCTGGTCACGTCGGAGTTGATGAGATGTGCCGCCACAGCGACGAAGTCGGTGAAGGTGTTCGCCTTCTCCAGCAGCTTGCCGTGCTCGTACCATGGGCGGCCCAGTTCGCCGCCGCCGCGCACATGGGCGATGACGAACACCATGCCGCGGTCGAGCAGCGACAGCCGTGCTATCGAGAACCGCGGGTCCTCGCAGGACTCGTACGCGCCATAGCCGTACAGCATTGTCGGGGCGGGGAATTGGAGGCCCGCACGATGAATGATCGACACCGGCACCCGCGCGCCGTCCACCGCGACTGCCCAGTCGCGGCGTTCGACATAGTCCTCGGGACGGTAGTCGCCGAGGACCGGCTGTTCGCGCAGCAGCGTGCGCTCGCCGGTGGCCAGGTCGACGTCGTAGATGCGCACCGGGGTGACAAACGACGTCGCGCCGATCCGTAGCTTGGGTGAGTCCCAGTTGGGGTTGCCGGAAAGACCCGCGGACGTCAACTCTGATTCGAAGGTGAAGTCCTCCGGCCTGCCGTAGGTGCCCTCGGCATAGAGCGGCCACAGCTGGATCCGCGGCAGTGCCTCGCTGCGATAGCTGACCACGATGTGCCCGACGAACGCATCGACGGCGTCGAGGCGGACGTCGTCGCGGTGCTCGATGAGCGTTCGGGTGGAGGTCGGGTCGCTTACCGGCGCCTCGACCAGCGTGAAGTTCTCGGCACCGTCGTTGTGCAGGATGAGGAACCGGTCCTCGCCGCCGACGACGGCATGTTCGACGGAGTATTCGACCCCTTCGCGCCGGGGCCAGACCGGAACGAAGTCGCCGTCCCCGTCGGTGGCGTCGGCGTAGCGGATCTCCGACGTCACGGAGCTACCCGCGGCGATGATGACGTACTTGTCGCTGCGGGTACGGCCCACCGCGAGCCAGAACCGCTCGTTGGGCTCGTGGTACACCTTCTCCGCGGGTAGGCCCGCGCCGACCCGGTGCCGCCACACGGTGTCCGGCCGCCACGCGTCGTCGACCGTCGTGTAGTAGACGGTCCGGTTGTCGGCGGCCCAGGTAGCGCCTGCGCCGATGCCGACGATCTCGTCGTCGTAGAGCTGGCCGGTCCGTAAATCCTTGAAACGCAGGGTGTATCGCTCGTCGCCGCGGACGTCCACCGAGTAGGCCAACGTATGGGCGTCAACGCTGACCGACGCGGCGCCCATCGCGAAGAAGTCGTGTCCTGCCGCCTCCTCGTTCTCGTCCAGCAGCACCTGTTCGCCTGGAATCTCGGTGTGCTCGTCGAACTGCGGAGGTACCCAGTCGTCGGGATCGGTTATCGGACAACGGCAGTGCACGCTGTACTGCTTGCCCTCGTAACTCCTGGTGTAGTACCACCAGCCGCCGCGGCGGATGGGCACCGACAGGTCGGTCTCCTTGGTGCGGGCCTTTATCTCGTCGAAGATCTTCTGCCGCAGCGGCGCCAGGTGGTCGGTGACCTGTTCGGTGTAGGCGTTCTCCGCCTCCAGATATTCGATCACGGCGGGGTCGGACTTTTCGCGCAGCCATTCATACGGGTCGACGAAGACGTCGCCGTGATGCTCGCGGCGGTGCTCCACCCGTTTCGCGACAGGGGGTGTGGACGGTTTCGTCACGCCTCGGCGCCGATCCAGTCGGTGAACTTGAGACCCGAAATACGTTCGTAGGCATTGATATAGCGTTCGCGGGTGGCATCCACGATGGTGGGCGGCAACGGTGGCGGTGGCTCGTCGCCGCCGCGATCCCAGCCCGATTCGGGGCTCAACAGCCAGTTGCGGACGAACTGTTTGTCGAAGCTTGGTTGGACGACGCCCTCCTTGTAGGTGTCGACGGCCCAGTACCGCGACGAGTCCGGAGTGAAGACCTCGTCGGCGAGCACCAGGTTGCCGTGCTCGTCGGTGCCGAACTCGAATTTGGTGTCGGCGATGATGATTCCCTTCGTCAAGGCGTGGTCGGCGGCGCGGATGTAGGTCTGCAGTGTGAGGTCGCGCAGCTGGTTGGCACGCTCGGCGCCGACCATGTCGATCACGTGGGCGAACGAGATGTTCTCGTCGTGCTCACCGAGGTCGGCCTTCGTGGCGGGCGTGAACAGTGGAAAGTCGAACCTGCTGGCCTCCGACAGTCCGGGAGGAAGGGCGATGCCGCTGACCTCGCCGGACTTCTGGTAGTCCAGCAACCCGGAGCCGGTCAGGTATCCGCGGGCCACGCACTCCACCGGGATCATGTCGAGCTTGCGTACCACCAGCGCCCGGCCGAGCACCTCGGCGGGGATGCGCGGGTCGTCGGGCGGGCCTGCAAGGTGGTTGGGCGCCTTGGTGTAGTCGAAGAAGAAGACGCTCATCGCGGTCAGGATGCGGCCCTTGTCGGGGATTTCGTTGTCGAGGATGAAGTCGAAGGCCGAGATGCGGTCGCTGGCGACGAACAGCAGGTGGTCGTCGTCGATGTGGTAGAGCTCGCGAACCTTGCCACTGGCCAGATGCTCGTAGTCAGAAAGAGCTGGGCGCATCGGGTCAGCCTAGCGGTCCATTTGTGTTGGGATCGACGGCATGACATCGAGGTATGTGCCCTACGCCACCACACCCGCCCGGCTCCTCGGGCAGTTGATCAGCGACTTCGTCGTCGGCGTCTGGATCGCCATCTGGGTGGTGATCGGAATGGCCGTGCATTCGGCCGTCGCGACCATCGCCGACTTCGGCGCCGACGTCGAGACCGGGGCTGATGGGATCGCGGGCAATCTTGATCATGCCGGCGACAACGCCGACAACGTCCCGCTGATCGGCGATGCGCTGAGCAGCCCGCTGAGGGCGGCGGGTGGATTCGCCCGTGACATCGCGGGCGCGGGCGCGCAGCTGAACTCGACGGCGACGTGGCTGGCCTGGCTGCTGGCGCTGGCGGTCGCCGCGCCGCCGATCATGGCGATCGCGGGGCCGTGGCTGGTGCTGCGGCTGCGGTTCTTCAGGCGCAAATGGGTGGCGCTGACGCTGGCGCGCACGCCTGCGGGCGAACAACTGCTCGCGCTGCGGGCGCTGGCGAACCGACCGCTGGCCAAGCTCGCTGCGATCAACGACGACCCCGTCGGTGCGTGGCGGCACGAGGACCCGGTGGCGATCAGCGGCCTGGCCGCGCTGGAGTTGCGATCGGCAGGTGTCGCCCGCCGCGGCACCTAGCCGTATCAGCGATTTCGGCGTGATTTCCAGCGCTCAGCGCAGGTTTTCGCGCCGAAATCGCGTCGATGGGAACCGCGAAGGCGCCGCGGCACGTCGATCCCTGCGTGCTCGACGACTATCTACGTACACATGACGGCGTCATCACCCTTGCCCAGGCGCGACGCGCAGGCCTGAGCGAGCATGCCGTCCTTCGCCGTCACCGCTCCGGAAGGTGGCGTCGATGTGGGCCAGGTGTCTACTTCGTCGACGACCGGCCGTTCACTGACGGTGCGCGCATCCGCGCAGCCGTATGGAGCTACGGCGTCAAGGCAGTGGCCAGTGGACTCGCGGCAGCCTGGTGGCACGGTTTGACGAAGTTTGCGCCTGATGTTGTGGAAGTGACGGTGCCGCGCGACAGCAACGGCCGATGCCGCGACGGCAGCAGGGTCCGACGGCGAGATCTCAAGGCGGCCGACGTCGTTGAGCGAAGAGATCTTCGCGTAACGGAACTGAGTCTGACGGTCGTCGAGGCGGCGGTTCGGCAGCGCGGTGGCGCAATGATCATGGACTCCGCTTTGCAGCGGAGCGTCGAACTCCGCGCCCTATGGCATGCCCATCTGCGAAACAAGGGTCGCTACGGATCGCCTGCGGCGCGTCGCCTTCTGCAAGCAGCAGAAGACAATGCCCACTCCGAAGCCGAGCGATCGCTCATCCGGATGCTGAGAGCCGCGAAGATCACTGGCTGGAAAGCGAACTACCCCGTCGCCGGATATCGCGTCGACGTCGGCTTTCCGAAGCAGAAGGTCGCGCTGGAGGTAGACGGCTTCGCCTTCCACAGCGACAGCGAAGACTTTCACCAAGACCGCAAGCGGCAGAACGTGATCGCGCTGGCGGGGTGGCAGGTTTTGC
>Ga0164306_10001129_pt1 | contig 11651 bp, 10 predicted proteins | sample Whisoiple_242_MG_FD_110213 | JGI IMG/M metagenome (GOLD analysis project Ga0164306, IMG submission 110213) | Soil microbial communities amended with fresh organic matter from upstate New York, USA - Whitman soil sample_242_MG | ecosystem: Environmental > Terrestrial > Soil > Unclassified >... | reverse complement strand
GGAGATCACCGATGTCCTCCGGGCCGCCCGCCAGGACGACGGGCAGGCCCTCCGCCGCGATCCGGCGGCTCAGGGCGCCGGTCCGGTGCCCCTCCCCCACGACGGCCAGCAGGGGCGCGGGGTCCAGCGCGCGCCAGCCGCGCACCGCGTCCAGCAGCGCGTCGTGATCGCGCTGGGCCACCGAGACCAGCAACGGCCTTCCGAACGCTCCCAGTTCGGCGCGCACCTTGCCGTCGTCCGGGGATACGGTGACACGGCTCGCGGGGACCGCCGCCGGCGCGAGCCGTGCGTCCCTCGCACCTCGGCGGCGGGCCCGGTCGACCAGTTCCCACGAGGTGCCCAGCACGACGGCCGCCGCCCGGGCCGCCTTCCGCTCCAGCATCCGCAGCAGCCGCCCGCGGGCGCCTTCCGCGTGGGCGCGGGTGTGCCAGGTCACGACCAGGGGGGTGCCCCGGCCGCTGAGCGCGATACCGGCGCGCACGGCTGCGTGCAGGCCGTGGGCATGGACGATGTCCGCCCCGGCGCACGCGGTGCGCAGGGCGGCGACGGCGGCGGGATCACTGCGCCGGGGCACCGCGACGAAGCGGGTTCCCGAGGCGGGGAGACCGTGGGCGTGACCGGAACCGGCCGGGGCGCAGACGGTGACCTGCACGCCTCTGGCGACCAGCCCCGCGGCGAGCGAGCTGACACGAGCGCTGCTTCCGGCACCGCCGCCCAGGACTTGGACCGTACGCAACTGTGACACGGCTGATCGGCTCCCGGGGATCCCGAGTAGGTGATGAGTACAGTCCCAAGGATGCCAGTCCGTACGCACGTTCCGGGAATGACGAAACGTTGTTCCCGTCCTCGCGTCGACAGCGGCGCGGCCCACCCCACCCGTACGAGTGAAGTGGGCCGCGTGAAGCTGACGCCTGTGGGCCGTCAGCCGCTGGTCCGGGCGGTCTCCAGGAGTTCCTCGGCGTGGGCCCTCGCGGTCTCGGAGTCCTCCTGACCCGCGAGCATCCGGGACAGCTCCCTCACCCGGTCCTCGCCTTCCAGGACCGTGACGCCGCTGCTGGTCACCGACCCGTCCACGGTCTTCTCGACCAGCAGCTGCCGGTCGGCGAAGGCCGCCACCTGCGGCAGGTGGGTGACGACGACGACCTGGGCGGACCTGGCGAGCTTCGCCAGCCGCCGGCCGACCTCGACGGCCGCCTTGCCGCCGACCCCGGCGTCGACCTCGTCGAAGAGGTACGTCGGTACCGGGTCGGAGCCGGCGAAGACCACCTCGACGGCGAGCATCACCCGCGACAGCTCACCGCCCGACGCGCCCTTCGCGATGGGCCGCGGCTGCGCTCCGGGGTGCGGCGCCAGCAGGAGTTCCACCTCGTCCGCGCCGGACGGCCCGTAGAGGACGCTCCGGCCGCCGATGTCGATGCCGGACGCCTCGTCCGGCGCCTCGGACTGCCCGATGGCGAAGGAGACCCGGGCGTGCGGCATGGCGAGCGACGCCAGTTCCTCCGTGACGGCCGCGGCGAAGCGGTCCGCCGCCTCCGTCCGGGCGTCGGTCAGCTGCTGCCCGAGGACGGAGAGCTCGCCGCGCAGCGCGTCGCGCTCCGCCGTCAGCTCCCCGATGCGGTCGTCGTCGCCCTCCAGCTCGGTCAGCCGGGAGGCGCCTTCCTGCGCCCAGGCGAGCACGGCGGTGATGTCCTCGCCGTACTTGCGGGTGAGCGCGGTGAGCGCGGCACGGCGTTCCTCCACGGCGGCCAGCCGCAGCGGGTCGGCGTCGAGCTGGTCGGCGTATCCGGCGAGCTCCCCGGCGACGTCGGCCAGCAGGATCGAGATCTCGCCGGTCCGGTCGGCGAGCGCCGCCAGGGCCGGGTCGTGCGCCCGCACGGCGTCCAGCGACCGTCCGGCCGCGGCCACGACCGTGGTGGCGTCCACACCCTCCTGGTCCTCGGGATCACCCGCGAGAGCCGCGTGGGCGAGGGCCGCCGCGGAGGCGAGCGCCTCGGCGTGGCCGAGCCGTTCGGCCTCCGCCGCCAGCTCGGTGTCCTCCCCCGGCAGCGGTTCCACGGCGGCGACCTCGTCGAGGCCGAAGCGCAGCAGGTCCGCCTCCTGGGCGCGTTCCCTGGCCCGGACGGTCAGTTCGTCGAGCTCGGTGACGACGGCGCGCAGCCGCCGGTAGGCCGCCGCGTACGTGGTGAGCGGGCCGTCGACACCGGCCCCGGCGTAGCGGTCCAGCGCCTGGCGCTGCCGTGCGGGCTTGAGCAGGCCCTGCTGGTCGGTCTGGCCGTGCACGGCGACGAGTTCGTCGGCGAGTTCGGCGAGGACCCCCACGGGCACGGATCTCCCGCCGAGGTGGGCGCGGGAACGCCCCTCCGCCGAAACGGTGCGGCTGACGAGCAGCGCACCGTCCTCCACCTCGCCCCCGGCCTCCTCGGCGCGTACCGCCGCCGCGTCGCCCGGGGACACGGTGATGCGCCCCTCGACGACCGCGGCCTTGGCACCGATCCGCACCAGGGCGGGGTCGGCGCGCCCCCCGAGCAGCAGCCCGAGGCTGGTGACGACCATGGTCTTGCCCGCGCCGGTCTCACCCGTCACCGCGGTGAAACCGGGTGACAGCTCCACCACCGCGTCGTCGATGACTCCGAGCGACCGTATCCGCATCTCCTCCAACACGGACATGACCTTACGAGGTCCCGGGCCCGGTGTGCGACGGACCCCGGTGGCGGATTCACTCACGCGGGTGTGAGCAACGGCCCGGGACGTCAGTGCGGAGCACCCCGCCAGCCCTGCACGGGAAGCGCGAACTTCGCCACCAGACGGTCGGTGAACGACGCCTGGTGGAGCCGTGCCAGCCGTACGGGGACCGCGCCGCGCCGGACCTCGACGCGGGCCCCGGCGGGCAGCTCGACGGTGCGGCGGCCGTCGCACCACAGCACTCCGTGCGGGGTGTGCGGCTGGACCTCCACGGCCAGCACGGAGTCGGGTGACGTCACCAGTGGCTTCGCGAAGAGCGCGTGGGCGCTGATCGGCACCATCAGCAGGGCCTCGACCCGCGGCCAGACGACGGGGCCGCTCGCGGAGAAGGCGTACGCCGTGGACCCGGTGGGGGTGGCGCAGACGATCCCGTCGCATCCGAAGCCGGTCACGGGGCGGCCGTCGATCTCCAGGACGACCTCCAGCATCCGCTCGGGCGAGACCTTCTGGACGGCGGCCTCGTTGAGCGCCCAGTCGGTGTGCACGACGTCGCCGTTGCTGTGCACGACGACGTCGAGCGTCATCCGCTCCTCGACCTGGTAGGCGCGCGTCACCACCCGGTCGACGACCTTGTCCAGGTCGTCACGTTCGGCCTCCGCCAGGAAGCCGACCCGTCCGAGGTTGACGCCGAGCATGGGGACGCCGGAGGCGCGGGAGATCTCGGCTCCGCGCAGCAGCGTCCCGTCCCCGCCGAGCACGATCAGCAGCTCGCAGCCGTCCACGGCGTCGGGCGTCGCGTCGATGACCGTCTCCACGGACCGCGGCAGCGGCAGGTCCTCCGCCTCCGCGGCGAGCACCCGGACCCCGAGGCCGTTCCGCAGGAGGCCCTGCACCACCAGTTCGGCGCTGCGGATCGCGGCCGGACGGCCGGTGTGCGCGAGCAGGAAGACGGTGCGTTCCGGTGTCCCGGCCCGTTCCGCGCTCCCGGAGCGTTCCACGTTCCCTGAGTGTGCCGCATGGTCCGTCAACGGGGCCCCTCCGCCACTGCACGGTCGACGTCCGCGGGATCCAGCTCGGGTGCGCCGGCCCGCAGCCACAGAAAGTACTCGACATTTCCCGACGGTCCGGGGAGCGGGCTCGCCGTCACCCCGCGGACGCCGAGGCCCAGCAGACCGGCCCGGCGTGCCACTTCCCGTACCGCTTCCGCCCGCAGCTCGGGGCTGCGGACCACACCGCCGCTGCCGAGGCGCTCCTTGCCCACCTCGAACTGCGGCTTGACCATGAGCACCAGGTCGGCGTCGGGTGCCGCACAGCGCGCGAGCGCGGGCAGCACCAGGCCGAGCGGGATGAACGACAGGTCGCCCACCACCAGGTCCACCGCCTTCCCGTCGATCTGCTCCAGCGTCAACTCGCGTACGTTGGTACGGTCCTTGACGGTGACCCGTTCATCGGACTGCAGGGACCAGGCGAGCTGGCCGTAGCCGACGTCCACGGCCACGACATGGCCGGCGCCGGCCCGCAGCAGCACGTCGGTGAAGCCCCCGGTGGAGGCCCCGGCGTCGAGCGCCCTGCGCCCCTGGACCTCCAGTCCGAGCGGCACGAAGGCGGTGAGTGCGCCCGCGAGTTTGTGTCCGCCGCGCGAGACGTACTCGGGGTCGCTGTCGTCCTTGACGACGACGACGGCGGCGCTGGTCTCGACCTGGGTGGCGGGCTTGGTCGCGGTGTTCCCGCCGACGGTCACCCGCCCCGCTGCGATCAGCTGGCTCGCGTGTTCACGCGAGCGGGCGAGCTTGCGGCGTACCAGCTCGGCGTCGAGGCGGCGACGTGCCACTCCTGCCACGTTCGGTTCAGCTCCTGTTGTCGTGCGCGGGCGTCGGTGCGGGTGCGGGCCGGACGTCCAGCGCGGTCAGCTCGTCGCGCAGCCCACGGTGTACATCCTCGTACACCTCGGTGTGGCCGTCCGCCGGGAGGTGGTCGGCGTCGGCCAGCCGCTCCAGCCGCGCGTCGACACCGGCGTGCCCGGTGGGGGTCCGGGCGACTCCGAGGGGCGCGGGCGGGACGGGGGCGAAGGAGGGGACGGGAGGTACGTCCGGTCGTGTCCCGGCCTCTTCGCCCGCCTGCCCCTGCTCCACCGTGTCCGGCCCCGGCATCCAGTCGCTCATGCGGGAACGCTACCCCGAAGGGCCGGTGTACCGTCGGTGACGATGGCGACCATGGCGGAGTGCCGCAGCGCACTCGACACACTTTCCGGCAACCTGGCGGGGGCCGACGGCGACGTGCGCGGCGCCGCCGACCTCGACCGCTCGCTGAGCTGCCACATCAGGGATCTCGACGCGACGTTCACCGGACGGCTGGCGCACGGCCGGATCACAGTGCTGGACACGCACGAGGGCCCGCCCCGGGAGAAGGCGGAGATCCGGCTCGCGATGACCGGCGACGACCTGGTCGCCATGGTCGACGGCGAGCTGAACTTCGCGAAGGCCTGGGCATCGGGCCGGGTGCGGCTGGAGGCGGGCTTCCGTGACCTGCTGAAGCTCAAGTCCCTCCTCTAGCCCTCGCCGGACGGAGACACCGGCCTACGGGCCTCGTCAGACGGACGCACCGGCGCGCTTCCCGCGGGCGGCGGGGACGACGAGGGGCGTTCCCGTCTCGGGGTCGTCGATGACCTGGCACCGTATCCCGAACACCTCCTCCACGAGCCGCGCGGTGACGATGTCGCCGGGAGCGCCCTCGGCGATGACCGCGCCCCCGCGCATGGCGATCAGATGGGTGGCGTACCGGGCGGCGTGATTGAGGTCGTGCAGCACCGCGACCAGCGTGCGGCCCTGTGTCTCGTGCAGTTCGGCGCAGAGGTCGAGCACGTCGATCTGGTGCTGGATGTCGAGGTACGTCGTCGGCTCGTCCAGCAGCAGGAGCGGTGTCTGCTGGGCGAGGGCCATGGCGATCCAGACGCGCTGGCGCTGGCCGCCCGACAGTTCGTCGACGTAGCGGTCGGCGAGCCCGCCGACGCCGGTCGACTCCATGGACTCCTTCACGATCCGCTCGTCCTCGGGCGACCACTGGCGCAGCAGCCCCTGGTGCGGGTAGCGGCCGCGCGAGACGAGGTCGGCGACGGTGATGCCGTCCGGGGCCACGGAGGACTGCGGCAGCAGGCCCAGGGTCCTGGCGACCTGCTTCGCGGGCATCCGGTGGATGGACCGCCCGTCCAGCAGGACGTCTCCGGCGGTCGGCTTCAGCATCCGGGAGAGGGCGCGCAGCAGGGTCGACTTGCCGCAGGCGTTGGGGCCGACGATCACCGTGAACGAGTTGTCGGGAATCTCGACCGAGAGATTCTCCGCGATAACCCGCCGGTCGTAGCCGAGGGTCACCGAGTCCGCGGTGAGGCGCTGCATGGTCGTACTCCCGGGGTCTGTGGGTTCGGTCTGCGCGGTGTCCGGTGTGTCCTGTCTCATATGCGTCCCGCCCTGCGCTCGGCCACGAGAAGCCACAGCAGGTAGCAGCCGCCGAGGACGCCGGTGACGACACCCACCGGGAGCTGGCGGTCACCGAAGGCGTTCATGGCGGTCCAGTCGGCGACGAGCAGCAGGGCCGCGCCGGTGGCGGCGGCGGCCGCCAGGTTGGGACCGGGGGCCCGGGTGAGGCGTCGGGCGACCTGCGGGGCGCTGAGCGAGACGAAGACGATCGGTCCGGCGGCCGCGGTCGCGACGGCGACGAGCAGCACCGCGCAGCTCAGCAGGACGAGGCGGGTGCGTTCCACCCGCACGCCCAGGGCGTGGGCGGCGTCGTCGCCCATCTCGATCATGCGCAGCGCCCGCCCGTGTCCGAGGACGAGGGGGATCAGGACGCAGCACACCGCGAGCAGCGGCCAGACCTGGGCCCAGTCGCGGCCGTCCAGCGTGCCGGTCATCCAGACGACGGCGCGGGTGGCGTCGACGAGGTTCGCCTTGGTGATCAGGTAGTGGATCGCGGCGGTGAGCATGGCGGCGGCGCCGATGCCGACGAGGACGAGGCGGTAGCCGTGCACCCCGCGCTTCCAGGCCAGCAGGTGGACGGCCGCGCCGGTCAGCATGCCGCCGGCGACGGCGCCCGCGGCGACCTCGGAGGGTCCGCCCTGGAAGAGCACGATCACGACGAGGGCGCCGACCGCGGAGCCCTGGCCGAAGCCGAGGACGTCGGGGCTGCCGAGGGGGTTGCGGGAGACGCTCTGGAAGACGGCGCCGCCGACCCCGAGCGCGGCGCCGACGAGCAGCCCGACCAGGACCCTGGGCAGGCGCAGCTCCGTGACGATGAACTCCTGCTGGAACGTTCCGTCGCCGAGCAGGGTGGTGACGACCTGCCCGGGTGACATGGCGTAGTCGCCGCTGCCGATCAGTACCACGGCGGCGAAGGCCGCCGCCGCGACGAGCAGGGCGATCACGACGAGCGCCCGCGCGTCCACCCGGAACGAGAGGCCGCCGGCCGTCCGTACGGCGTGGACCGTCTTCGTGGTGTCCTGCGTGGCCTTCACAGCTGGGCCATCCTCTTGCGGCGTACGAGATGGATGAACACGGGCCCGCCCAGCAGTGCGGTGACGATGCCGACCTGCAGCTCGGAGGGGCGGGCGGCGACCCTGCCCACCACGTCGGCGACGAGCAGCAGCACGGGCGCGAGAACGGCGGCGTAGGGCAGGATCCACCGCATGTCCGGGCCCGTGATCGTCCGGACCAGGTGCGGGATCATCAGCCCGATGAAGACGATCGGCCCGCACGCGGCGGTCGCCGCCCCGCAGAGCAGGGTGACGGCCACCATCGCCAGGACCCGGGTGCGGGTCAGGTGGGCGCCGAGCGCCCTGGCCGTGTCGTCGCCCATCTCCAGCGCGTTGAGCGGCCGGGCGATGAGCAGGGACAGCAGCACACCGAGCGCGATGAACGGCCACACCTTGCCGACGGTCTCCGGGTTCGCCGAGGCGAGCGACCCGACGGTCCAGAACCGCAGCCGGTCCAGCGCCGCGGAGTCCAGCAGCTGTACGGCGTTGACGTAACCGAACAGGGCCGCGGTGACCGCCGTACCGGCGAGCGCGAGACGCACGGGGTTCGCGGACCTGCTGCCGCCCAGCAGGTACACCGCGACGGACACGAGCGCGGCGCCGCCGAACGCGAACCAGACGTATCCGGTCAGCGACGTGACGCCGAAGAAGGTGATGGCGGAGACGACCGCCGCCGCCGCGCCCGCGTTGACGCCCAGCAGACCGGGCTCGGCGAGCGGATTGCGGGTGAGCGCCTGCATCACCGCGCCGGCCAGCCCGAGCGCTGCCCCGACGATCAGCCCCAGCACGGTGCGCGGGACCCGCACATCGCGTACGAGGACGTCACCGTTGGTGCCCGAGTAGTGGAACAGGCCGTGCCACACCTCGGAGAGGGGAAGGGCCTTGGCGCCGATCGCGACACTCGCGAGGCACACCAGCACCAGCACCGCGACGGCGACCAGCAGACCGGCCGCTCTCGCCGCGTGACGCCCGGCGCGCGCGCCCGTGCCCGGCATGGCCGGGGGGCCGGAACTCGATTCAGGGGGACTCTCGACCAACACCTGGTTAGGTTAGCCTATCCTCCAATTCGCTCAACTCCCCCGTACCGCACAAGATCCGGCACGCTACAGGTCGAGCCGGGCCACGGCCTTCTGCGCGTCCAGGCCGCACGCGCCCTCACCCGCGTGCGTCCAGGCCGCCGCGCACAGGGCCCTCAGCCCGTCGATCGCGTCACCCCCGCCGTCCAGCACGAGTGCCTCGCCGCGCACCCCCGCCGTCCAGCCTCCGCAGCGGAACCCGTCGCCGTCCTCCGACACCTCGGGCTGGCCTGTGAGCAGTCCCCTCAGGTCACGGTCGACATAGGTCGGGCGGTACCGGGGTTCGGCCGCGATCAGCTGCGCCGCGTCGGTGACGCCGGTGAGGACGAGCAGCGAGTCGACGCCGCCGTTGAACGCGCCCTCGATGTCGGTGTCCAGCCGGTCCCCGACGACCAGGGGCCGCTTCGCTCCCGTCCGCAGCACGGTCTCGCGGTGCATCGGCGGCAGCGGCTTGCCGGCCACCTGCGGTTCGGCCCCGGTCGCGATGCGCACGACCTCGACGGCCGCGCCGTTGCCGGGAGCGATGCCCCGGGCGCCCGGGATCGTCAGGTCGGTGTTGGACGCGAACCACACGGCTCCGCGGGAGATCGCGTACGCGGCCTCGGCGAACCGCCCCCACGGCAGGTCGGGCCCGCCGAACCCCTGCACCACGGCGACAGGATCGTCGTCCGCCGACTCCACCGGCACGAGTCCGCGCTCGCGCAGAGCGACCCGCAGCCCTTCGCCGCCGACCACGAGAACCCTCGCCCCGGACGGCAGCTGATCAGCCATCAGCCGGGCCACCGCCTGCGCGGACGTGATCACGTCGGTGGCGTCCGCCGGGACCCCGAGTTCCGTCAGGTGCTCGGCCACCGCGTCGGGCGTCCGCAGTGCGTTGTTCGTCACGTACGCCAGATGCATGCCGCCCTCACGGGCGCTGCCCAGCGATTCGACGGCGTGCACGATCGCGTGCCCACCGGCGTACACCACTCCGTCGAGGTCGAGCAGAGCCGTGTCGTACGCCTCGCTCAGCGCCACGTCACTCCCCAGCGGCCGGGACCTGTACTGCTGACTCATATGTCTCTGCTCCTCGTTGCCATGCTTCTCCCCCGATCATCGCGCATCGTGGGAGCGCACATACGATGCTGAAATGAACACATCCGGGCCCGCCGCAGGCCAGGGGCTGCGGCTGATTCCCTTCCGCGGACTGCGGTACGTCCCCGAGCAGGTCGGCAGCCTCGCGGCGGTGACCTCGCCCCCGTACGACGTGGTCGTACGGCCCGACGGTCTCCACCACCTGGAGTCCGCGGATCCGCACAACATCGTGCGGCTGATCCTCCCGCAGGCCGGCACGGCCGCCGAGCGCCACCGGCAGGCGGCCGACACCCTGAAGCGCTGGCTGGCGGAGGGCGTCCTCGCCCCGGACCCGGTTCCCGCGCTCTACGTGTACGAGCAGCGGGCCGGTGACATCCTTCAGCGCGGTGTGATCGGGGCCCTGGCGCTCTCCCCCGCGTCGGAGGGTGTCGTGCTGCCGCACGAGGACGTCATGGACGACGTCGTGGAGGACCGCGCCGACCTGATGCGCGCCGCCGCCGCCCATCTCGAACCCCTGCTTCTCAGCTACGAGGGCGAGGGCGGGCCGAGCGGCGCGACGGCCGTGATCGAGCGGGTGGTGGAGCGCCTCCCGCTTCTCACCACGACGACCGAGGACGGCGTCGACCACCGTCTCTGGGCCGTCACCGACGCCGCCGAGCGGGCGGAGGTCCAGTCCGATCTGTCCCGGCGCCAGGCCCTGATCGCCGACGGCCACCACCGCTGGGCGACCTACCTGCGGCTGCAGCAGGAACAGTCCGCCCCCGGGCCCTGGGACTTCGGTCTCGTCCTGCTCGTGGACACGGCCCGCTATCCGCTGCGGGTGCGGGCGATCCACCGGCTCCTGCACCGCCTTCCGGTCGACGAGGCGCTCCGCGCCGTCGACGGGCTGTTCCGCGTCCGGCCCGTCGACGGGCCGCTGCCCCGGGCGCTCGACGCTCTGGGGGCCGCCGCGGCGGACGGCAACGCCTTCCTCCTCGCGGGCGACGGTGGCTTCCACCTGATCGACCGTGCGGACGAGGCACTGCTGGCCCGCACGGTCCGCGCCGACCGGCCGGCGGCGTGGCGCACGCTCGACGCGACCGTGCTGCACTCGGCGCTCCTCGACGACGTGTGGCAGGTCCCGGACGCCCCGGAGCACATCGCCTACATCCACGCGGCGGAGGCGGCGGTCGAGCAGGCGGAACGGCGTGGGGCCACGGCCGTGCTGATGCACCCCGTGCGTGAGGAAGTGGTCAGGGACCTGGCGCGACAGGGGGTCACCATGCCCCGCAAGTCGACGTCGTTCGGCCCCAAGCCGGCGACGGGGCTGGTACTGCGGAGTCTCGACCTCGACTGAGTCCGGTGCCAGGACTCCTGTTACGGGGCCCTGGGCGGAACGCGGAAGAGGGCGGCAACCCGTGGTGGGTGCCGCCCTCTTCTCACATGCCGCGTGTCAGCGGGGCTCAGGCCTTCGCGGGCCCGTCCTCGTCGCGGTCGTCCTCGTCGCTGTCGTGGTCCTCGTCGCTGTCGTGCGCCTCGGTGGCAGGGACTTCGACGTCGGCAGCGTCGCCGGTGTTCTCGTCGTCGCCGAGCGCGTCGACGAACTCCACACCGTCGAGTTCGGCGAGCCGGTCGGACGCGTCGGTCGCACCGTCCTTGTCGGCCTCCAGGGCCTTCCCGAACCACTCACGGGCCTCGTCCTCACGGCCCGCCTCGAGGAGAGCGTCGGCGTAGGCGTACCGCAGGCGCGGAGTCCAGGAGTGGACGGCGCTGGACGCCAGCTCGGAGCTCTGCAGGGTGACGATCGCGGCGTCGATCTGTCCCATGTCCCTGCGGGCGCCGGCGGCGACGAGACGCATCTCGACCTGGCCGGCCTTGTCCAGCTTCTGGACCTCGGGCTCACCGGCCATGGCCATGGCCCGCTCGGGGCGGCCGAGGCCACGCTCGCAGTCGGCCATGACGGGCCACAGCTCCACGGAACCGGTCATCCGGCGGGACGCCCGGAACTCGGCGAGGGCCTCGGAGTACTTCTGGGTGGCGTACGCGGCGAAGCCCGCGGCCTCACGCACCGCGGCCACCCTGGACGCCAGCCGCAGGGCGATCCGGGAGTAGGCGTAAGCCTGCTCGGGGTCCTCGTCGATCAGTCGGGCGACCATGACGAGGTTCCGCGCGACGTCCTCGGCGAGGGTCTTCGGCAGGCTCATGAGCTCCTGCCGGACATCCTTGTCGATCTCGTCGCCGGTGACGTCGTCAGGAATCGGGAGCCGCTTGACGGGCTCCCGGTCGCGGTCGTCGCGCCCCTGGTAGCCGCCCCG
>Ga0164306_10001128_pt1 | contig 11666 bp, 8 predicted proteins | sample Whisoiple_242_MG_FD_110213 | JGI IMG/M metagenome (GOLD analysis project Ga0164306, IMG submission 110213) | Soil microbial communities amended with fresh organic matter from upstate New York, USA - Whitman soil sample_242_MG | ecosystem: Environmental > Terrestrial > Soil > Unclassified >... | reverse complement strand
GCAGCCTATGCGCTTACCGAACCTCTCGCCGGCTCTGACGCACTGGCTGCGCGTACGCGCGCCGATCTGAGCACTGACGGCACGCACTACATCCTTAACGGACAGAAGATGTGGATCACCAACGGCGGCGCTGCGGATGTCTTCATCGTGTTCGCCAAGGTGGGCGGAGAGAAATTTACGGCTTTCATCGTCGAGCGCGGCTTTGGCGGCCTGACCAGCGGCGCGGAAGAACACAAGATGGGCATCCAGGGAAGTTCTACCACGGCCATTTACTTTGACAACGTGAAAGTCCCGGTGGAAAACGTGCTGGGCGAAGTGGGCCGCGGGCACGTGATTGCATTCAACATTTTGAACATCGGGCGCGTCAAACTGGGACCGGCCGTGATGGGCGCGGCCAAAAATGTTCTTTCCATCAGCATTAAATACGCCAGGCAGCGCAAGGCCTTCGGCCTCCCCATTGCCAGCTTCGGCGCCATTCAACACAAGCTGGCGGAGATGACGATCAGGATCTTTGCCACCGAATCCATGGCGTGGCGCGTTGTGGGGCTGATTCAGGCCCAACTCAGCAACGCCGGCCATGATTCCGCGGAGTCCGCCAAAGTCGAACTGAAGGCCGCGGAAGAATACGCGGCCGAATGCTCCATGGTGAAGGTGTTCGCCGCCGAGATGCTGGACTACGTTGCCGACGAGGGTGTTCAGATCCACGGCGGTTACGGTTTTCACCGGGATTATGCGGTGGAGCGCGCCTATCGTGACGCGCGCATCAATCGTCTTTTTGAAGGCACCAGTGAAATCAATCGCCTGGTCATATCAGGAATGCCGCTCAAACGTGCCGCGCGTGGCCTGCTGCCTTTGCTGGAAGCCGCGGAAAAGGAATTGCACAACACAAGCTTGCAGGACCAGGCCGGCGCCGATCCAGAAATGCGTTTGGTGCGCAACGCGAAGAAGCTTGCGCTTTTCACTTTGGGAGTTGCATACAAGAAACATGGCGCCGAGTTGGAAAAGCGTCAGGAAGAGGTGATGGGTCTTTCCGACCTCTTCATGGAAACCTTCGCCATGGAATCCACGCTGCTGCGCTGCCGCATTCTGGCAGCCCATGGCAAGAGCAGCGCGAATGATGTCTGCCAGGTGTTTCTGCGTGACGCCATGAGCAGAATGCAAGCGGCTTCACAGAATGTGCTAAGCGCCTGCTCTTCCGGCGACGATCTGGAGCGGAACATGCAAAGATTGAGATCGTATTCCAGCTACGCGCCGGTGAACGCAATCGCCCTTCGCCGCAACATTGCGGAGCGCCTGTTGAGCAGCGAGCGCTATTCATTTTGAACACAGCCCGGCTGCAATCCTGGGGATCACTTCAACTTGGCGGCAAAATGTGTGTGACCATAAACGCCGGTCATGGTGATTGGGACTTCAGCGCCCGCATGTTTTTTCTTATAGAAGGGATCCACCACTTTCAGGAAAAACGATTTTGCCCCGGTACTGGCCTGTGAGACGGTCGCATTCATCCGCATTTTCCCGCGCAGGTTCACGCGCTTATCCAGGATGCTATACGTTCCGTTCATGTCTCCCTGCGCGCCGGGGACCGAGAATGAGATACGGGAAAAAGTCGCCACGCCATTTCTCAGCGCTACCTGGCCATCCAACCTGGTGCGGACGCGGTCAAAGCCTGCCACGTCATCGTCCGCATCATGGTCTTTTCCTTTGTCCTTTTTTCCGTTGGCGCGTTCGCTGAGCTGGTCAATGCCCGCCTGGCTGTTGGCGGAAGTAAACTTTGCCGGATCAATCACAAAGTTCCCCGTAAGCTGCACCCGTTCCTTGAACGGCCGGTGCTCCGCTGGGAGCAATATCCTGGTTTGGAAGCTGACAGGCCCCGTGACCGGTGAGGCCGCGGCATCGGAGAAGAGAAGAATCAGGTCCTGGATCTCACCTTTACCTTGCGTGACATTGAGGACCACAATCCTGGGCTTGCCGGCGATGCTGGCGTTGACTGCAAAGCTGGTGTTGCCCACCCGGGCCTGCACCGCGGGCAGGGTGACGTCGCCATTTTTCAAGTCGACCACGCCGCGAAATTGCGTAGTCAGGTGAAAGCGGTGGCCGCTCTCCGTCACCTCAAACTGGGGCGAATCGGTATTGCCGGCTACATTGATGGACGTAAGATTTCCTGAGAATTCGCCGCGGGAGGAAACTTCACCGCGGATGCTTTTGAAAACGCCCAGATCGGCCCGCTGCAAAACGTATGTGCCTGAAATCGGCGTGCTCCGTACCGTTCCACTTTCGTCCTTCCAGGGGCCGAGCCATCCACTCGACTGCACTTCACCCGGCGGGGTGGGCAGATGCAGCGAGACCTGGAACGGCATTTTGTTTCCGCCGCCGATGTTGCGGAAAAGCACACGATGGATCTGAAAGACAAGCGGTTTCCCCGTGGGTTGCTTCGGCGCCAGTTCGAGCAGGGCGTTCTCGGCGCGGAGCTCTTCGATCACAACGTTGTCACTCTTTGCGCCCGCAGCCGGATGCAGATCGGCGCCCCCGGCAGGAACGTGAATGCGCAGGCCGTCCGCAACGATGCTCCTGATCCTTCCAGGTTTGCGAAACAAGCCCATCAAGGTGCTTTCAATCGTCAACCTGCGGATGGTGATGACAGGGTCCTGGGACGTAAGACCGCTCGTGGAAGCGATGGGACGAAACGTTACCTCGTCCGCAATGCATCCGGGATACGGGAAGAAAGTGCTGCGAAAGCCGCGCATCTCCACGCGAGTAGAGGATGCCTGCTCCAGCCGTTTGATCATGGCTTCCCGGGTGAAGGGCCAGTTGGCCGCCAGCAATCCCAGCAAGATGCCAGCCAACGCTACAATTCCCGCCAACCCCCAGCGAACATATTTGCCACGAGTTGTGGCCGTGGCTTTTGTTTCAGGCGGTGCGGTTGTTGTTGGCATGGCTGATTAGTTGGATGCAGAAGACGGCCAGGTCTCAGCCAGCCACTCTCTTTACTTGTGGAAGAAGCCCGCTTCACTCTCTCTGCCAGGGCGGAGCTGTCGCCTTGTTCTGCCAACTCCACGGCATTTTCTTGAGAGCCTCAAGGAAATCGATGAATTCGCCCTGATCAAGCGACCGGAAGACGCCGCCTTCACGGGCACGAATAAAGCTTCCGCCATCCGGGACAAGGCAATTCATCGCATCCGCGATGGTTTTATGTTTGTGCCCGCAGGAATAAACGCCGTCGTCCCTGGTAAAACAAACCACATACGTAATACCCGCCATGGCCGAAGAGCATAACACACGTTATATAATGGCATGTTATATCGGTGTAGATTTTCTATGGCACGGCGCACGATTCTTATTCGGTGGATTCACGCTCACCCTTCGGCGAACGCCTCCGTGCCCTGCGCACGCAACGCGGCATTTCCCAGGAGAAGCTTTGCCAGATGATCAAAGCGCACCGGAACTTTGTGGGTTACGTTGAGCGAGGACAGGAGAACGTCTGCCTCGATAATATCCTTAAGCTTGCCCGCGCCCTCAAAGTTAAGCCGGCAGAGCTCTTCGATTCCTACGAGTAGTTTGAAATCAACGAGGCTGGCCTGCGGGTTGAGGTGAACTGCCTTCTCCCGGACACGCCGCTCCACTCGATGCCCATTCTTGTACTTTGGCCAGAAACTCATTCTGCGGCATAGGAACAGGAGTGCGCCCTTCGCCGGGATGCCAGCCCCAGAGGACTAACGGCGTGTTCATGTGTTGCACGATCTCATCCACGCTGCGATGGCCGTTGGCTGCGGGATTCTTGAACAGTTCACATAGCTGGCGGTCGCTCAGCCCTTCCCAGATCATGGGCTCGCGCGCCGATGGGAGATGCCAGTCCGGGGCTCCGGGCGGCATGTGCTCGCCTTGGAGATTATGGTCCTGATGGCAGGTGCTGCATTTCAAGCCGGCGACACCCTGGCCTTCGCGGCCACGCCGAACGTTCATCGTATGCCGGTGTCCGTCATCGCCTTGCCGGGGGAAGTCTCCGCTGGAATGGCAATTCATGCAACGCCGATGCCGCAGCACCGGCACGATGGCTGCAAACGCGGCTGCCGACGCGGCCCCATCGCGTGCCGCGGTTCCCGTGGAATGCTGCCCGTCTTTCCGCTCCGCAACCGCCTGGAGCGTCCGCTCGCAGGCCAGGATGCCGGTTGCGAGCGCAAGCGTCAGAGCCAATGCAAGCCTAAAAGTGCGCATTCGCTGCCTCGCTCGCGGTGGCGCGGAGCGCGGCCGTCACGCGCTCAGGGGTAAATGGAACTTCACGCAATCGAATGCCTGCCGCATCAAAGATCGCATTGCCCAGGACTGCCGGCGCCAGGGTGATGGCGGTTTCGCCCGCGCCGGTAGCCGGCGCGTCAGTGCGGTTGATCAACGTGATCTCGATCGCGGGCGCTTCAAAGTCAAGATAAAGACTGTTGTAGCTCTCCCAATCGGTTGATGTGACCCGCTTGTCGTCCCATATAACCTCCTCCAGCAGCGCTCGGCTGGTTCCCTGCAGAATGCCGCCTTCCGTCTGGTTTCGCAGCCCATCAGGATTGGAAATGGCGCCGCAATCCAGGGCCACGGTAAAACGTTTTGGGACCACGCGCCCGCTTTCCAGGTCCACGCTGACTTCAGCCACCGCCGCGGCATAGCCGTTGTTGCCTTCATAGACCACGCATGCAATTCCGCGGCCTGTGACGGTTCCGCTGCGGGGAAGGCCGGGTTCAGGTGACGGACGCGCCTCCCAGCGCGCGGCCTTTGCTGCCGCTTTCACGCAATCGATGAGCCGCGTGTCACTCAAGTGTTGCAACCTGAAGGCGACAGGGTCCGCCTTGGCGCGCGCGCAGAGCTCATCCATAAAGCACTCATGCGCGAAAGTATTCTGGATGCGCAAAGGCGAGCGCAGCGGCCCGGTAAAAAATGGCGAGGCGACCGTATGGGTAAGCACGCGCTCACTTCGCACGGTCCCCGCGCCGTTGCACTTGCCGTTCACGCACCCGGCAATGTAAGAAGGAGCGGCGTTGCTGCGGTTGCGGAGTTCATTGCGCGGCTCCGCCGCGGGCCGTGGCTTTACCTCTTCCGGCGCATCTCCCATCAACATGCCGCTCACCACGTTTCCGGGGCGATCGTAGCCGGGTCTTCCGCCTTTTGACGCCGCCCAGGTTTCGCAGTCCCAGGCAAGGATCGTCTCTCCGTCGCCAAGGCCGGCGCGCTGTTCGATGACGCAGGCAGCGCCGAAGTTTTCCCATGCCATTTCATCCTGGCGCGAAAGCTGCACGCGCACCGGCTTGCCGGCTGCCTGTGACAGCAGCGCGGCGTCCATGGAAACCGCATCGGCGCCGTTGAGCCCGTAGCACCCTGGTCCTCTTACGTAGACCACGCGCACGCTTTCGAGCGGCAGTCCCAGAATCTTTGCCACGATGCTTCGCGTGGGATAAACCGACTGCGTCGCCGACCATACGGTCGCTCGGTCCGCCTTCACGTCCGCCACGGCGCATGATGCGCCGACCGATCCGTGCATCTGGTAGGGATAAACGTACGTCGCGCGGACCACGGAACGCGCCGCTGCCAGCCGTTGCTCCACGTCTTTCGAATCCACCAGCAACGCGTCTTGCGATGGCTGCTTGCGCATGCTCTCGAAAAATGTCTTCTGCGCCGGAAGGCCCGTGCCGGGGTTCCATTTCACCTTGAGTTGGCGCGCAGCCTGCACCGCCTGCCACTGTTTTTCCGCAATCACGCCCACGAAATTATTGCGGACCACCACCTTCACCAATCCCGGGATTTGCTTGACCGATCCATGATCCACGCTTGCGACCGTGGCCCCGACCTCCGGCGGCCGCACTACCCGGCCATGCAGCATGTCCGGGACCCGCACGTTGTGCACAAATTCAAACTGGCCCGTCATGAGCGCGGTCCGATCAAGCGCGGGAACCGGCTTTCCCAGGATGGTCCATTGTGAAGGCGGCCGCCGTTTGGCGGTCGTGCTCAAAGGAAGGTTGAATCGCTTGCTGCCGATGAGCTCCGCATAGGTGATCCTGCGCCCGCTTTTTCCGGTAATCACGCCATCGGCCATCGTGAGTTGCCCGGCGGGCTCCCCCAGCCGGCCCGCGGCCATATCGATGAGCGCTTCCCGCGCCGTCGCTGCCGCCTGCGCCAGATTGTCCGTGTTGAAGTTGGTGGGCGTAGACTGGCTTCCCGATGTCGTTCCCTGGTCCGGCGCCACGGACGTATCGCACTGAATCAGCTTGACCCGGTTGAGAGGCACGCACAGTTCTTCCGCCACCAGTTGCGTCTGCACGGTGAACATGCCTTGTCCAAAATCGCATTTTCCCGTGTACGCGGTCACGGTCCCATCGGACGCGACGGCGATCCAGGAATCGAGCTTCTTGGGATCAACATGCGAAGGATGCGTATCGAACGGTCCTTGAGCAAAGGCAAACGGTGGGACCAGTTGCGCCGCGCTGAAGCTCACGACCAGCGCGCCCGAGGTTTTCAGGAAGTCGCGGCGTGAGACGCTCATGCTTTCCTCGCGCCGGCATATTTTCTGATCGCCCGCAGCATGCGCAGATGCGTGAAGCAACGGCACAATACGCCGCCCAGGGCTTCGCCGATTTCCTGGTCGGAGGCGTTCGGCTTTTTGTCCAGGACGGCTTTCGCTGTCAGGATGACGCCGCTCAGACAAAACCCGCATTGCGCCGCCCCTTCGTTGATGAAAGCCTGCTGGATGGGATGAGGCTTTTCCGGCGTGCCCAGACCTTCCAGCGTCGTAATCTCGTCCTGCCCCACGGCGCTCACCGGCATCACGCAGGACCGCACCACCTGGCCGCGCAGAATCACCGTGCAAGACCCGCACTGGGCCATGCCGCATCCGAACTTCGGCCCGCGCAATCCAATCTCGTCGCTTAGAACGTAGAGCAGGGGTGTCTCAGGTTCCAGGTCGACAGTATGCAGCTTGCCATTCACTGTGAGAGAAATCTTGCTCATGGCAACCTCTTGAGCGCAACAGAGGCTCAATTGTAATCTCACATTTCTCTTGTTTGTAGATGCGCGGAAGAGTCGATGCGAAGAGTCCAATTCGGCGGCGAAATCCTGAGCGAGCCGAGGAAACCCTGAAAAACCCGGCGGAGGATGACTTTCATATACTTCCCGGGACCGCGAGCGGCTCGAATGGATGAAGGTTCAACTCTTTCCACGGGGCGCATAGCGCGCGTGCATTGCGCCTCAGGACGAAGATCAACAGGGCAGATTTTCGTCCGTCTTGATTTTCAATGCTTTCAGAAAACTAAGATCGTACGATGAAAGCTCGATGTTCGCCGGTTTACTGGACGAATTCTGACGGGAGGTTCCGCCGGATCGATCAGCTGCAGCAGAAGACTCCTGGACCTGCGCGTAAGCAGACAGATCAAGGCTGATGACCACTTCGTAACCTGCTGTTTCCAGCCGTGCAGCCATGTTTTCAAAGCTTTCGCTCGCTGTGACTGCTTCATTGACGATTCGCTCGAGTTCCTGGCAGCAGCGGCTGGTCCTGATAACCGTGCTTGCAGCATTTTTCAGTTCTTGAGTCAGCCGGGCAACGGAGTCTGCGGCAGAAGGCTCGGCGATCGCAGCCGGTTTTACTGTCTCAAGCAGGCGTCCTTGTGCCTTGATTCGCACCTTGATATGCGGCACAAAGGAGCTAAAAACTTTCTGTCCGGCAGCGCGCAAATCGCGAACCGCGGATTTCACTCTGGGATTGCCGTCAATTTCCCATTTGAGGGCCTGAAGCGCCTCGAAAAAAGCGGCATCTTGTTGCAGGACCAGCTCCGCCTCATTCTCCATCTCTTTAAGCAGCGCCTGCATTGAATATTGATCCATCATGTGTACGCCCCAGGCCAGTGCATTCGGGTGAGTTCCCGTTCTGCCGAGGTTATAACCCTGATCGGCTGGAACGGGTAGGTTACGTTAGGAGGAACTATTAAGAAACTCTATCACCGGGGATGTTGGCCTTTTGATTTAGTAGGTTAGATGGCATCGGCGTCCGGCCGTTTGCCTCACAATTTCAGCCGCCCGAGGCACTGATTTCAGGCACTTGGAGCAGAGGGGCCATAGATTTTTTTCAAGCATTTGCATACGCCGCAAATCGAGAAGCCATGGCCCATAGCTACCCTGAATTAGCGACTAACAAAAGGGAAAAGGGCGGAGCTAAAATCTGCCATTCCGATCTCCGCGCTCGCCGTAGCGAGGTCGTGTCATCGGCGGCGCTTCGGCGAAGAGAGGTTTATGGCTGCGCATTCGAAGCAAGAACTCCTCATGGACCTCGATGACGAGCAGTTCAAATCGAGCTTCCTTTCGCATCCGCTGCCCAAGTCAAGTTTTCCGGTGGCGGAAACCGGTCCGGCGGCAGCGTACCAATTGGTGCATGATGAACTTCTGCTTGATGGAAACGCCAGGCAGAACCTTGCGACCTTTTGCCAGACGTGGGTTGAGCCTGAAGTCCGCAAGCTGATGGACGAATGCATCGACAAAAACATGATCGACAAGGACGAGTATCCGCAAACAGCGGAAATCGAGTCTCGCTGCATTCGCATGCTTGCAGATTTATGGAATTCGCCGGACGCGGCCAACACCCAGGGCTGCTCCACAACAGGCTCAAGCGAAGCGGCCATGCTGGGTGGCCTGGCAATGAAGGCACGATGGCGCAAGAAGCGTCGCCATGCGGGCAAGTCCGGTGACAAGCCGAACCTGGTCTGCGGCCCGGTGCAAATTTGCTGGCACAAATTCGCGCGCTATTTTGACGTGGAACTCCGCCAGATCCCCTGCCGTGGAGAGCGGTTGCACATGTCGGCAGAAGAAGTGCTTCGACGCTGCGACGAAAACACCATCGGGGTGGTGGCAACGCTCGGCGTCACGCATACGCTTCAGTATGAGCCCATACAGCAGGTTTCCCTGGCGCTGGACGATCTGGAAGAAGAGCGGGGCATGGATATTCCCTTGCATATTGATGCCGCAAGCGGCGGCTTTATCGCACCGTTTATCCATCCGGCGGTCGTATGGGACTTTCGTCTGCCCAGAGTCAAATCGATCAATGCTTCCGGACACAAGTTTGGTCTTGCCCCGCTCGGCTGTGGCTGGGCCATCTGGCGTGAAGCCGTGGACCTGCCGCAGGAATTGATTTTCCGCGTTAAGTATCTGGGCGGCAACATGCCTACGTTTGCGCTGAATTTCTCGCGGCCCGGCGGTCAGGTGATAGCGCAGTATTACAACTTCGTTCGCCTGGGACGTGAAGGCTATACCAAAATCACGCAGGCATGCGCGGACGTGGGAGCGTGGTTCGCCGATGAAATCAAAAAGCTCGGGATGTTTGAGCTTGTCTATAACGGGCGCGGTGGGATTCCGGGATGCACGTGGACCCTGAAGAAAGGGCAAGACCATCTTTTTTCTCTCTACGATCTGGCGGACCGGTTGCGCGTAAAAGGCTGGCAAGTGCCGGCGTATCCCATGCCGGCGCATCGCAGCGATCTTGTGGTCCAGCGCATGGTTGCGCGCCTTGGCGTAAGCCGTGATCTGGCGGGACTTCTGCTGGAAGACCTGCAACGCGCCATCAGGCATCTCCAGAAAAATCCCATAGCAAAATCTCTTACCAACCAGAATGCCGGCGGATATCACCACAATTGAAGCCGCATGGGCCGCATTCCTGTAGCCCGTTTTAGTGACCCGCTTCCAGCGACCTCAAACCTGCTCGCCACAAGATGTGACTAGATTCATTTTTCGTTCCCGTTTAACGTGCACAAGTCGTCACAACTTTAGGAGGTCAAGACCATGGCGGATATGCATGAGGGCGAACTGGAGCTGGAACTTGAAGAAGAGTTCCACGAGGGCGAACTCGAAAGCGAAGGCGAATCAAGTCTGGAAGGCGAGGGCTGGCTCGGCGCCATTGGCAACGCGGTCGGCAGCCTGTTAGGTGAAGGCGAGGGAGAACTCGAAGACGAAAGTTCTTTCGAGAGCGAAGACGAATCGGAAGATGAATTCGAGGGCGAATCGAGCCTGGAAGGCGAAGGCTGGCTTGGAGCCATCGGCAACGTGGTGGGCAGCCTGCTGGGTGAAGGCGAGGATGAATTCGAGGACGAGAGTTCCTTCGAGAGCGAAGATGAAGGCGAACAGTTTTTTGGCGGACTGAAGAAGTTTCTCAAAAAGGCCGCCCCGATTTTGAAAAAAGTGGCCAAAGTTGCCGCGCCGATCGTGGGAACCGCGATAGGCGGGCCATTTGGCACCGCTCTGGGAAGCCTGGCGGGCAAGGCCCTGGGCGAAGGCGAGTATGAAGACGAATTTGAGGGTGAGACCGAGGCCGAAGGCGAGCAGGAAATGGTGCATGAGATCGCCGCCCATCCGCTGAGCCACAATGAGGCCGTTGCGGAAATGATGGCGGAAGCCGCGTCGCATGAAGCGCACGAAGGCGAAGCGGAAGCCATGGCGGGAGCGGCTACGCTCACCGTGATCTCTCCCAAGGACCGCCGCGCGCTGCGCCGCATTCTGCCGCACATGGTCCGAGGCACGGCAATTCTCACGCGAATCCTGCGCCGCCGGCGGCTCACGCGTCCCATGGTCCGCGCCGTACCAAGCATCATGCGCCGCACAGTGAAAGACCTGAAGCGCCAGGCGGCCCGTGGTATTCCGATTACCCGCAAACGCGCGGCCCGCGCCGCGGCCAAGCAGGTGCGTCGAGTGCTGGGCAGTCCCAGGGCCTGTGCTGCCGCAATCACTCGCAACGTCAAGGTAAGCCGGGCTTACAAGCGTCCCCGGCGGCGCATCGGGGCAACTGCCCAGCGCCGCCGCCGTTCCGCGGTCCGCTAACTGGAGCCGCGTTGCCAATCAGTGCCCGTAAACGTTCGATCATTGTCAAGGAGGAACCGTCATGGCTTATGAATCTGAGGTGATCCAGCACGAGCTCGAAGATGAGTACTCAGGAGAAGGCGAGTGGGAAATGGAAGACGAGTACGAGGATGAATCAAGTCTGGAGGGAGAAGGCTGGCTTGGCGCCATTGGAAATGTCGTCGGAAGTCTCCTGGGAGAATCCGAGGATGAGAACGAGGACGAAAGCTCCTTTGAGGCCGAAGCGGAAGACGAGATCAGCCCCATCCGCAAGATTTATCCCGATGCCATGATGGAACATCTGGGAGAGCTGGCATTCGAAGCGGAATCAGAAGATGAAGCGGCGGAGCAGTTTCTTCCTTTGATCGGTATGGCGGCCAGCAAACTGCTTCCGATAGCGGCCAGAGCAATCGCACCCCTGGCAAAAAAGGCTTTGCCAAAGATCGCTCGCGCCGTAGCCAAATCCACCCCCCAGCTCACGCGCGGAATCGGGAAAGTAACGAAGACACTCTATAGGAATCCGCAAACTCGTCATTTGGTCAAGGCTGTGCCGGCAATCGCGCGTCGAACTGTGGGAACCATTGCCCGTCAGGCGGCGCACGGGCGGCGCATCACATCAGGGACGGCAGTGAGGACCCTGGCTAGACAGACGCGGCATGTGCTTGGCCATCCGCAGCGGCGGCGTCACGCTCTTCGCCGTCATAACCATTTGGAGCGCACTTTCCACCGGCGCTACGCCGGCGGGATGGCCCGTCCGCATTACCGGCACGGAGGCCACCCCGGGCACCGCTACGGTGGCGTGCCGCAGGGCGTTCCGGGCT
>Ga0164306_10001127_pt1 | contig 11671 bp, 10 predicted proteins | sample Whisoiple_242_MG_FD_110213 | JGI IMG/M metagenome (GOLD analysis project Ga0164306, IMG submission 110213) | Soil microbial communities amended with fresh organic matter from upstate New York, USA - Whitman soil sample_242_MG | ecosystem: Environmental > Terrestrial > Soil > Unclassified >... | reverse complement strand
TGGCCGACTGGAACGCCGCCATCACTTTCGGATTGGCATCGTGGAATTTCTTCGTGCCGAAGACGACGCCATTGCTGACCGGGCCGCCAATGACGTCGCTTGAATTCAAGACTGGATGCACTCCGGGAAGTGCGAGCTCGATGGCGAGAAACGGCGGCAGTGAGAAATGGCTGTTGATCTGATTCTTCGGATCGCTCAGTGCCGCCGCGGCGTCGGGATGTCCGAGCTGAACGGTGATCGAATCGAACTTGTTGCGGTTCTCGAACCCGAACTGCTTCTCGCAGGCGATCTGCAAGACGATCGCCTGCATCGAGACCTTGACCGTCGGCACGGCGATGCGGTCGCGGTCGGTGAAATCTTCGAGCTTTTTCACTGCGGGGTCGCGCGTGACCAGCACCATCGGCACGGCGGAGGCACCGGCAACGCCCTTCACCTCGCCTTTCGATTTATCCCAGAGCAAGATAAGATTGCTGACGCCGCTCGTGACCAGATCGACATTGCCCGACATCAGGGCGTCGACCGAGGCGCCGCCGCTGGTGAGCGTGAGCCACTGCACATTTAGCTCGTTCAAGCCGGCTTTCTTGGCCTGCTCTTCCACGAGCTTCAGATGCTCCATGATGATCAGCGGCAGATAGACGGTGCTCGGCTGATGCGTGATGCGCAGCTGATTGGTCTCCGCGAGAGCGGGCGCGCTCAGACCAGCGGCAATGACGAGCGGTGCGAGATAACGAGCAAGCCTCACGAATTCCTCCCATGTCGCGGTCTGGGCCGCGCTTTTCCTGGTGCTTATCTCAATTACGGTGCGATTTAAAGCGTCAGCAGTCCATCGAGGCTCCGCAGGACCGCGCTCGGCGGCAGGTCCGCGTATTCGTCGGGATGCCCGGCACGATTGATCCAAACCGTGCGGAAGCCGAACTTTTGCGCCCCGGCAACGTCCCAGCGATTGGAAGATTGGAAGGAGATCGCGTCCCTCCGTGCACCGAATTCCCGGTCGACTAGCGCGTAAGTCTCGGGTGCGGTCTTGAAGCGGCGCACTGTGTCGATGGAGAGCACGCGGTCGATAAACTCGCCGAGCCCGGCGCTCTGCACTGCATTTGCCAGCATCTCCGGGGTACCGTTCGACAGGATCGCGGTGCGCGCGCCTTTTTCTTTCAATTTGCGCAACGTCGGAGCCGCATCGGGATAAGGCTCCAGCCGCTCGTAAGCGGAAAGAAGCTCCTCGCGCAAAGATGCGGAGATGCCGCCCAATCGCGCTGCGGCATAATCCAGCGCTTGCGCGGTGAGTTCGCGAAAATCGCGGTACTCGCCCATCAGCGTACGCGTCCAGGTATATTCGAGCTGCTTGATGCGCCACATCTCCGACATCGGCTCGGCATGCGGGCCGATCTCGTCCTTAAAGCGCGTCACGGCCGAATGGACGTCGAACAACGTGCCGTAGGCGTCGAAGAGATAGATGAAATTCATCGGTCACACCGGGCGGGGCGAGGCGCGTCCGCTGAAATCCGAGAACCGGATGCCAAGCGCACGCAGGCCGAACAGCAGAAATCCACTATAGACGACTCCACCGGCGGCGGTGAGCAGGATGAACGTGATCTCGTTCGAAAAACGCAAGCCGCCAAACAGCCGTTCGAGAGGCTCGCGACCCCATAGTCCCACATTGGCGAGCACGACCGCGCCTGCGGCCGTGGCAAACGCGCTACGCGTGAACACGTCATCGAACCGCATCGTCCCCCGCCGCAAAGCCAGCATGATGAGCAGGACGAGATTGAGCCAGGCACCGATCGCCGTCGCGAAGGCGAGGCCGGGCGCACCGAAGGGGCGAAAAAGCACGATCTTCAACGCGACATTCACCGCGACGGCTGTCAATGCGATCACCATCGGCGTCGTCGTATCGCCTTTCGCCTGAAAGCTTGCGATGGCAGAGCGGATGAGCACGACGGCGAGCAGCCCGACGCCATAAGCGGAGAGCACGGAAGCCGCGGCATCCGCGTCGGCTATGGTGAAACGGCCGCGCACAAAGATTGCGCGCATCAAGAGATCGGGAATCACCAGGAAGGCCACGAAGAACGGCGCTGCCAAAGTGAGCGTCAACGCCATGGTGCGGTTCTGCGCGTGGCGCGCTGCCGCAGCGTCGCCAGCCGCGAATAGCCGGCTCATCTCCGGCAAGAGCACGGTGCCCGCAGCAATGCCGATCACGCCGACCGGCAATTGATAGATGCGATCGGCATAATAGATCGACGACGGGCCGCCGGTCGGCAACAGCGAGCTGATGATCGTGTCGGCGAAGAGCGCGATCTGCACCCCCCCGGCGCCGATCACCGCCGGCCCAAGCGCACGGAAGAAGCGCCGCACATCCGCGCTCCATTGCGGCTTTTCGATTCCCTCCAGCACGCCGGCGCGGCGCGCCGCGATTATCATCAGCGCGAGCTGCAGAACGCCGGACACAGTCACACCGAGGCTCGCCGCCACGCCCGCATCGGGAAACAGAAAGGCGAGCGCGACAAACGCGATCATCGTCACATTGAGCAGGACCGGCGCAAACGCCGCAGCGGCGAAATGGCCGTTGGCGTTCAGCGTACCGGATTGCAGCGTGACGAGCGTGATGCAGAGCAGATAAGGAAAGGTAATGCGCGTGAGCGTCACGGCATGCGCGAATTTTTCCGGATCGCTTTCGAAACCCGGCGCCAGCACGCGAATGAATTGCGGCGTGAAGATCAGCGCAAAGGCGAGGAACACGAGCTGGGAGATCAGGAGCATCGTGAAAATCTGGCCGGAGAAAAGCTTTGCCTGTTCCGCCCCCTCGGCTTCGAGCGCGCGCGAATAGGCGGGAACATAAGCCGAGTTGAACGCTCCTTCGCCAAAGATCGCGCGAAAATGGTTCGGCAGCCGAAATGCGATAACGAATGCGTCGGCAAGCAGCCCGGCGCCAAGCACCGCCCCGAGCAAGACGTCACGAAAGAAGCCGCTCACGCGCGAGGCGATGGTCCAACCGCCAACGGTAAGGAGGTTGCGCAGCATTCGGCCGCTCAGACCTGCGTTTCGCGGGTCTCGGCACCGCCCGCCTCAATCTCACGCTCGCCGCCGATGCGCTCGGCGACGAGATAGAGCGGCCGTCGTTTCACCTCAGCGAAAATGCGTCCGATATATTCGCCGAGCACGCCGAGCGACAGCAGCTGGATTCCGGAGAGAAACGTCACCGAGACGATCAGCGATGCGAAGCCCGGGACGTCGATCCCGTAAATCAAAGTACGAACCAGGAAATACAGCGCGAGCGACAGCGACAATAACGAGATCGCAAAACCGATATAGGTCCACACGCGAAGCGGGATCGTCGAGAACGACATCAGCCCATCGAGCGCAAAGCGCGTCAGCTTGCGATACGAGAACTTCGAGGTGCCGGCAGCCCGCTCGGCGACATCGTACGGCACGCCGATCGATTTGAAGCCGATCCACGCATAAAGCCCTTTGGAGAAGCGAGCTCGCTCGCGCATCCGCGCGATCGCTTCGATTGCTTGGCGGTCCAAGAGCCGGAAATCGCCCGCGCCGGGCGGGAGGTTGGTTTCGCCGAAAACATCGAACAGATGATAGAAGCGGTGCGTCAACGCGCGGCGCAGCGGTGAGTCGGCATAGCGGTCACGGCGTTGACCGAAGACATTCTTGTATCCCTCGCGCCATTTCCCGATGAACTCCGCGACAGTCTCCGGCGGATGCTGCAGGTCGGCGTCCATGATAATCGCGGCTCGTCCCGCGGCATGGTCCAATCCTGCGGCGATGGCGATTTCCTTGCCGAAATTGCGGCTGAACGAGATAGCCGCGATGCGACGCTCCGTTGCATGCAATGCGCGCACAATATCGAGCGTGTCATCGCTCGAACCATCATCGACGAAGATGATCTCGAAGCTGCGCGCTGCACGTTCCAGAACCGGCACGAGCCGCTGCAGGAGCGGCCGGATATTTTCCGATTCGTTCAGGACCGGGACAACGACGCTCAATTCGGGCTGCCGGTCCTCGCGGCGATCGAGCATCGCTCGGCGTCCTCCTCGCTGGCTTCGTCTGGCGTTCGGCCTGACTAGGCCATTTTGAAGGCAAAGTGGAATCTGTGCGTTAATTGAGCAAACCTCGTGTGAGGTGACGACGGAAAAATGCTGCGTTTTGCCCTCTGCGCCGATGATTACGGGCTGACCCCCGGCGTCAGCCGCGGCATCCTCGAATTGCTTGCAGTGGGTCGGCTCACCGCCGCTTCGGTGATGGTGACGCAGCCGGGCTGGCCGCAAGACGCCGCCGCGCTCCGGCCTTTTGCCGAGGCCGCCGATATCGGCTTGCACCTCAACCTGACGCTCGGTTTGCCTTCGGACCCGATGCCTGCGCTCGCGCCGGCCGGCAAATTCCCGGCCTTGGCTGCGCTTATCCGAGGCGCGCTGATGGGCCGGCTGCCGCTCCCAGAGATCGGCGCCGAGATCGCTCGCCAGATCGACGCCTTTACGCAGCATTTCGGGTGCTTGCCGGCTTACGTTGATGGCCATCAGCACGTCCATGCGCTGCCCGGGATCAGGGATTCGCTACTGCAGACCCTCGTCGATCGAGGCCTTGCCGGGCGCCTTTGGGTCCGAGACCCGGGCGATCGGCTGCACGCGATCCTCGCGCGGCCGCTGAAGGGCAAAGCGCTTGCCGTGGCGGCGCTGTCGGCCGGCTTTGCCGCACGTGCGAGGGCGAACGGTTTCGCACTCAATGACGGCTTTGCCGGGTTTTCCGGTTTCGATCCGGCCGCTGATTACGCCGCGACTTTCGCCGGCTACTTGCGTTCGCCCGGACCGCTCCACCTCGTCATGTGCCATCCCGGCCGCTCGGACGAGGCGCTCGCCGGGCTTGATCCAGCGACGGCGAGCCGTGACGCGGAGCTCACCTTCTTGCGCTCGCAGGCCTTTTTGGACTTGCTCGCCGCATCTCCGGCAGAGTTAACGCGCCTCTCAGATGCACTGCGGTCCTATTAAAGGGGACTTAAGCCGAAGTCTCTAAGCTTACGCGCTAATCGCGTTGGCTATGCGCGGCCGAGCGCGTGCCGAGTTTCGGGCATGACATTCATCACCAATAGAGTTTCGATCCCGCTTCCCGTGGGAAAGCCAAACCAGACGAAGACGCGTCAGGGCGCGGCGTCGCTGCAGCGCATTCTTGTTGCGGTCGTCACCTGCGTCGTCGGAATGGTGCTCGCCTGCGTGATTGCCGCCGCCGTGTTCCATGATTCAAGCCGTGCCCATCAGGATCTTCAGGATCGGGCCGTGCTTTCGCTCGATCTCGTGTCGTTGCCGCTCGGAGACGCGGTGTCGCGTCAGGACAAGAACCTCGTCAATCGCCTGTCTCGGGCCTCGCTACAAACGACGATTTCGTCTGTGCGACCATTTTCGGCCTCGATGAAAAAGTCGTCGACCACGCCTCGACAAAGCTCGATCAGCGTACTCCGACTGCGGCGGACCTGAAACTGCTGACTACCGCCATGGGCGAGACGCTGCCGCCGGCGCGCCGGCTCGATCTTAGATTCGACCGCGCGATTGCATTCGTGCAGCCGCTTTATGCCGATGATGGCCGAACCATCGCCACTCTGTTCGCTCGTTTCTCAACCGAGCGGGCGATTGCCGAGTACATGCGCGGCATTGTCTATGACGCGCTCGGCGGCCTTCTGGTGCTCGTCACCGTCGCGCTCCTCCTCTACGTGCTTGTCGCGCCGGTCACGGCCCCCTGGCGCAGTTGACGGAAGCCATCCATAGCCTCGGCACCGGAAATCTGTCGGTCGCCGTGCCCGGACGTGAACGCAAGGACGAGATCGGTGCGTTGGCGCGGACCGTCCAATATTTCCGCGACAGTCTCGCCGACCGGCAGGCCTTGCAGAAGGACGTCGACGCGCAACGCACGGGTGCCGAAGCGCGCCGGGCAGAGCTCGAAGACGCTGATCACCGATTTCCGCCTCGCCGTGCGGGAGGCGCTGCATCAGGTGAACCTCCACTCGGATCAGATGACGCTTGCGGCGGACAGCCTGAAGACGATCGCAACCGAGAGCAGCCATCGCGCTCAAGCCGCCGCGGCGTCGACGTCGGAGGCCTCTTCCAACGTGAATACGGTCGCCCGCGCCGCCGAGGAACTCTCAGCTTCCATCGCCGAAATCGAGAGCCAGGTTACCCGCACCCGGGGCGTCGTCCTCGACGCCTCGCGCGTGACCGCACACACGACGCAAGCGATCGACGGCCTTGCTGAGAAGGCCAACGAGATCGGCGAGGTTATCGGGCTCATTCAGGCGATCGCCGCCCAGACCAACTTGCTTGCTCTGAACGCGACGATTGAAGCTGCCCGCGCGGGGGACGCCGGCCGTGGGTTTGCAGTGGTGGCGCAGGAGGTGAAATCACTTGCCGGTCAGACGGCCAAAGCGACGGAACGGATCGCCGAGCACGTCGAAGCGATCCAGAACGCCACCTCCGGCGCTGTCGAAGCGATCAAGTCGATTGCTGCGACAATGAACCAGGCCGAAGGTTTTACCGCCGGGATCGCGGTCGCGGTCGAGGAACAGGCGGCTGCGACGAACGAGATTGCGCAGCGTTACCGAGGCGGCGCTTGGCACGCAATCCGCCGCCCGTCACATGGAAGGTTTAAAACTGGCGGTAGGGGAAACTGACCAGTCCGCCGCCCAGGTTCATCAGGCGGCAACCGACGTCACGCAGCAGAGCAAGAACCTCAGCGAGACGGTTGAGACGTTCCTTTTGGGGGTCGCCGCCGCTTGAGGCGGCGGCGGGGACGAGCACTCTCGCTTAGCGCGCCTCGTTCAGCATCTTCTCGACATGTTCCCAATTCACGAGATGGTCGAGGAAGGCCTTGAGGTAATCCGGCCGGCGGTTGCGATAATCAAGGTAATAAGAATGCTCCCACACATCGACGCCGAGAATGGGTTTCGCGCCGTGCACGAGCGGATTTTCTCCGTTCGGCGTCTTCATAACCTCGACCTTGCCGTTCTTGAGCGCAAGCCACGCCCAGCCCGAGCCGAACTGCGAAACGCCGGCCTGGACGAAATCCTCCTTGAACTTGTCGAGCGAACCGACCCCGTCGACGATCGCCTTCTCGACCGCGCCGGGCATTTTGGTCCCGCCGCCATTCGGCTTCATCCATTTCCAGAAGTGGATGTGGTTATAATGCTGGCCGGCATTGTTGAAGAGCGGCTGGTTCTTGCCATACGAACCTTTGACGACTTCCTCGACTGATTTGCCCTCGAATTCCGTGCCCTTCATTAGGTTGTTGCCGGTCGTCACATAGGCTTGGTGATGCTTGTCATGATGGAATTCGAGGGTCTCCTTGGACATGTAGGGCTGAAGTGCGTCGTAGGCGTAGGGCAGGGGCGGCAGCTCAAAGGACATCGTGACTCTCCTCCCGGAATTTCTGTATCGGCCCAAGGACATAGCCGCCTGTGTCGCGAACGCCGGGGCTCGCAGCGGCGGGACGGCGCCCCATAACTAGAGGCGGCTTGCGGCCTCGGCAACATTGGTGTCTGTTGCCGCGGGAGACCGACACGGCGTTAGCGCGTGGAGTTCGGCTATGAGTAGTCGTGTACTGGCCAATGCCGGCGTCTTTGCCCTTGGCTTTATTTTGATCATTGGGGGCGCCTGGGGAATCGGGCGCGGCTCGGGCTACGTGCAGCTCGAATGGGGCTGGACTTCCGTTATCTCGGGCGCCGTTCTCCTGACCGGGGGCGTGCTGACGCTGGCGATCGGCTTTGTGCTGCGCCGGCTCGATGCCCTGCATGGCGCGCTCCTGAATGCACTTGCCGGGATGGGCGCAGTCGCGCTGGCGGAGCGAACTCCTGCTACCGAGCCGGCCATCGGGCCGATACCGCTCGGGATCCAGTCGCCGCCCGCAGCACCTAAGGCCGAGCCTGGGCCGGCGACGGATCCCGCTTATGCCGAACCGGCCCTCGTCGCGGCTCAGGCGATCACCGTTGAGCTGCTCGGACATGAGGACCGCCGCCACCCGCCGCTCGAACATGCGAAGGCGCCTGCGTCGCAAGAACCGCAGACTAGCGAACCGGCCGCGAGCGAGCCGCCGGAAATCATCCATGCGGCCGACCAGGGCCCGGCCGATGATATGGTCAAGGCGGCTGGTGTAAGCGCCGAGCCCGAACTCAATGCGGCCATCGAGCAGCTGCTCGCGGACGAGCGCGGCCGGGCTCCGCCGCAGGTGGACGCAGCGCAAACGCCGCATGCTGTTCCGATCGAACCAGCCGCGGAAGCGCCGGAGCCGGCCCTTCCTGTTCAGCGTGACGAGCCGGAAAAGCCGCCACAGCGCGCGGGCGGTTGGCGCGGTCTGTTCTCCCGCAAAGAGCGCCGCACCGCACCCGCGCGTGTTGAAGAGCTGCCAATGGAGCTGCCGAATAATGAGCCGGAGGAAAGTCCTGCGGAGCCCGAACCCGCGGCCGTCGCGCCGCCCGAACCCACGATGGCGTCGACCCCTTCCATTCACACCGACGCCATTCCGCGCACTGGCGACGACTGGTTCGATCGCGCGCTGTCCGGCCTGGACGAAGTTTACGATCAAGCCGGAGAGAGGCGACGAGAGCCGCGGCCTCACGTCGGCGAGCCCGAGGAGCACAATGAGGCGGAGCCGGAAGTTCACATTCCTGCGGCGGAAGAAGCGCCGCAAGCCCCCGCACCGCCAGCCGAGCCCGCTGTCATCGGGCGCTACACCTCGGGCAATACCACCTACGTCATGTTCGCCGACGGCTCGATCGAAGCAGAGACGCCGACCGGCATCCTGCGATTTGCCTCTCTCGCCGATCTCAAGGTGTACGTCGAAGGCCAGTGATCAGAGCGCGCTCTTTGGAACGCGGGCGGGCCACGCGGCGATGTGCTTTGGCAAGTCGTTCTCCTCAACCTCCTCCTCCCGGGCGCCGATGCGCGCCCGCACCGAGACGCCGGCGTGGTGCACGCTCTCCGGATCGCCGGAAACGAGGGGGTGCCACCAGGCCAGATCGCGGCCTTCGGCGCGCAGCCGATAGGCGCAGGTCGGCGGCAGCCAGGGAATCGTCCGGACGTTCTGCGGCGTGAGTTTGACGCAATCGGGCACGCGCTCGCGCCGGCGGGCGTAATTGCTGCATCGGCAGGTGCCGGCCTCGAACAGGCGGCAGGCGACGTCGGTATAATGGATGCGGCCGGTATCCTCGTCCTCAAGCTTGACGAGGCAGCAGCGGCCGCAGCCGTCGCAGAGGCGCTCCCATTCGCTGCGGGTCAGCGCCTCGAGCGGCTTTTTCCAGAACGGCGCCGCGCCTTGCGGCGCGTCAGCAGCCGCAGGCCGCATCGGCGGTTTCGCGCTACCCCTGATCGACCCTGCTTTCGTCGCCATGTTCCCTTGTGATACGCCGATTCGAGGCACGCCGCTTGATTGGGGACCCCCGCGGACTTGCGGCGCGGCGCCCCAGTCGTCAAGTAGCGTTAAATAATGCTAAGATTGCCGCCGGGGCGTGGCGGTTCGGGTTGGAGCTGAAGGTTTTGGAGCGTTTCCGCACGTCCGACATCCTGAAGCGCCTCAATCGGGCGCTGCTGGCGTTCGACGCCTGGGTCAACACCGCCGTCTACAATAGCGGCCGCAAAGCGCGCGCTGCCTATGCGAGCTTCTCCGCCTTCATGGACCGGTTCCATGTCCAGGGTTGGCGGCGGCTCGGCGTCGAATTTGCCTGCGAGACTCTGACGCTCGGCCTCGGCGGCGCCATTCTCGCCCTATTCCTGGCGATTCCGGCTTTCCAGGAAACCTCCGACGATTGGCTGAAGAAGCAGGATCTCGCCGTCACCTTCCTCGATCGCTATGGCAACGAGGTCGGCCGCCGCGGCATCAAGCACGACGATTCGATCACGCTCGATCAGCTGCCGGAATATCTCGTCCAGGCAGTGCTCGCCACCGAAGATCGCCGCTTCTACGAGCATTGGGGCATCGACGTCATCGGCACGTTCCGTGCGCTGACTGTCAATGCGCGCGCAACCACCGTGGTGCAAGGCGGCTCGTCGATCACGCAGCAGCTGGCGAAGAACCTGTTTCTGACGAACGAGCGCACGCTTCAGCGCAAGATCAAGGAAGCCTATCTCGCGGTCTGGCTCGAATTCCACGTGAGCAAACGCGACATCCTCAAGCTCTATCTCGATCGCGCCTATATGGGGGGCGGCACATTCGGCGTCCAGGCGGCGGCGGAATTCTATTTCGGCAAGAACGTCCGCGACGTGACGCTGTCCGAGGCCGCGATGTTGGCCGGCCTATTCAAGGCGCCGACGAAATTCGCGCCGCATATCAACCTGCCGGCGGCGCGCGCCCGCGCCAACGACGTGCTCAACAATCTCGTCGACGCGGGCTACATGACACAGAGCCAGATTTTCGCGGCTTTGCGCAATCCGGCGACGCCGGTCGACCGCCGCCGGGATGTCACGCCCGACTGGTATCTCGATTACGCCTTTGACGATGTCAAAAAACTCGCCGACGCGAAGAAGCTCGGCGACGACCGCGTGCTGACAGTACGCACGGCTCTCGATACCGGCCTGCAGAAACATGCCGAAAGCGTCATCGAAGACCAGCTGCGGCAGAACGGCAAATCCTATCACGCCAACCAGAGCGCGACCGTCGTCATGGACTCGCAGAGCGGCGCGGTGCGGGCGATCGTCGGCGGGCGCGATTACGGCGCGAGCCAGTTCAACCGCGCGACCGATGCGCTGCGTCAGCCTGGCTCTTCGTTCAAGCCGTATGTCTATCTCACCGCATTGATGAGCGGCAAATATAAGCCGACGACCGTCGTCGTCGACGGTCCGGTCTGTCTCGGCAATTGGTGTCCGCGCAATTACGGCGGCAAATATTACGGCGCGATTCCGCTCGTCGGCGCGCTGACAAAATCGCTCAATACGGTCGCGGTGAAATTGTCGATCGGCATCGGCGACAGCAAGGGCGGCGATTTCCAGAAAGCCAAACAGGGCCGCGCGAAGATCATCGACACGGCGCGACGCCTCGGCATTACCACTCCGTTGCCCGATACGGTGTCATTGCCGATCGGCGCCGACGAAGTGACGGTCATCGATCACACGTCCGCCTATGCCGGCTTCGCCAATGGCGGCAAACGCGTCAAGCCCTATGCCGCGGTGGAAATCTTCAACAGCCGCGGCGAGAGCATTTATCGGCGCGATCGCGACAACCCGCCGCCGCAGCAGGTCGTGCCCGCTAAAAGCGTGATCGATCTCGTCTCGATGATGACCAAGGTCGTCGAGGAGGGCACCGGTAGACGCGCGCAGCTCGGCGCGAATATCCAGGTCGCCGGAAAGACCGGCACGACCAACGGCTACAAGGACGCGTGGTTTTGCGGTTATACCGGCAATTTCACCGAATGCGTCTGGTTCGGCAATGACGACGACACCGCGATGAACAACATGACCGGCGGCTCACTGCCAGCGCAGACCTGGCACGACATCATGGTCTATGCTCATAACGGCGTCGAGTTGAAGTCGCTGCCCGGAATGCCGGCACCGCCGCCCGGACCGGCCGTGGTGAGCAGCGGAACGGTGGCGCAACTCGGCGCTGCGCAGCACCCGGCGCAATTGTCGCGGCAGGCCTCGGATGCGATCGTCTCGATCGAGGATCTTTTGCGTACCGCCGACAATCAGCGCGCGGC
>Ga0164306_10001126_pt1 | contig 11672 bp, 7 predicted proteins | sample Whisoiple_242_MG_FD_110213 | JGI IMG/M metagenome (GOLD analysis project Ga0164306, IMG submission 110213) | Soil microbial communities amended with fresh organic matter from upstate New York, USA - Whitman soil sample_242_MG | ecosystem: Environmental > Terrestrial > Soil > Unclassified >... | reverse complement strand
GACCGGGAACCGAGCCGTCGCACCCTCATCGACGACGCGAACGAACCAGTCCCGCGCGGAGAGCGCCCAGCCCTGACCCAGACCGCCCTCGTCGCCGTCACCGTCGCCGTCGCCGTCGCCGTCGCCGTCGCCGTCGCCGTCGCCGTCGTACACGAGCGCCCACAGCCAGAGCAGGCGCGCGAGATCGGACTCGGTGGCCGGACGGAGACGTCCCACCGACGCGCCGGCCCGGCCGCCGGTCAGAAGGTCTCTCCGGTCAGGCGCTCGTAGGCCTCGACGTACTTCGCCCGCGTCTGGTCGACGACGTGCTGGGGCAGCTCGGGCGGAGGGCCACCCGCCTTGCGGTCCCAGCCCGACTCGGGCGAGGTCAGCCAGTCGCGGACGAACTGCTTGTCGTAGGACGGCTGCGGGTGTCCGGGCTCCCACCGCTCAGCCGGCCAGAAGCGCGACGAGTCCGGGGTCAGCACCTCGTCGGCGAGCACGAGCCCGCCCGTGCCGTCGGACGACAGACCGAACTCGACCTTCGTGTCGGCGATGAGGATGCCGCGCTCGGCGGCGATCTCGTTGCCCCGAGCGAGGATCGCGCGCGTCAGGCGCGACACCTCGGCCGCGACCTCGGCACCGAGCTCCGCCTCGACCTCGTCGGGCGCCATCGGCAGGTCGTGCTCTCCCACGGGCGCCTTGGTCGTGGGCGTGAAGACCGGGTCGGGCAGCCGCGAGCCGTCGACGAGCCCGTCGGGCAGCACGACACCGGAGACGGATCCCTTCTCGCGGTACTCCTCGAGACCCCCGCCGGTCAGGTAGGCCCGCGCGATGGCCTCCACCTTGAGCATGTCGAGCCGGCGCACGAGCACCGCACGTCCTGCGACGGCGTCGGGCACCTCGGTCGAGATGACGTGGTTGGGCACGAGGTCGGCGAGCTGGTCGAACCACCACAGCGACAGCCGGGTCAGCACGGCGCCCTTGTCGGGGATCTCCGGGGACATCATCCAGTCGTAGGCCGAGAGCCGGTTCGAGGCGACGAGCAGCAGCTGGTCCTCGACCACCTGGCCGTCGTCACCGACCGGCGCGTAGAGGTCACGCACCTTGCCGGAGTAGATGTGCTCGTAGCCGGGCAGGTCGATCGGTAGGTCGGTCACGCGCACAGCCTGCCACCTGCCCACCTGATCAGGCAGGGTGCGCTCGGGGGGAACGGGCAGGTTCATGACAGTGCCTCCTTGAGGGCATCGATCTCGATCACGGTGGACAGGCTCTGACGGGCCCGGTGGAGACGGGACTTCACGGTCCCCTCCGAGACACCGAGCGCGCCGGCCGCCTCGGCGATGGAGCAGTGCGACCAGACGACCAGCTCGATCGCCTCGCGCTGGACCCGCGGGATGAGCCTCAGGGCTCGGCGCACCTCGCTCATCTGCAGCTCGTCATCGACCCGCTCCGCCGTCGATCCGGCGTGGTCGGGCGAGACGGCACCCCCGGAGTCGGCCTCGATGCGCCCGTTCAGCAACCGCTGCCGCCGCGCCGTACGTGCGGCGTTGGCGCACTCCTGCCCCGCCATGACGAGCAGCACGGCCCGCGCCGTCTCGGACCGCAGCGCGTCCACAGTGCCGGCACGAGCCCGTCGCCAGACGGCGGTGAAGGTCGCCTGCACCACGTCCTCGGCGGCCGCCCAGGACGCCGTGCGCCGGAACGCGAAGTTGTAGACGGCGTCGCAGTGTCGCCGGTACAGCTCGGTCAGCGCCGCATCGTCGGCTCCCGCCAGCCGCGACCACAGCACGCGGTCGTCCGCCGCCATGGCGGCAGCGGACCTCGGCTCTCCTCGGCTCGTGGTCGTGGTGCTCATGCCAAGGAGAGTCCGGCTCGGCCGGAACGGTTCGCCTCAGCCGACCGTGATCTCGCCGCGCTCGGCGCGGAGCGCGATGTCGGAGCGGTGGTGCGACCCCTCGAGCTCGATGACCGCGACGGCGTCGTATGCCGCCTGGCGCGCCTTCGCCAGGGACGGCGCCACCGCGACGACGTCGAGCACACGCCCGCCCGCCGAGACGAGCGCACCCGACCCGTCGAGCGCCGTGCCGGCGTGGAGGACGACGGTGCCGGGCACCTCGGCCGCGGCGTCGAGCCCGGTGATGAGGTCGCCGGTGCGGGGTGACGCGGGGTAGTCCGAGGCGGCGATGACGACGACGACCGCGTGGTCCGACGACCAGCGCAGCCGGCCGAACTCGCCGAGCCCGCCCGTGGCCGCGGCGAGGAGCAGCTGCGCGAAGGGCGTGTCGAGGCGGGCGAGCGAGGCCTGCCCGTCGGGGTCGCCGAAGCGCGCGTTGAACTCGATGACCCGCGGCCCCCGCGACGTCAGGGCCAGGCCGACGTAGAGCACCCCGACGAAGGGCGTGCCACGGCGGCGCATCTCGTCGATGGTGGGCTGGGCCACGCGCCGCACGATGTCGTCGGCGAGACCGTCGGGTGCCCAGTCGAGGGGCGAGTAGGCGCCCATGCCACCGGTGTTGGGCCCGGCGTCGTCGTCGCCGACGCGCTTGAAGTCCTGGGCTGGCGCGAGCGCGACGACGGTCTCGCCGTCGCTGATGCAGAAGACCGACACCTCGGGCCCGTCGAGGAACTCCTCGACGACGAGTCGACCGTCGGGCTTGGCGAGGCAGGCTCGCGCGTGCTCGACGGCCACCTCACGCGAGTCGGTGACGACGACGCCCTTGCCGGCGGCGAGACCGTCGTCCTTGACGACGTGCGGTGCGCCGAGCGCGTCGAGGGCGGCCTCGACCTCGTCCATCGTCGTGCAGACGTGGGCCAGGGCGGTCGGCACGTCGGCCGCGGCCATGACCTCCTTGGCGAAGGACTTGCTGCCCTCGAGACGGGCGGCCTCCGCAGAGGGCCCGAAGACGGCGAACCCGGCCGCACGGCATACGTCGGCGACACCCGCGACGAGCGGGGCCTCGGGTCCCACGACGACGAGGTCGACGTCGTGCTCACGGGCCAGCGCGGCGACGGCAGCGCCGTCGAGGATGTCGACGGGGACGCACAGCGCGGTCGCGTCGATGCCCGGGTTGCCCGGCGCGGCGATGACCGCGTCGACCTCGGGGTCGGCAGCGACAGCCTTGACGAGAGCGTGTTCACGGGCGCCGGAGCCGAGGACGAGAACCTTCACGGCGCCCACCCTATTGGCTCACCGTGCCGGCCCTGCCACGCTGTCTCGACGCCCGACACCCATCCGGCACCGGACCACGATGCGTGGCTGGTGCAGGCGCTGCAGTCCCATCGCGAGGCGGTGCTGTGGAAGCTCGACGGCCTGTCGGACCACGACGTCCGCCGACCGCTCACCCCGACGGGCACCAACCTCCTCGGACTCGTCAAGCACCTCGCCCACGTCGAGTTCGGACACCGACCTCTACCGCGCGGCCTGGCGGCACGGCGAGGACACCACCGCCCTCGGTCTCGACACCATGGGTCGCGTGCCGCACTGGCCCGAGGAGCGCGCCCATGTCGACGTCCGCTTCGTGCTCGGTCACCTCGTCGCCGAGACCGCACGGCACGCGGGGCACGCCGACATCCTGCGTGCGCAGCTCGACGGGGCGGTCGGACGCTTCCGCGACCGCGACAACATGTTGGGGGGTCGACGCCGCCTGGTGGGCCGCCTACCTCACGCGCGTCCAGGCCGCCGCAGACGAGCACCGCTGAGGTCGCCCGTCAGCCGAGCCGCTCGAGCAGTCCGGCCCGCACCCGGGGCCACTCGTCGACGAGGATCGAGTGGACCGCCGAGTCGCGCCACGAGCCGTCCGCCCGCCTCACGTCGCGCCGCGTGATCCCCTCGAACGTCGCGCCGAGCTTGAGAATGGCTGCCCTCGAGCGCGCGTTGACGACGTCGGTCTGGATCTTGACCCGCCCGAAGCCGCACGTCTCGAACGCGTGCGCGAGCAGCAGGAACTTCGCCTCCGGGTTGACCGGCGTGCCCCACCAGCGCGAGCCGTACATCGTCCAGCCGAGGTGCACGTGCTCGCGGTCGGTGTCGACGTCGCCGAGCGAGCTCGACCCGACGACGGTGCCCGCCGGGCCGAGGTCGCCGTCGGCGACGAGCCTGATCGTGTATGCCGTCCGGCCCGTCCCGTGGGCACCGCGCGCCGCGACGGCGGCCGCCACGAGGGCCTCGGTCTCGGCCACCGACGTGTGCGGTCGCATCATCACGAAGCCCTGCTCGTAGCACCGCGGGTCGGAGTAGACGGCGAACAGTCCGGGGGCGTCGTCGGGGGTCGTGACGTCGAGGCGGACGAAGCGGCCGACGAGCGGCGCGCCGGTGGGCGGGACACAGACCTCGATGGGCATGAACTGACAGTAGACTTGATGGTTCCCGCGCCACCCGGCGCGTCCCTCAGAGTCCTTGGATGTCAGTGAGCACTTCGAACGCATCGTCCCAGCGGACCAGCGCGCCCGGATCGCGGGGCGCCTCGCCGGTGTCGACCAAGAGCATCCCCGACGAGCTCGCGCGCGAGATCGCGGTCGAGCAGGCCCACGTCGACCGCGTCCACGAGGAGCTGGAGAAGGCCGGCGTACGCGCCGACAGCGTCCAGGCCGAGGGCCTGGCTCGCAGCCACTTCGGCCGTCAGGTCGAGGTCGGCGACGCCGAGGGCGCGGCCCTCTTCGAGCGCGACGCGCTGATGTTCCACGCCGCCAAGCGACGCACCGCCCTCGACACGCAGTACGAAGGCCTCGTCTTCGGGCGCCTCGACATCGACCACGCGATGCTTCGTGCCGCGGCGGTCGAGTCCAACGGCAACGGCCACCGCCCCGCCGACGGCAGCTCGGGCGGGGACCGCGAGATCCGCTACATCGGCCGCCTCGGCGTCCGCGACGACGACTACGAGCCGCTCGTCATCGACTGGCGCGCCCCGGCCGCGTCGGCCTTCTACCGCGCGACCCCGACGCAGCCGATGGGCGTCCTGCGCCGCCGCGTCCTGCGCAGCCGGGGCACCGTCGTCATCGGCATCGAGGACGACCTCATGGTCCCCGAGGCTCCCGACGACCTCGTCGTCGTCGGTGACGGTGCACTCATGGCCGCCCTGACCCGCAGCCGCGGCGAGCGGATGCGCGACATCGTCGCCACGATCCAGGCCCATCAGGACGAGGCGATCCGGGCCAGCGCCCGCGGCATCACCGAGATCACGGGTGGCCCGGGCACCGGCAAGACCGTCGTCGCGCTGCACCGCGCGGCCTACCTGCTCTACTCCGACCGCCGCCGCTTCGAGTCCGGCGGCATCCTCGTCGTCGGCCCGTCCGGCGCCTACACCGCCTACATCGAGCGCGTGCTCCCCTCGCTCGGCGAGGACAGCGTCATCCTGCGCGCCCTCGGCGACGTCCTCGACGTCGTGCACACCGAGCGGTTCGACCCGCCGGCCGTCGCGCGCACCAAGGGATCGACCCGCATCCGGCCCCTGCTCGGCGCCGCCGCCCGTGGCCGCGTGCCGGGCACGCCGACCGAGTTCCGCGCCATGGTCGCGGGCCGCCCGGTCCGCCTCGAGATGCGCGAGCTCGACCGCGTGCGCGCCCAGGTGCTGCGCCAGCACCAGCGCAACACCGGCACGGCCGCCGCCCAGGATGCCCTCGGCGAGGCCGCCTGGACCTCCCTCGGCATCACGGGCGACCGGGAGGCCAAGGAGGAGTTCCTCGACAAGTGGGAGGACCACCTCGACGTCGAGGCGTTCATGCAGGTCTGGTGGCCGCAGGTCGACCCCCGCGAGGTTCTCCTGTGGCTCGGCGACCCCGAGCTCGTGCGCCGGCACGCCCGCGGCACCCTGCGCGACGACGAGATCGAGCCCCTGGCCGCCTCGTTCCGGCTCGCGCTCGAGACCGGCACGTGGTCGGTGGCCGACGTCGCGCTCGTCGACGACATCGCCGCCCGCGTCGGCCCGGTCCAGGAGGCCCCCAAGGAGGAGCGCGGCTTCTACGAGATCGAGGAGCTCGAGGACCTCAGCCAGTACGGCGTCACCGAGGTGCAGCCCGTCGTCAGCGCGGCGCGCGACGCCGGAGCCCCGCGTGTGCTCACCGACCCGCGCGACAAGCTCCTCGCCGGCCGCATCGGCAAGCCCGACGAGTACGCCCACGTCCTCGTCGACGAGGCCCAGGACCTCTCGCCCATGCAGTGGCGGATGATCGGCCGTCGCGGTCGGTATGCGTCGTGGACCGTCGTCGGCGACGCCGCGCAGGCGTCGTGGCCCGACGCAGCCGAGGCCGCCGCCGCGCGCGAGGAGGCCTTCGGGTCGCAGGCGCGCCAGCAGTTCCACATGGACACCAACTACCGCAACGCGCGCGAGATCTTCGACTACGCCGCCGAGGTCGTGCGCCGCGAGGTGCCGGACGCGGACATCCCCCAGGCCGTCCGCGAGACGGGCATCAACCCCGTGGAGGGCGTCCTCGGACCGGACGTACTGACCTCGGTCCGTGCCGCCGTCGAGTCGCTGCTCGAGCAGGTCGAGGGGGCCATCGCCGTCATCACCCCGGCCGTGCACGCCACCCTTCTCGAGCCGGTGGCCCAGCTCGGTGAGGGTCGCGTCCAGGTCATCGACCCGATGTCGACGAAGGGCCTCGAGTACGACGCCACCGTCGTCGTCGACCCCGACGAGATCACCCGCGAGTCGCCCGGCGGGATCCGGGTGCTCTACGTCGCCCTGACCCGTGCGGCGCACCGGATGACGATCCTGGCCTGACCCGCGCGGAGCGGTGGCGGTCCTCGCCCTCCGGCCTCCCGGACGAACCGACGTGATCGGTTCGTCCTGATGTCGGGGCCGTTCGGCGCAGACTTCGCCGTCTCGACGTGGCCCTGTCGCCCAATGTGGACCGGCAGCCTCGCCCGGGCGCAGGAAGGCTCGTTCCGGCCCAGTTTTCTTTAGGTAAAGACTTGTTCAAGGATTCTGCGAACCGTCGACTGTGCCTCCACCCGGGGGGATGATTGCTTCAACGTCAAGGCGCGCGAACCTACCCTCCCCGCCGCCTCCTCCCCCCTGAGGCCCTTGGCGTTCGGCGAAGTCCCGCCCCCAATGTGGACGACGCACCGGGCGAGGGACGAGATGCAACCCCCCTGCATCTCGCCCCTCGCCCGCTTCCATGCCCGGGACCGTCCCATCCGCTTCCTGAGAGAAGTCTGGGAACAGCCATCGGTCCGGTTCATTTCTTGTTCAAGCACCGGCAAACATTGACCCTGCTCTCTGGCGTCGCGCCCCCAAACCGACAAATGTGGCGGAACGGTCATCCGACCGCCCTCGGGGGCACCTCGGTAGCCAGGAGTACGCCTTGAAGAAGAGCTTCATCACGACGTCGGTCGCCACCGCAGCGATCGCCGCCACCGCCCTTGCGACGATCGCCACGAGCGGCGCGCAGGCAGCCACCCGGTCCGCCTCGGGAGCCGGCCTCGACCGGGCCGTCGCCGCGGCGCGGGCCCACGGTTCGGCCTTCGGCCTCGACCAGGACCAGGGCCTCACGTCCCGCAGCGTGGCCACCGACAAGGACGGCACCACGCACGTCCGCTTCGACCGCACGTTCAAGGGCCTGCCCGTCGTCGGTGGCGACCTCGTCGTCCACACCGACAAGGCGGGCGCCTGGAAGGGGGTCAACGCCGCGTCCACGTCGGTCCGGGTCGCGTCCACGACCCCCACCGTCGCCCCGGCCACGGCGGCCGCCACGGCTGCTCGCACCGTCGACCACACCGTCAGCGCATCGAAGCCGACCCTGGCCGTCTACGCGATGAGCGGCCCCGCCCGCCTCGTGTGGAAGACCCAGGTCGACGGTGTCGGCGCCCACGGTGAGCCGGCCGGCACCGTCGTCTTCGTCGACGCGCGCTCCGGCGCCGTCGTCGACCACTGGGCGACGGAGGTCAACGACGCCGGCACGGGCAACAGCCTCTACCTCGGCACCGTGACGCTCCAGACCACCGCGTCGGGCGGCCAGTGGCAGATGATCGACGCGACCCGCGGCGGGGCCCGCACCGAGGACGGTAACAACGGGTCGACGACCTCGACCACGGGCACCCTCTTCACCGACGCCGACAACGTCTGGGGCACCGCGGGCTCCACCACGAACCGGCAGACCGCCGCCGTCGACGCAGACTTCGGCGTCGGCGCCACGTGGGACTTCTACAAGAACACGTTCGGCCGCAACGGCATCAAGAACGACGGCAAGGGCGCCCGCAGCCTCGTCCACGTCGGCACCAGCTGGGTCAACGCCTCGTGGAGCGACACGTGCTTCTGCATGCGCTACGGCGACGGTGACGGCGCCAGCTACGGCCCGCTCGTCTCGCTCGACGTGGCCGGCCACGAGATGACGCACGGCGTCACCTCGGCGACGGCGGGGCTGACCTACGCCCGCGAGTCCGGCGGCCTCAACGAGTCGACCTCGGACGTCATGGGCACCATGGTCGAGTTCACCGCGAACACGAGCGGCGACCCGGGCGACTACCTCATCGGTGAGCGCTTCGCGAAGAACGGCGCGGGCCCGCTGCGCTACATGGACAAGCCGAGCAAGGACGGCGCGTCCGCGGACTGCTGGAGCAAGCGGGTCGGCACTCTCGACGTGCACTACTCGTCGGGCGTCGGCAACCACCTGTTCTACCTGCTCTCCGAGGGCAGCGGCGCCAAGACGATCAACGGCGTCAGCTACACCAGCCCGACCTGCAACGGTGGCGCGGTGACCGGCATCGGTCACGACGCAGCGGCTGCGATCTGGTATCGCGCCCTGACGACGTACTGGACCTCGTCGACGAACTACGCCGGTGCCCGCGCCGGCATGCTCTCGGCCGCCACCGACCTCTACGGCGCCGGCAGCGCCCAGTACGCCGCCACCGCCACCGCCTGGTCGGCCGTCGGCGTCAACTGACGCGCACGCCTCTCTGAGTCGAAGGAGCAGCTCGCCCCTCGGGCGAGCTGCTCCTTCACTGCCTCAGTGGCCGACGAGGCTGCGGACCCGGTCGGCGCCCACGGCCAGCAGCAGCGTCGGCAGGCGGGGGCCGGTGTCCTTCGACACCAGCAGCCGGTAGACGAGGACGAAGAAGGCGCGCTGGGCGGCCGACAGCTCGGGGTCCTTGACCTTGGCCTCCGGGTCGATGCCGCGCTGGATCTTCGGCACGCCGTAGACGAGGTGGGTCAGGCCGTCGAGCGACCAGTGCCCGTCCAGACCCTCGGCGAGCAGCCGGAGCGACTCCTGCTGCTGATCGTCGAGGCTGCCGAGCAGCTCCGCGTCGGGCTCGGTGCGCACGACGGTGCGGTCCTCGGCGGGCACGTAGCCGAGCATCCAGCGCTCCGCGCAGTCGAGCCGGGGCCGCAGGTCGTCGGTGGAGGCAACGGGGTTGTCGGGCTCGAGCTCGCTGAGGATGCGGACGGCCTGCTCCTCGTCACCCTGCGTCACGTCGATGACCGACGCGATGGTGCGGAAGGACATCGGTCGCGGCGTCGAGGGCAGCGGACCCGCGGCCGTCGACGTGGCGCGCAGGTGCGCGGCGAGGTCGCCTGCCTGGGCCGAGCCGTCGGCGACCTTGCGGCCCAAGGCATCCCACTCGTCGTAGAGGCGCTGGAGCTCCGGACCGAAGGCGACGTCAAAGCTCTGGTTGGGCCGGCGCCGAGCGTAGAGCCAGCGCAGCACCGGGGCCTCCATGACCTCGAGCGCGTCGGTGGGGATCGGCACGCCGCCCTTGCTCGAGCTCATCTTGGCCATCCCGGCGATGCCGACGAAGGCGTACATCGGCCCGACGGGCCGCTCCCAGCCGAAGATCGGCGCGAGGTCCTTGCCGACGACGAAGCTGCTGCCCGGGCTCTGGTGGTCGACCCCCGACGGCTCGAACATCACGTGCTCGTGCCCCCAGCGCATCGGCCAGTCGACCTTCCACACGAGCTTGCCGTTCGTGAAGGTGTCAAGGTCGACAGTCTCGGTGTGCCCGCACTTCGTGCAGTCGTAGGTCAGCTCGTGGCTGTCGTCGTCGTAGGCCGTGACGGTCGTGAAGTCGGTGCCGCACGAGGAGCAGAAGGGCTTGAACGGGTAGTAGCCGGCCTTGCCCTCGCTGCCGTCGTCCTCGGACGCCGCGCCGGAGCCGCGCTCGGCCTCGGTCGCCGCGGCGGCCTGCTCCTCGGTGAGCTTCGTCGCCTTGCCTCCGACGCCACCGCCGCCCTTGCCCTTGCCCTTGCCACTGGACTTCTGGCGGGCCGCCTCGACGGCCTCGAGCGTGCGGTACTGGTCGAGCACCTTGTCGATGGCGAAGCGCTCACGCATCGCGAGCAGCACCTGGTCGCGGTAGACACCGGCGCGGTACTGCTCGGTCTGGCTGATCTGGCGCACCTCGATGCCCGTGGCCACCATGGCCTCGAGGAGCGGCGCCTTGAAGTGGTCGGCCCAGCTCGCGTGCGCAGAACCCGCGGGCGCCGGGACCGAGGTCAGCGGCATACCGATGTACTGCTCCCACGAGTCGTCCACTCCCGCAATGTTCTTCGGCACGCGGCGGAAGCGGTCGAAGTCGTCCCAGCTGAGGATGTGCTCGCAGTCGATCCCGCGCCGCTTGATCTCGTCGGCGACGAGGTGCGGCGTGATGAGCTCGCGGAAGTTGCCGAGGTGGATCGGTCCGGACGGGCTGATGCCCGACGCGCAGACGATGGTCTCGCCGGGGTGACGCTCCTGCGCCTCGGCGATCACGTCGTCGGCCAGCCGCGTGACCCAGTCGAGCGGGGTGACCTCTTCAGTCATGGGTTTCCTTCAGTTGCAGAGGCTTTCGTATGCCGTGTGCGGGCGACCGCGCGACCGCGTCAGCTCGCGACGGCCGGCTTGAGCGGGAAGCGCTCGATGATCTCGTCGCGGCCCGGGCCGACACCGATGGCCGAGACGCGGGCGCCGATGAGCTCCTCGACGCGCAGCACGTAGGCCTGGGCGTTGGCGGGCAGGTCCTCGAAGCTGCGGCAGCCGGTGATGTCCTCCCACCAGCCGTCGAGCTCCTCGTAGATCGGCGTCGCGTGGTGGAAGTCGGTCTGGTTGACCGGCATCTCGTCGTGGCGCACGCCGCCGACGTCGTAGGCGACGCAGACCGGGACCTTCTCGAGGCCGGTGAGGACGTCGAGCTTGGTGATGACGAAGTCGGTGACGCCGTTGATCCGGGTCGCGTAACGGCCGACCACGGTGTCCATCCAGCCGCAGCGGCGCGGGCGTCCGGTCGTCGTGCCGTACTCGGCGCCGGTCTTGCGGAGGAACTCGCCGCTGTCGTCGTGCAGCTCGGTCGGGAAGGGGCCCTCGCCGACGCGGGTCGTGTAGGCCTTGAGGATCGCGATGACCGAGTCGATGCGGGTCGGCGGCACACCGGAGCCGGTGCACGCGCCGGCCGACACGGCGTTGCTCGAGGTGACGTAGGGGTAGGTGCCGTGGTCGACGTCGAGCAGGGTCGCCTGCCCCGCCTCGAAGAGCACCGTGTCGCCGCGGTCGAGCGCCTGGGTCAGCACGAGGCTCGTGTCGGCGACCATGGGTGCGAGGCGGACGGCATACGACAGCAGCTCCTCGACGACGTCGTCGACGGCGGAGGCGCGGGTGTTGTAGATCTTCGCGAGCACCTGGTTCTTCAGCTCGAGCGCGGCCTCGACCTTCTGGCGCAGGATGCCCTCGTCGTAGAGGTCCTGGATGCGGATGCCGACGCGGTTCATCTTGTCGGCGTAGGT
>Ga0164306_10001123_pt1 | contig 11689 bp, 8 predicted proteins | sample Whisoiple_242_MG_FD_110213 | JGI IMG/M metagenome (GOLD analysis project Ga0164306, IMG submission 110213) | Soil microbial communities amended with fresh organic matter from upstate New York, USA - Whitman soil sample_242_MG | ecosystem: Environmental > Terrestrial > Soil > Unclassified >... | reverse complement strand
CGAGAGGTTCGATGAACCAGGTGACGAAGTTGCAGTAGCCAGACTAGTAGGATTTTTGGTATTATTAGAGGTTAAGATATGATTGTCTATCTTATTGTATTGTGAAGTTGTTCCACATAGTGCTATTCTTCCAAAAATATTCATGTTATCAATTGCTGCTTCCAGATGCTTACCACCGACATTATCAAAATAAAGGTCAATTCCATTTGGACACACCCTCTTCAGTTCAGAAGAAATGTTATCTTCTCCTAGCTTTCTATAATTAAATGCATGATCAACTTTAAGTTCATCATATAGCCATCTTACTTTCTCGTCGCTACCACAACTACCAACTACTTTACAGCCTTTTATCTTGGCTATCTGGCATGCAACAGAACCTACTCCACCAGCAGCTGATGAAACAAACACAGTATCTTGATCCGCTCTAAGTTCACCTATTTTGAAAAGCCCAACATATGCAGTAATGCCGGTAATGCCAAGTATTCCTAAGAAGTATTGTACTGGAGCAATTCTAGGATTGACTTTAATGAAGTCATCTTTACCACTGCTATTCACATCATTTCCAATCCAATATTCTCTCCAACCAAAGTTTGCCTTGACATATTCTCCAACTCTGAGTTTGTCACTTTTAGATTCTATAACTTGGCCAATACATCCACCATTGACTGGTTTATTTAATGGTGTTGGAGGCATTGTTTTGCTTCCTCTGGTCAAGTATATTCTCATAAAGGGGTCTACCGACATCCAAATATTGCGAACCAAAAATTCACCTTCTTTTCTTATTTTAGGAATTTCTACCTCTGCAAGCTCGAAATCATCTTCCGTGACGAGCCCTGTGGGTCGTTTCTTTAGATGGATTTCCTTACTGATTAGTTTATTAGTACTTGCCAATCAATATTCCCTCCTTTTAGTATTTATTCTGTCTCTAGGACTATTCTCTCCTAAATAATTTGTAATGAACACAATACCCCCTGCTATGGTTCCTGTAACTAATACTGCCACAAATGCTGCTATGGGTAGAATGAATTGTGTCATCGCTTCTATATTTGGTGTTAATTGAGCGGCATTGCCGCCACTTGAGATCGTAGCAAATACGCCACTTCCAACCAGACCTGCAAATATCATAGTTATAGTTACACAAGCACCTCCGACATTCATACCAATAAGATGAACCCATGCGAATAGAGATCTATATCCACTAATGGTTTTGTCCAAATTAACCTCAAAATGGTTGTAAAATAGTGCTGTTGTTGCTATAGCCACAGCTAATATAATATACAACATATATCCTAAGAATAGCCATTTAGCCGGGCCTTCAAACGATAGTGATAGAAACTGAATGATGTTAAGAGCTGAAGAATATAGCATCTGACCTAAAACAAATGTTAACGCAAGTCCTGTTACAATAGATCCTTGAACTATAGCTGATTTTAGGAATCTATCACTCCATATTGATCCTCTAACTTCTCCTTTTCTGCATACAGTTATAGAAGACAAAGACTTGTTCTTTCACTCCTCCGTATTTGCATGGTAACGATATCCTCTGTTCTTATGATCATTAATCGGTACGAAGATATTAATAAATTCCAGCCCATATATGGGCTATTGTCAACTAAGAAGATATCATTTTACTGTGAAAAATGCCAGCTACGATTCGAAGTTAATTCTATTAAACCAATAATGAAATGCATAAAGTGTAACTATAGTAAGCTATCTCTATCTTCAGGTTTAACATATGAATACGTAAGTAGCGAAGCGTTCAAAATGATGAATCCTTCTGTATGGAAATATATTCCTAACCTTATTCCTGATTCAGATAAAATAATTTCGTTAAATGAAGGTGGAACTCCTCTTAGACTGTCAAATATTGGAACAAAGATTGGTATCAAGAATCTAAGAATAAAGGATGAAACACGAAATCCAACTGGTATTTTTCTTGATCGAGGCACGACAACTGAGATATCTACGATAAATTGGATGACCCTTCCTACGGATCAGCAATATATAATGGCAGGTATATTATCACAAGGAATTCCTAATCCCAGCCTTGCTATATCCTTAGCTGCATATTCTGCAAGAGCCGGGCTTGATTGTGAGCTTTTTGTACCAAAAGGAAATGAATGGAAACTTACTCCCAACAGCCTTTACCAACTGATTTCATACGGTGCAAAGATAAGTTTTGTATCAGAGAAGAATTTATCCTTGCCTTCTAACTATTATTATTATATGAACACTACTAATCCTATATTTATTGCAGGCTTGAAAACTACTGGATTTGAAATTTGTGATCAGCTGGAATGGAAATTACCAGATCATATACTAGTCCCTCTTGGAAGTGGAAAGCATCTGTATGCTATAGATCGTTCGATTAAGGAAGCATCTGAACTCGGCTTGATAAATAGAGAAAAGGAGAACAGTAGCAGCAGTAGTATCAGCGATAACGAGAACACAGAACTTAAGAAGCCAATGTTACATGGTGTAACAGTAGCTGGCTCAGCAGCTGGCACTAGATCACGTAATGATAGAATTTATCAAGATAGAGAAATTATTAGTTCTCCAGATGAAATTGTACAAACAATGATTGCTCCTGAGCTTGCATTACTTGCCCCATCATACTTAGAAGATGCAATGTCTGCTATTAGTAATTCTGGAGGATCAGTTATAAAGGTAAATCCGAGTGACTTAATTAATGCAGTGTCTTTACTAGCTAGCCAAGATGGAATATTTGCATCTTCCTCTGGAGCTTCTTCGGTAGCCGGCTTGCTCAAGTTAAGTCGAGAAAACATTATACAGTCTGATCAAAATGTTGTCTGCATAGTTACAGGCAGTGGAATTGGGATCAGCAATTCTGATCGTAGTGGCATTGGCAGTAATCCAGTGGCTAGTTGGAAGGTTTTGCAAGCACAGAATAGGATACGAAGATCAAATAAACTGCTGACAAATAAAGTGAAATCCAATTTTGATGGCGAAAACATATCTCTTGGAAAAACCAAGAGAAAGATGCTTCTTTTGCTAAATAGGAAACCTGATTATGCTTACAGTCTGCGTAAAAGATTACTCAATGACAATGACATGGGGAAGAAGAAAAAGACAATAGACATATCCACACTATATCAACACCTAAAAGAACTTGAGAACCTAGGAATGATTGTAAGGAATACGGCTGAGAGCTTCAGAGGTAAACCAATACGATTCTATTACAAGATAACTGAAAGAGGAAAGCTTGCAGCAACGAACAAGATATAGTAGATATTAACTTAAGCGATTCAGAACACCATCATCTAGATCTTTAAAAGATTCCGTTCAGATGAGAAATTCAAGTTTTATGCATGTGACTTAATAGACGATAATCGAACGTGTGCTACATGTAAATACAAAAGCCGAAACACAATGCCTATTAAAGGAAAAACTGTCTCAGAACATGCAATTAAACGTTATAAAAATCTAACAATTTTGAATTGGTTCCAATATATAATGATCGCAAGTTGAAAGTTCCGTTCAAGTGTTGATTCAACTACTACTTTAATTCATCAATATAGCATTTAGTAAATATTCCAATGAGCCGCTCGCCAATCGAAGGGGTAAGTATTGCCAAGAATAATAAGGTATGTCTACTATATGACCAACCGTGAATTGATCAGTCGAATTTGATGGTTCAAGAATTAAAAGCCCTGCAGAAGTGACAGATATTGCTAAACAATTATCACTTAAGGGTAAAAGCAGCGTTAAGTCTAATCGATTAAAGATCTGAACATATATAATTCCACATGAATTTTATGGGAATCCATTGTCAAATATGAAAAATGTTATAGTAGAGGAATAATAATAGACAGTCTAGAAAGTTTAAGGATTGTTCCACTATGTTAGTGCTACCATTGTACTTTGGTGTTCTGCAGTAACGTGCTGGTTTACTGAATTACCCGGTTGGATAGTTGGATACTTCCAACCCGAATATCTTCCTATTCCTTAGTTGGTTGGTTCTCTCTCCCTTAATTATTCTTCGTCAATAATCATGCTAAGTATAAACTGCATTGTTTCTAGTTCATTCAGATTCAAACTTATTCCTTGTGTTATCAGTTATTTCATTTTCCATTCTTTATCAAATTCTAATAAAAATTAGACTATAATCAAGTCTGCAGATCTTCTAATTGTGGGTGGAATTCAAATTAGCAAAACAAGAATATGAACTTGAAATTCCTCATTTTGAGTTTTTCATATATATGCAAGTGACGAATTAAAACATTGTCAAAAAAACCTCTGAGTCTATCGGAAAGGGCGCACCTCAACATAACGCCTTTACGGTACACAACCTACTCATTAGCAGGATTCATTATATTTCTATTGGGTTTCGTTTCACTATTCTTGTTCATTTGGGTAGGAACACACAATGAACTTAGAAAACACGGTACCTTTGTAAATGCAATACCGCCTCTTCCCAACGAAAGATTTACACCCTTCAATGAAGCTGAATTTCCAGCCATGTAATTAAACCATATAGTAGTGTATCAAACAGAGATCATATTATCGCTTTCATTCATGATTAGTTCACTATTAGTTTTTGTAGGATACATTCTACTGCATGGTTTGAAACAGATTAAAAAACTTCTTTTCGGTGAGTTGGTCGATTTCAGCCATACGCCAAATTCAAATGAATGATTGTGATAGATAAAGTTGGTAAACTTGGATTGTTAATATGTCATCATTTCAGCCGATAATAGTCTTGGTTTTCCCACATCGATCTGGTCCTGAATGACATGTCAATAGTCATGACAAATCCGGCCCCTGAATAACCCTAAAACTCTGGACTAGCCTGGCCACATGTATAAATTAACAAAGCATGCAAACCCCTTAATCTAAGTATATAGTGTTCTTCCCGCTCCATTTCCATAGCTGTTCTAATAACGCAGAATCGGTGGAGCTTCTACAATCTCGCCGTACTTCTCCTTTGAAACGAGCTGAGCAAGTTTTTGTGGAAAGTTGTGTTTTGGCTGCACACCCAGATTATGCAATCTTGGCTTTGCGTTTAACATCATATCAAAACTTCCGACAATTATCAATTTTTCCTTGGACCGTGAAATAGCCACATTAAGGTCCTGCAGAGACCCGATAGCCCCGATCCGTCTTTCTGGATTGTTTCGCACTATAGTAAAGATAACAATATCAGATTGTGTGCCCAATGCGCCTACAGTTGTCAATACCCTAACTCCCAAGCCCAGTTCTTGAAGGTATTTTGAGACGATGCGTCTTTGCTCTGCATATCTAGTTACTATCATTATTGACTTTGAAGGAGCTGCCTTTTTAATCTCGTGACATATACGGACACATGCTCTTGCCTCCAAGTCGTTATACCATGAGCTGGGGCCAGCCATCTCTTCGGTACCATTCAAATCTAACCATGTAACAACTTTGTCAGGATTAATTATATTTCTAAATTCTTTATCGATAGTATTGCAGTCTACTACTAATCTTCTTCCTGCGATTTCTGGAGCAGAAGTTAAACCCTGATAATCTGCAAACTCATTTACTAGCATCGCCAAGTCATCTGGGAGTCTATAAGTTGTATAAAGTGTATCACATTTAGCACACTTTAGGACCCATTCTATAGCGCTTAAATCATAATCTTCTGATCTTATTGGTCTAGATTGTTTCGGATCACCTACAACGGTGGCTACAACACCGCACGTCGACGCAAGTTCAATTATGCTATTGACCCCATTGCTGATCGACTCCTTCATCATTTGAACGCCTAGCTGGTTAATTCCGAGAACGAAAGGAGACAGTAGATGTTCTAATCTTTCAATGCCTGCTTCATCTATGATCATATTATCAAATCTAACAGGGCTGGATTTCCTTGACAATCGTTTCAGAGACTGCGTAGTACAGATCACAATCTGTTTTTTCTTGATAACATCAAGTTCATTACTAAATGGTATGGGAAGACTATTATCTGCGCCAGGGGCATATCCACTTCTCACACACATAAATTTCGAGGCATCACGACCTAACAGTATACTCAATTCTCTTGAAAATTCGTTGGCAGCCGAATTGGTCAATGCTACCAATAGTACGCATTTAGCATATCCTTCGGAAACTAGCTTGATGGCTTGAAGGGCGCCAAATGTAGTCTTTCCGCAGCCTGGTGGTCCAATTACGCCCGCAATACCACCTGAATTGATACGCCATTTGAGGATTCTCTGCTGATCAGGATTAAGATAAATCACGACATCATGAACCCCTGGGGTATAAAGATGTCTGCAGCTAATTTGTGAAACGTATGGATCGGTCTGAGCATGCTCCGGGTGAGATTTAGTTCGTCTCTTAACAAGATGATAGGCAAATCTAATAACTGTCTCTTGGCTCTTCGGACAGCAATCTTCGATCTAAGACTAAGAGTTATCTTGTTGTTTATTACTTCCATTACACTAGCCTGTTCGCTGATACAGGAAAGGAGTGGCTTATCCTTCTCTTTTCCGATTATTCTTACGATCTTACGCGGTTCTAATGAAATATCGTTATCTGCTCCTGAAAGGATAACTTTCTCACCATCATCAAAATCATATGTAAATTTTCTACATATTACGCCAGTTTTCTCCAATCTTCTGATGGCTTCTTCCTCGCCATACCTATCTATTAAAATGGAGACAACATGTTTATGCAGATGAGTCTCGGCCCTCTCTTTTAAGATTGCATAGCGCTTTGCAAAGAACTGTCTTGTGAGCTTATCATACTGTGCTGGCAACATCCCTTCGTAAAATAGCCTAGCATCCCGTTGATAAAACTGGCACTCTTTACTTCCTTCTAAGCCCTTATCGCAAACAGGACAAAAATTTGGTCTCTGTGCATGTACACGCACACCACAAAGTACATCATGAGCAAATTTTCTATTGATCCTTATTTTCTCGACCTCTTTTTCGATTGTTTCTATTCTAGGAAAATATGCTCCTGTGTAATGAACGATGCATGAGAATTTATATTTGCTCCAATCATTTTCGTTCAAACAATATCGGTAATTTGCAAGTAGGGAATTTGCAATTAGTTGCCACTTCTCTCGACCGCTAACGGTCTTGCTTAGATCATAGCTTTTCCAGTCTAGCAATCCGTAACCGTCATGATACTCTAATAGAGCATCAATTCTTCCTTCATGATGATTCTTGATATTGGAGATCGTAACTTCAGTAATGACCCTTAAGGGTTTTTCATACTTCTTCATCAACCTCCTCGTTATTCCCTCAATAAGTCCGTTATAGGTCTCGTTAACGCGATCTTTAAAATCGTCTGGGACAAATCGGCTTTCCTTAAATGCATTGTCTAATGTATCCTCAATTATACCATTCACTATTTCACAAGATTCATTAACTATCTTTCTGGTAAGATCCTGGCAATCATTAGGGCTACTTTGCCAATTCTCTATAACAGGACCACCCATGCATAAACTCATTATATCGTGGACTGTATTAGCAATTAAGTAGTCTTTATCACTTATAATCGCTCCGTATGGGTAATCTAACTTAAACAGATTCTGACAGACACATGCTGTTGCTATCTCCGAAGACTGGACAAGATGCGTATTAGACTTTCGTAGAGATTCGTAAGTTCTTCTAACGTCAAGTATATCAGTGTTCATATCGATGGCATCTCCAATATTCCTAACGGCCTCTTCAGACTGAGAGAATATTATTGCATATCATTTCATGAGCTTTGAAGTCGTAGTTTATTTAAATTAAAGAGAACGCTGTAGGGAGGGGGAGAGCTTTTCACATGCCATTACATCAGATCACGGCGCTAGCTTTCTATCATGTGTATGCCTACCATAATTGTGTCAATACCACGGCAAAGGGCTCATAGACCCCTATTTAAGTGGATTCAATTTTTGTTTTGTTAATGAAAATATTAATTAGTTTTGACCCCAATTATTAACAAAATGCCTGTTGTCAAAGGTGCACTTGACCTATCTGATTCAAATCTTATTCTATCATCCATTGCAGAATACCAGCATGTAAATCTAGCTTCATAAAATATTTTGCTAAAGACGTCGCTTGTATCTTTTCCATTTTTTCAGTGCTTTGCACTGTATTCCATTGCTCTATTGCAATTGCATTTACTCCTGCTAAATATTTTTCATACTCTTATTGCACCACTTTATTAACGTAGTAAGTCGATAGGTGAGCAGCCTAAAACGTAACAGTCCTTCGGTGGCGCTGTGTATTCGCATAAGTACTTACCTTTACGACAAAAAACAAACTAGTTACGAATTAGGGATTTCTGGGAAAAACTACAGGAAGATCAGTATTTTGGCGACTGTAAGGTAGACTGTAAGAAAGAATTGATAAAGTCAGCTGATTATGGTTAGATTACAACCAAAAAGATTGCCGGTGAAGTCAAAAACAATTACTAGGTAGTATTCAAACACGGCCACACTGGAAATGAGTGGAAAATCGACAGAGATGTAATTATTGGAAGAGCATGGACCAACCAATACGATAAGACTAAGATTAGAACAGCAGTTATTGCCGATTCTCGTGAAAGGTGTGAATAATGTGAAGGGTTTACAAGGGCGAGAAAGACAAGTCTTCAAAACCGCCACCGAAGCAGCAGATGAGGACGCTCCGGAGGCTACTGTAGTTACTATTACTCTGGGCTATAATACCGTCTAATACCTATCGTTTTTCACATGATATCGTTACTAGGTCTTTTTAATTTGATTTTGTACTATAAAAGTCAGCTTACTTATCCGCTTGAGTAGAAAACCTTACTTATATACTCGGTCTGTATCATTTTACTTATCATCCTTGACATTCTCTTCTCATATCAAAATCCCTGAAAAGACAGAGATCATATACGGTTCCGAAAACGTAATGAATACAATATTACAATTTTTATCTAAAGCAAATACAATAAGTTCTTGTGGTGACTATAAAGCTCTTTCACTAACTATTGAAGTTGAAGAATATAGGAAATTACTGCTTAACCTTAGAAAAAGGGGCATTAAATTAAAGTACATTACAGAGATTACTAAAGACAACGTCAAGTACTGTAAAGAGCTGATGATGAAGTTTGCATATGAGATTAGACACTTGGATGGAATTAAAGCAAACTTTTCCGTTAGTGAAACAGAATACTTGGCTTCTGCAACTTTAGCAGAAGAAGTACAACAACCTATGGTATCGATACAACAAGTTATTTACAGTAATGTTAAAGATATTGTAGCGCAGCAAAAATATGTATTTGAGAGCTTTTGGAATAAAGCAATTCCGGCTGAAAACAGAATCAAGGAGATAGAAGAAGGATTTGTTTTGGGGAGTACAGAAGTTATCCAGATTCCATCAAGAACGAAAGAATTATTCCTTGATTTAGTAAAATCATCTAAAGAGGAAGTATTGTTATTACTTCCTACGACTAATGCATTTCTTCGTGAACAGCGCTTAGGAATAATACAATTATTAAAACAAGCAGCAGAATGTGGTGTAAATGTTAGGATTCTGACCCCAATTAATAACATCGTTGAAGAAATTAGAAAAAATATATTTTTGACAGATCAAGGAAACAAATTTTTTGATATTCAACCTATTGAAATACCAACTGAAGAAATCAAAGTATGTACGGTCAGTATTCTTGTAGTTGATAGAAAAGGATCCCTAGTAATAGAAAAAATAGATGATTCAAAGGAAGATTTTATAGAAGCTATAGGATTAGCAACTTATTCTACAAGTCAACCGACTGTTTTATCATATATTTCTATCTTTGAGAGCCTGTCAAATCAAGTAAAATTATATGAACAGCTAAAAACTCATGGTAAAATGCAAGAAGAATTTATTAATATTGCAAGTCACGAGCTAAGAACACCTACCCAAGCGGTTCTAACATATTCTGAGCTATTACGACGACATCCTGAGAAAAGAGAAGATATGATAGAAGCTATATATAGAAATGCCGAAAGACTTCAAAGGCTTACAAATGATATCTTAGATGTTACGAGAATTCAAAGCAAGACATTAAAAGTAAACAAAGAGAAATTCAATTTAAGTGATTTGTTATCTAAAGTTATAGAAGACTATAGAAGTAATATCGAAAAGAACAATAGCAATGTTAGATTATCGTATAGTGAATCAATTAAAAAGACTTCTTTAGTAGATGCGGATAGTGAAAGAATTATTCAAGTCATTTCTAATCTTCTAAATAATGCTATTAAATTTACTGAAGAAAAAGGAGGAGGAGAAATATATGTCACTGCTGAAGAAAAGGAAAAAGATGATCAAGAAGTTGCTATTGTTACTATAAAAGATACTGGTGTCGGTATAGATTCTGAAATAATATCTAGACTTTTTACTAAATTTGCTACAAGGTCTCAAACAGGTACAGGACTTGGGTTATTTATTTGCAAGAGTATAATAGAAGCACATGGTGGAAAAATATGGGTTGTAAATAGTGCTAATAGTAAAGGAGGAGCTACCTTTGCATTCAGCCTACCAATTAGCCAACAACAAGAGCAGCAACCCATCTTATCAAATAACAGGCCAGGACGATGAACAATAGAATATTACTTGTAGATAATGAGCCAGATATCGCTTTAGGATTCAAGATGGGCTTGGAAGATAATGGGTTTATAGTTGATTCATTTAACGATCCTCAAACAGCGTTATCAAAATTCAGAGCTGGTTTATACGACCTATTACTTCTTGATATCAAGATGCCCAAAATGAATGGAATTGAGTTTTATCAAAAGATGAAAGAAATAGATACAAAGGTTAAGGTCTGTTTTATTACAGCCTCTGAGATATATTATTATAAAGACATTGCAAAAGGATTATTCCCAGTACTAGGTATAAGACGTCTTATTCGAAAACCTATCAAAATAGAGAATTTAGTAAAAGAGTTGAAGCAAGAATTAGAATTCATTAATAATTATAATAATAACAACAACAAATATAATTAGTTATACTAACATTATATCTAACAACGAGTTGGAGAAATAGATATAATTGCATCTGTTCGAAAATAAAATAAAACATGAGAAAAACATTACAAAAACATCTGTAGAAGAGGAGTATCATAGACCCTGTGAGACTTTTTTCATAAGAGAGTAAATTGAAATATAATCATCTCTAAGTTGTAATTTATATGAAATCTTTGCAAAGTAACAGAAATAAAATAAAAGAACATCCCTATAGGATTTTATTAGTTGATGATGAACCAGATGTAGTTGTAGGTTTTGAGATTTGCTTAGAAGATAATGGGTTTATAGTTGATTCATTTAATGATCCCATATTAGCATTGTCATCTTTTAAGCAAGGCTTGTATTCTTTGGCGCTTTTTGACATCAAAATGCCGAAACTGAATGGATTTGAACTGTATAGAGAAATAAGAAAAATAGATGATAAGGTTAAGATCTGTTTTATGACTGCATTTGATATACAAAATGAACAATTAAAAGAAGTACTACCTACACTGGAATTAGAAGAACCTATTGTTATCAGAAAACCTATTAGACTAGATGATTTTATAGCAAAAATAAAAACAAAACTGTCGTAGGATTTACAATAAAATAAAAAGTGTATATGTATCACACCGGCTCTGTAAAGTTAAGATAACAAATTATTGTTATGATGACTAACAAATAGATCCAACCATTTTTGTATGTGTTGCAATTTACATTTACTTTTTCTACAAGGAAAATAATCATCGAAATATT
>Ga0164306_10001122_pt1 | contig 11690 bp, 13 predicted proteins | sample Whisoiple_242_MG_FD_110213 | JGI IMG/M metagenome (GOLD analysis project Ga0164306, IMG submission 110213) | Soil microbial communities amended with fresh organic matter from upstate New York, USA - Whitman soil sample_242_MG | ecosystem: Environmental > Terrestrial > Soil > Unclassified >... | reverse complement strand
CCGCGGCTGCCGGCTTCGCGCCAGGCTTTCAGCACGTCGTCGGGCACCGAGAACGGCTCCAGGGAGATGCCGAGTTTTTCCTTGGCGCCCTTGAGTTCCTCGGCGCCGAGCGCCTCGCCATGGGCCTTTGCGGTGCCGGCCCTGGTCGGCGCGCCATAGCCGATCGTGGTCTTGCAGGCGATCATGGTCGGCTTGTTGGACTTCTGCGCTTTCGCGATTGCGGCCGCGATCGCCTTCTGGTCCTGGCCGTCGATCAGTTCGGAAGCCCAGCCGGCCGACTTGAAGCGTTTCACCTGGTCGACGTTGTCGGACAGCGTGGTCGGCCCGTCGATCGAAATGCCGTTGTCGTCATAGAGCACGATCAGCTTGTTGAGCTTCCAGTGCCCCGCGAGCCCGATCGCCTCCTGCGATATGCCTTCCATCAGGTCGCCGTCGGAGGCGAGCACGTAAGTATGATGGTCGACGGCCTTCTTGCCGTATTCGGCGGCCAGCATCTTCTCCGCGACCGCCATGCCGACTGCGGTCGCGATGCCCTGGCCGAGCGGGCCCGTCGTGGTCTCGATCCCCTTGGTGTGGAAGTTTTCCGGATGACCCGGCGTCAGCGATCCCAATTGGCGGAAATGCTTGAGCTGGTCGAGCGTCATGTCCGAATTGCCGGTGAGGTAGAGCAGCGAATAGAGCAGCATCGAGCCATGGCCGGCGGACAGCACGAAGCGGTCGCGGTCCGGCCAGTTCGGCTCGGCCGCGTCGAATTTCAGGAATTGCGTGAACAGCACCGTGGCGACGTCGGCGGCGCCCATCGGCAGGCCGGGGTGACCGGACTTGGCCTTCTCGACCGCATCCATCGAGAGCCCGCGGATCGCGTTGGCCATACGGGTGTGATCGACCTGCGTCATGATGAAAATCCGCCTGAAATGAGATGCTTGGTTGCGATACGAGGGTGAGGATCGAAAGGGAGACCCGGGAGAGTCCGGGGCTGGATAGCATTTGTGTCCCCGGAGTCCAAGCAGGCCAAGGCGACGAAACGCCCGGAGCGGCCGAAAAGTTGCTTAGTAGTGCATAGTTCTGCAGCGGCGTTGCGCTGGTCTCGCTTGCCACGTAAATTTCGCAGTCTAAACGCTTGCCGAGCCGCCGATTTCTTCGTTGTGCGGCCCGCCACGGAAGGTCCGCGCTGACTGTATGAGCGATCATCCCGCTAATAGTTTGGGTCCCCCGGAGCCGACGTCGGCTGAAGTAGATGTCGCCACCCGGCGGCTGATGGCGGCGCTCGACGCGCTGGAAAGCGCGGTGGAGCGGCGCCGCGACGCCGACCGCGACGAGAACGAACTGGCGAGCCGGATTCAGGCACTGGGGGCGGATCGCTCGCGGCTGGCTGACGAACTCGATGGCTCGCTGGTGAAAGCGCGCCGGCTCGAACGCGCCAATCGCGAGATCGCGGAGCGGCTCGATGCGGCGATCGGCACCATCCGCGCGGTGCTCGATGAGGGAGCGGGGCTCGATGAGGGAGCAGCGTTCGATGAGGCGGAGGAAGACTCATGAGCCATGTCAATGTCACCATCAACGGCCGGCTATACCGCATGGCCTGCGAGGAAGGCCAGGAGAGCCAACTCATCGATCTGGCCGAAAGCTTCGAGACGCGGATCGAAGGCCTTCGCGGCAAGTTCGGCGAAATCGGCGATGCCCGTCTCACCGTGATGGCGGCGCTCACCGTGTGCGACGAACTGATCGATGCCACTGAGCGCGTCCGTAGCCTCGAGCAGGAGCTCGGTGCCTTGCGCGATATCCGCGCGGTGGCGTCGGATCGGGCGCGAGCGACGCAGACCGCGGTTGCCAAGGCGCTGAACGCCGCCGCCGACCGCATCGAGAAGACCACGCAAATCCTGAACCGGACTATCGGCGGCGGCGTGGCGATCGGATAGCGCAAAGGCTGCTATTCGTGCTCCCGGCAACCATCGATGTAACCCGCAGCACTGCGCCAAGCTCGACCTGATCGAAGCATAGGAAACCAGCCACCGCTGGGGCGCGAAGTAGCGGAACGGATAGATCGCCGGCAAACCAGGTCGCGCCTTCAATTCGATGAACAAGGTTGATATCGCCGGGGTGCGGCAGGATAATCAGACCGCCATCCCGCGGATCGGCATCACGCCGCAACCGACGTTCGCAGTTCGCCGGCGGGGATGGCAAATGGTTGAACCCATCCCTCCTTGGGGCGATTGCCGATCCCGCCGCTGTTTCGATGCCGCTCTCGGTGGTCGCGTACCGGCAATTCAGAGACCGCGTGCTTCCGCGTTGGCGTAACGGCAAGTCGGGCCGGCCCATCACGGCAATCGCGGTGCACCATTGTGGTTTTGACATGCTTTCCGAAACAAATGCCGTTTGTGCAGCTTGTCGCTGAGCGTCATAGTCAAGCAAACGGGCGCGGGTTTCTCGACGGGCCGTAAAATAACAAAGAGGGAGGTGTGTCATGGAGGTAGAGAAGCGTGCCATCGGCAAGGTGATGCGACGGCTTATTCCCTTCTTGATCGTCTGCTATTTCGTCGCCTATCTCGATCGCGTCAATGTCGGCTTCGCCAAGCTGCATATGAACCAGGCGCTTGGTTTGAGCGACGCCGCCTTTGGCCTCGGTGCGGGCCTTTTCTTCATCGGCTATTTCCTGTTCGAGGTACCGTCCAACATCTTTCTGGAAAAGGTCGGCGCCCGCGTCTGGATCGCCCGCATCATGATCACCTGGGGGATCGTCTCGGCGGCTTTCGCCTTTATCCCATGGATATCAGCCAGCACCGGCGCCCCGACGAATGGCGTATTCTACTTTCTGCGCCTGCTGCTCGGCGCATGCGAAGCCGGCTTCTTTCCGGGCATCATTTTTTATCTCACGCTCTGGTTTCCGGCGGTTTACCGCGCCCGGGTCATCAGCCTGTTCATGCTGGCGATTCCGATTTCGTCGATCATCGGATCGCCGATCTCCGGCTTGCTGCTCGGCGTGACGGGCGGGGGGCTGAGCGGTTGGCAATGGCTCTTCATCATGGAGGGCTTGCCGTCGGTGCTGGTCGGCATCGGTGTCCTGGTTTATCTGACCGATTTCCCGCACCAGGCGCGCTGGCTGCAACAGGATGAAATCGCCTGGCTTGAGGGCGTACAGGCCACCGAGAAGAGGAACAAGGAGAAGATCGAACAGCTCTCCTTGCGGCAGTCGTTGACGGACCCGCGCATTCTGCTCTGTGCTCTGATATATTTCTGTCTCAATGCCGCAAGTTATGGCGTGGCCTTCTTCCTGCCGACCATCATCAAGAACTTTGGCGTCAGCGATACACAGACCGGCCTGCTCGCCGCGCTGCCCTTTGTGTTCGGCGCCATCGGCATGGTGCTGCTCGGCCGTCATTCCGACCGGACCATGGAACGAAAAGGCCACGTCGCCGTGGCGTTGTTGATGGCGACCTTCGGAATCGGATTGTCGGGACTGGTTTCCAGTCCTGTCGTCGTAATGGCGCTGCTTTGCTTTGCGCAGATCGGCGTCTCCGCGGTGCCGCCGATGTTCTGGCCGTTGCCGGCGAGCTTGCTGACCGGCGCATCGGCTGCCGCCGGGATCGCCGCGATCAACTCGCTCGGAAACCTCTCCGGTTTCGCCGGTCCTTACGCGATGGGTTATCTGAAGGACCTGACCGGCAACTTTACCGCGGGCCTTCTGTTGCTGGCGGGCTGCTCTTTGCTGGGCGCGATCGTCGTCATGCTGCTTCGGATCGATGTCAGGCGCGAGCAGATGTCTGCTGAGGTCGCGATGGCGCATTGAGGGTTGATGAGGCTGTGGCAGGGCGGTTGTTTTTCTTGACCCTTCCCCCCAGAGGAGGGTTAGGAGCAGAAATCGCCCACACTTGGTGCCGCGTTAGCGCTGGCGGTTTGGCCTGATGATAGCTAGATTGGTTCTGCGAGGCTGCGTCGCGCGTCAGGAGCCATATATCCCCGGGGCCTTATCGATCCTTTAGGGAACTGTCCCTGGCCGGATCCGTGGACCCGGTCATATGGTGCCCACCTACTTTCGTAGGTGCTCCGGGATCGAGTGCTCCAACGGCCATTGCGGCTTCGCACTTTTATTTGCCGATGGCTTTGTTGCCTCACCTGATGCATTCGTCTTCGAAAGCGTTATCCAGTACGCTGCAGTTTCCCGGCTATATCATTGGCGCTCTGGAATACTGGATCACCCGCTTTCGCGGGTGATGACAAATATCGAGACGGCCGCGAAAACATAACTGCCGCATGTCCGCAACGTCGAAAGCAGAACTTCGCGCCACCGCCCTCGCCAGGCGCGATGCGTTGAGCGACGAGGCGCGCGTTGCCGCTGCACTTGCGGTCGCCGAACGTGGGCTGCCGTTCGGGATCAAGCCGGGCACTATCGTCTCGGGCTATGCGCCGATCCGCAGTGAAATCGACCCCACACCGCTGATGCGGAAGATCGCCGGACAAGGGGGGCGGCTGGCGCTGCCGGCCGTGATGGCGCGCGGCCAGTCGCTGAGATTCCGCGCCTGGTCGCCTGATGATCGAATGGTGCTCGGACCGCTCGGCATCCTCGAGCCGTCGCCGGCCGCCGCGGAGGTCATGCCCGAAATCATGCTGGTGCCGCTGGCTGCGTTCGATCGTCTTGGGCATCGCATCGGTTATGGCGCCGGCCATTATGACTGCACCTTCGCGCATTTGCGCAAAACCAAAGCCGTCAGAGGTATCGGGCTTGCGTTTGCCACGCAGCAAATCAAGGCTGTGCCGGCCTTGGCGCACGACGTGGCGCTGGATTATGTGCTAACGGAAACCAGGACATTCGATTTCCGGAGTTCGTAACTTGCGTATTCTTTTCGTCGGCGACGTGGTCGGAAAAGCCGGGCGCAGCGCCGTAGCCGAACTGCTGCCGGGCATGATCCGCGACTGGGCGCTCGATCTCGTTGTCGTCAATGGCGAGAACTCGGCCGGCGGCTTTGGCATCACGGAAGCGATCTACCAGGAGTTCCTGGATGCCGGCGCGGACGCGATCACGCTCGGCAACCATTCCTGGGACCAGCGCGAGGCGCTGGTGTTCATCGAGCGCGCGCCGAAACTGATTCGTCCGGCCAATTTTCCCAAGGGCACGCCGGGCCGCGGCGCGGCGCTGATCGATACCAAAACCGGAAAACGCGCACTTGTCGTCAACGCCATTGGCCGCGTTTTCATGACGCCGTTCGACGACCCGTTCGCAGCCATCGGCCGCGAACTGGAATCCTGCCCGCTGCACGAGGCGGCCGATGCGATCGTGGTGGACTTCCACGGCGAGGCGTCCAGCGAAAAACAGGGCATGGGCTTCTTCTGCGACGGCCGCGCCAGCCTTGTCGTCGGCACCCATACCCATGTGCCGACCGCCGATCATCAGATCCTGGCCGGAGGCACCGCCTATATGACCGACGCCGGCATGACCGGCGATTATGATTCGATCATCGGCATGCAGAAGGAAGAACCGCTGCGGCGCTTCACCTCGGGCATCCCGTCGGGCAGGTTCGAGCCTGCCAACGGCACGGCGACACTGAGCGGTATCGCGGTCGAGACCGATGATTCAACCGGGCTCGCGCTCAAGGTGGCGCCGGTTCGCACTGGCGGGCGGCTGGAGCCGGCACTGCCCGGCTTCTGGGTTAGCCCGTAAATCCGGCCGGCGGCCGAACAGCGCTGCCGTTCGCTGTGCGGGCTTTGGAGACTGGAATTGAATGCTCAGTCCCGGTGCGCCATTTCCAGCGTGACCAGCCGTGCCAGCAGCGTGGCCGGATAGAGCTGGCCGATGATGGCCTCCACGTTGCACAGGCTGCGCGCGATCGGGTGCACCGGAAAGACGTCGCCATAGCCCGTCGTGGTCAGCGTGACAAACTGAAATAGATCAGGTTGCTGGCGAGTGCCGGGGTATCCTGCATCGGCAATCCCGTAAAGGCGTTCGGCAGCATCGATCCGACAAAGGCGAAGATCGGCACGAACGTGACGGCGATGGTCAGATAGAGCAGCACCGCGCCCATGATGCGGTGATAGGTGATCCGCCCCGGCGCAAACACCGCGCCCGACACCACGCAACCCATCGTTACGCCCATCACCAGCCAGGCGCCCGCGAACAAATTGATGTCGAGGCCCGACGGCGACCTGATACGGAAGATCGCGCCTATCGTCGCCACCAGCAGCTAGGCCAGCATCGCCACGACGGCGATCCGGCTTCCCGACATGACAAAGGCGCCGGCCACCAGCACGACGGCGAACACCAGTTCGAAGGCCTGGAAGTAGATAATCCCGGAGGCCTGCAGCGCGCGGCCACGAAGAGCATGATGGCGAGCAGCGCCGTCAGCCCCGTCAGCAGCGGGTCGCTCCATTGTTTGCGCAAGCGATCGTTCATGGATGAGGGTCCTGTATTGCCATTGAATCCTGCGCTCAGTACGGGCGGACACCCATACGAACGCATTTCGGCGTGAAGTCAGGGTTAACGATTGCCTTTCTGTCAGCAACTACCCAAGTACCACTGATCCAGCCCCGAGACTTTGCTTTCAGGTTTTTGATTTTGCCGATATCGCGGCCTATAACGCCGCGCTTCCTCCGCACCCCCGGGCGAACCTTAAGAATTCCTTAAAGAGAGACCGCATGGCCGGACATTCCCAGTTCAAGAACATCATGCACCGCAAGGGGCGGCAGGACGCCCAGAAGTCGAAGCTGTTCGGCAAGCTGGCGCGCGAAATCACGGTGGCGGCCAAGCTCGGCCAGCCCGACCCTGCGATGAACGCGCGGCTGCGCGCCGCGATCATCTCGGCGCGGCAGGAAAACATGTCGAAGGATTCGATCGAGCGCGCGATCAAGAAGGCCGGCGGCAATGACGGCGAGAATTACGACGAGATCCGCTATGAAGGCTATGGCCCCGGCGGCGTTGCAGTGATCGTCGAGGCCCTGACCGATAACCGCAACCGCGCCGCCTCCGACATCCGTTCCTACTTCACCAAATCCGGCGGCAATCTCGGCGAAACCGGTTCGGTCGCCTTCATGTTCGACCACACCGGCATCATCGAATACGACGCCAAGGTCGCGTCCGACGACGCCATGCTGGAAGCCGCCATCGATGCCGGCGCCGACGATGTCGTCTCCAGCGAAAGCGGCCACGAAGTCTATGCCTCGCAGGAAACGTTCCGCGAGGTGGCCAAGGCGTTGGAAGCCAAATTCGGCGAGGCCCGCAAGGCGGCGCTGACCTGGAAGCCGCACAACACAGTCCCGGTCGACGACGAGACCGGCGAGAAGCTGTTGAAGCTGATCGACCTGCTCAACGAACATGACGACGTGCAGAACGTCTACGCCAATTTCGAGGTCTCGGACGCACTGATGAGCAAGTTGGGCGGGTAGCGTTTTCGGCAGGGATGACCCCCCGTTTCTATTTCGTTCTCGCGGCTGCGACGCTATCACTGGCTCATGACATGGCAGCCGATTCGCAAGCCCGTCCGTATCCTCGGCATCGATCCCGGCCTGCGCCGCACCGGCTGGGGCGTGATCGAGATCGACGGCAACCGCCTGAGCTTTCTCGGCTGCGGCTCGGTGGAACCGGCGGACATTCTGCCGCTGGCGGACCGCCTGCTGGCGATCCATCAGGGGCTTTCCGCCGTGTTGGCCGACTTTCGCCCCGAGGAAGCTGCGGTCGAGCAGACCTTTGTCAACAAGGACGGCGTGGCGACCTTGAAACTCGGGCAGGCGAGGGGGGTGGCGATGCTCGCGCCGGCGATGTTCGGCATCACGGTTGCGGAGTACGCCCCGAACCAGGTCAAGAAGACCGTGGTCGGCGCCGGTCATGCCGACAAGAAACAGATTTTGGTGATGCTGAAGATCCTGCTGCCGAAGGCCGAGCCGAAATCGCCCGATGCCGCCGACGCGCTGGCAATCGCAATTACGCACGCGCATCACCGCGCCAGCGCGGCGCTGAAACTGAAGATGGTGGGGAAATGAGCGAGGTTTGTGCGCTTATGAACGAAGTTTGTTTGCGCGGCACCCCCACCCCCGACCTCGAGAGCGAGCTTCGCTCGCCTCGGACCCCGCAAGGGGGAGGGGAGCAGGGGATGCCGTGTTCGTTTCTTTTCTGCCGCTTGATTCTTGCGCCGCGCGCGTTTTTTACGCGTCGCCATTCTCGTGCGCGCCGCTTGCTTCCCACACATCGTGTACTTTCGAGGCGCGGCTTCTCTTCCGCCCTCCCCCTTGCGGGGTCCGAGGCGAGCGAAGCTCGCTCTCGAGGTTGGGGGTGGGGGTGCAACAGACGCCGTGCTCAATTGTCATCCGGCGCATCAGCATGATCGGCAAGCTCAAGGGCCTGATCGACAGCTACGGCGAGGACTACGTCATCCTCGATGTCGGCGGCGTCGGCTACCAGGTGCATTGCTCGTCACGGACGCTGCAGGCGCTGCCGTCGCCGGGCGAGGCGGCGCTGCTGTCGATCGAAACCTATGTGCGCGAGGACCAGATCAAGCTGTTCGGCTTCAAGAGCGATGTCGAACGCGAATGGTTTCGCCTGCTGCAGACCGTGCAGGGCGTCGGCGCCAAGGTCGCGCTCGCGGTGCTCTCGACGCTGCCGCCAGCGCAGCTTGCGAATGCGATCGCGCTGCGCGACAAGGCCGCGGTGACGCGCGCGCCGGGCGTCGGGCCCAAGGTCGCCGAGCGCATCGTCACCGAGTTAAAGGACAAGGCGCCCGCCTTCACCAATGTCGATCCGGCGGTGGTTCATCTGTCGGGCGCGATCGACGACCAGCGCGCGCCGCGTCCGGTCACCGATGCGATCTCGGCGCTGGTCAATCTCGGCTACGGCCAGCCGCAAGCGGCCGCCGCCATCGCCCAGGCCTCGCGTGCCGCCGGTGAGAATGCCGAAACGGCGCAACTCATTCGGCTGGGCCTGAAGGAGCTGGCGAGGTGAGCACCTCCCCCCGCATCGTCACCCCCGAGCGCCGCGGCGACGATGTCGGCGACACCGCGCTGCGGCCGCAATTGCTGTCGGAATTCGTCGGGCAAGCGCAGGCGCGCGCCAACCTCTCAATCTTCATCGAGGCCGCGCGCAAGCGCAACGAGGCGCTCGACCATGTCCTGTTCGTCGGCCCTCCCGGCCTCGGCAAGACCACGCTGGCGCAGATCGTGGCGCGCGAGCTCGGTGTTGGCTTCCGCGCCACCTCCGGGCCTGTCATCGCCAAAGCCGGCGATCTCGCCGCGCTGCTGACCAATCTCGAAGAGCGCGACGTGCTATTCATCGACGAGATCCATCGGCTCAGCCCGGCGGTCGAGGAAGTGCTGTATCCGGCGATGGAGGATTTCCAGCTCGACCTGATCATCGGCGAGGGGCCGGCGGCGCGCTCGGTCAAGATCGAGCTTTCGAAATTCACGCTGGTCGGCGCCACCACGCGCGCGGGTCTGTTGACCAATCCGCTGCGCGACCGGTTCGGCATTCCGGTGCGGCTGAATTTCTACACCGAGGAAGAGCTGGAGAAGATCGTCAGCCGCGGCGCGCGCGTGCTCAGTGTCGGGATGACGCCGGACGGCGCCAACGAGATCGCCCGCCGCGCCCGCGGCACGCCGCGCATCGCCGGGCGGCTGCTGCGCCGGGTGCGCGACTTTGCCTCCGCCGCCGATGCCGCCTCGATCGACCGCAAGATCGCTGACCATGCGCTGCGCGCGCTCGAGGTCGACGCCGCCGGCCTCGATGCGATGGACCGCCGCTACCTTACGACAATTGCGTTGAACTATGGCGGCGGCCCGGTCGGCGTCGAAACCATGGCGGCGGCGCTGTCGGAGCCGCGCGACGCCATCGAGGACATCATCGAGCCCTACCTGATCCAGTGCGGCTATCTGCAGCGCACGCCGCGCGGCCGGCTCCTGACCTCGCACGCCTTCCGTCATCTCGGCCTTGCCGAGCCCACGCGCGACCCGGCGCAGTTCGGGCTGTTCGGCAATGAGGGGAGCGAGGACTGAGTTGATCCTGCCCGCAGGCCGGGCAAACGCGCAACCTGCTGAACGCCTTCAACCGCGTCCCTGCGACGCAAATAGGAACCATTGCTCCGATACGGTCTTGGTATGTTGTCCGGCTGAGGTCCTTCCCCCGCCTCACAGTCCGGCTCAGATGACGGCTCCAGCCGCCCCGCTGGAGCCGTTTCTGTTGCGGCGATCGAATTCACGGCGATCTCGCAAAATGTCGGGCACGGCCGCACCGATTGGCTGCTCGGCCAAATACGGCGCTCGCAACTCCCAGTGCCTTCGGTCAGGGAAATCCCTGCCAGGACAGGCATGGAAACTGACATCCATGATGCTACATTGCATGCATGGAGACCGCCCTATGAAAACTACGATTGCGATTGACGACGATTTGTTTGCCAAGGCGCAGGAATTTGCCAGCGTTACCGAACAGTCTGCCGTGATACGGGAGGCTCTCAAGGCGTTTGTTGAACGTGGCCGCACGCAGGCTGGCTCGCATGGGGGCGAATTGCCGAGTGCAGTGGCGCCGCAACGTCGCCGCCAGCGCCGAAATCCCGGCTGAAGTAATCTTCCGGATCGAACGGTAAATAATTTTAGCGATCTTGTTAGTCACCCGTTCGCAATAGTCCAAGGCGCAATTTCCGATTTACCCATACTTCAGTCGTGCAGCTCTATCCTTGGTTGCAAGCATCGGGGATGGCGCCGTGATAAAAATACTTTGGATTTTGGTTGGAATTTTCGCGCTTGCCTTCGTTAACTTGAACGGCTCGCAGAAAGCTGTTCCCGCCAGCGCGCCGGTGGCCACCGGCTTGCAGCAGGCGGCTCCCGCCAAAGCCTCAACGGCCGCGCCTCTTTGCACTGTCGATATGGAAAAATTCCTGAACATGAAGGAGGGGATGTCCCGCTCCCAGATCGAGCGCGACATCGGCTGTCCCGGAGAGGTGTTATCAAGCGGCACCGCCGGAAAATTTCAAACGGTTTTGCTTGCCTGGAAGGGCAATAGCCCATCTTCGAAGATGCGCGCTGTCTTCCGGAATAATACCTTGGTGAGCAAGGCTCAGCTGGGATTGAGATGATGGAGGAGCTCGTTATTCGGGCTCGTAGCGAGCGCTAGGGCTATGATGACCTTGTGGTTGGTGAATTTCTTCGCAATCGGCTTCTTGGTGTTTTTGGCTACCGTAGTGCTTCGTTCGCGATGCGCGGTGCAATTACACGAAAACATGTCTGGGAAGCGGTGAGAGTAATCTCGGTCATGGCGGCGGTGGCGCTGGCCATCCCCGCAACCCGCGGTGAGATCGGTCACTGGGGGATTTGGCTCGGGCTCGGGATGGTCATGGCCTCAGTCGTGACCGCGCTTCTTGTTTAGCACCGGTCATTCGCTTTGGTGAATTCTCATGGCTGAGAACATGCTGCGTGTCATCGGCGCCTTGGTTGGCGCATTGATTCGAGGCTTGACCGAATACTTGCTCTTAAGAACAGGTCGCTGGGTCTTGGCAGGATGGGGAATTAAGTCAAATCTGTTCGTGGAAGTTCTTGTAGGCGTGTTATCGTGGGCAGCTTTCGGGTTTTTGATGTTGGCCATCGTCGCAGGCCTGATGACGTTATTGCGGTTTGCCCAGCACTATTGATCTTAAGGCAACCATGATCCCCTCTCTCGACGGCTCCATCGTTGACGGCCGCCACCACATGCAGATCCGGGTCTATTACGAGGACACGGATTT
>Ga0164306_10001120_pt1 | contig 11702 bp, 8 predicted proteins | sample Whisoiple_242_MG_FD_110213 | JGI IMG/M metagenome (GOLD analysis project Ga0164306, IMG submission 110213) | Soil microbial communities amended with fresh organic matter from upstate New York, USA - Whitman soil sample_242_MG | ecosystem: Environmental > Terrestrial > Soil > Unclassified >... | reverse complement strand
GTCTGGGACCTCGAGGCGTGGGAGACGTACCTGGCGGAGCAGGAGGCCGGGTACGCCGAGACGGCGGAGGAGGTGTTCCCCGGCGCCTTCTGACCCGCAGCACCCCGCACGACCAGCAGCACCCCGCACGACCAGCTCCACCCAGCACCACCGCCCGGCGAGACCTCCCCCCGGCAGCTCTGACGCACTTCCCCGGCGTCAGAGGGCCGGTGGGGGATCTGGTCGGACGGCGGAGGGGCCGCCCGACCACCCCCGTGCCCCACGGAGCACCACGCACCACGCAGCACGCACCACCTCGCAAGCAGCACCCAGCACCCAGCACCCAGCACCGAGGAAGGAGACCCCCGTGCCCGACGCGCCCGAGCAGCCCGACCAGCCCGCCCGCCCCGAGCGCGACGCGGCGTCCCGCCACCTCCCGGTGCTCCTGCAGCGCTGCATCGACCTGCTCGCCCCCGCGCTCGCCGAGCCGGGCTCCGTCCTGGTCGACGCGACGCTCGGCATGGGCGGCCACACCGAGGGCGTGCTCGCGGCGCTGCCGCACGTGCGGGTCGTCGGCATCGACCGGGACCCCCAGGCGCTGCGCCTGGCGTCGGCGCGACTCGCCCCGTTCGGCGACCGGTTCACCCCGGTGCACGCGGTGTACGACGAGATCCCCGAGGTCGTCGAGCGCCTGGGGCTGCCCGGCGTGCAGGGCGTGCTGATGGACCTGGGCGTGTCCTCGCTGCAGCTGGACGAGGCCGAGCGCGGCTTCGCCTACGCGCAGGACGCCCCGCTGGACATGCGGATGGACCCGACCCGCGGCCGCACCGCCGCCGAGGTGCTCAACACCTACGACGAGGCGGACCTGGTCCGGGTGCTGCGCGAGTACGGCGAGGAGCGGTTCGCCGGCCGGATCGCCCGCCGGATCGTGCAGGCGCGGGAGAAGGCCCCGCTGGAGCGGACGTCCGAGCTGGTCGACCTCGTGCGCGCGGGCATCCCCGCGGCGGCCCGGCAGACGGGCGGCAACCCGGCCAAGCGCACGTTCCAGGCGCTGCGCATCGAGGTGAACGACGAGCTGGCGGTCCTGGCCCGGGCGATCCCGGCGGCGGTCGAGTCGCTGGTGGTCGGCGGCCGGATCGTCGTCGAGGCGTACCAGTCGCTCGAGGACCGCCTGGTCAAGCGCGCGTTCGCGGCCGGCGCCGAGATCAGCGCCCCGCCCGGGCTCCCCGTGGTCCCGGACACGCACGCGCCGTACCTGCGGCTGCTCACCCGCGGCGCGGAGGAGGCGGACGCCGCCGAGCTCGCCCGCAACCCGCGCTCGCAGTCCGTGCGGCTGCGCGCCGCCGAGCGGCTGCGCCCGACGCCGGAGCACCTGCGCCCGGGCCGCGGCGACGCCGGCAGTACCGGCGGTCCGGGCGCCCGCCGCCCGGACCGCACCCGCAGTCCCCGCACGCCCCGCACCCCGAACGGACCGAGGAGAACCGCATGAGCGCCGAGCAGGCCGTCCGCGCACCGCGCGTCCGCCCCGCCCCGTCCGCCGCGCCCCGGTCCGCCCCCGAGCGGCCGCGGCTCCGGCTGGTCCGCCCGCCGGCGCAGGCGCGCACCCACGTGCCGTTCGTCGTGACGTGCATGGCGATCCTGGCCGGCGCTCTGCTCGCCGCGCTGCTGCTCAACACGCAGCTCGCGGCCGGCGCCTACGAGCAGCGCTCGATGGACGTCGAGCTCGCCCAGCTCGCGCGGGACGAGCAGTCGCTGTCCGCCGAGCTCGACGCGAACAAGGCGCCCGCGAAGCTCGCCGAGAGCGCCACGGCGCTCGGGATGGTGCCCGCCGGCTCGACCGGGTGGCTGCGGCTCGCGGACGGGACGGTGCAGGGCGACGTCGGGGCCGGGCAGTGAGCACGCCCACCACCCGGCGCACCGCCGCGCCCGCCCGCCCGGTGCGGGCCCCGGCCCGTCGGCCGGCGACCGGCCTCCCGACCCAGCGCGGCCCCCGCGGCCCCTGGTCGCCGCGCCCGGGCGGCCCGAGCGTCGCCTTGCTCGACCGCCGCCGCACGGTGCTCGTCGTGGTCGTCGCCCTGCTGCTGACCGTGTTCTCCGGCCGGCTGCTCTGGCTGCAGGGGGTCGGCGGCGACGCGATCGCGGCGGAGGCGCTGCAGAACCGCCTGACCACCTCGCAGCTCGTCGCCGCGCGCGGCACGATCACCGACAGCGAGGGCGAGGTGCTCGCGACCTCGGTCGACCGGTACGACATCGTGGTGAACCAGCGCCTGCTGAAGACCTGGTCGACGACCGAGGACGGCACCACCTACTCGGGCGCCGCCGGCGCCGCGCAGCTCATGGCCCCGATCCTCGGCGTCAACGCGGCCGAGCTCGGCGCGACGCTCGACGGCGACGCCGGCTACAAGTACGTCGTCAAGAACGTGCTGCCCGAGGTGTGGCAGGCGGTCCGCGAGCTGCGGATCAACGGCATCACCTCCGAGCAGGTGGCCGAGCGCGTCTACCCGAACGGCAACCTGGCCGGCAACCTGCTGGGCTGGGTCAACTCGGAGGGGAACGGCGCGCAGGGCCTGGAGTCGACGCTGGACGCCGAGCTGTCCGGGACCCCCGGCGAGACGACGTACGAGCGGGGCCGGGGCGGCCAGCAGATCCCGGGCGGCTTCGAGGAGTCGACCGCCGCGACCGACGGCCGCAGCGTGCAGCTCACCATCAACTCGGACATCCAGTGGAAGGCCCAGCAGGCGATCGAGCAGCGGGTCGCGGACACCCAGTCCGACTCCGGCACGATCGTCATGACCTCGGTCAAGACCGGCGAGGTGCTGGCGATGGCCGAGTCCCGCACGGTCGACCCCAACGACCCCGGCGCCGACGACACGCTGTGGGGCGGGTCCAGCGCCGTGTCCGACGTCTTCGAGCCCGGCTCGACCGCGAAGATCATCACGATGGCGGCGGCGATCGAGACCGGCATCACGGACCCGCTCGAGCAGTACACGGTGCCGTACAACTACACGACGGCCAACGGGCAGACCTTCAAGGACTCGCACGAGCACGCCGGCATGCAGCTGACGACGACGGGCATCCTCGCGGAGTCGTCGAACACCGGCACCGTGATGATCGGCCAGGACCTGCCCGAGCAGGTGCGGCACGACTACCTGTCCAAGTTCGGCTTCGGCCAGAAGACCGGCATCGAGCTGCCGGCCGAGCAGGCGGGCCGGCTGTGGGACGCCGACAAGTGGGACGGCCGCACCAAGTACGCGGTGCTGTTCGGCCAGGGTCTGTCGGTGACCGCGCTGCAGGCGACCGACGTGTTCGCGACGATCGCCAACGGCGGCGTCCGGGTCACCCCGCACCTGGTCAAGGGCTGGACCGAGCCGGACGGCACGTACACCCCGGCGCAGGCGGCCGAGACGACCCAGGTGGTCTCGCCCGAGACCGCGCAGACGGTGCTCACCATGATGGAGAGCGCGGTCGACGAGGGCACGGGCTCCGCCGCGGCGATCCCGGGCTACCGCGTGGCCGGCAAGACCGGCACCGCCCAGGCCTGGGCCGCCGACGGCACCCAGGGCATCACCGCGTCGTTCATCGGCGTGGCCCCGGCGGACAACCCCGAGATCGCCGTCAGCGTGGTCCTGCACAACCCGCGGACGTCCGAGTGGGGCGGCACCGTGGCCGCGCCGGTGTTCTCCGACGTCGCCGGCTACGCGCTCACCGAGCTCGGCATCGCCCCCAGCGGGACGCAGCCGCAGCTCTTCCCGACCACGTGGTGAGCCCCGTGCGCGCCACCCGCTCCACCGCGCCCGCGGGCGCCCGCCCGGCCGCCCCGGTCGCGGGGGCCCGTGGCCCGCGCGGTAGATTCTCCCTATGACGTCCCCGCAGGGCCGGCTGCGCCCGGAGCACCCCCACAGCCGCCGGGTCGCCGACCTCGCCGACGCGTTCGGGCTCGTCAGAGCCGGTGCGGCGCTGCCGGCGGACCTGCTGACCTCGGGGATCACGGTCGCGAGCGGCGACGCCCTCCCGGGCGACCTGTTCGTCGCCGTGCCCGGCGCGCACACCCACGGCGCGACCCACGCGGGGCAGGCGCTGGCCGCCGGCGCCGTGGCGGTCGTCACGGACCGGGCCGGCGCGCAGGTGCTGGCCGCCTCCGACGACCCCGCCGTGCGCGCCGTCCCGGTGCTGGTGACCGACGACCCGCGCGCCCTCGCGGGCGTCCTGGCGGCCGAGCTGCACGAGCACCCCGGCCGCCGCCTGACGACCGTCGGCGTGACCGGCACCAACGGCAAGACCACGACGATGTACTTCGTCGAGGCCGCGCTGCGCCGGCAGCACGAGCGCACGATCGTCATGGGCACGGTCGAGCTGAAGATCGGCGACGAGGCGATCGAGAGCCCGCGCACGACGGTCGAGGCGCCGGTCGTGCAGTCGATCCTGGCCCGCGGCCTGGAGCTCGGCGCCACCGCCGCCGCGATGGAGGTGTCCTCGCACGCGCTCGCGCTCGGCCGGATGAACGGCCTGGAGCTCGGCGTCGCGGGGTTCACGAACCTGCAGCGCGACCACCTCGACTTCCACGGCGACATGGAGGGCTACTTCCGCGCCAAGGCCCAGCTGTTCCGGGCCGGCCACGCGCGCCGCGGCGTCGTGGTGGTCGACGACGAGTGGGGCCGCCGGCTGGCCGGCGAGGCCGAGATCCCCGTCGACACGGTGGCGACGCACGTCGGCGCCCCGGAGGGCGAGACGGCCGACTGGGCCGTGACCGAGGCGGACGTGGGCCTGGACGGCGTGGGCTCGACGTTCACGCTGCGCGGGCCGGACGGCGCGGAGCACCGCGCCGCGAGCCCGCTGCCGGGCCTGGTCAACGTGTCGAACGCCGCGCTGGCCGTCGTGCTCGCGCACCGCGCCGGCGTGCCGCTGGACGTCGCGATCGACGCCGTCGGCACCGCGTCGGGCGTGCCCGGCCGGATGGAGCGCGTGATCGAGCGCCGCGGCGGGGCGAGCCCGCGCCCGCTGTGCCTGGTCGACTACGCGCACACCCCGGACGCCCTGGTCCTGGCGCTGGAGGCCGTGCGGCCGATCACGCCGGGCCGGCTCATCATCGTCTTCGGGTCGGACGGCGACCGCGACCGCGGCAAGCGGCCCCTCATGGGCCGGATCGCCGCGCGCCTCGCGGACGTGCTGGTCGTCACCGACGAGAACCCCCGCTCGGAGGACCCCGCGTCCATCCGGGCCGCCATCCTGGACGGGGCGCGCGAGGAGCGCCCCGCGCTGGCCGACGTGCACGAGGCCGTCAGCCGCACCCAGGCCATCCACGACGCCCTCGACCTCGCGACGGAGCTGGACACCATCATCATCACGGGCAAGGGCCACGAGCCGACCCAGGAGATCGCCGGGGTCTTCCACCGGTACAACGACCGCGACGTGCTGCGGGCGGCCGACGCCGCGCTGGCGGCGCGCGAGGCGCAGGGGCAGACCGCGTGATCGCCATGACGGCGGCGGAGGTCGCCGAGGCGACCGGCGGGCGCCTGCACCCCGCGGACCTGGACCCGGCGACGGTCGTGACCGGCCCGGTCGTGGTCGACTCGCGCCAGGTGGAGCACGGCTCGCTGTTCGTGGCGCTGCCCGGCGAGCACGTGGACGGCCACGACTTCGCGGGCGCCGCGGTGCGCGCGGGCGCCACGCTGGTGCTCGGCGCGCGCCCGGTCGCGCACGACGGCCCCGACGACGGCGCCCCCACGGCGCTGCCGGTGTGCGTGGTGGACGACGTCGAGAAGGCGCTCGGCGACCTGGCCCGCGTGGTCCTCCAGCGGCTGCGCGAGGCGGCCGTCGAGCCCGGCGGCACCGACCTGCGGGTCATCGGCGTCACGGGCTCGGTCGGCAAGACGACCACCAAGGACCTGCTGGCGCAGCTGTGCGCGGCGGCGGGCCCGACGGTCGCGCCGGAGAAGTCGTTCAACAACGAGATCGGCCTGCCGCTGACGGTGCTCCGCGCCGACGAGCAGACCCGGTTCCTCGTGCTGGAGATGGGCGCGTCCGGGATCGGGCACCTCACCTACCTCACGGACATCGCGCCGCCCGACGTGGCGGTGGTGCTCGTGGTGGGCCACGCGCACCTCGAGGGCTTCGGCGGGATCGAGGCCGTGGCGCGCGCCAAGGCCGAGCTGGTCGCCGGGCTGGCCCCGGACGGCGTCGCGGTGCTGAACGCGGACGACCCGCGCGTGCTCGCGATGGCGGCGCACGCGCCGGGCGCCGTCGCGACCTTCGGCACGACCACGGGCGCCGACGTGCGCGCGGTGGGCCTGCGGGTCGACCGCGCCGGGCGCGCCGGGTTCACGCTCGACGCCGGGCGGGTGCCGCCGGTCGAGGGCGACGGCTCGCGGGAGACCGCCGAGGTCACCCTGCGGCTGGTCGGGGAGCACCACGTGCACAACGCGCTGGCCGCGGCCGCGGCCGGGCTGGCCGTCGGGCTGCCGCTCGCGGACGTGGCGGCGGGCCTGTCCGCCGCGGACGCGATCAGCCCGCACCGGATGCACGTCGTGGACCGCCCCGACGGGATCACCGTCATCGACGACTCGTACAACGCGAACCCGGACTCCATGCGGGCCGCCCTGCGCGCGCTCGCCGTGGTGTCGGGGCGCGAGCGCCGGTCGGTGGCCGTGCTCGGCGAGATGATGGAGCTCGGCGAGGACGCGCGCCGCGAGCACGAGGCGATCGGCCTCCAGGTGGTCCGGCTGAACGTCGGCCTGACCGTCGTGGTGGGGCCCGGCGCGCTGGGCATCTTCGCCGGCGCGCAGCGCGAGGGATCCTGGGGCGACGAGGTGGTCATGGTCGACGACGTCGAGGCGGCGACCGCGTTCCTCGAGCGCGAGCTGCGCGCGGGCGACGTGGTGCTGCTCAAGGCGTCGAACGGCGCGGGCCTGTGGCGCCTGGGCGACCTGCTGACGGACGCGGGGGTGCGGGCATGATCTCCGTCCTCGTCGCCGGCGGCGTCGCGATGGTCGTCGCGCTGCTCGCCACGCCGCTGTTCATCAACTTCCTGGTCAACCGGCAGTACGGCCAGTTCATCCGCCAGGACGGCCCGACCGCGCACTACACCAAGCGCGGCACGCCGACGATGGGCGGCGTCGTCATCATCGGGGCCACGCTGATCGGCTTCGGGGTCGCGGCCCTGGTCACCGGGAACCTGCCGAGCGCGTCCGCGCTGCTCGTGCTGTTCCTCATGACCGGCCTGGGCGTCGTGGGCTTCCTGGACGACTACATCAAGATCTCCCGGCAGCGCAGCCTCGGGCTGTCCGCGCGGTGGAAGATCGTCGGCCAGGGCTTCGTCGGCATCACGTTCGCGGTGCTGGCGCTGCAGTTCCCCGACGCCACGCTGCGCACGCCCGCGTCGACCAGCATCTCGTTCATCCGGGACACCGGCCTGGACCTGGCGTTCGCCGGGGCCACGATCGGCGCGATCCTGTTCGTGATCTGGGCGAACTTCCTCATCACCGCGTGGTCGAACGCCGTGAACCTCACGGACGGCCTGGACGGCCTGGCCACCGGCTCGTCGCTGATCGTGTTCGGCGCGTACGTCATCGTCTGCGTGTGGCAGTTCAACCAGCGCTGCGGGCTCGCGGAGAACCTCAAGTGCTACGCCACCCGCGACCCGCTGGACATGGCCGTGGTCGCCGCGGCCGTCACGGGCGCGTGCTTCGGCTTCCTGTGGTGGAACGCCAGCCCCGCCAAGATCTTCATGGGCGACACCGGCTCGCTCGCCCTCGGCGGCGCGCTCGCCGGCATGTCGATCGTCACCCGCACCGAGGTGCTCGCGGCGATCATCGGCGGCCTGTTCGTCATCATCGTGCTGTCGGACGTCATCCAGATCGGCTTCTTCAAGATGACCGGCAAGCGGGTGTTCAAGATGGCGCCGCTGCACCACCACTTCGAGCTGTCGGGGTGGGGCGAGGTCACGATCGTGATCCGGTTCTGGCTGATCGCCGGGCTGTTCGTCTCGCTCGGCATCGGGATCTTCTACGCGGAGTGGGTGACGGGCTGACCGTGGCTGCCGACCTGACCACCCCCGAGGGTCTGGGCCGGGCGCGGGTCGTCGTCGCCGGGCTCGGCGTGTCCGGGCGGGCCGCGCGCGACGTGCTGGCCGGCCGCGGCGCGCGCGTGACGACCGTCGACGACCGCGCGCCGGACGCCGACGCGTCCGACGTGGCCGCGTTCCTCGCGGCCGACGGCCTCGCGGGGGTCGACGTCGTCGTGGCCTCGCCCGGCTGGCCGCCGGCGCACCCGCTGCTCGCCGCCGCCCGCGCCGCCGGCGTGCCGGTGTGGAGCGAGGTCGAGCTGGCCTGGCGGCTGCGGGTCGACCGGGACTCCGGCGACGGCCCCGCGCCGTGGCTCGCGGTGACCGGCACCAACGGCAAGACCACGACGGTCGAGATGCTGGCCTCCGTGCTGCGCGCGGCGGGCCGGCGCACCGCCGCGGTCGGCAACGTCGGCACCCCCGTGGTCCTGGCCGCGACCGACCCGGCGCTGGACGTGCTCGCGGTCGAGCTGTCGTCGTTCCAGCTGCACCACACGGAGTCGATGGCCGCGCAGGCCGCGGCCGTGCTCAACGTCGCCGCCGACCACCTGGACTGGCACGGCTCGCTCGACGCGTACGCCGCCGACAAGGGCCGGATCTACGCCGGGGTCGAGATCGCCTGCGTGTACAACGCCGCCGACCGCACCACCGAGGACCTGGTCCGCGAGGCCGACGTGGCGGACGGGGCGGTCGCCGTGGGATTCACCCTCGGCTCGCCCGGCGTCGGGCAGGTCGGGCTCGTCGACCGGATGCTCGTCGACCGCGGGTTCGCCGCGCTGCGGCACACGCACGCCGCCGAGCTCGCGACGTTCGACGACCTGGCGCACCTGGCCGGCCCGGACGGGCTCGCGCCGCACGTGGTGCAGGACGCCCTGGCCGCCGCGGCCCTGGCGCTCGCGCACGGCGTGCCGCCCGAGGCCGTGGGGGCGGGCCTGCGCGCGTACGCGCCGGGCGCGCACCGGATCACCACCGTCGCCGAGGTCGACGGGGTGCGGTACGTCGACGACTCCAAGGCCACCAACGCGCACGCCGCGGCCGCCTCGCTCGCCGCGTTCGCCGAGGGCAGCGTCGTGTGGGTCGCCGGCGGGCTCGCGAAGGGCGCCACCTTCGACGACCTGGTGGCCCGCCGCGCGGACCGGCTGCACGGGGTCGTGCTCATCGGCGTCGACGCCGCGCCGCTCGCCGACGCGCTCGCCCGACACGCGCCGCAGGTCCCCGTCGTCCGCGTCGATCCCGGTGACACTGGGTCCGTGATGTCCCGCGCCGTGACCGAGGCCCGCCGCCTGGCGGAGTCCCGCGCCGCGGCCGGCACCACGGTCCTGCTCGCACCCGCGTCCGCCTCGATGGACCAGTTCGCCTCGTACGCCGCGCGCGGCGAGGCGTTCGCCGCCGAGGTGCGCGCCCTGCACCCGAGGGGGTGACCCCGGCGCCGATGGCCCAGACGACCGACGCCCCGGCACCGCGCACCGCCGAGCGGCGACCCTCCCGGCTCGGGCAGTGGAACAGCGCGGTCACGAGCTACTACCTGCTCGTCGGCGCGAGCCTGCTGCTGCTCGTGCTCGGGCTCGTCATGGTGCTGTCGTCGTCGTCGGTCGAGTCGCTGGCCTCGGGCGGCTCGCCGTACGCGGTGTTCTTCAGCCAGGCGCAGTACGCGCTGATGGGCCTGCCGCTCATGTGGCTCGCGTCGCGGATCCGGCCGGGGACCTACCGGAAGCTCGCGTGGCCGCTGCTCGGCCTCGGCCTGTTCGCGCAGCTGCTGGTCTACACGCCGCTCGGCCGCGGCAAGGGCGGCAACACCGGCTGGATCGTCGTCGGCGGGTTCTCGGCGCAGCCGTCGGAGGCGCTGAAGCTCGCGCTGGTGGTCTGGCTCGGGATGATCCTCGCGCGCAAGCAGCCGCTGTTCGACGACTGGAAGCACGCGGCCGTCCCGGCGCTGCCGGTCGCCGCCGGGGCCGTCGGCATGGTGCTGCTGGGCCACGACCTCGGCACCGCGATCATCATGCTGATCCTGGTGGCCGGCGCGCTGTTCGTCGCCGGGGTGCCGATGCGGATCTTCGCGGGCGCCGGGATCGCGGCCGCCGTCGGCGTCGCGCTGCTGGCGACGGTCAGCCAGAGCCGCGTCGACCGGATCATGAACTGGTTCACCGGCGAGTGCGACGTCACCGCCGGCTGCTACCAGACGATGCACGGCATGCAGGCGCTGGCCACCGGCGGCTGGTTCGGCCTCGGCCTGGGCCAGAGCCGCGAGAAGTGGTCCTACCTGCCCGAGGCGCACAACGACTTCATCTTCGCGATCATCGGCGAGGAGCTCGGCCTGATCGGCACGCTCCTCGTGCTGGCGCTGTTCGGCGTGCTGGCGTTCGCGATGTTCCGGGTGATCGCCCGGCACCGCGACCCGTTCGCCCAGATCGTGACCGGCGGCGTCGCCGCGTGGATCATCGGCCAGGCGCTGGTGAACATGGGCGTGGTCGTCGGCCTGCTGCCCGTCATCGGCGTGCCGCTGCCGCTGGTGTCCGCGGGCGGGTCGGCGCTCATCACCACCCTCGTCGCGCTCGGCGTCGTCATCTCGTTCGCGCGCACCGAGCCGGGCGCCGCGGAGGCGCTCGCCGCGCGGCCCAGCGTGGTGCGCCGGTCGCTCGCCGTGATCGGGCGGACCCGTGCCTGACCGCCGCGCCGCCGCCGGCGGCCGCCCCACCCCGACCTGAGCGGCCACCCGCCGCGCCCGACCCGCCCGCCCGTGACCCCGGAGGATTCTGTGACCGCACCCGACGCCCCCACCGGCCCGGCGGAGGGCGCCGAGCCCCGTCCGCGCGCGGTCCTGCTCGCCGGCGGGGGCACGGCCGGGCACGTGAACCCCCTCCTCGCGGTGGCGGAGGAGCTGCGCGCCCGCGACCCCGAGCTGCGGGTCGCCGCGCTGGGCACGGCGGAGGGCCTGGAGTCCCGCCTGGTGCCGGAGCGCGGGCTCGAGATGTTCGTGGTGCCGAAGGTGCCGCTCCCGCGCCGGCCCACCCTCGACTGGGTGCGGCTGCCGCGGCTGCTGCGCGAGGCCGTCGACGCGGCCGGCGCCGCGATCGACGAGCTCGGCGCGGGCGCGGTCGTCGGCTTCGGCGGCTACGTGTCGACCCCCGCCTACCTCGCCGCCCGGTCCCGGGGCGTGCCGGTGGTCGTGCACGAGCAGAACGCCCGCGCGGGGCTCGCGAACCGGCTGGGCGCGCGCCGGGCCGCCGCGGTGGCGGTGACCTTCCCCGGGACCCGGCTGCCGCGGGCGCAGGTGACCGGCCTCCCGCTGCGCCCGGAGATCGTCGACCTGCTGGCCGAGCGCGCGGCGGACGCGGGCGCGACCCGGCGCCGGGCCGCGGCCGAGCTCGGCTTCGACCCCGAGCGGGTCACGCTGCTGGTCACCGGCGGCTCGCTCGGCGCCCTGTCGGTGAACCGCGCGGTGGCCGCCCAGGCGCGCGCGATCCTCGGCACCGGGGCCGAGGTGCTGCACCTCACCGGCGCCGGCAAGGCCGAGGACGTGCGCGCGGCGGTGCGCGGCGTGCCCGGCGCGGAGCGGTACCACGTGCGCGAGTACCTGGCCGAGATGGAGCAGGCGCTGGCCGTCGCCGACCTGGTGGTCTGCCGGTCCGGCGCGGGCACCGTGAGCGAGCTCGCGGCCCTCGGC
>Ga0164306_10001118_pt1 | contig 11716 bp, 11 predicted proteins | sample Whisoiple_242_MG_FD_110213 | JGI IMG/M metagenome (GOLD analysis project Ga0164306, IMG submission 110213) | Soil microbial communities amended with fresh organic matter from upstate New York, USA - Whitman soil sample_242_MG | ecosystem: Environmental > Terrestrial > Soil > Unclassified >... | reverse complement strand
CGCCGGTAACCGCGAGGGGGAGTGTGTCCATGCCTGTGACCCTAGTCACGGACCCGCGGTTAGGCAATCAGCTCAGGAAACACTGACCACTCTGCGCAAAGCTGCCCGTCCCGGCAGCTTGGTGGTTGGCAATTTGTTCATGCCCGGTCACCCCAACTAGCTCGCAGTTGTTGTCGTTTTCAGGGCTCAATACGACAACAAGTGCGAGTCAGTTGGGTCTGCGGGCGCTGATCCGGGCGCCGATCCAGCAGGCGGCGGCGATGCCCGCGATTAACGCCATGGTGCTGAAGAGCTGTTTGCTGCTGTCCGGGCTGCTGAAGCCGACGGCGAAGATCAGGGCGAGGAGGACCAGGCCGAAGATGGTCAGCCCGGGGAACCCCTTCATCCGCAGCGGCAGTTCGGTGCCGGCGCGGTCCGCCCGGCGCCGCAGGATCAACTGGGACACCAGGGCCGAGCCCCACACCACGAGGCAGGTCGAACCCACCAGCTGGAACAGGGCCGGGAGGATCCGCTCCGGGAACAGCAGTTCAAGCACCGCGGCCAGGAAGCCGAACGCCACCGAAATGGCGACGGCGATGACCGGGACGCGGGCCCCGTTCAGCCGCGACAGGAAGAGCGGGGCTTCGCCGCGCTCGGACAGCGAATACGCCATCCGGGAGGCGCCGTACAGGTTCGCGTTCAGGGCCGAGAGCAGGGCGACGACGGCGACCAGCGTGATTGCCGCCCCGGCGCCGGGGATGCGGGCCAGGTCCAGGACGCCCGCGAAAGGCGACTTCAGCGCTGCCGCCGTCGAGGGCAGCACGGCGGCGATGACGAACACGGAGCCAATGTAGAACACCAGGATGCGCCAGACGACGGTGCGGATTGCGTGGCCGACGCTGCGTTCGGGGTTCTCCGTCTCCGCCGCGGCGACGCTGACGATTTCCGTGCCGCCGAAGGCGAAGATCACCACGAACAAGGCCGCCGCGATTCCGCCCAGGCCCGTCGGGGCGAAGTTGGAAGTGATGTTGCTCAGCCCCGGGCTGGCCACGTCCGGCAGCCAGCCGAGGAGCAGCGCGGCGCCGATGGCCAGGAACAGCAGGATGGCGGCGACCTTGAGGATCGCGAACCAGAACTCGAACTCGCCGAAGTTCTTCACCCCGGCGAGGTTGATGGCGGTGAAGAGCGCCATGAAGACCAGGGCGAGGCCCCATACCGGGATCACCGGCCAGACCGTGAAGAGCAGTCCGGCCGCGCCGAGGGCCTCGGCGGCGATGACGACGACGAGCTGCAGCCACCAGAGCCAGCCCACGGTGGCGCCCGCGGTCCTGCCCAGGGCCCGTTCGGCGTAGACGGAGAACGCGCCGCTGTTGGGGTTGGCGGCGGCCATCTCGCCGAGTGCCCACATCACGATGATGATCAGGGTGCCGGCGACCAGGTAGGAGACCAGGACGGCCGGACCGGCGGCCTGGATCCCGGCCCCCGATCCGAGGAACAGGCCCGCGCCGATGGCGCTGCCGAGTCCCATCATGGTGAGCTGGCGGGGTTTCATGCTGTGGCCGAGTTTCAGGGCCGGGCGCTCCGCGGGGGACATCGTTGTCATGCTGGCGAACCTTCTTACGGTGGTGGTGGCGTCCTTTTGGGACCATACGAATTTACCGCCCCGGCGGGGCCCTCTGGCGCGGGCGGCGTGAGAGCATGGTTGCAGTTTGTTCATCGCCCGGCCCGAATCGCGACGATGTGTGCTGTTGAGACCCTGCAGGCAAGGAAGCTGAAGTGAACGTCGACACTCTGGATGCCAAAATTGTCCGATTCTTCACGGACTCCCCGCGGTCCTCCGTCCTGGAGGCATCCCGGGTGCTGAAGGTCGCCCGTGCCACCGTACAGTCGCGGCTGGACCGGATGCAGGACAGCGGCGTCATCGGCTCGTGGGTGCCGCAGCCGGACCCGGCCCGCTTCGGCTATCCGGTGGTCGCTTTCTGCTCCCTGACCATCAACCAGGACCTCGGGCACGACGCCGTCGTGGAGGCGCTCGCCCGGATTCCCGAGCTGATCGAGATCCATACGGTGTCCGGCGGATCGGACCTGATGGCCCGCATCGCCGCACGCTCCAACTCGGACCTGCAGCGCGTGCTGGACGCCATGATCGCAACCCGCACCGTGCTGCGCTCCTCCTCGGTGATCGTGCTCAACACCCATTTCCAGGGCCGCACCCTGCCGCTGCTGGAGGCTGCCGCCCAGCAGCAGTAGCTGCCGCCATGCGGCCCGGGCTGAAACATTTTGCGCCGGGCCGCCGGCGTCGTAGAATTAGTTCTAGTCAATTTGACTATAACTACTCCGGCGGTCGGGCCGGAACCGTCCGGGCGGTCCGCAGGGACCGGCCAGGACCCCGGAACGCGGGGGTCGATCACCGTCTACACCTCACCAGCCAACGTCTCCGAGCGCCAGCTCGCGCCGCCGTCGCTGGCCATTTCCACGGTGATTTTCGCCTTGCGCCCCAGCGAACGCACCGGCCGCCCCACCTTGTGGATCCCGCTGGTGCGCCGGATCCGCGAGCCCTTCAAAAACCAGTGGGCCCTCCCCGGCGGCCCGCTGACACATTCGGAATCGCTGCAGGACGCAGCCTCCCGCAACCTGCGCGAGACCACCGGGCTGGCGCCCAGCTACCTCGAACAGCTCTACGCCTTCGGCGGGCTGCACCGCTCGCCCACCCAGCGGGTGGTCTCGATCGTCTACTGGGCGCTCGTCCAGCCCACCGAGGCCGCGCTGGCCGACGAATCCGAAAATGTCCGCTGGTTCCGGGCGGACCGGCTCGGCGAGCTGGCCTTCGACCACAACGCAATCATCGACTACGCGCTCTGGCGGCTGCGGAACAAGATGGCCTACGGCTCGATCGCCTACCACCTGCTCGGCGAGTACTTCACCCTCGCGCAGGTCCGGGAAGTCTACGAGGCAGTCCTGGACCGCGAACTGGATCCGGCCAACTTCCGCCGCCAGATCAAAGCCACCCCGGAAATCGAAGAAACCGACGAATACCTCCAGGGCGGCAAGCACCGCCCGCCCCGCCTCTACCGCTTCACCGGCCGCCCCGGCCTCGATCCAGACAACAGGAGCACACCATGAGCAGCGTCAACACGGCGATCCAGCTGATTACGCGCGAACAGGCCACCGGCCAGGCAACAGCCGCCGCGGCAGGTTCCACCTGCAGCCCGGCCCTGGCCCGCGGCCCGTGGGACTTCGACCTCGCCGAGGCCCTGGCCGGCGTCCCGGCGTACGGCCCGGGCGCCTCCGCAGCCGACGTCGCCCCGCCGTCCACGCCCCGCCAGGGCCAGCTCCCGGAGGAGTACCGCCTGGCCGGCGACGCCGAACTGGACGCCCGGATCCGGGCCGCGAAGGCGGCGCTGGGGGACCGGGCCGTCATTCTGGGCCACTTCTACCAGCGCGACGAGGTGATCCAGTACGCCGACTTCGTGGGCGACTCCTTCCAGCTCGCCAACGCGGCCCTGACCCGGCCGGACGCCGAGGCCATCATCTTTTGCGGCGTACACTTCATGGCCGAGACCGCGGACATCCTCTCCGCCCCCGAGCAGGCCGTGATCCTGCCCAACCTCGCCGCCGGCTGCTCGATGGCGGACATGGCGGACATCGATTCGGTGACCGAGTGCTGGGAGCAGCTGGAGGAGCTGTTCGGCACCGAGCCCGACGCCGACGGCCGGGTCCCGGTCATCCCGGTCACTTACATGAACTCCTCCGCAGCGCTCAAGGGCTTCTGCGGCGAGCACGGCGGAATCGTCTGCACCTCCTCGAACGCCGCCACGGTGCTGGAATGGGCGTTTGAACGGGGCCAGCGCGTGCTGTTCTTCCCCGACCAGCACCTGGGCCGCAACACCGCCAAGGCCATGGGTGTGCCGCTGGAGCAGATGCCGATGTGGAACCCGCGCAAGGAGCTCGGCGGCAACGACGAACGCGCCCTGCAGGACTCGCGGGTGATCCTCTGGCACGGCTTCTGCTCGGTCCACAAGCGCTTCAACGTGGCCCAGATCGAGAAGGCGCGCGCCGACTTCCCGGGCGTGCAGGTCATCGTGCACCCCGAATGCCCCATGCCGGTGGTGGACGCCGCCGACTCGGCCGGTTCCACGGACTTCATCCGCAAGGCCATCGCCGCCGCCACCGAACCCACGGTCTTCGCCGTCGGCACCGAGATCAACCTGGTCAACCGGCTGGCCGCGGAATACCCGCAGCACACCATCTTCTGCCTGGACCCCGTGATCTGCCCCTGCTCCACGATGTACCGCATCCACCCCGGCTACCTGGCCTGGGTGCTGGAGGCCCTGGTCCGCGGCGAGGTGGTCAACCGGATCACGGTGGCGGACGACGTCGCGGCCCCGGCCCGGGTGGCCCTCGAACGCATGCTGGCGGCGCGGCCGTGACCAGGCGACTCGTCGTCGTCGGGAGCGGGATCGCCGGGCTGTATGCGGCGCTGCTGGCCTCCGAAGCGCCGGCCGCCGAGGTGGTGCTGCTGACCAAGGGCTCGCTCGAGGAGAGCAACACGTTCTACGCCCAGGGCGGGGTGTCCGCGGTGCTGGCGCCGGGTGAGGCCGCGCCGGGCGACTCGGTCGACGCCCACATTGCCGACACCCTCGCCGCCGGGGCCGGGCTGAACAATCCCGACGCCGTCCGGATCCTGTGCACCGAGGCCGTCCGGGACATCGCCGGGCTGCGGCGCTTCGGCGTGAACTTCGACGTCCAGTCGGACGGCGGACTGGCACTGGGCCTGGAAGCCGCGCATTCGGCCGCCCGCATCCTGCACGCCGGCGGGGATGCGACCGGTGCCTGCATCGCCCGAGGCCTCGTGGCCGCCGTGCTGGCGCGCGCCGTCCAGGGTCGGCTCCGGGTTCAGACCGGCGCCTTTGTGACCGAACTGCTCACCGACGACGGCGACCCGGCAGGCGCCGCCCCGTCGGGGGCCGTCACCGGGGTCGCCTACCTGGCCGGCGGACAGCGGAGGCGGCTGGAGGCCGACGCCGTGCTGCTCGCCACCGGCGGCGCCGGGCGGCTGTTTGCCCGCACCAGCAACCCGGCCGTTGCCACCGCTGACGGCCTTGCCCTCGCCTGGCGTGCGGGCGCCGCCGTCCGTGACCTGGAGTTCTTCCAGTTCCACCCCACCACGCTGGCTGCCGCAGAGGCACCCGGCGGCCCGCCGTCGCTGCTGATCTCGGAGGCGGTGCGCGGGGAGGGGGCCGTGCTGCTGGACGCAGCCGGCCACCGCTTTATGCCCGACTACCACCCGGACGCCGAGCTGGCCCCGCGCGACGTCGTCTCCCGCAGCATTGCCCTGCACCTGGCGGCAACCGGGCAACCGGCGGACAGCCCGGTGTACCTGGACGCCCGGGGGCTCGAAGCCAGCCGCGGGGCCGGGTTCCTGGCCCGTCGCTTCCCGACGATCACCGCCCGGACCCGGGCCGCCGGCTATGACTGGACCGCCGAAGCCCTGCCCGTGTCCCCGGCAGCCCACTACTGGATGGGCGGGATCGCCACCGACCTCTGGGGCCGCACCTCGGTGCCGGGGCTCTACGCCGCGGGCGAGACCGCCTGCACCGGGGCCCAGGGAGCCAACCGGCTGGCCAGCAACTCGCTGCTCGAAGGCTTGGTGTTCGGGCGGCGGGCCGTGGAGGACTTCCTCGGTGGCGGACCGGCGAGGGCGTCAGTTGGGGCGTCGCCCGACGCTGGGTCGAAGTCCGTGCCTACGACCGGGGCGTTTTCGCGGGAGGCCCTGGGGCGGTTGATGACCGCGCACGCTGGGGTGTTGCGCAGTGGCGTCCAGCTTGATTGCGCCGCGGAGCAGCTTGCCGACTGGGCCGCCGTCGTCCGCCCTGAGACCGTGCCGGACTCGGAAAACCCGCGGGAGCACGAAGACCGCAACCTGCTGCTGGCTGCTCGCCTGCTCGTGGAGGCCGCCCGGAACCGGACGGCATCCGTGGGCGCCCACTACCGGGCCGATACCGACCCGGCGTCCGCCCGAACCCCTTCCATGCAAAGGATTTCCTCATGACCACCACCACCCAGGACACCCCGGGGCTGACCGGCATCGAGCTGGCCGGCTCCCTGCCGGCGGCCGCCGTCGACGCCGTGCTCCGCGCGGCCCTGCTGGAGGACGCCCCCTACGGCGACATCACCTCGCAGACCCTCATCCCGGCCGATGCCCGCGCCACCGCTGTGCTCGCAGCCCGGGTGCCCGGGGTGTTTAGCGGCGGGCAGGTGTTCGCCGCAGCGATGAAGCTGGCGGACCCGGGCGCCGCGGTGGAACTGCTCGTCGGCGACGGGGAAGCCTTCGACGCCGGTACGGCGCTGGCCCGGGTGACCGGCAACGCCCGCGGCGTGCTGCTGGCCGAGCGGGTGGCGCTGAACCTGGTCCAGCGGATGAGCGCGATCGCCACCCGTACCGCGGAGTTCGTCGCGCTGGTGGCCGGCACCGGTGCGCGGATCACCGACACCCGGAAGACGACGCCGGGGCTGCGGGTGCTGGAGCGCTACGCGGTCCGCTGCGGCGGGGGAGCGAACCACCGCTTCAGCCTCTCGGACGCGGTCCTGGCCAAGGACAACCACCTTGCGGTCCTGACCGGGGGCGACCCGGCGAAGCTCACCGCGGTGCTGCTCGGCGCCAAGGCCCGGCTGGGGCACACCACGCACTTCGAGGTGGAGGTGGACAGCATGGAGCAGATTGAGCCCGTTCTGGCCGCCGGCGTGGACACCATCATGCTGGACAACTTCTCGCTGCTCGAACTCGCCGCCGGCGTTGAGCTGGTCGGCGGGCGGGCCCGCGTCGAGGCCAGCGGCAACGTCAGCCTCGCCACAGTCGCAGGGGTCGCCGCCACCGGCGTGGATATCATCTCGATTGGCGCCCTCACGCACAGCGTCATCGCCCTGGACCTGGGGCTCGACGTCGAGCTGGAACCGGTCGGCTGAGGCACGCCGTGATCTTCCTGGACGCCGCCGCCACGACGCCGGTCCGCCGCGAGGTCCTTGAGGCCATGTGGCCGTACCTCAGCGGGGACTTCGGCAACCCGTCGAGCCACCATTCGCTCGGCGACGCCGCCGCCGCGGCGCTCGCCGGCGCCCGGGAAGCGACGGCGAAGGCCCTGGGCTGCCGGCCGGGCGAAATCGTCTTCACCGCCGGCGGAACGGAAGCGGACAACCTCGCGGTCAAAGGCATCGCCTTGGCCCGCCGCGCGGCCGATCCGCGCCTGGACCGGGTGGCGATCAGCGCCGTCGAACACCCCGCCGTGGAGGAATCCGCCAGGTACCTCGAACGTGTCCACGGTTTCGCCGTGGACGTTGTCCCGGTGGACCGCTACGGGCAGGTGAGCGAGGAAGCGCTCGCGGCCGTGCTGCGGCCCGAAACCGCACTGGTCAGCGTGATGTACGCCAACAACGAGGTGGGCACGGTCCAGCCGGTGGCCCGGCTGGCGGCACTGGCCCGCGGGCTCGGCATCCCCTTTCACAGCGACGCCGTGCAGGCCGCCGGCTGGCTGCCCCTCGACGTGCGCGGGCTGGGGGTCGACGCGCTAAGCCTCTCCGGCCACAAGCTGGGCGCCCCGAAAGGCTGCGGGGCGCTGTACGTGCGCAGCCGGACCCGGCTGGAGCCGCTGATCCATGGCGGCGGGCAGGAGCGCGGCCGCCGTTCCGGCACCGAGAACGTGGCGGGGGCCGTGGCGCTGGCGACGGCGCTGGGCCTCGCCGGGCCGTCGCAGCGGGAGACCGCCACCCGGGTCAGCGGCTTGCGCGACGACTTCATTGCCGAGGTCCTGGCCGGGGTGCCCGGCGCCTTCCTCACCGGCCATCCGGCCGACAGGCTCCCCTCGGTTGCGTCCTTCTGCTTCCCGGGCACCAGCGGGGAGTCGGTACTGCTGGAGCTCGAACGGCAAGGTGTGATCTGCTCCAGCGGCTCGGCCTGCGCGGCGGGTTCCGACGAGCCCTCCCCGGTGCTGCTGGCCATGGGGATCGGCGCCGAGGTGGCGCAGACGGCCGTGCGCTTCAGCTTTGATTCGTCCGTCACGGCGGCCGAGCTGCGCGAAGCGGCAGCCGCGGTGCGCACCGCCGTCGGCAGCGTCCGCACCCTCGGCCCAACTAGCTCGCATTAGTTGTCGTTTTGAGCCGGCAAAACGACAACAATTGCGAGTCAGTTGGGCGTAGGGCGCTAAGGCTAGCGGTGCCGGGCGCGGCGGAAGATCCAGTGCCGGAGCATGGTGAACCGCACGGCCGTGGCCAGGAAGCCGGACAAAGTGGTGGTCCAGAGCTCGTCCGCCACGGTTGCGTCGGGGTTGATCCAATGCAGCACTCCGAGGCTGCCGCCGGTGATCAACAGCGCAACGGCGATCACTATCAGCCCGTTCAGGTGGTCGCGCTTCATCCGGTGCCGTTCGGTGATCTTGAACGTCAGCCGCCGGTTCAGGGCCGTGTTCATCAGCGAGGTGATGATCAGCGCCGCCGCGTTGGCCGGCTGGGATCCGATCCACGGCCGCAGGAACGCATACAGCGCCAGTGAAGTCACGGTGCAGACAACGCCGACGCCGGTGAAACGCAGGAGCTGCCGGACCACCGGATAGCGGAGCACACCCCGGTGGCGGCGGCGCGTCGCCGCGGGCGACAGGGACTGCGGGGTTGGCTGCGCTTGTTGTAGCTGCGACTCCATCCGGCTAGTACAGCTCGCCGACCGGGATGTCCACGGCCAGGCGGTTCGACGGCCCGGCCAGGGGGCAGGCCCATGCCTCGTTGTACGCGCATGAGGGGTTGTAGGCGAAGTTGAAGTCGAGCACGAACTCGGCGTCGTCCCCGGAACCGGTGACGCCGTGGAAGGCGCCCTTGATGGTGTCCAGCAGGTAGCGGCCGGCGCCGTAGCTTCCGCCCGGCTGGCCCGCGGTGGCATCCCGGAACGGCACGAAAATGCCGCCGCCGTAACCGTTGAGCTTCCAGACCGCCAGCTGGCCCATCTCGGGCAGGTCGAAGGTGCCCAGCCGGACAAAGCGGACCACTCCGTCGGTCCCGGTCTCGACGTTCATCTCCCGCCCCGCGCCCTCTTTGGTGATCGGGACGTGGAAGCGGTAGATCGGGTCGTAGTCGGCGGTCTTGAGGCCGCCGAAGCTGGCTTTGGCCTCGTCGGTCAGCGGCGACGCCGGGTGCGTACCGAACATGCGGTCGCGCTCGTGCCGCCAGTAGGAGTGCGCTTCGGCCGGGCTGTCCGCGGCGATTTTCCGCACGGTGGCGTACAGCGCAAAGGTCCGGAGCCGCCAGTCCGCGATGTCGACGGCGGACATCCGCGCGACACCGTCCGGCTCGCCAAAGTCCGCTCCGTCAAAGTGCTGTTCAGCCATCCCCCCAGCCTAGCCGGGTTTCGTTGCAGGAAATGCGGCGGGCCCTGCCGTCGGGCGCCCCGGGCGGGCCGTAGGCTGTCGCGCATGCACACCAACGCCCCTGCCGGGTCCGCCCTCCGCGCCGCCGCCTCGCTGGCAGAACTCGTCCGGTTCCGCACCGTGTCCTCCCGGGTCCCAGCCGAGGTGGACACCGCCGAGTTCGAGGCTTTCCTGGCCGCCCTGCCCCGGCTCTACCCCGCTGTCCACGCCGCGCTGGAGGTCGAACGCGTCAACGGGCTGGCGCTGCTGTTCCGGTGGCCCGGCACCGGGAGCGGGGCTGGCGCCGGCACCGACTACTCCGACGCCGGGACGGGCCCCACCGCCGGGACCCGAAACCGTGCCGCCGTGCTGATGGCGCATTACGACGTCGTCCCGGCCGGGGACGGGAACGCGTGGACCCATCCGCCCTTTTCCGGCCACAATGACGGAACCCACCTGTGGGGACGCGGCACCCTCGACGACAAGGGCCAGCTGGTCGCCATCCTGGAGGCCGCGGAAGCCCTGCTGGCTGCGGGCTTCGCGCCGGTAGGGGACATCTACTTCTCCTTTGGCAACAACGAGGAAACCGCCGGTGACAGCGCCGCAGCCGCCGCCGGACTCCTCGCCGCCAGGGGAGTGCGGCCCTGGCTCGTGCTGGACGAGGGTGGCGCCGTCGCGGGAGGCGCCTTCCCCGGCGTGAGCCGGCCGGCCGCCGTCGTCGGTGTGGCCGAAAAGGGGATCCTGGACGTGGAGCTGCTGACCCGCGACCCCGGGGGACACGCCTCGACGCCACCGCGGATGGGGGCGACGGCGCGGCTGGCCCGGGCCATCACCCGGATCGAACGCAGCCCGTTTCCGCAGAGCCTGCCGGAGGTGACCGCGGAGATGCTCCGGCGCTTCGGCCCGCACGCACCGGCCCCGCTGCGGGTCGCCTTCGCGAACCTGTCGCTGCTCAGGGTCCCCATGACCTGGCTTTTCGGCCGGCTGGGGAATGAAACCAACGCGATGACCCGCACCACGGTGGCGGTCACCACGCTGGAGGGCAGCCCTGGCGCCAATGTGCTGGCCGCCACGGCCAAGGCGAACGCCAACATCCGGGTCGCCGTGGGGGACACCGTGGCCGGGACCGTGGAGCGGCTGCGGAAGGTCATCCGCGATCCGAAGGTGGAGCTGCGGGTAGTGGAGGGCAACGAGCCGACGCCGGTCAGCGACTTTGCGGGACCGCAGTGGGAGCTGCTGGAGGACTGCATCGCCGAGACCTTCCCGGAGGCGATCATCACGCCGTACATCATGATGGGCGGAACGGACTCGCGCCGCTTCACCGGGATCTGCGACGCCGTGTACCGGTTTGCGCCTTTCGCCATGGACGCCGCGGACCGCGGCTCGATCCACGCCGTGGACGAAAAGATCTCACTCGAGACCCTGGGCCGGGGCGTCCGCTTCTACGAAACGCTGCTCGGGAAACTCTGAATCGCCTTAGGTCCCCGGCTACGCTGTCACCATGACTGGGACGGCTATTTCCCGCGGACTCCGGATTGCTGCTGCACTCGCGCTCACCGCGGCGGCGCTCGCCGGCTGCAGCACCGACGGCAAAGGCACACCGGCCTGGACGGCGGGCAGCCCGGGCGGAAGCTCGACGGCGGACCCCTCCGCCGGGACCACGTCGCCGGCGTCGCCGGGCGCCTCTGCCTCGGCGTCGGGAACCGCGTCGGGTGCCGCGTCTGCCGGCGCCTCTGCGGGCGCGACGGCGGCTGCCTGGAAGACTTTCACGGACCCTGCCAAGAACGTCAGTTTCGACCTGCCGCAGGAATGGATTGCCCAATCTCTCACCCCGGCGCAGGGCACCCTGCCGGGGGCGCTCAAGATCGAGGTCAAGGATGCGGAAGGCCGGTACCTGGCCACGCTGCAGACCGGGCTGCCGGCCCAGGCGGCCGGCGCCTGCACGGGCGACGCCGCCAAACCGTACGTGGTGGTCAGCAGCGTTCCGGTGGAACTGCCGCACCGCGGCGGGGAGGGAGCCATCGACCCGCACGTGGTGTTCCGCGTAATCCAGGGCTACAAGTACTTCGGGTCCTACGGCATCACCAACGTGGTCGGGGGAGCGGAAGGCAAGTCCTGCTCCCTGCAGAACGTGGTGCGAGGGCCCGAAGGCAAAGGCGACTACTCCTTCGGCGACCTCGCCGAGCTCAAAGCGTTCGCCCCGGACCAGAAAGTCGCGCCGGCCAAGTCTTTTGACACGTTGGCCCAGGCGGACAAATACGTCAACGAGGGGTCGGAATTCGCCAATGTCCAGCGGATGCTAATGTCGCTGAAGATCAAAAACTAGTCCCGCCGCCGGCATCATTGCG
>Ga0164306_10001116_pt1 | contig 11735 bp, 13 predicted proteins | sample Whisoiple_242_MG_FD_110213 | JGI IMG/M metagenome (GOLD analysis project Ga0164306, IMG submission 110213) | Soil microbial communities amended with fresh organic matter from upstate New York, USA - Whitman soil sample_242_MG | ecosystem: Environmental > Terrestrial > Soil > Unclassified >... | reverse complement strand
CCGGCTCGCGAACCGCTGCGTGAGCTGGATCGTCGACCGGGTGTTGGCCTGCCAGAACGCGTCGAGCACGTCGGGCGTCATGTCGAGGACGGAGCCGTCGCCGCCGCTGCGGGCGTGGTTGCAGACCAGGACGTCGACGGCGCCGGTCAGGCCGAGCGCGGTGTCGAACAGCGCGTCGACCTGGGCGGGGTCCCGGAGGTCCGCGCTCGCCCGGCCCGCGAGCGCGCCGCCCCGCAGCGCCGACCGGACGCCGTCGGCGACCGCGGCCAGGTCGTCGCCGCCCCAGGGCTGGTCCGCGTCGTGCGGGGCGAAGTCGTGCGTGAACACGCTGGCGCCGAGGCGCGCGAGCTCGCGGGCGACGGCGAACCCGATGCCCTGTCGCCGGGACACGCCCGTGACGAGCGCTGTGCGGCCGGCGAGGGGCAGGTCCTCGAGATGCATCTCGCGACCGTAACGCGGCCGGTCAACGGGATTTCCGGCCGCGCCACGCTAGCCCGGCGCCGGCGCCGGCGCCGGGCTAGCTCAGCGCCACCACCGCGCTCACCAGCGGGCCGACGACGACGAGGTGCATCAGCCCGAAGAACGCCCCGCAGACCAGCGTGAACCCGGCGGCCTCGACCAGCCGCCCGGGCGCCCGGAGGTGGGCCACGACGCGGGCCACGAGCCGCCACGGCCGCAGCACGTCCCAGCTGTTCACCCGGATGTTCCGCCCGAGGTGGACGCCGAACGCGGCGAGCAGCAGCACCGCGACGGTCAGCCAGCGCACCTCCGCGGACAGCAGCGCGTCGACGTCGTCGAACCGCAGCGCCACGTAGGCGAGCTGGACGAAGAACACGTTGATCAGCATGTTCAGCACGCCGGACATCGCCAGCGACAGCACGAGCAGGATGTCGTACCACTCGGGCACCCGCTCCCCCGGCTTGCGGTGCGACTGGTTCAGCTCGGTGACCAGGTAGCCGGCGTTGGGCAGCAGGAGCAGCCACACCAGCACGACGACGACCTCCGCGGCCGCGCCCACCGCGCGCGGCGCGCCGGCCGCGAGCAGCACGGCCACCACCAGGACCCCCGCGCCCAGGACGACGACCGGCGCGACCGACAGCCCGATGTTCAGCAGCATCGGGCGGTACAGGCGGGTCCGGAACAGGGGCGCCCGCGCGAGCACCAGCAGCAGGGCGAGCGCGTTCATCCCGACGATGCCCAGCACCGTGTCCTGCAGCAGCACGTCTCCCCCGTCCGCGGGCGTCCGACCCGCCCGTGACGAAGCCTGGCACGGCCCGGGCCTGCTGACCTGCGGATCGGTGCCAGGATCGGGGGCATGCCGAGCCAGCGTCCGCCGACCTCGCCCGCGCACCGGCCCCGGTGGCTGCGCGCGGTGAGCCTCCTGTTCGTCCTGCTCGTCCTGCTGGCGCTCGCCCTCGCGGTGGCCGGGGTCGCGGGCGTCGGGGGCGCGTGGCCCGCGGCGGGCGTCGGTGCCGGGGCGGCGCTCGCGCTGCTGCTCGTGGTGGGGGTGCTCGCGGTGCGGCGGGAGGGGCGACGGCCGGCGGCGACCGCGTACGACCTGGTGGTCGGCGCCGAGCGGGCACGCGAGCACCGCCCCGGCGGGCCCGCCCCGGTCCGCGTCGGCTGGGCGGGCCCCGAGGGTCCCGCCATCGACCCGGCGACCTGGCCGCGGTCGCCGCGCACGCACCAGCCGATGATCCACTGCGCCACGTTCGAGGTCCCCGAGGAGTTCCGCCGCCGCGACCCGGCGCTCGTGGGCGTGTCGGTCTTCGACTGGCCGGACGCGCTCGGGTTCCGTCCGCCGCCCGCCTTCGTGACGGAGGCGCTCGCCGGTGGCGCGCCCGCCGACGCGTTCTGGGCGGACGTCGCCCGGTCGCGACCGCACCCGCACGCCCACGTGCGCTGCGACGACGACACGGGCTGCTTCTACGCCGTCGTGCTGCTCACCGAGCCGGAGCTGACCGGCCCCCGCACGGCGCGCCCCCGGCAGGGCGCGGTGCTCGGAGAGGACGAGGGCGTGGACGAGGCGAGCCGGCGGCGGTCGGGCCTGTTCGGCGACCTGTACCGCGTCGAGCGGGACGACCCGAACGCGGGCCTCGCCCCGGCCGACGACGCCGCGGACGGCGCGCCCGGCTCCGTCGACGTGGCCGACCGGTACGAGCGGTTCGCCCACAACCACCTGGGCGGGACGCCCATGGACCCGTTCGGTCTCGGGCGGCGCGCGCCGTCCCCCTGGTACCTGGAGGTGCACCGCCTCGGCGGGCTCTGGGTGGGCGACGACGAGAACCTGGTCGTCGACCTCGCGGCGGACGCACCGGTCCTGCACCGCTGAGCCCCGGCCGGGGCCGGTCGCGCTCGGCGGCACCGGGATCGTCCCCGAGGCGCGCAGTCGCCGCCCCGGGCCCCGCGGGCGGTCAGCCCGGCGCGCCCACCCGGTCGGGGGTCCGGAGCCCGTCGGTCCCGGCCCGCGTCACGGTGAGCGTGCCGCCGAGCACCGCGAGGAACGCGAGCACCGCCAGCCAGGTGAGGCCCGGTCGGGCGTGGTCACCGGCGACGAGCACGCCGAGCGCCGCTCCGACCGAGGTCTCGGTGGCCACCGTCGCCGCGGTCGCCGCCATCACCGGGGTCCGCCGCAGCGCCACGAACGTGAGCCCCAGCCCGAGCACGCCGCCCAGGCCGCCCGCCCAGGCGGCGGGGTCGGTCAGCAGCGCCGGCAGCGAGGAGAGGTCCACCACGCGCGCCCCGAGCGCGAGGAGCCCGTAGCCGAGCCCCGCACCGACGGCGAGCAGCAGGCCGGAGCGCGCGGAGCCGGTCCGTGACGCGACGGCCCAGGCGCCGACGGCGATCAGCAGGGCCGCGACCACCGCCCCGAGCCGCACCGCGAGGCCCGGCACCGAGCCGGGCGCGGAGGTCACCGCGACCGCCAGGCCGACCAGGCCGGCGCCCAGCGCGCCGAGCCCGCACCAGTCCCGGGCGCGGAGCCGGGCGCCGAGCAGCGGGACCGCCAGCAGCGCCGCGACCGCGAGGCTGGACGCGCGCCCGGACTGGACGACGAACACGGGCAGGCCCCGCAGCGCGGTGAACGCGAGCACGAAGCCGGCCACGACCAGCGCCAGCGCCCCCAGGTACACCGGCGAGCGGAGCAGCCACCGCGCTCCCCCGATGCCGGCGCTCGCGGGCAGCCGCCGCGCGGCCACCGCCTGCAGCACCACCGCCGACCCCGAGCACAGCGCCGACGCGCCGACGGCCAGCCATGCGAGCACCGCGACCTCCCCCTCGCACCGCTGCCCCGCGGTGCCGTCTGCTGCGCCGGACGACCCGGATGCCGAAAGGCCCAGAATCGGACGCCCCCGGATCCTATACTCGCCGCGGAGGAGGCCAGAATGTGCCTCCGAACAGGGGGAACACCGATGCGCGGACCCGCGCTCGTCACGCACGAACCAGCACGGACGCGCCCGTCCGCGCGCTGGGCCGCCGCAGTCGCCGGCGCGTTCGCCGCCGCCGTCGTCCTGCTCTCGGTCGTCGTGTCGGTGGCGTACAGCGGCGTGGAGGACCGAGCCCGCAACGCGGTGCTCGCCGGCCCGACCTGGCTCGACGGCTGGTTCCAGTACGACGCCGGCTGGTACGTGCACATCGCCACCACCGGCTACGAGTACACGCCGGGTCAGCAGTCGTCGATCGCCTTCTTCCCGGTGTACCCGCTCGGGGTCCGGGCGCTGAGCGGCGTGCTCGGTGACGACGTCCAGCTCGCCGGGCAGCTGCTCGCCGTCCTCGCCGGCCTGACCGCGGTGGTGGTGTACGCGCTCTGGGCCCGGGCCCGCCTCCCCCACCGGGCGGCGGTGCTGGCCGTCGTCGTGCTGCTCGTCTACCCCTACGCGCTCTACCTGTACGGGCCGATGTACGCCGACTCGCTCTTCCTGCTGTCCGCCGTCGGGGCCTTCGTGCTGCTCGAACGCCGCTGGTACGCCGCGGCCGGCCTCGTCGGCGCGCTCGCGACCGCGGGGCGGCCGGTGGGGGTCGCGGTCGCCGCCGGGCTCGTGGTCCGCACGCTCGAGCTGCTGGCCGAGGACCGCCGCGCCCGCGCGGGCGAGGTCGTGCCGCCGGAGACGGCCGGTGGTCGGCGCGCGTGGCCCGGCTGGCGCGACGTGCTGGGCGCGGTCCGGGACGTCCGCGGCCGGCACCTGCTGGTGCTGCTGTCGGGGCTCGGCCTGGCGGCCTGGGCGGGGTACCTCTGGGTGGAGTTCGGCAACCCGCTCGCGTTCGTGGAGGTCGAGTCCGCCCCCGGGTGGAACCAGGGCGTCGGGCCGCACACCTGGTTCAAGATCACGTACCTCGGCACGCTGCTGAAGGGGCCCTACGACGTCGCGGCGCTGCTCACGCTCCAGGCCCTGGCCTGCCTGTGCGCGGTGCTGCTGCTGCCCCGGGTCCAGCGGCTGTTCGGCTGGGGGTACACCGCCTACGCGGCGCTCGTCCTGCTCATCCCGATCGTCGGGACCAAGGACTTCATGGGGACCGGCCGGTACGTGCTGGTCGCGTTCCCGGTCATGGCCGCCGCCGGTCACCTCCTCGCGACGACGCGCCGCCGGTGGCTCGCCGTCGCGGTGCCCGTGCTGCTCGCCGCTCTGCTCGTCCTGCTCACCACGCTGTTCGCCCGAGGGGTTGCCGTCTCATGATCCGTGCCGTCGAACCGGAGCCGCTCGGGCGGATCTCGGTGTTCTTCCCGATGTGGAACGAGGAGGCGTACGTCGAGCGCGCGGTCGGCGCCGCCCTGGTCACGTGCCGCGAGCTCGTCGAGGCGAAGGTCGTCCTCGACTACGAGGTGATCGTCGTCGACGACGCCTCGACCGACCGGACCCCGGAGATCGCGGACGCGCTCGCGGCGGACGACGAGCACGTCCGGGTGGTGCACCACCCCGTGAACCGCAAGCTCGGCGGCTCCATCAAGTCGGGCTTCGCCGCGGCGACCGGGGACGTCGTGCTGTACACGGACGCCGACCTGCCGTTCGAGATGCGCGAGCTGGTCCGGGCGCTGCGCGTCCTGCAGACCTACGAGGTCGACCTCGTCTCCGCCTACCGGTTGGACCGCACCGGCGAGGGGCCGCGGCGCGCGGTCTACTCGTTCCTCTACAACGGGCTGATCCGCGCGATGTTCGGGACCCGCGTCCGGGACATCAACTTCGCCTTCAAGCTCGTGAGCCGCCGGGTGCTGGACCACGTCGTGCTGCGCAGCGAGGGGTCGTTCATCGACGCGGAGCTGACGATCCGCGCGCAGCGCGCCGGCTTCGAGATCCTGCAGATCGGGGTCGACTACTTCCCCCGCACCCGCGGGGTCTCGACGCTGTCCTCCCTCGGCGTCATCCGCACGATGCTCGGCGAGATGTGGACGCTGCGGCAGGAGCTGCGGGCCCTGCCGCAGCGGGAGGGCGCGTGAGGCGGCTGCTCGTCGTCACCGCGGACGACCTCGGGCTGACCCCGGGGATCAACGCGGCGGTCCGCCGGGCGCACGTCGAGGGCGTGGTCACGGCCACGTCGGTGCTCGCGGTGGGCCGGGCGTTCGACGGCGCGGCCCGGCTCGCACGCGAGCAGCCGGACCTGGAGCTCGGCGCGCACCTCGCCCTCGTCGGCGAGGACCCGCCCCTCCTGCCGCCGGGCCGGATCCCCAGCCTCGTCGACGCCGACGGGCGGTTCCCGCTGTCCTACCGGGCCGTGGTGGGGCGCGGCCTGGCCCGCCGGCTCGACCCGGCCGACCTCCGGCGCGAGCTCGGCGCCCAGCTCGAGCAGGTGCGCGGCATCGGGGTCCCGGTCACGCACGTCGACACGCACCAGCACACCCACCTGTGGCCGGGGGTCGCGCGGGTGGTGGTCGACCTCGCGCGCGAGTTCGGGATCCCGGTCGTCCGGCTCCCCCGCAGCCGCGCCCGCGGCGTGGTGGGCGCCGGGGTCGGCGTCCTCGCCCTCGGCCTGGGGCGGCGGCTGCGTCGCGCGGGCCTCCGGACCACGGCGGACTACGCGGGGCTCGACGAGGCGGGCCACCTGGACGCGGCGCGGTTCGCCGGCGCCCTCGCCGCGGCGGCCCGGCGTGGCGCGCCGACCCTCGAGATCAACAGCCACCCGGGCACGCCGGGCGAGCCCGGGCTCGCCCGGTTCCGGTGGGACGACTACCAGTGGGGCGACGAGCTCGCGATGCTGGTCGACCCGGCGACCCGCGACCTCGTGCACCGGCACGGCTACGCGCTCGCGGGGTTCCGCGACCTGGAGAGGACGACACCGTGACCGGACCGCAGCCGCCCGGGCAGGGCACCCCCGGGCAGGGCACCCCCGGGCCGGGCGACCGGGGTCGTCCGCCGCGGGGCGCCGCGCGCCGCCCCGACCGCGCCGGCCGCACCGCGCTGGCGCTGTACCGGCGGGCGCCCCTGGCCGACCGGGTGCACGTGCACGTGCGGTGGTGGAGCGCCCCGTTCCGGCGGCTGGTGCGCACCCTGCCCGCCGCGGGGCGGGTCCTCGAGATCGGCTGCGGGCACGGGCTGTTCGCCGCCTACGCCGCGCTCGACGCGCCCGGGCGGTCCGTCGTGGGGGTCGACATCGACGCGGACAAGGTCGCCGTGGGGGCCGCCGCCACCGCCGGCCTGCCGAACGTACGGCTCTCCGCCTCCCCCGACGGCGACGTGCCCGCGGGCCCGTGGGACGCGGTCGTCGTCGTCGACGTGCTGTATCTGCTCCCCGCCGACCAGCAGCGCCGGGTGCTCACCGCGGCGGCCGCGGCGCTCGCCCCCGGGGGTCGCCTGGTGGTGAAGGAGATGGCGGCCACGCCCCGGTGGAAGGCCCGCTGGAACGCGTTCCAGGAGACGCTGTCCGTCCGCGTGCTGCGGATCACGGCGGGGTCCTCGGCCTTCACCTTCCTCGACCCCGCGGAGACGGCCGCGACCCTGCGGGCGGCGGGGCTGGCGGTCACCGCCGCGCGGCTGGACCGGGGCCGGCTGCACCCGCACCACGTGCTCGTCGGCGTCGCGGAGGCCTGAGCGGGGCGAGGTCCCGCGGGGTCTTGACGCCGCACTTGCTTTTTGCAAGTGTGGTCTGCGTCACAGTCAGCCGCGTCCGAGGGAGAGCACCATGTCCGCGATCTTCGTCAACCTGCCGGTGACCGACCTCGAGCGCGCGAAGGCGTTCTACGAGGCGGTCGGGTTCACGATCAACCCGCTGTTCACCGATCACAACGCCGCGTGCGTCGTCGTCGAGGAGGACCACGGCTACGTCATGCTCGTGACCCGGGACTACTTCCAGACCTTCAGCGACCGCCCGATCGGCGACCCGTCGACGACCGTCTCGGCGACCACGGCGATCTTCCTCGACAGCCGCGAGGCGGTGGACGACACGATCGACCGGGGCGTGGGTGCGGGCGGCGTCGAGGAGCGACCCGCCGCCGACTACGGCTTCATGTACCAGCGGCAGATCGCCGACCCGGACGGCAACCTGCTCGAGTTCGGCTGGATGGACCCGGTCGCCGCCGCGAACGGCCCCGCGGCCGTCGCCGACCAGCAGGCCTGAGACCGGTGGCCGCGCGCGACTACGGGCAGTACTGCGGCGTCACCCGCGGGCTGGAGCTCGTGGGCGAGCGCTGGGCGCTGCTGATCGTGCGCGACCTGCTCGTCGGGCCGCGCCGCTACGGCGAGCTCGCCGCGGGACTCCCCCGCATCCCGAGCAACGTGCTGGCGGCGCGGCTCAAGGAGCTGCAGGAGGCCGGCGTGATCCGGCGGGCGCCACGCTCCCGGGTCATCGTCTACGAGCTCACGCCGTACGGGCGCGAGCTGGAGCCCGTCGTGCTCGCGCTCGGGGCGTGGGGGTTCAAGGCGATGGGCGACCCCCGGGAGGGGCAGGTCGTCACGCCCGACTCGATGGCGGTGGCGCTGCGGACCGCGTTCCGCCCGGACGTCGCCGCGGGCCTCCCGCCGACCGCGTACGCCGCCCGCGTCGGGCCCGCCGACCTGCTGGTGCGGGTCGACGGGCCGGCACTGGCGGTGGCGCGGGGCGGCGGCGCCGAGGCCGCGGACCTCGCGTTCGCGGCCGGGCCCGGCATCCGGCGGCTCATCTCGGGCGAGCTCGACCCGGCCGGCGCGATCGCGGCCGGGGTGGTCGAGGTGCTGCGCGGGCCGGGCGACCTGCTCGACCGGTTCGCGCGGACGTTCCACCTGGCGGCCTGACGAGCGCCGCGTGTTGACTGGGCCGATGCGACGGGTCCTGGTCCTCGGCGGCACGGCGTGGCTCGGGCGCGCGGTCGCGCGCGAGGCCGTGGCGCGCGGCGCCGAGGTGACCTGCCTCGCCCGGGGCACGTCCGGCGCCGCGCCCGCGGGCGCCCGGCTGGTCCGGGCCGACCGGTCCCGCCCCGGCGCCTACGACGCGCTCGCCGGCGAGTGGGACGAGGTCGTCGAGGTGGCGTACGAGCCCGCGCTCGTCACCGGCGCCCTGGACGCGCTCGCCGACCGCGCGCGGCACTGGACCCTGGTGTCGACGGTGTCGGTGTACCGCCGGGACGACGAGCCGGACGCGGACGAGTCGGCCGACCTCGTCGAGCCCCGGGACCTGACGGAGTACCCCGACGCGAAGGTGGCGGCGGAGCGGGCAGCGGCGGCGCGGCTGGCCGACCGGCTGCTCGTCGCGCGGCCCGGGCTGGTCGTCGGGCCCGGCGATCCGTCGGACCGGTTCGGGTACTGGGCCGCCCGCCTGCTGCGCGGCGGCCGCGTGCTGGTGCCGGCCAGCGCCGGCCGGCGGGTGCAGGTCGTCGACGTCGACGACGTCGCCGCGTGGCTCGTGCGCGCGGGCGAGGACGGCGCGACCGGACCGGTGAACGCCGTGGGGTCGAGCCGGCCGTTCGCGGAGCTCGTCGACGCCGTGCGCGCGGCGACCGGGTTCACCGGCGCGCTCGTGCCCGCGGAGGACGACTGGCTGACTTCGCACGACGTCCGGTACTGGGCGGGCCCGCGCTCGCTCCCCCTGTGGCTCCCCGCGTCGGCCTCCGGGTTCGCGCGGCGGTCGGGCGCCCGGTACCGCGCGGCCGGCGGCCGGGACCCGGACCTGGCCGAGGTGGTCGGGCGCGTGCTGCGCGACGAGGTGGCGCGCGGCGTCGGCCGGCCGCGCCGCGCGGGGCTCACCCCCGACGAGGAGGCCGGCCTGCTCGCGGCCCTGGGCTGAGCGGGCCGCTCGACGCGCCGGACGTCCCGCGGCGTGTTCCACTGCGGGTCGTGACCGCGCGGGCACCCCGCGCCCCGCCGCTGCACCGGAGGACGAGCCCCATGACCCCGACCGGCCCCGCCGACGCGACGCCCGACGCGACCGCCGACGACCGCCGCCCCGCCGACGCCTCGCTCGCGCGCGACGCCGGCCCGCTGCGCTCGGTGGTGATCTACAACCCCGTGCGGGTCGACGGCCTGGCGGAGCGGCGGGCCGCGGTCGAGGCGGCGCTGAGCGAGGCCGGGTGGCCGCTGCCCGAGTGGGTCGAGACCACCGCGGAGGACCCGGGTGCGGGGCAGGCGCGCCGGGCGGTCGAGGACGGCATGCAGGTGGTGTTCGCCTGCGGCGGCGACGGCACGGTGCGGTCCTGCGTCGAGGGCCTGGCGGGCACGGACGTCGCCCTCGCGGTGCTCCCCGCCGGGACCGGCAACCTGCTCGCCGCGAACCTCGGCGTGCCGGACGACCCGGCCGCGGCCGTGCAGATCGCCACCGAGCACGGCCGGCGCCGCATCGACGTCGGCGAGGCCGACGGCCGCACGTTCGCGGTGATGGCGGGCATGGGGTTCGACGCCGCGCTGCTGGACGACGCCTCCACCGCGCTCAAGGCGAAGGCCGGGCCCGTCGCCTACGTGGTGTCGGCGCTGAAGCACCTGCGCGACCGCAGCATGCACCTGGAGATCCACCTGGACGACCGCCCGCCGGTGCGGCGGCGCGCGCGCTCGGTCCTGATCGGCAACGTCGGGCGCCTGCAGGGCGGGGTGCGGCTGCTCGCCGACGCCGAGCCCGACAACGGGCAGATGGACGTCGCCGTCCTCGCCCCGCGCACGATCGGCCACTGGATCCAGACGGCCTGGGGGGTCCTGCGGCACCCGCACCGCGTCGCGCACCTGGACGTCCTGCGGGCCGAGCGGATCCGGGTGGTGAGCGACCGCGAGGAGCGGCGGCAGGTCGACGGAGACGTCATCGACCCCGGGCGTTCGCTCATTGTGACGGTCCGGCCGCGGGCCCTCGAGCTGTGCGTGCCGCGGCCCGAGCGCAGCGCGGACCTGTCCGAGGGGTCGGAGCGGCTCGGGCGGTAGGCCGGTGGCCCGGCGCGGCCCGGCTCTGGCAGCATGCCGGGGTGACCGCGCGCACCGCCCTCCTCGTCATCGACCTGCAGGCCGGCGTCCTGGACGGCTGCGTGGACGCCGACGGCGTCGTCGCCCGCACGGCGACCCTCGTGGACCGCGCGCGAGCCGAGGGCGTCCCGGTGGTGTGGGTGCAGGACCACGGCGGGTTCGCGGTCGGCTCCCCCGACTGGCAGCTGGCCCCGCCGCTCGCCCGCCGCGCCGACGAGCCGCTGGTCGGCAAGGAGTACCGGGACTCGTTCGCCGGGACCGACCTCGGCGACGTCCTCGCGGGCCTGGGCGCGACCCGGCTCGTCGTCGCCGGGGCGCAGAGCGACTACTGCATCCGCACGACCACGCAGTCGGCGGCCGTCCGCGGGTTCGACGTGACGCTGGTCAGCGACGCGCACACCACCACCGACGCCCAGGACGACGGCGTCCGGATCTCCGGCGAGCAGATCGTCGCGCACACCACCCTGTACTTCCGCGGCCTGCGGTACCCCGGGCGCCGGTACGCGGCCGAGCCGCACGACCGCGTCGCCCTCGGGTAGCGGACCAGGCGGGGGCGTCGTCGCCGGGGCGCGCCGCCGCCCGGCCACCCGTACGCTTCCCCGCGTGCTCCGCCTCTCCGCCCCCCGGCTCGCGTTCGTCACCGAGCGCCACCTCGCGACGCTCACCACCCTGCGGGCCGACGGGACCCCGCACGTCGTGCCCGTCGCGTTCACCTGGGACGAGGTGGCCGGGGTCGCGCGCGTGACCACGAAGCCGACGACCCAGAAGGCGGTGAACGCCCGCCGGCGCGTCGACGGCGCGCCGGGCCGCGCGGCACTGTGCCAGGTCGACGGCCGCCGCTGGCTCACGCTGGAGGGGACCGTCGAGGTCGCCGACGAGCCCGCGGAGATCGCCGAGGCGCTGCGCCGCTACGAGCAGCGTTACCGCCCGCCGAACCCCGCCGTCGAGCGGGTCGTGCTCCGGATCGCGGCCGACCGGGCGATGTCGTCGCGCGACCTGGCCTGACCGGCGGGGCGGCGTGGGCAGCTCGAGGCGACCCCGCCTCGCGCGCCGGTCACGCGACCCGGCGCAGCACCACCAGCGGGGTCACGTAGCGCTCCCGCACGGTCCCGCCCAGGTCGGCCGCGGCCCGGGCGGCGGCGTCCGCCTCCTCCGGCGTCCAGTCGCTGAACGTGGTGAACAGGTCCCGCACCCGGTCGGCGTCCAGGTCGACCGCCCACCGGAACCGGTCCCGGTGCACGACGCGGAACAGCCCGCCGCCCGCCAGCCGCTCCGCCCACGCCGCGTCGTCGAGCTCCCCCGGCCCCGGCCGGGGCGCGGGCGCCCGCCGGGCCGCGACGATCGCGCCGACCCGCTCGCGGAACGGCGTCACCGGCGCGTCCGGGTCGCCGT
>Ga0164306_10001114_pt1 | contig 11742 bp, 5 predicted proteins | sample Whisoiple_242_MG_FD_110213 | JGI IMG/M metagenome (GOLD analysis project Ga0164306, IMG submission 110213) | Soil microbial communities amended with fresh organic matter from upstate New York, USA - Whitman soil sample_242_MG | ecosystem: Environmental > Terrestrial > Soil > Unclassified >... | reverse complement strand
GCGCCGTGGAAGACGTCTCCCGGCACCAGTTCGACGGTCAAGGCCGACCGGTCCTGACGGCGGTGGCTGGACTCCTCGCCGACGAACATACCCGACTGCGGGTAGGGCAGGTTGCCGCTCTGGTCTGCCACGCCTACCGGTATCCCGGCGTGGTCGATTGGCCGATCACTCCGTCGGCGATCGCCCACCCGCACACCCCGGCGTGGCCGTAGACGCCGGTGCGCTGCACACCCAGCACCGAGTTGATACCCCGAAGCCATTTGACCGCAACGCTTTTCCATGTACCGGCGTCGATGTCCTCGTCGATGCTGAAGAAGATCGGCGCCGAATCAGGCCCGCCTGCGGCGGCGTGCAGGCGAAGGGCCGTCTCGGCGTCGGCGACGCCGCCGTCATAGCCGCGGGTGAAGTCAGACGGCGTCGGCGAGCCGGGCTTGCCGTACTGATAGCAGCTGACGACGCTCAGTCCCAACGCGCGCAGCGCATCCGCGTACTCGCGGGTGACCGGTTTGAAGTCGAAGGTGGCGCCTGGACGTAACTCGGAGACGTAGACCAGCGCGCCTGTGTACCCCGCCGCCGCGACTTGGTCCGCGGGTACCAGCCGTTCGGCGAAGTCGATCAGCTTTCCGTTGCCGGCCGATGCGCGCGGTGCGTCGATGGTCAGGGCTGCGAGGCTTGCGAGCGCGGGTGCAGCCACCGCGTACTTGAGAACCTCGCGTCGAGAAGTGGCCATGAAGCCATTGTCGCTGACCTACTCGTCACGCAGCGCAGTCGACGGGGCCTCTTTTGTGCTCTTCCATGCGGGGACGACCGCTGCGAGGATGGCGGCCGCGGCGGCCAGCGCCGCGTACTTGAGGGCTTCCAGCCAGGGGAAGGTCAGCGGGCTGACCGATCCGACGTTGACGACGGCCGCCTGCCGGACCGCCTCCATGATCGCCACCGACAGCACCGCGCCGAATACGGCGCCGACACCGCTGGCGATGAGGGCCTCGATCGTCGTCACCGAGAAGACCTTCGATCTGGTGGCACCGAGGGCCTGTACCAGGGCCATCTCGCGCCTGCGACGCATGCCAACGAGCAGCAGTGTCGACGACACCGACACGAAAGCGATCGCCAGGAGTCCGTACTTGAGCGCATTCAACGTTGTCAGAAAGGTTCCGAGGCCGCTTGCGGTGGCCGCCTCGTATCCTGCCGAGTCGGTCACTTTGACCTGCTGGTTGAACTGCGTGGAGTTGATCTCCCTCTCGATTTGGTCCAGCGGCACACCAGGAGCCGCTTTGATGCGGACCAGGCCTGGGGGCTGCTCGCCGAAGATCTGCTTGGCGGCCTCGAAGGGCATGTAGATCCGCCGGCCGCCGACTTCCGGCGTGGCCACAATCGTGCCGATGACCATCTTCTGCGCCTGCGGTCCGCTGCCGAGCAGAAGCGTGTCGCCGACACGGAGGTTCTCCTCGCGAGCGAGGATGCCACCGATGATGATCTGGTTGGCGTCCAGGGTCGCCTTCGGCGACTGGCCGGCCAACACCGGGAACGGGAATGTGGGGTCACTTTCGGTGCGCATGTAGGCGGCTGACCCGTTGGCGAGCGCCATTTCGATCTCCACCATCTGCTCGACGCGTTCGACGCCGGGCAGTGCAGCGAGTTTCGCGACGGTGTCGGGGGACACCTTCGCGTCCAACGCACCCCAGTCGTTGAACCGCGACGTGGTCACCACCAGACGGTCGCTTGCCTGCGCTTTCGCCAAATTCGCAGAACCACTGTTGATTCCGACGAGGAAACTCGACAGCAGCATCGCCACGGCCACCGGTACGGCGACGGCACCGGCGATCGCGGTGGTTCGGGTCGGGTTCGCGCGCAGCCCTGTGAGCGCTATCCGGAATGTCGCGCCACGCGCCCTTGCCGGCCCCAAGCGGACCATCGAGATGAGTTGAGCGCTGAGATACGCAGCAGCCGTGAGCATTCCGACTACAGCAACAACGACACCGCCGCCGGACAGTGCCGCCTGCCACTGTTCCAAGCCACCGGAATCGGCGGCGAATCTCGCGGCGAAAACTCCCGCAGCGCCGAGTGCGAGCAGCGCGACGGCCTTGGGCCAGATGCTTCGCGACTTGGTGTTCTCTTGCGCGGCACGTCCGGACAGCTCGGACGCGATCGCGGTCCGCTGTGCCGACAGGCTGGGAATCAGGGCGGCGAGAATCGCCAGCACAACACCCAAGCCGATGCCCAACGCCACGATGCCGGGTTCGACGACGACCGGGGTGGTCACTCCGACGTACAGCTGTGTGAGTGTGCTGGCACTCGCCACAACGGGATGTGCGATCCCGATGCCGATGAGCGCACCGAGCGTCGAGCCGATCGCCCCGAGGAGCGCGGCTTCGGCAAGGAAGCCGACCACGGCGGACATCGGAGACGCGCCCAACGCGGCGGCGACCGCGACCTCGTGACGGCGTTCCTCGACCGACAGGCGGGTGATCTGCGCGATCAGGATGACGCCGACGCCGACGGCGATGAGCGCGAAGATCGCCAGCAGCGGCAGAAGCACGATGTTGACGTTGAAACCCCGGTCCGGCTCGCTGCGATTCAACACGTCGAAGCCGGGGCCCAGCGCCTGCTGGAGTTGGTTCTGTATCCGAGGTGCGGTGGAGTCGTCGACGAGCGTGAGGTATGCCATGTCGACCCGGTCGCCTCGAGCGAACTGCGCCTGTGCCGTGCTGAGCGGCAACACCACGACCATGCCGTTGTTGATCGTGTCCAACTGCGAGACTTGCTGCACTCCAGTCAAAGACGACTGTCCGACGTCGGTGACCAGTCTCGACGACGGGTCCAGCGTTTTACTGAGGATGGTTGATGTGGCCGGAACCGGGGGTTCCTGCTGGCCGGGCGGGCATACCGCGGGGTCGATGATCCATCGTGCCGTGCAGTCGATGCCCAAAGCCAGCACGTAGGTTTCCTTGTCACCCGTGCGGATCATGGTGATGGCCCGAACGACGGGGACGACCGCCGACACGCCCGGTGTGGCGGCAGCGGTGCGCATTGCCTCAGGTGTCACACCTGCCCGGTTCGCGGCTCCGAGTATGCGCATCGGCGCGGGGCCGGCGATTCGGTAACCGACGTCCTCGACGGCCTTCGTGACACTGGTTGCCTCGATCATGACAGCGACGACGACGGCCACGCCGCCACCCAGCGAGATGGCGGCCAGCAGTGCCCGAAAGGCATGTCGCCGCAGAGCCCGCAGGTTGATGATCCTGAGCACACCGAGGCTTGCCGCTATCCGGCGCCCCGCCATGCTACGGCGCCACTTCTTCGAGATCAGGCTCTTCGCGGCGGTGTCGTCCGGCCCGACGGGTGTCGCTCTCGATGTGCCCGTCACGGAAGGAGATCACGCGCGGCGCGTCCTGCGCTATCGACAGGTCATGGGTGACCAGGACGATCGTCTGGCCTTCGCGGTTCAAATTCTCGAGAGTCTCGATGACCTTGCGACCGTTCTTCGTGTCGAGGTTGCCCGTCGGCTCGTCGGCGAGTATCACCTCGGGTTTCATGAACAGCGCTCGCGCAATCGCTACCCGCTGCTGCTCACCGCCGGACAACTCCGACGGCACCCGCTTGGCCTTGTCCGCGAGGCCGAACTGGCCAAGCAAGTCGATCGCCCGGTCGTGTTGTGCGCGACCCGATTCGCCGACCAGCAGACCACTCAACATGACGTTCTCGACGACCGAGAGCCCGGCAAGAAGATTGAACGACTGGAAGACATACCCGAGCTTGCGGCCCCGTAGCCGAGCCAATCGACGGCGGGAGAGTTTGTTCACGCTTTCTCCGGCCACCAGAACGTCACCGCTGGACGGCGGCTCGAGCAGCCCGAGGATGCTCAGCAGGGTCGACTTGCCCGAACCCGACGGCCCGATCAGCACGACGAATTCACCGGGGTAGATCTCCAGATCGATGTTCTTCAAAATCGGTGTCTCGGCGTCTCCGCGACCGAACGACTTCGATAGGTCGCGGGCTTCGATCACAGGTCCTTCGTAGACCTTGGTGTTGTGTTGGTCCACTTCGGAGTCCTCGTTGGTAATCGGTGTGTCAGAAGGCATTTCAGGCGGCCACCAGTCGGAGTGGAAGGTGTGTTAGTCCGCGCATAGTGGCGTTGTGGAGACGTTGTGGCTGTCCGGCCAATTCGACTGCGGCGACACGCTGCGTGAGGTGGGTGATGATCTGGCTCGCTTCCATACGCGAGAGACCAGCCCCCAGACAGAAGTGCACGCCGCCGCCGAGCGCCAGATGGTCGACGGCTCCGCGGTCGAGACGGAAGGTGTTCGGGTCGGAGAAGTGACGCGGGTCGCGGTTGGCCGCGCCGAACAGCATCATCGCTCGAGACCCCTTCGGAATGACGAGGTCTTCGACGGGATAGTCGACGGTCGCGGTGCGGTAGAAACCCTGCACCGGTGACTCGAGCCGCAACTGCTCCTCGATGGCCGTCGGAATCAGCTCGGGCGACTCGCGTAACTCATCGAATATGTCGTGTCGCGTTGCGAAGGTGTGCAGCAGCCAACCCAGCAGATTCGTCGTGGTCTCGTTGCCCGCCACGATGAGCATGACGACGCCCCAGAAGATTTCGTCGTCGTCGAGTACGTCTCCGTCTTCTGCCTTGGACATCATCGAGATGAGGTCGGTGCCGGGATTGCGGCGCCGCTCGTCGACGAGCGGGCGCACGTACTTGCGCATCGCGAAGGTGGCCCTCGCCATCTTCTGAACCACGTTCGGGGTCCTCCGGCCGACCTCGACGAACGAACCGTCGATCAGCGCCTCCGACCAGGTGAGGAACTTCATCTGGTCGGCTTCGGGGATGCCGAACATCGTGGCGATGATCCGGGTGGGCAGCGGCTTGGCCAGATCGCGCACACCGTCGGGGTTCGGCGTCGCAAGCATCCGATCGATCAGCTCGTCGCAAACCTGCTCGATCAACGTCTGCCACGTTGCCAGCGCCCGCGGTGTGAAGGCGCGGGATACCAACTGGCGCAGCCGGGTATGGTCGGGCGGATCCTGCGCGATCATCATCGGCAACGCGACGCGGAACCGGCTCTGGCTCTGCGACGACGACAACCGCTCGTGGTCGCGCAGCCCGGCCCGCACATCGGTGAAGCGCGGCACGATCCAGATGCCGAGCCGGGGGTTGTAGCGCACCGGCGGCCCGGCGAGAAGCTGTTCGTATTCGGGGTAGGGGTCGAGGATCGTCTCACGCTTGAACGGATTGAAGCGAGTAACCGGGTCGGCGGCGCCGTTGCGACGCCGGACACGTTCGATGACGGTGTCCTGAACGACGCCCGCGAGGCTGTCGACACCGACCTTGAGGAGATCAGCGGTGAACCTTCCGACCGGCTTCATCGCCGTCCGGGTCGCCGGCATGGCGGGAGCGGATTGAGTCATTGTCAACCTCAGAACCGGTAGGTGGTGCAGCCGACCTGAAGGCCCGAGCCGACGGTGATGATCAAGCCGATGTCGCCCGGCTCGGCCAGCCCGTGCCGCCACACGTGCGCAAGGCCGAGAGGCACCGACGAGGTGAAAGGATCTGCCTCGCCGCTGACTTCGACGAAGCACGTGCTGTCGATGCTGATGCGCTTGGCCAGCTCGGTGTGATCCCCCGCAGAGAGAAACGGTGGAATCACCACCGAGATATCCGAGCGGTCCAAGCCCTCCAACTGGAGCAGTTCGTCGACTGCGGCGGGGATGCTGTCCAGGTAGTGGGTCGTCAGCTTCGGTTCGCGGTCGATGTGCAACCAGGTGTGCCCCTGCGCCTGACGCGTGTAGGTGGTGAGCGCGTCGGCGTGCTCGGGATCGTGATGGAACACGAACCGACCGAAGCCGACCGAGTCGTCGCCGCCACTCAAGACGACGGCAGATCCGGTCTGGTCTACACCGAGCAGAGGGTCACCGCTTTCGGCGGTGTTGTTCTCTGTCTCCGAGACCACCACCATTGCGTGGTCGACCTTTCCGCCCCCGATCATCTGTGTGGCGACCTGGCAGGCGTTCAGGAAGCCGACTCCGCCGTTGAGCACGTCGAACGCGAGAGTCTTTGTGCCGTCGGCTCCGTGAATGTCGTCGTTGGCGCCGATGTCGCCAGCGATGAACGCGGCGATGGCCGGTTCGCTGATGAACTCGTCGCGGTACACGCCTGCGTGGATGAGCAGACCGAGTTGCGACGCAGCGACACCGCTGTCGTCGAGGCACGCCTTGGCGGCGTGCACCGCGTTGGCCACCGAGCCCTGAGTCGTTGACACCTCCGCGGGAACGGTGCCCACCCCCGCGACACGCACACGCGGTGTCGAACGACGTTCTGCGGACCGCCGGCCATTCGAAAGGCCCGCTGCACGTCGGCCGTTGGATCCGCGGCGCAGCCGGTCAGGCAGGTCGTCGAAGGTGTACAGCGCGGCGCCGACTGTTTGGCCGGACCCGCTGATGCCGAACACGGTGCGGTCGCCGGACTGGATCCGGTTGCTCAGGATGTGATCCTTGAGAGCCACCCAGTGTGAAGTGCTTGCGGTGTTGCCGCGTTCGGCCAAGTTGACGATGGTGTTGCCGGGATGGGCGGCGGACTTTCCGAACACCCGGTTGATCGCGAGCATTGCATCGTTGAGCGAGGATTCCGACGTCTGGTGGATCACGATGTGATCGGCACTCTGCGGACGCCAGCCGTGTCGGCGCATCACGGCGGCGACGTATGGCACCGCCGCCCTGACCGCGACGGCTGTCCCCGCGATGGAGTCGGTGAACATGACGGCTCCGCCGTGCGGCCCCTCGGTCGTCTTGGCGACGCAGAGCTTGCTGTAGGCGCCGAGGGTGGCCATGTCGATGTCGTGGAAGCCGACGCGGTCTCCTGCGCCACGCTCGAGAATCACTGCCGCCCCGGCGTCGCCGAGAGTCAGGCACGCGAGACGCGAGTCCATCGGGCCTTCGATTTCCTTCTGCGCGGTCTCGGTCAGGTGGGTGATGTACTCGCCGCTGACTACCATGGCGCGATGCACCAGGCCGGTTTTCAGATACGCGTCGGCGACGTTGATGCCCGTCCACATGCCTGCACAGGCGTTGCTGATGTCGAACGCGATCGCGTTGGTCAGACCGCACCGGTCGCGAAGGCGCGCCGCCGTGCCGGGTTCGAACACGAATTTGTGATCGGGTCCGTCGCAGCGAGAGATGTTGCAGGCGATGATCAGATCGATCTCTTCGGGACCGTAACTCGAGCGGCCGAGGCAGTCGTCCATCGCCTGCCGGGCGAGGTCGATGGAGTACTCGCCGCGTCCGACCACCCGCCGGTTCTTGATGCCGGTCAGGCGTTCCAACGGGATGCCCACCTCGACCGTGCAACCGGCTAGGACGGCATCCGTCGAGACGACCTCTGCGGGGAGATAGGTCCCGATGCTCTCGATCACCGTGTTGCGTGTCTGCAGGCTGACCGTCGGCGCCGCAATGACCGGTGCCGGGACGGCTTGCTGTTCTTCGGACTTGGGCGAGTCCTCGTCAGAAGCGTCGACGGCGTCGACGGTGGCGAGATGCTCGGCGGGTTCGGCGACCGCATCGGCGCTGCGGCCGTACTCGGCTGCCAGATCCGCGATCGTGCTGCACACGAACACCGCCTCGGGGGTGAGCGGCATACCGGCAGCTTCGGCCTTCACTGTGACTTCCATGCTGTGCGTCGAGCAGCCGCCCAGCGCGAAGAAATCATCATGCACGCCAACGCGTTCCAGCTCGAGGACCTCGCACCAGATCTCAGCCAGAAGCTTCTCGGCGTCGGTGCGTGGGGCGACGAATTCGTGCGCTTCGGTTGGCGCGGCCGCAGCGGCCGTCACCAAAGCTCGGCGGTCCACCTTGCCGCTTGGCGTGCGCGGCAGCGTATCCACCGAGCAGAAGACGGACGGCACCATCGCCGCAGGCAACTGCTCGAGAAGGAATCGACGCAGCTCATTGGTCGTCGGCGCGGGCTCTCCCGCAGCGACGACATGGGCGACCAGCCGGGTGTTCCCGCGGTCGTCCTTGCCCGCCACCACCGCGTTCTCCCGAACGTCGGGGTGCTTGCCCAGCGCAGCCTCGACCTCACCGAGCTCGATCCGCACACCGCGGACCTTCACCTGGTCGTCGCGGCGTCCGAGATATTCGATATTGCCGTCGGGCAGGTACCGTGCCAGGTCGCCGGTGCGGTACATCAGCTGGCCGGGGCGCTCGGCGAACGGGTCGGGGATGAAGCTCGCGGCCGTCGCTTCCGGCCGGTTGAGGTATCCGCGCCCGACGCCCGCGCCGCCGATGAACATCTCACCGGCAGCACCGATCGGGACGGGCTCGCCGTGTGAGTTCAGAAGATGCACACGCATGTTGGCGATCGGTCGCCCGATCGGAACCGTCGGGCCGGATGCGCCCCTCTTGCAATGGAAATAGGTGGCGGTGACCGCCGCCTCCGCGGGGCCGTACTCGTTCCACAGCTCCGCGTTCAGGGTGGCGTGAAAGCGCTGGGTGAGTTCGTAGGGCACCACCTCGCCGCCGCACGACACCCGGCGCAGCGACACACAGTCCGTGACCGCGGGCTGGGCAAGGAAGGACCGCAACATGGTCGGCACGAAAAACGCTGCGGTGACCGACTTCTCCGCGATGGTTTTCACCACGTAGCCGATGTCCTTGTGCCCGTCTGGTTTCGCGATGACGATCTGCGCGCCTGCGATCAACGGCCAGAAGATCTCCAGCATCGACACGTCGAACGTCACCGGAGTCTGTTGAAAGACTCGGTCGACTGAGCTGAGCGGGTCGGCCTGCTGCATCCACAGCAGCCGGTTACGGATGCCCCCGTGGGTGTTGAGCGCGCCCTTCGGCGTACCGGTGGATCCGGACGTGTGAATGACGTACGCGATATCGGCCGACGTCGTCCCGGTCGGCGCCGCCACCGCGTCCCGCTGCAGAGGGGTGGACAGCCCATCGAGGCACAGGAGTTCGCCGGTGAACCCTTCGATGCGATCGGTGTGGCGCTGGTGCGTGATGCACACCGGCACACCCCGCGCATTGGCCACGACGGTGGCAATGCGATTGCTGGGCTGTGTCGGGTCGATCGGCATGCACGCGCCACCGGCCTTGAGAGCGGCCAGCATTGCCACGACGAGATCCTCCGAGCGGTCGAGGATCACGGGGACAATCGTGTCCCTACCCACGCCCATGGTCTGCAACCGGTGGGCCAGCGCTTCTGCTCGCCGGTCGAGTTCCGCGTAGGTCATCTCGCGGTCCTCGTAGGTCACCGCGACCGCAGTCGGGTTGCGGCGGGCCGTCTCCGCGATGATCTCGTGCAGACACTCGGGAGCGTCGAAGTGCACCTGCGTCTCATTCCACTGCGCCTGTTGGCGAGTTTCGGCCTCGGTAAGGAACGGCAACTCCGACAAGCGCTTATCGCGATCGGCGACGACTCCTCGCAGCAGTGTGATGAAGTGGCCCGCCATCCGCTCGATCGTCGAGTCGTCGAACAGATCGGTGTTGTACTGCAGTGCGCAGATCAAATTTCCGTCCATTTCGCCGACCAGCATCATCAGGTCGTCGGGTGCGCCGCCCTGCCCGATGTGAACGGACGTCATGTCGAGGGCTGCGGCGCCCTCAGCCGTCTGGTCCGTGCCGTCGTGGAAGCGGCGGAACTGCTCCCAGGCGAAGGAGACCTGGAACAGCGGTGCGTGGCTCGCGTCACGAACCGGCCGTAACCGCTCCACCAGCAGAGCGAACGGGTAGTCCTGGTGCCGCAGTGCGCCGAGGACCGTCTGCTTGATGCGGCCGAGGAGTTCTGAGAACGTCGGGTCACCGTGCAGATCGGCACGAAGGACCAGCGGATTGGCAAGGTAGCCAACGAGTTCCTCGAGCCCTGCGTATTCGCGGTTGGCGAACGGCGACCCGATGAGCAGGTCCTCCTGGCCGTTGTAGCGGTGCAGGAGGGTGGCGTACGCCGCCAGCAGTGTCATGTAGGGCGTCGAGCCCGCGCCGCGGCCGGTCTTCTTCAAGTCCGCGGTGAGCTCAGCGTCGAGGGTGAAGCGGTGCACGGCGCCGCGATATGTCTGGGCCACCCGACGGGGACGGTCCGTCGGCAGCTGCATGACCGGCAACTCGCCGGACAGCTGCTCGCGCCAGTATTCCCAGAGACGTTCTCCGTATTCGCCCTCGAGCGCCCTGTTCTGCCGGTCGACATGGTCGACATAGCGTTCGGGGCACACCGGTGGCGTCTGCCCACCGAACTGCGCGGCATACAGCAGGCGCAGCTCGTCGAGCATCACGTCGATGGACCAGAAGTCGACAGCGATGTGGTGCATCACGAGAACCAGCACGTGCTCGGCGGGCCCACGCCTCAGCAGCGTCAGCCGAAAAACCGGGCCGATCTCGAGGTCGAATGGATGGCTGGACTCCCGGCGCAGCCAGTCGTCGAGTTCGTGTTCATCCGGCCCGAGGTCGTGCCGGGCCATCCGCACCCGCCAGTGTGGGTGCACCAGCTGAACCGGATGGCCGTCCCGCACACCGTAAGTGGTGCGCAGCACGGCATTGCGATCGATGAGCGCCTGCGCGGCCTGCTCCAGCGCGGGGACGTCCAAGTCACCGCTGATCAGACCCGCGTAGGTGATGGTGTAGGCGGGGCTGCCTGGAGCGAGGTTGTAGAGGAACCACAGCGACCGCTGCCCGAACGACAGCGGATGCGTCGACGCCGACGACTCCGCGCGTTCGCGGAGCAGCCGCGACAACAGCGCACGCTTCTCATCGGCCGAGAGGCCGGATATGTCAAGAGCCCGATCGACTGTTCCAGTCATCACTGTCCCCTTCAGCCTGCAGAACTTCGCGTAGCAGCGCGTCGACGTCGTCGTCGGACACGTGCGGGACCTGTGTCAGTAGGTCGATCCAGCGCTCCCCCGCGAGCGCGCTCGCCTCGTGACCTCCATTGGGAGCCGTTACCAGGAGGTCGGCGGGAACGGTCGTCTTCGGTTTCCACGGGGCTCCTGATGACAGCGTCGAACCGAGCCAGTCGGCCAGGGCGGCGACGCTTGGGCCGTCGAGGAATTCGACGGCAGGCACGACGATGCCAAGATCGTGCTCGATCTGCTTCCGCAGTTCCGCGGCCATCAGGGAGTCGACGCCGAAGGTGGTCAGCGGCGATTGGATATCCAGTAGCGACGGCGGCATGCCAAGCCTGCCGGCCGTCTGGCTCTGCAGGTAGGACCGCAGAAGCCGTTGCCGCTCAGGTTGATCCGCGCGGTCCAGTCTGACCTTCAGGGCTTCCTCGCCGAGTGTGTCGTCGATCGCGGGCACATCGACGTCGGTCCGCGGTTGACTCGGTGTCGCATCGGTGTCGTCGAGGTCGTCCAACCAGAACCGTTCGCGCTGCCAGGGATACGTCGGCGCGGCCGCGGGCCGACCTCCCCACGGGTGTAGCAGCTCCCAGGCGATCGACTGACCGCTGCTGTACAGGCGGCCGAGTGACGCCAGCATGGATTCGCGCTCGGATTCGCCGGAGCGAAGGGACGACACCAGTGTGTATTCCGAATCCGCCGCGTCGTCCATCGAGGGATGCGGGCTGATCTCCAGGAAGGTGTCGTGCCCCAGGTCGGCCAACCGGTGCATCGCGGCCGAGATATGCACGGGGGAAGCCACATTCACCGCCCAGTGCCCATCGTCGAGCAGTTGGCCGTCCACCGCTGTGCCGGTCACCGTTGAGTACAAGGGTGTCGTCGTCTCTGTTGGTTGGAGGCGATCCAG
>Ga0164306_10001113_pt1 | contig 11742 bp, 12 predicted proteins | sample Whisoiple_242_MG_FD_110213 | JGI IMG/M metagenome (GOLD analysis project Ga0164306, IMG submission 110213) | Soil microbial communities amended with fresh organic matter from upstate New York, USA - Whitman soil sample_242_MG | ecosystem: Environmental > Terrestrial > Soil > Unclassified >... | reverse complement strand
GGCACCCCCGTCGTCGACGTCGACCGCGGCGGGAAGATCACCTGGCACGGCCCGGGACAGCTGGTCGGCTACCCGATCATGAAGCTCCCCCGGCCGGTGGACGTGGTCGCCCATGTCCGCCGCCTCGAGGACGCGCTGATCCGCACGGCCGCCGAGTTCGGCGTGGAGACCAGCCGGGTCGAGGGCCGCAGCGGCGTCTGGGTCCTCGGTGACCCGGTCGAGGACCGCCCCGCGCTCGGTGGGCTCTCGCTGGACTTCGACCCCCGTCTGCACGACGAGGAGTTCGACCCGCGGCTCAACGGCCCCGAGTACGCGCCGTCCAACGCGGGCCAGCGCCGCGAGGACCGCAAGCTCGCGGCCATCGGCATCCGGGTCGCCAAGGGTGTGACCATGCACGGATTCGCCCTCAACGTGAACCCGGACAACACCTGGTTCGACAGGATCGTGCCCTGCGGCATCCGCGACGCCGGAGTGACCTCGCTGGCCTACGAACTGGGCCGTGGGATCACGATCGCGGAGGTCCTCCCGGTGGCCGAGAAGCACCTGCGGGACGTCCTGGAGAACGCGGACCTCGCCCCCCGCGCGGTCGGGGCGGCCGTCCCGGAGCCGTCGAACGCGGTGGCCCCCGCCTGAGGCGCCCCGGGGCCCGCGCGGAATAGGGCCCCTCGGCCACAGGTTGGCCATACGTAAGACCGTTCTAACCACGGGCGTACCCTGGTGTTCGCCGAAGAATCCAATGCAGCGAAAGCAAAGGGGTGCCGGAGTGTCCGGTGTCGCACCCGACGGGCGCAAGATGCTGCGCCTGGAGGTCCGAAACAGCCAGACCCCCATCGAGCGCAAGCCCGAGTGGATCAAAACCCGGGCGAAGATGGGCCCCGAGTACACGAAGATGCAGGCGCTCGTGAAGGGCGAGGGGCTGCACACCGTGTGCCAGGAGGCCGGCTGTCCGAACATCTACGAATGCTGGGAGGACCGCGAGGCGACGTTCCTCATCGGCGGCGACCAGTGCACCCGGCGCTGCGACTTCTGCCAGATCGACACGGGCAAGCCGCAGGCGCTGGACCGTGACGAGCCCCGCCGTGTGGGCGAGTCCGTCGTGACGATGGACCTGAACTACGCCACGATCACCGGCGTCGCGCGCGACGACCTGGACGACGGCGGCGCGTGGCTGTACGCGGAGACCGTGCGCCAGATCCACGCCCAGACCGCGGGCCGGGAGGGCGGCGCCACGAAGGTGGAGCTGCTCATCCCCGACTTCAACGCGGAGCCCGCGCAGCTCGCCGAGGTCTTCTCCTCGCGCCCCCAGGTGCTCGCGCACAACGTCGAGACGGTCCCCAGGATCTTCAAGCGGATCCGGCCCGGCTTCCGTTACGAGCGTTCGCTGGAGGTCATCACCCGTGCCCGTGAGGCCGGTCTGGTGACGAAGTCCAACCTGATCCTCGGCATGGGTGAGACCCGCGAGGAGGTCAGCGAGGCACTCCAGGACCTGCACGACGCGGGTTGCGAGCTCATCACGATCACGCAGTACCTCCGGCCCTCCGCGCGGCACCACCCGGTCGAGCGCTGGGTGAAGCCGCACGAGTTCGTGGAGCTGAAGGACGAGGCCGACGCGATCGGTTACTCGGGCGTCATGTCGGGACCGCTGGTGCGTTCCTCCTACCGCGCCGGCCGCCTCTTCCAGCAGGCGATGGAGCGACGCGGCGTGACCGCCGCGGCCGCCCAGGCCGTGTGAATCGGCGCACAAGGGATCACTGAACAGCAGGAGCCGCGACGACGCGGTCCGCACGTCTCCCGCAGGTAGGGGGCCCGTACGGACCGCGTCGACGTGCGCGGCGCCGAAATCAGAGTTTCATTGGTGTTTGACCTACCGGTCATGCACTGGTAACACCGAGCAGTGACCCTAGGTACATACGCGGTGGCTCCCGCAGCCCCCGTCGTCATTGCTTCCCGCTACTCAGTGCGCGCCGGACGCGCGCATCCGCTCCGAGGGGGAACACCCACGATGCACGCAGCACCGGTACGAGCCAACACCATCCCGACCGTCACCACCGCGCTCCGCGCGGTCGAGTCGCTGCTGATGAGCAGCGGCCAGCGCACCGCCCGCCGCAACGCCTGGACGGCCGTCCTGGAGGACCGCCGCAGGGCGCAGGACCGGGTCGACGCGGAGCATGTGCTGAAGGCTGTGGCCGACCACCGTTCCTAGGTCACTCCCGCGCCACGTAAACTTCGGTACATGGCGAGGAAGGCACAAACTGAAGGCGCGGACAGCGCCGAGAACGCGGGGCGGCTCAAGCAGATCGCCCTGACCTACAAGATGACCAAGCGGTCGGACCCCAAGGTGGGTCTTGTCGTCGCGGGTGTGGGAATCATCACCTTCGGTGTCCTCCTCGCCATCGGTTTCCTGATCGGTCACCCTGTCTACGCGGGAATCCTGGGCTTCGTCCTGGCCTTCCTCGCGATGGCGATCATCTTCGGACGGCGTGCCGAGCGCGCGGCCTTCGGTCAGATGGAGGGCCAGCCGGGCGCGGCCGCGGCGGTGCTGGACCGGGTGGGACGCGGGTGGACCACCACTCCGGCCGTCGCGATGAACCGCAGCCAGGACGTCGTCCACCGGGCGGTGGGCAAGGCCGGCATCGTGCTGGTGGCCGAGGGCAACCCGAACCGCGTGAAGAGCCTGCTGGCGGCCGAGAAGAGGCGCATGGCCCGCATCGTCGTGGACGTACCGGTGCACGACATCATCGTCGGTGACGGCGAGGGCCAGGTGCCGCTGAAGAAGGTGCGCACCACGATGCTGAAGCTTCCGCGGGTCCTCACCGGCCCCCAGGTGACCGCCGCCAACGACCGGCTCCGGGCGATGGGCGACCTGATGAGCAACATGCCGCTGCCCAAGGGGCCGATGCCGAAGGGCATGCGGATGCCGCGCGGCGGGAAGATGCGCTGACCGAGCACATACAGGAGAGCGGCCCCGGACGAGGTGATCGTCCGGGGCCGCTCTTCTGTTTCCGGGCAGAACCGTGGAGCCGTGGTGGCCGCGCAGTCACCGGGGCCGTGAAGTCACCGGAACCGTCCCACTCCGCGGACGCCTGGGCGGGCGCCGCGCGGACGGCCGGACGAGCGCCTGTGCGGGCGCCGTCACGGAGCCTTCAGATACGGACCTGGACGGCGCGGGCGAGCCTGTCGTGGAGGCCCCGGCTGTCCCGGTCCCAGACGATGGCGGGGATCACGAGGAGGAGCAGCACGCTCCGCAGGGCGACCCGTACGGCACCGAGCCGCCCGCCGTCCTCGGCGATCACCCGCAGGCCGAGGATCCGCTTGCCCGGTGTGGAACCCACGGTGCCGACGGTCAGCAGGCTCATGACGAGGAAGACACCGAGCGCCCAGTTCCCCGCGGCCTGCTGGTCACCACGAGCGAACAGCCCGTATGCGATCAGCATGCTCACGGCCCAGTCGACGAAGAGTGCCCCGAAGCGCCGGCCGAGCGGGGCCACGGACCCCGGGCCTTCCCGGGGCAGACCGAGGCGCTCGCCCCGGTAACCGAAGTCGGCGCCCATCTCCTCGGCCGCCGCGCGCGGCCCCGAGAGCCACGATCCGATTGCTTGCCTGTTGTCCACCCGTCCACGGTACTGCGCCCACGTTTGCACCTGGCCGGGCGGGGCACGGAACACGTCGCCGAGGTGCCGTCCGCAACCGGGCTGGTTAACTTGTGCGAAACAAATGGGTCATGCTGGAGAAATGCCGTCTGCCTATGGTCGGTCCAGCGTGCGCCACCGCACTGGCCACACAGACGAGCTGCAACCCCGCCCTTTCCCGGGTCGGGAGTAGGAGGAGTTGGATGTTCCAGAACGCCGACGAAGTCCAGAAGTACATCGCCGACAACGACGTCAAGTTCGTCGACGTCCGGTTCTGCGACCTGCCGGGTGTGATGCAGCACTTCACGATCCCCGCGGCGTCCTTCGACCCGGCCGAGGAACTGGCATTCGACGGCTCGTCGATCCGTGGCTTCCAGGCCATCCACGAGTCGGACATGGCGCTCCGCGCGGACCTGTCGACGGCTCGTGTCGACCCGTTCCGCCGCGACAAGACCGTGAACATCAACTTCTTCATCCACGACCCGATCACGGGCGAGCAGTACAGCCGTGACCCGCGGAACGTGGCCAAGAAGGCCGAGGCCTACCTCGCCTCGACCGGCATCGCCGACACGGCGTTCTTCGGCCCCGAGGCGGAGTTCTACGTCTTCGACAACGTCCGCTTCCAGACGTCGGCGAACGAGAGCTTCTACCACATCGACTCCGAGGCCGGCGCCTGGAACACCGGTGCGGTCGAGAACAACCGCGGCTACAAGGTCCGCTACAAGGGCGGCTACTTCCCGACGCCGCCGGTGGACCACTTCGCCGACCTGCGTGCCGAGATCTCCATGGAGCTGGACAAGAACGGCCTCCAGGTCGAGCGCCAGCACCACGAGGTCGGCACCGCCGGCCAGGCCGAGATCAACTACAAGTTCAACACGCTGCTCGCCGCGGCCGACGACCTGATGCTCTTCAAGTACATCGTGAAGAACGTCGCCTGGCGCAACGGCAAGACCGCGACCTTCATGCCGAAGCCGATCTTCGGTGACAACGGCTCGGGCATGCACGTCCACCAGTCCCTGTGGTCCGGCGGCTCCCCGCTGTTCTACGACGAGCAGGGCTACGCGGGCCTCTCGGACATGGCGCGCTACTACATCGGCGGCATCCTGAAGCACGCCCCGTCGCTGCTGGCGTTCACCAACCCGACGGTGAACTCCTACCACCGCCTGGTCCCGGGCTTCGAGGCTCCGGTCAACATGGTGTACTCGCAGCGCAACCGCTCCGCCGCGATGCGCATCCCGATCACGGGATCGAACCCGAAGGCCAAGCGCGTCGAGTTCCGCGCCCCGGACCCGTCGTCGAACCCGTACCTGGCGTTCTCGGCGCTGCTGATGGCCGGTCTGGACGGCGTCAAGAACAAGATCGAGCCGCCGGAGCCGATCGACAAGGACCTCTACGAGCTGGCCCCCGAGGAGCACGCGGGCGTCCAGCAGGTCCCGACCTCGCTCCCGGCGGTCCTCGACGCGCTCGAGGCCGACCACGAGTACCTCCAGGCCGGCGGTGTCTTCACCCCCGACCTGATCGAGACGTGGATCGACTACAAGCGCACCAACGAGATCGCCCCGATCCAGCTGCGTCCGCACCCGCACGAGTTCGAGCTGTACTTCGACCTCTAGGCCGCGGATCCACGCGAAGGCCGCCACCCGCTCCGTGCGGGTGGCGGCCTTCGCCGTGCGCAGGACTTCTGCGGGGACGGCCGGGCGGTGCCCGGCCGTCGCGCGCCCGGAGGGTCAGTCCGTCAGCAGCTCGCGCAGTTCACCGACCGCCTCGCGCAGGTGTTCCGCGAAGGCGTGCATCTGGTCGGCCACCGCGAGCGGGGTGCTCAGATAGAGGTTGAAGCGGTCCGGGAGCAGGACGTAGGCGACGCCGATGCACTTGCTGCTCGTGGAGCCGAAGCCGAAGTACTGGATGTTCTCGGACGGCGCCGAGCTGGTGCTCAGGTAGTCGTCCCGCATCGTGAGCCAGCCCGGTGAGCGGTACAGGGCGGGCTGTCCGGTGACGCCGAGTTCCTCGCCCCGGCGGCGCTGGATGAGTTCCAGCTCCCAGAGGTGCTGCTCGGGGGCCTCGCCCGCCTGGCATTCCTTCGCGCGCGCCACATGGGCCGCGGCGGCGGCCCGGAACGCGGCGCGGCGGGTGTCGCGGCCGGCCCCGGGGTCGTCCATCGCCGCGACGAACGCCTGCATCTCGGGGGTGACCACGCGCATCGCCTCGGTGCGGCCGTAGCGGTACTGGCGGGTCGCGATCGACTCGTACGTCGCTCCCAGGTGGCCCTTGGCCCGCTGGTGGGCCAGCTGGTACGCGGACTGGACGAAGGCGTCCGGGGACACTCCGAGTGCCTTGGCGGCCCTGCTCCCGAAGTCGCCGAACGACACGGTGCGGGTCGCGGTGTCGTTCCCGTACGCCGCGAACGCCTCGGCCGCCGAACGCACCCGCGCGCGCTGGGCGGCGTCCAGTTCGAAGGTCAGCGGCCGCGGCACCGGTACGCCCTGGGGGCGCGCCCCGGACGCGCGGGAGTGCTCGTCGGGCGGGGTGCCGAGCAGCGCGTCGGTGAAGCTGAGGACGGTCGTGCCGTCCAGCTCGCAGTGCTCGACGTTGATGCCGGCCCGGCCGTCCGCGAAGACGACGAAGGAGACGGCCTTGTCGAACCAGCGGTTGCCGCGGTCCCCGTGGAGCAGTTCGTCGCAGGCGGCCTGGATGTCCCGGGGGGCGAAGTCCTCCAGGCACACACAGAACAGGGCGGTCTCGATGTCGTCCAGTGTCCGGGCGTTCGCGGGGCGGTCCTCGACGAGCGACGCGCGGGTGGCCGCCCACTCGGCCCGCGCCATGGTGGTGAGATGGCCCGCCCGGTCCTCCTCGGCCGTGTGGACGTCGGACTTGGTGACGGCGCGCAGGCCGGCCTGGATCTCGTCGAGGCCGTGCGGAACGCCGTCCGGTCCGATGACGTCCAGCCGGAACATGGTGCCCCGGAAGAACACCACGATGTGGCGGGCGGTGGACGGCCCGGGGGCCTGCTCGCTGTAGGGGGCGCGCACCGTGTCCAGCGGCACGCCGGGGACGCGGGTCGTGGAGAAGAGGTACTGGTTCTGCACCATCGACTGCGGCACGCCCCGCTGCTCGACCGGTGCGATCAGCCCCTCGTCGAGCTGCCGCTTGTAGTGGAGCGCGCCCGCGACGAGCCCGGCGGCGCGGTCGAGTTGTCCCTCGCCGGTGTCCTTGAAGAGGAAGAAGAAGTTGGCGTTGAGCGCGATCCGGTCCCGGCGGCCGAGGTAGCGGTACGGCCAGAAGGTGTCGAGCCAGCTGTGCACTCCGTCCGTCGCGTCGTACTCCTCCAGCGCCGCGTGCAGGATCCGGCCGGTGCCGCCGGGCCGCAGGAAGGCGGTGACCTCGGCCTCCGTCGCCGCCCTCTCCTCCGCGGTCAGCAGCGGGGCGCACCAGGCGAGGAACCTTTCGCAGCTCGCCTCGAGCGTGGGAAGGGGCACCCGCGGGAGGCTCCTCTCACGGGCGGAGGCGGTGCCGGCTGCTGCTTCCTGACTGACGTTCAATGCGGCTCTCTTCTCGGGTGAGTGGGGTGGAGAGGGCTAGGGGTGCTGCGGCCTGGAGAGGTGGAGCTGAGCGTAGAGCCAGCCGTCCTCCTCCAGCCCGCTCGCGTCGAGACCCGCGGCGGCCATGCCGTCCAGCACGCCACGCTGTTCCTGCGGGCCCGCGAACCGCCGCTGCCGGAAGACCCCGTCGACCCGGACCGTCCGGTAGCCCAGCTCCGCGAGGGCCTTCTCCATGGGGTCGAACGGGAACATCCGCAGGACGAAGTGCGCCATCCAGGGGAGGCGGCCGTCCTGCGCGCGCACGACGCGGGTGAGGGTGCGCTCGGTGACGTAGCCGACGCATCCCGTCGAGATCACCAGGTCGGCCCCGGCGAGCAGGTCCCGCTGGGCGGGGGTGGGGTCGCTCGACTCGAGGTCGGCGTTGACGGTGGCGTCGAGGAATCCCGCCTCATGGGCGTAGGCCAGGGCAGGGGCGGAGGCATCCAGGCCGGTGAAGCGCAGCGGGTGCGCGGGGCGGCGGGAGTGTGCGAGGTCCCGGTCGCGCTCCAGCAGTCCGGCGCGGGAGGCGGGGCCGCTGCCGTCGTAGCGCGCGTACAGCTCGTCCATCGTGGTGTCGTACTTGAGCAGCGCGGCGTTGATCCCGTACGAGCAGCCGATGTCCAGCACGTGGGGGACGGCCACGTGCTCCGTCTCCCGGTACTCCTTGAGGATCTTGTCGAACCAGGGCTTGGCGAGTTGGGGGACCTGGTAGCCGAGCGGGCGGAGCGCCTGGAAGTAGGTGCGGGGGTCGGGCGCGGTGTAGATGTGGTCCAGCGAGACTTTTCCGGACGCGTCGAGACGCAAGGGGCTTCTCCTCGGTGGTGCGCGTGGCGGTACCTGGGACCGTTCGCGAGGTCCTAGTCCAGAAGCCGGTCCCCCCGCACGGCCCGCCCCTCCGCGGCCAGGTGTCCGGGCAGGACGCGGCCGAAGAGCTGGCGGGTGCGTGCCACGCTGCCGATGACGCCGGGTCGCTCGCTGTAGGCGAAGATCGCGCTGTGCCGCGCGAGGCCGCCCCGGACGGGGCTGACCCGGTGCAGTGAGTAGCGGCCCTTGAACAGCTGGAGGTCGCCCGGCCGCAGCGGAAGACGCTCCGGCTGCCGCGTGCCGTCCAGGACGTCGCGGACGTCGTCGAAGCACTCGTCGGCGGCGGACCGGATGTTCGGGCAGTACTCGAAGGAGCCGCCCTCCTCCGCCTCCTGGGTCAGCATGCTGACCGTGTACTCGTTGGTGTCGAAGTGCCAGGGGTGTTCCATGCCGGGCCGTACGACGTTGAGCACGAGGCCGGAGAGCGGGTCGGCCAGCTCGTACAGCCGGGGCAGTCCGAAGCAGTCCGCGACGAAGCGCTGGAACGAGTGGTGGGTGTGGAGCCTGCTGATGAGGGAGCCGCCGGGGATCCGGTCGCGGGCGACGAACGCGTTGCCGCGCTCGAAGGTGCGCCGGCCCGGGTGGTCCTCGGGGAGATCCGTGTCCACGTCGATGTTGTAGACGTTGACGGTCTCGACGTCGAAGTAGGCGTGCGGGGCGAGCGCGGCGCACTCCTGGCGCAGGACCCCGTGCAGCTCGGGCCGGACGAAGTCGGGCAGGACGGTGCAGCCGACCTCGGCCAGTTCGCGGCGCGCCCGCGCCACCACGGCACGGGCTTCGGTGCTGTCGGGGTCGGACAAGGGGTAGCGGTCCGTGTCGACCACCTGGTCGAGCGTGATGGCTTGCAGAGTGCTCATACGACCCTCTCCACGCGCACGTCGGTAACTCAACTGACGAGTAACAGAGTTGAAGTTCCCACAGCCCCGACTCATTGTCTGTGACACGTCACACTTCTGGCCCGCGGATGCCGTGGTCAGGGCCTCTCCCGTGCCGCTTCCCGTCAGTCGAGACCGATGACGGGGCGCACGCCGAAGTCCTCGAACATGTCCTCGCCCTCGGGGCCGTGGAGGAACTCGGCCGTGGCCGGATTGCGGTTGGCGGTGGCCAGCGGCAGCCATTCGAGGAGGGTGCCGTACCCGCCGCAGACCGCCTCTCCCCCGTCGCCGCCGTATACGGAACCGGGGTCCGAGGTCATCTCGGCGGTGTCGTAGACGTCGGAGGCGATCTGCAGCCCGAAGGCGTTGCGCCGGTGGTGCGGGCCGTCGCCGGCGCCGTACGGGGAGGCGCCCTGCGGGACGTCCCCGCCCCAGCGGAACAGCGTGCGGGCGCCGGCGCCGCAGGCGTGCTCCCACTCGTCGGGGCCGGGCACCCGCAGACCCTGCTCGGCCAGCAGGGCGGGTACCAGCGCGGGGAGTTCGGGGAGCTTGCGGGGCTCCACGGCCATGAGCACGGTGGGCAGGACGGCCGTGCGGAGCGGGGTCATCACGCGGGCGAGGTGGGCGCGCGGGTCCTCGTCGAAGCCGAACCCGCCGGCCACGCTCTCCTCGCGGTAGGAGACGAGCTGTTCGGGGGAGGGCTCCCAGGCTTCCACGTCGAACCCGACGGTCACCTCGCCACCGGGGACCAGTGCGTACCGCTCACCGTCGCGCTCGATCACGGCACGGTGCAGCGTCCCGCCGAGGTGCGCGGTGGCATCCACCGACAGGACGGAGCCGTCCACGCGGCGGGCGGCCTCCTCCGCGAACCGGGTGGCGGCGGCCGTGTCCAGGGTGCGCCAGCGGGCGAAGGTCAGGTCGCTGAGAGACATGGCGCGCAGTCTGCCACCCGGTCCGGACACCCCTGCGCCCGCCCGGGCCCCCGGACTTCCCGGGGGCCCGGGCGGACCGGGTCAGCGGCCGTAGCGGATCAGCGCACGGACCATGCGGCAGGTGGTGTCGGACGGCGGGTGCATGGCGAGGCGGTCGGCCGTCGCGCGTATCCGGGCGTTGTCGGCGGTCGACGGCTGGTACACCCCGGAGTCGAGCAGGGCGATCGTCAGGCGCATGGCCTTCAGGCGGCGGTTGTGGGAGACGTACCACTCGCGGGGCCGGCCCGCGGGGAGCCGCTTCTTCCGCAGCGGCTTGTGGAGCGGCTCGGTCGTGACTGTGGCGACGGCCATCGGCAACCTCCTGGCACGGTGGTGGAACCCTCACGAACTCCCCCTATTCTACGGTCCCCCACTGACAATCGCCCCTGGCCAGAGGCCATTTCGAGGATCCCTCCCGTACCCTTGGCCCCATGGAGATCTGGATCAATCCCGCATGTTCCAAGTGCCGCAGCGCGGTGAGTCTGCTCGATGCCGAGGGCGCCGACTACACCGTCCGCCGCTACCTGGAGGACGTGCCGTCGCCCGACGAGATCCGGGCGGTGCTCGGCCGTCTCGGACTGGAGCCGTGGGACATCACGCGCACCCAGGAGGCGGACGCGAAGGAGCTGGGGATCGCGGACTGGCCGAAGGACGCCGGATCGCGTGAGCGGTGGATCACGGCGCTGGCCGGACACCCGAAGCTGATCCAGCGGCCGATCATCACCGCGCAGGACGGCTCGGCGGTGTTGGCGCGGACGGACGAGGCGGTCAGGGACGCGCTCGGGCGCTGAGGAACTCCTCCATGCGCAGGCCGACTTCGGATGCGCCGGGATCCGTCTGCGGCAGCGAGTGATGAGTGGCGCCCGGAAGCGTGACCGTCTCGGCGTCCGGGAGCAGCCGGGTGGCCCTCGCCGCCACCCGCCCGGCATCGTGGGCCCGGCTGTCCCCGGCGAGCAGGACGAGCGTCCTGGTGCGCAGCCCGCGCAGTTGACCGGGCGAGGGCCGCGGTCCGGTGACCGGACGGGCGGAAGGGAAGCCCACCGCCTCGTCACGCAGCCGGGCACGGGCGGGGTCGGGGGACACGCCTCTCGTCTCCCAGTCCAGGAAGGCGCGGCTACGCCGGACCGTGGGGCGGAGCAGCATCGGCAGGGCGCGCAGCAGATAGCCGGGGCGCAGTCCCGCGAAGCACCCGGTCGGATCGACGAGTACGAGCCGGCCGACACGCCGGGGCGCGTACAGGGAGTACCGCAGGGCGATCCAGCCGCCGTACGAGTGGCCGCAGAGGGCGGCCGACTCCACGCCGAGCCCGCCCAGCAGGGCGTCGAGCCACGCGTTCAGATCGGCCACCGTCCTGATCGGCCGCTCCCCCCGCACGCTGCGGCCGGGTTCGCCGACGAGATCCACCGCGTGGATCCGGTGGGTGCGGCCGAGCAGGGACGCCTGGGCGGACCACACGGTGGAGGTGGCGCCGCCGCCGGGCAGCAGGACGAGGGGTGGCGCACCCACGGGACCACAGCTGTTGACGTGCGTCGCGCCGTACGGGGTCGGGACCAGGGACGACGACGTTCCGGCGGGCCAGTGGGCCGCCAGGACGTCGTCGTACGCGGCGAGCAGACCCGGCGGGACAGGGCGGTTCGCGTGCGTCATCGATGCCTCCTGCGGAGCATTTTATCTCGCCGAGCGAGATAAAATGCGGCAATGACCGAACAGGACGAGCAGGACGGGCCGGAGATGGAGACGGTCCATCTGCTGCGCCGGGTGTCGATGGAGTTCGGGCTGCGGCAGGCGGAGTTCGCCCATCGGAACGGGATGCACCCCACCGACG
>Ga0164306_10001109_pt1 | contig 11761 bp, 9 predicted proteins | sample Whisoiple_242_MG_FD_110213 | JGI IMG/M metagenome (GOLD analysis project Ga0164306, IMG submission 110213) | Soil microbial communities amended with fresh organic matter from upstate New York, USA - Whitman soil sample_242_MG | ecosystem: Environmental > Terrestrial > Soil > Unclassified >... | reverse complement strand
TTCAATTGGGATCGATTTCGCTTTATGACGCGGGCAACGCCTTACCCATTCTGCCGAAAGCCCGGTCAGCGCCAGTGACGCCGCTCAAGATCATCCTCCTCGCCGATACGCGGCCAGGCCATTATCACCTCGCCGAAGGCGTCATTGCCGCGGTCAAGCGCCTGCGTCCCGTCGCGGTCACCCGCATTCCTGTCGAGCGGCGCTGGATCGTGCCGACCCGATGGCTGCGCCGGCGCATGAACGCCAAGAGCTTCTTTCCACCACGCATGTTGCGCATGGCCTACCGCATCGATGCCGAGGCGCTGCCACACGCGGACCTCGTGGTCTCCGCCGGCGGCGAGACCCAGATGCCGAATGTCTGCGTGACGCGGTTTCTCGATGTGCCCAACATTTTTTGCGGTTCGCTGCTGCGCGGATTGGGACCGGAGAATTTCAGCCTGGTGATCTCGTCCTACGACCGCGATGCCGGGAGCGCGCGGCACATTGTGGTGGCGAAGCCTTCGGCGATCGATCCTGACACGCTCGGTCGCCCCGCAAGCGTGCCGCAGTACGGCCCGGCGAACCATCCACGCATTGCCGGACTGCTCATCGGCGGCAATGCCGGGCCCTTCCGCTACCGGAGCGGCGAATGGGAGCAACTGCTTGATTTTGCGCGAGCCCTGTCCAAGGCCTGGGACACGCGCTGGCTTGTCTCAACCTCGCGGCGGACGCCTAATCGCTTGGCCGACAGAATCGCCGAGCTGGCGCAAGACAAGAGCGTGATTGAGCGCTTCATCGACTATCGCACCGCAGGGCCCGGCACGCTGCCCGAGATATTCGGCAACTCCGAGATCATCGTGTGCACGGAGGATTCGAGCACCATGGTTTCCGAAGCCGTGTCGGCGCGTCTTCCCGTGGTGGGGGTGGCGCCGCAAGCCCACCGCTTCACAGACGAGGAGTCGGCCTACCGCGCGCTGCTCGTCCGCAACAGTTGGTGCCGGGTGCTGCCGATTGCATCGCTCACCCCCGAGACCTTCGCCGCGGCGCTCTCCGAGATCGAGCCGATCAAGGAGAACCCGCTCGACGCGCTTGCGGCAAAGCTCAAAGAGCGCCTGCCGGCGCTGTTCTGACATTGAGTCCGACGCGGCAATTCGCTAGAAGCTCATCCGAACTTCCAATACCAAACCTCTCGCGCCTTCGGGAGACCCATGGCCAGCCCGCAATATGTCTATGTCATGAACCGCCTGTCCAAGACCTATCCCGGCGGCAAGCAGGTGCTGAAGGACATCACGCTCGCCTTCCTGCCCGGCGCCAAGATCGGCGTGGTCGGTCTGAACGGTGCGGGCAAATCCACGTTGCTCCGCATCATGGCGGGTGACGAGACCGAATTCCTGGGCGAAGCCTGGGCCGCTGACGGCGTGAGCGTTGGCTTTCTGGCGCAAGAACCGCAGCTTAATCCTGCCACGGACGTGACAGGTAATGTCATGGAGGGCGTGGCGGAGAAGAAGACAAAGCTCGAGCGCTACAACGAGCTCGCCATGAACTATTCCGACGAGACCGCCGACGAGATGGCGAAGCTCCAGGACGAAATCGATGCGCAGGGCCTGTGGGACCTCGACGCGCAGGTGGAGCAGGCCATGGACGCGCTTCGTTGCCCGCCAGGCGACGCATCAGTCGACACCCTCTCAGGCGGCGAGAAGCGTCGCGTGGCGCTCTGCCGTTTGCTGCTGGCGAAGCCAGACATCCTTCTGCTCGATGAGCCCACCAACCATCTCGATGCGGAGAGCGTGGCTTGGCTCGAGCATCATTTGCGCGATTATCCCGGCACCGTGGTCATGGTCACCCACGACCGCTACTTCCTCGACAACATCACCGAGTGGACACTCGAGCTTGATAGGGGCGCCGGCATTCCCTATCACGGCAGCTACTCCTCCTGGCTCGAGCAGAAGCAGAAACGGCTCGAGGTGGAAGGTAAGCAGGATGCGGCCAAGGAGCGGACCCTTGCCCGCGAACTCGATTGGATCAGGGCGAGCCCTAAGGCGCGTCAGGCAAAATCGAAGGCGCGCATCAAAGCCTATGACGAGCATCTGGCTGAGGCGGGCCGCGACGCCACTGGCAAGGCGCAGATCACCATTCCGCCTGGGCCGCGCCTCGGCAATGTCGTCATCGACGCGGAGCAGATCGGCAAGGGCTTTGGCGACAGGCTCTTGATCGATGATCTCTCCTTCAAGCTTCCGCCCGGCGGCATCGTCGGCGTGATCGGCCCGACCGGCGCGGGCAAAACCACTTTGTTCCGCATAATCGTCGGCCAGGATACGCCCGACAACGGCGCAATCCGCGTCGGCGACACCGTTAAGCTCGGTTACGTCGATCAGTCGCGCGATACGCTCGACGACAAGAAGACGGTGTTTGAGGAGATCTCCGGCGGTAACGAAGTGATCAAGCTCGGAGCCCGCGAGGTGCCGTCACGCGCCTATGTCGGCTGGTTCAACTTCAAAGGGGCGGATCAGCAGACGAAGGTCGGCCAGCTCTCTGGGGGAGAGCGCAACCGAGTTCATCTCGCCAAGATGCTGAAATCAGGCGCGAACCTGATCCTGCTCGACGAGCCAACCAACGATCTCGACGTTCAGACGTTGTCCTCGCTCGAAGCCGCTCTGGAGGACTTCCCCGGCTGCGCCGTGATCATCAGCCACGACCGCTTCTTCCTCGATCGCATCGCCACCCACATCCTGTCCTTCGAGGGCGACAGCCATGTCGAGTGGTTCGAAGGGAATTTCGAATCCTACGAGGAAGACAAGAAACGCCGGCTTGGCGATGATGCGGTGATCCCCAAGCGCATAAAGTATAAGAAATTCGCGCGCGGGTAGAGCTGCGAAGGAAACCTAACCCGGTCCCGAGCGCGACAATCTCGTCGCCGAAGCTGATCGACTTCTTTAGCGCCAAAACGCCTTAGGAGTTCTGGCTGACTTGCGTAATCGTGGCGGCGGGGCTGTTTTCGCCTATTTGCCATTGGCGCGCTCCGGCTCCCAGTTTGTCGAGGATGGCGCCGAGACGGTTGGCTTGAAGGCCGAGAGTTTGCCGCAGCCTCGAGCGAACCTGGTCGAAGAAAAATGTGCGATTGATGTTCGTGACGTCCGTTCCTCCGCTTGGTTACCAGCCATGAAGGCTACAACCATCCATACAAGCGGCCATATACACGTTATACGTGTATATGGCCGGGATGCTTAGCTTTGCAGTGTGCGGAGGGGATGGGCGACCTTGCCAAAGGCTCGCATGACGCATAAACATATCCTTATGTCCGGTGCCCCCAATCGCCCCTCTGGGAATCTATCCCGCGCCCATGCCTTGAGCGGCTTGCGCGCCGCTGGAGAGGCGACGCGGCTTCGCATCCTGGCGCTGCTCGCCAATAGCGAGCTGAACGTCAAAGACCTGACCCAGATCCTTGGGCAAAGCCAGCCGCGCATCAGCCGCCATCTGAAGCTGATGGCCGAAGCCGGCCTGATCACGCGCTTTCGCGAGGGGAGCTGGGTGTTCTTCCGTCCTGCCGATACGGGGAGCGAAGCGGCGCTTGCCGCAGCGATCGTGGCGAGCCTCGATGCCGCCGACCCCGTTTTCGCCCGCGACCTTGCCCGTGCCTCAGCCGTCAAGAAGGCGAGGGAGGATGCGGCGCAAAGCTATTTCCGGGACCACGCCGGCGAGTGGGACAAGATCCGCGCTCTGCATGTCGCCGAAAGCCAAGTCGAGGCGGCGGTGGACGAGGCGCTTGGGTCTGGTCCCTTCACTCTGCTCGTCGATCTCGGCACCGGGACCGGCCGCATGCTCGAATTGTTCGCGCCGCGCGCCGCGCGCGCTCTCGGCTTCGATCTCAGCCGCGACATGCTTGGCTATGCGCGTATGAAGCTTGAGCGCGCCGGGCTCGCCTACGCACAGGCGCGTCATGGCGACATCTACAACGTGCCGCTACCCGATGGCGCCGCCGACGCAGTGATCCTGCACCAGGTGCTGCACTTCCTCGACAATCCCGCAGCAGCAATTGCTGAAGCCGCGCGTCTGCTCAAGCCAGGCGGTAAGCTGCTCGTGGTCGATTTCGCACCTCATGAGCTTGAGTTCTTGCGCGAGCAGTCCGCCCATCGCCGTCTTGGCTTCGCGGCCGACCAGATCAAGCGCTGGCTGAAAGATGCCGGCCTGACGGTCGAGCGCCAGCGCGACCTTGCTCCGGCTGCCAGCGTGAGCACGGAGAAGCTCACCGTTTCGCTTTGGCTCGGGCAGAAGCCGGCCGGCGCTCGCGAGAAGAAGAAGCGCGCCTCAGTGGAGTTCGCAGCGTGATGCTAGCTGCACCAGACCGCAAGAGCCGATTCCTCGGCCACGGCGACATCGACGTGTCGTTCGAGTTCTTTCCGCCGCGGACGGCGGCCATGGAGGAGACGCTGTGGCGTTCCATCCGCCGGCTCGAGCCGCTCAACCCGACCTTCGTCTCGGTGACGTATGGCGCGGGCGGCTCCACACGTGAGCGCACGCACGGCACGATCGCCCGTGTGCTCAAGGAGACGCAGCTCAAGCCCGCGGCGCACCTCACTTGCGTCGATGCGACGCGCAAGGAGGTCGACGGCGTCATCCGCGGCTATTGGGACATCGGCGTGCGCCACATCGTGGCGCTGCGCGGCGATCCCGCCGACGGCGTCGGCGAACGCTACGTGCCGACGCCTGGCGGCTACATCAACGCCGCAGACCTCACTGCGGGCATCATGAAGATCGCGCCCTTCGAAGTGTCGGTCGCTTGCTATCCAGAGAAACACCCGGAATCGCCGAGCGTCGATGCTGAGATCGACATGCTCTGGCAGAAGATCGATGCCGGTGCCACGCGTGCTATCACCCAGTTCTTCTTCGATAACGAGGTGTTTTTCCGCTATCTCGACCGCGTGCGTGACCGCGGCATCACCATCCCCATTGTGCCGGGCATCATCCCCATCCATAATTTCAGGCAGGTAGGGGGATTTGCTGAGAAGTCGGGCACGAGCGTGCCGGATTGGCTCGGCCATCGCTTCGAGGGGCTGGAGAACGACCAAGAGACGCGCTACCTCGTGGCCGCGGCGGTCGCCGCTGAGCAGGTCATGGGCCTGGTCGACCGGGGCATCACCGAGTTTCACTTCTATACGCTGAACCGCGCTGATCTTGTCTACGCCATCTGCCATCTCTTGGGCTTGCGTCCCATTCCAACGGTCGTGTCCGAGGCAGAGGCCGCGCAATGACCCGCGAAGAACGCATCGCCGCGCTGAAGCGTGAGGCCGGGAAGCGCATCCTGATCCTCGATGGCGCCATGGGCACCATGATCCAGCGCTACAAGCTAGACGAGGCGGGCTATCGGGGAACGCGGTTCAAGGATCACCCTCGCGATCTCAAGGGCAACAACGATCTGCTGGTTCTGACGCAGCCGCAGATCATCAGCGAGATCCACAACGCGTATCTGGAAGCCGGCGCTGACATCATCGAGACCAACACCTTCAACGCGCAGGTCATCTCGCAGAGCGACTACGGACTGGGGGCGATCGCGCATGAGCTGGATGTCGCCGCGGCGAAGCTCGCCCGCGAAGCTGCCGACGTGTGGACCAAAAAGACGCCGGAGAAGCCGCGCTTCGTCGCCGGCGCCATCGGCCCCACCAACCGCACCGCGTCGATCTCGCCGGACGTAAACAACCCAGGGTTCCGCAATGTGAGTTTCGATGCGCTGGTTGAGGCTTATGCCACGCAAGCGCGCGGGCTGATTGAAGGCGGCGTCGATTCGATCCTGATCGAGACTATCTTCGACACGCTGAACGCCAAGGCTGCGGGCTTCGCCGTCCAGCAGGTATTCGACGAGATGGGAGTCGAGCTGCCGATCATGCTGTCCGACACCATCACCGATCTCTCGGGGCGCAATCTCTCCGGCCAGACGCCGGAGGCGTTCTGGTATTCGCTCAAGCACCTCAACCCGTTCTCCGTGGGGATGAATTGCTCATTCGGGGCCGAGCAGCTTCGCCCCTCCGTGGACGAGATCTCCCATGTGGCCGACACGCTGGTGATCGTCTATCCCAATGCTGGCCTTCCCAACGAGATGGGCGAGTATGACGAGACGCCAAAGCACATGGCCGGGCTGCTCGAGGAATGGGCGCGCGATGGCCTCATCAACATCGTCGGCGGATGCTGCGGCACCACGCCGGAGCACATCCGCGCCATTGCCGCCGCTGTCGCGAAGTACCCGCCGCGCCGCGTACCGGAGGTTCAGCACAAGATGCGCCTCTCCGGCCTCGAGTCCTTCGTGCATGGGTGAAGTGAAGTGACCAACGGCGCGCAAGATTTCGTCATGGTCGGCGAACGGACCAACGTCACCGGGTCCGCCAAGTTTCGTAAGCTGATCGAGGCCAACGACTACGCGGCCGCGCTCGAAGTCGCGCGCCAGCAGGTCGAGAACGGCGCCAACATGCTCGATGTCAACATGGACGAGGGCATGCTCGACTCGGAAGCTGCCATGGTGACCTTCCTCAATCTGCTCGCCGCCGAACCAGACATCTCGCGCGTTCCGACCATGATCGACTCATCGAAATGGTCGGTGATCGAGGCCGGGCTGAAATGCGTGCAAGGCAAGTCGGTGGTGAACTCGATCAGTCTAAAGGAAGGCGAAGAGCCGTTTCTCGAACACGCCAAGAAGGTCCACCGCTATGGCGCAGCCGTGGTGGTGATGGCTTTCGACGAGCAGGGCCAGGCCGAGAGCGCTGAGCGCAAGTTTGAGATCTGCAAGCGGGCCTACACGCTTCTCACCGAGAAGGTTGGCTTCCCGCCGGAGGACATCATCTTTGATCCCAATATCTTCGCCGTCGCCACCGGCATCGAAGAGCATAGCAATTACGCTCGCGCCTATATCGACGCGACGCGCCGCATCAAGGAGGAGCTGCCTTATGTGCATGTCTCTGGCGGCGTCTCCAATCTGTCCTTCGCTTTCCGCGGCAATGAGAAGATGCGCGAGGCGATGCATTCAGTGTTCCTGTATCACGCGATCCGGGCCGGCATGGATATGGGCATCGTCAACGCCGGCCAACTCGCACTTTACGACGACATCGATCCGGAGCTCCGGGAGCTTGTCGAGGACGTAATCCTCAACCGCCGCGCCGACGCCACGGACCGGCTGCTCGAGGCTGCAGAGAAATATCGCGGGGAGGGGGCGCAGAAGCGCGAGGTGGATCTGTCCTGGCGCGAGAAGCCGGTAGAGCAGCGCCTGACGCACGCGCTGGTGCACGGCATCGGCACCTACATCGAACAAGACACCGAAGAGGCGCGCGCCAAGGCCGAACGTCCTCTGCATGTGATCGAAGGCCCGCTGATGGCCGGCATGAGCGTGGTCGGCGACCTGTTCGGCTCTGGCAAGATGTTCCTGCCGCAGGTGGTCAAGTCGGCTCGCGTCATGAAGCATGCGGTCGCTTATCTCATGCCCTTCATGGAGAAGGAAAAGGAGGAGCAGGGCCTCGCGCAAGGCGAGCCGGCGGGTCGGATCGTACTCGCCACGGTGAAGGGAGACGTGCACGACATCGGCAAGAACATCGTTGGCGTCGTGCTCCAGTGTAACAACTACGAGGTCATCGATCTCGGCGTCATGGTGCCCGCGCAAAAGATCCTCGACACCGCTAAGGAGCGCAAGGTCGACATTATCGGCCTCTCCGGCCTGATCACGCCGTCGCTCGACGAGATGTGCCATGTCGCGGCAGAGATGGAGCGCGAAGGCTTCGACCTGCCGCTTCTGATCGGCGGCGCCACGACGAGCCGCGTGCATACCGCGGTGAAGATCAGCCCGAACTACCATCGTAGTCAGGCCATCTATGTCGCTGACGCAAGCCGCGCCGTCGGCGTGGTGTCGAGCCTGATGTCGAAGGACGAGCGGCCCAAGGTCATCGCGCGGATTCGCGAGGACTATGCGCGCATGGCGGAGACGCACGCGCGGGGGCGAGTCGAGAAGGCACGCACGTCGATCGCCGATGCCCGAGTCAATCGCCTCAAGCTCGATTGGCAAACCTATGCGCCGCCGAAGCCGACCTTCCTCGGCACGCATAGCTTCCGCGGCTACGATTTGGCCGAGCTTGCCCGCTACATCGACTGGACTCCCTTCTTCCAGGCCTGGGAGCTTAAGGGCGCGTATCCCCGCATCCTGCAAGACGACAAATATGGCGAGGCCGCGCGCCATCTGTTCGACGACGCGCGAGCCATGCTGAAGCAACTGGTCGAAGAGAAATGGCTCAAGGCAAATGCCGTCGTGGGCTTCTGGCCGACGAACAGCGTCGGTGATGATATCGAGATTTACGCCGACGAGAGCCGCACGAGGAAGATCGCCACGCTGCACACGCTCCGCCAGCAGATGGCGCGGGAGGGTGACAAAGCCAATCTCGCACTCGCTGATTTTGTCGCGCCAAAGGAGTCCGGCGTTGCCGACTATATCGGCGGCTTTGCCGTCACCGCCGGCATCGGCGAGGAGGACATGGCGCGCAGATTCGAGCGCGCCAATGACGATTACTCCAAGATCATGGTGAAAGCGCTCGCCGATCGTCTGGCGGAAGCCTTCGCCGAGGCGCTGCATGAGAAGGTGCGCCACGAGCTTTGGGCTTATGCGCCAGGCGAGAAACTCAGCAATGAGGAGCTGATTGCCGAAGACTATGCCGGTATTCGCCCCGCTCCTGGGTATCCGGCGCAGCCAGATCACACAGAAAAGCGCACGCTCTTCAAACTGCTCGATGCCGAGAAGGCGACCGGGCTCAAGCTCACCGAATCGTGTGCCATGTGGCCGGCCGCCGCCGTCTCAGGACTTTATTTCTCCCACCCCGATAGCCGCTATTTCGGCGTGGGCAAGATCGGGCGCGACCAAGTCCAGGACTACGCCGCCCGCAAGGGCTGGAGCCTCGACGAAGCCGAGCGCTGGCTCGCGCCCATCCTCAATTACGATCCGAAGCGGATCGCCGATGCCGCTGAATGATGGCTGGAATCGGGATGCGCTAGATCATCCCGAGGATGATCGCGGCAACGAGCCCAAATGATACCAAAGCCAGAATGGCCGTCACGGTACCGGTAAGCTCCATGGGAAGCCTCCTTCTCCGATCGATGCGGTCCTTGGCTGTAAGCGGGCGATTTTAGGGACTCTTTGCGGCGCCCGCCATGCCCTTCTTTTCCGCAGCAATGCCCTGTTTCCGTCACCAGGCAACGAAACGCCGACATAGGAAATTTGGTTCCGGTTGCCTCGCGGGAGATCGGCGAGCCTTTGGGGCATGAGCCCTTGCGGGCCTTGGACGAAGGCTTGGCAATTGCGGAATTCATGAAAAGCGGCGACAACGCCATTGCCACGTCGGCAACAAAATCCCGGCGCTCTTCTGCGATAGGGGCGAGCCCGAAATACCTTGGAGGAATCGGCATGAGATCAATCGGAGTCGCTACACTCGGGGTCACGACTTTGCTCTGCGCCGCGCCGGCACAGGCTCTCACCATTTCGAATATCGATCCCAAGCCGCACACCGTCACCGTCATGGCTGGCAGTGATTCCAAGGAGCTCACGATCGGGGCTGAGAAAGAGGCCGATGCACCTTGCAGCGAGGGCTGCAAGGTGAAACTCGAGAACGGCGATGTGTACGAATTGAAGGGCGGTGAAGCCGTCTCGATCGAGGATGGCGTGATGTATGTCGACCACTCGCCGGACTCGGACGTCAAGGACATCCCGGACGTCGATCCCGACGCAGCGTCGCCGCAGTAGCGCACGCTTTACGCGCGGGGGTGAAGCGGAAATTTGCGCAAGAGAATCTCGTCATAGCCGTCGGCGACGAGGCCTGGCAGCGCCGCAGCGCTGGCAAAGCCATGGCGCTCGTAGAAGCGCAACGCCCGCGCGTTGAACGAGGAGGCGCAGACCCAGAGATTGCGCGCCCCATGCTGAAGCGCCGCGGTTTCGAACCAGGCCATGATGCTTGAGCCGATGCCCTGATTCTGCGCCACAGGCAAAAGCGCAAGCAACTCGAGGTAGGGCCCCTTCAGCCAGGGGTGACACACCGACACCACGCCGGCCTCTTTGCGGTTCACGCTGACCACATAGCGGACGGCTCCCGAATCAGCGCTTGCCAGGAATGCCGCAAGCCTGTCGGCCGGATAGTTCATCACCGCCCAGGGCTCCATGGCCACGATCGCCGCGGCGAGGGCTGCGCATGAGCCAAGATCGAGCGACAAGAGCCGCGCGCCGCAAGTCTCAAGCTCAATTGGGGGCGGTGAAAATGGAGAACAGGTCATGGCTGCCGCGCTGGACGGTGGACCGGGCGACGTGCGTCATCTCTCCCGGGGTGTTTTGATAGCAGCGCGTCGCGATCACCGGCTTGCCGGCTTGCAACAGCTCGCTCACCGTGACGAAGCTGTAGCCTTGTTCCTTCAGCTTGGGCAGCGCCAAGGCGAGGGCCTCGGCCGTGTTGTGGCCGCGCCCATTGGCGTGCGCCACGATGATGGCGCCCGGATGCGCCTTGGTCAGGATGGTATTTGCGATGGTCTTGGCGGAGACGCGCGGATCCGGATCGCCGGTGACGAGGTCCCATTGCACCGAAACAAATCCTGCATTCGCCGCCGCAGCAAGAGCTTTGTCGTTGCAGCGCCCGTACGGAAAACGGAGCAGCGTCATTCGCTCCGTCGGTTGCGCCGGGGCCGCACCGATGAGGCATTGGCGGGTCGTGAGCGCGGCCTTGGCGCGCGCATAGGCGGCCTCAGTGAGCGTGATCTCCTCACCGAGCGTGGCATCACTGACATTGGAGAGATCGAGATGGCGGAGACCATGGCTGCCCACCTCGAACAGGGGATCGGTGATCAGCTGTTCGGCACGCTCTGGGTGGGTCTCCATCCATTTGCCGCCGGCGAAGAATGTCGCCTTGATGGCTTGCGCGCGCAGGTAGTCGACGATGCGGCCGTCATAGCCTGAGACATAGCCGTTCTCCTCGCAAAGATCGAAGGTGAGCGCGATCAGCTTCTTGTCGGGCGGCAGCTCGACACCGCGGATCGAGCCACGCAGCTCGGGCTTGATCGGAGTTGCCGTCGGCAGCGTCACCAGCTTCAGCGGGGCAAGGTCGAGCGACTTGTGGGTCGATTGAGGCTTGAGCTCGGCCTCGGTGCCGGCAAGCGCCTCGGGCGTCCAGCATTGCTGCGGCGCTTGTGGCTCTTCGGTCAAGGCAGCTGTGCTGCCGGCGAGCGACAGCAGCACGAGGACGACAATGCGAGCCGGACTCATCAAGGCACCCCCCTGACGCGTTTGCCAGCTAGACTACGAGGGTGTGGCCGGTCAATGACGTGTCCTTGCGGCCATTTAGCTGGCCGGTTGACCCAACCCGGCACACCAGCGAGAAAAATCTATGCTTCGGCGTAGCGAATTCTTGGGTGCGAGCGTTTAATGAGCGCCTAAGTCCACCTCTGAAGGAGGATGTCATGCCTAAAACGCTGACTCTGGCTGTATTTGTGGCGACAATCGCCCTTTCGCCCGCTTATGCCGCGAGCGAGTTGTGCACCGACGCCCATATGCAGCAAATGGATAAGATGATCGCCGGGATGGCCGACGCCGATGCGAAGAAGGAGGCGACGATGCATCTCGACATGTCGAAGGCCGAGATGAAGAAGGGCAAGGAAGCCGGGTGCGTGGCGCACATGGAAGAAGCCCATAAGGCTATGGGCATGTAGCTTTACCGGCACGTCCCCCAACGCGGCGGGGAGCACGCCATGCCATTTCGGGCGCGTGGCTCAGGAAATCTTGGCC
>Ga0164306_10001108_pt1 | contig 11762 bp, 9 predicted proteins | sample Whisoiple_242_MG_FD_110213 | JGI IMG/M metagenome (GOLD analysis project Ga0164306, IMG submission 110213) | Soil microbial communities amended with fresh organic matter from upstate New York, USA - Whitman soil sample_242_MG | ecosystem: Environmental > Terrestrial > Soil > Unclassified >... | reverse complement strand
CTCCGAGCGCGGCCTGCGCCCCGCGCGCGCCGGGATCGGCTTCATCTTCCAGCAGTTCAACCTGCTGAAGTCGCGCACGGTCGCCGCGAACGTGGCGTACCCGCTGCGGGTCGCGAAGTGGCCCAAGGCCCAGCGGGAGCCCCGCGTGCGCGAGCTGCTCGAGTTCGTCGGCCTGTCCGACAAGGCCAAGCAGTACCCCGACCAGCTGTCCGGCGGGCAGAAGCAGCGCGTCGGCATCGCCCGGGCGCTCGCGACGTCGCCCGCCCTGCTGCTCGCCGACGAGGCCACCAGCGCCCTCGACCCCGAGACCACCAAGGACGTGCTCGACCTGCTCCGCCGGGTCAACCGGGAGCTCGGCGTGACGATCGTCGTCATCACGCACGAGATGTCGGTCGTCTCGTACCTGTGCAACAAGGTCGCGGTCATGGAGCACGGCAAGGTGGTCGAGGAGGGCGACGTCTACCGCGTGTTCGCGGAGCCCTCCCAGCCGATCACCCGCCGGTTCATCGGCGCCGCGCTGCACGACCGCCCCCGGCCCGACGTGGTCGCCCGGCTGCGCGAACGGCACACCGGACGGATCGTCACGATCGCGGTCCGGGAGAGCGAGGCGACCGCCGGCATCATCATCACCGAGCGCCTGCGCGCCCACGGGATCGACGGGCACGTGGTGTTCGGCGGCATCACCGAGGTGAACTCCCGCCCGCTCGGCTCGCTGACCTTCGCGCTCGAGGGCCCGGACGCCGCCATCGACGCGTTCCTCGCGGACCTGCGCGCGCACACCGAGGTGATCGAGCACGCCCCCGACGGCGACGATGCCGGCCCCGCGACGAAGGAGGTGGGCGCGTGAACTCCAACGGCGTCTCCCTGTGGCCCGAGCTCTGGCAGGCGCTCGGCGAGACCCTGCAGATGGCGATCGCCGCCCTGGCGATCGGCGGCCTCGCCGGCCTGCTGCTCGGCATCGCGCTCTACGTGACCCGCTCGGGCAACATCCTGGCCAACCGGCCGGTGTTCGTGGTGCTCAACGTGCTGGTCAACATCGTCCGGCCGATCCCGTTCATCATCTTCATCACCGCGGTCCGGCCGCTGACCCAGGCGCTCACCGGGGCGTCCTACGGCGTCGAGGCGGCGATCCCGGCCCTCGCGATCATGGCGACGTTCGCGACCTCGCGCATCGTCGAGCAGAACCTCGTCGCGCTGGACCCCGGCGTGATCGAGGCCGCGCGCGCGATGGGCGCCGGGCCGCTGCGGATCATCGCGACCGTGATCGTCCCCGAGACGCTCGGCCCGCTCATCCTGGGCTTCACGTTCCTGTTCGTCGGCATCGTCGACATGACGGCCGTCGCGGGCGCGATCGGGGCCGGCGGCCTCGGCGACTTCGCGATCGTCTACGGGTACCAGCGGTTCAACGACGTGGTCACGTGGACCGCCGTCGCGGTGATCGTGGTGATGGTCCAGCTCGCCCAGCTCCTGGGCAACACCCTGGCCCGCCGCGTGCTGCGCCGCTGACACGCGGCGCCGCGTCCGCCGAGATAGGACCTGCCCGGCGAGATAGGACCGTCTCCGGTCCTCTCTCGACCGGGCGGTCCTCTCTCGGCGATCAGATGAGGCGGGTCAGAGCTTCTTGCCCGGGTTGAGGATGCCGCGGGGGTCCAGGACCGCCTTGATGCCGCGCTGAATCGCCAGGACGCGCTCGCCGAGCTCGCCCGCCAGGGCGCCGCGCTTCTCCGTGCCGATGCCGTGCTCGCCCGTGACGGTGCCTCCGAGGGCGACCGCCAGGCCGAGGATCCGCGCGTGCGCCTCCGCCGCCGCGGCGACCTGCGCCGGGTCGGCGGGGTCGAACGCGATCACCGGGTGCAGGTTGCCGTCGCCGACGTGCCCGCCGGTGCCGATCGGCAGCCCGACCTGCGCGGAGATGTCGCCGAGCCGCTCCAGCAGCTCGGGCAGCCGGGTGCGCGGCACCGCGACGTCCTCGTTGATGCTGCCGCCGCGGACCGCGCGCATCGCCGGGTTGAACGCCCGCCGGGCGCGCAGCAGCGCGTGCAGCCGCTCCTCGTCGTGCGCGACGTCGACCGTCAGCGCCCCGTGCCCGCGCGCGATCGCCTCGTACGCCGCGACGTCCGCCACGCCGCCGGCGGCCTCGTCGGTGATCGCCAGCAGCATCGCCTCCGCGCCCGCGGGCAGCCCGGCGTCCGGGTCGTAGGCCACCAGCGACGCCAGCACGACGCCGTCCAGCAGCTCGAGCGTCGACGGGCGGTGCGGGCTCGCGATGATCGCGTTCGCCGCCTCCAGCGCGTCGGCGACCGTGGCGAACGTCGCGCACACGCCGCGGTCCGGGCCCGGCGCCGGCAGCAGGCCCAGGGTCGCCTCGGTGACGACCGCGAGCGTGCCCTCCGACCCGACGACCAGGCCCGTGAGGTCGAGCCCGGCCACGGCCTTGACGGTCTCCGGCGACGTCCGGACGACCTCCCCGTCGGCCAGCACCACCTCCAGCGACCGCACGAAGTCCCGGGTGACCCCGTACTTCACGCAGCGCATCCCGCCGGCGTTGGTCGCGATGTTGCCGCCGATGGTGCTCTGCGCGTACGACGCGGGGTCCGGCGGGTAGAACAGCCCGCGCGCGGCCACCGCGTCGACCAGGTCCTTCGTCACCACGCCCGGCTGGACGACGGCGACCTGGTCGACCGGGTCGATCCGGCGGATCTCCGCCATCCGGGCGGTCGACAGCAGGATCGCGCCCGGGACCGCGTTGGCCCCGCCGGCGAGCCCGCTGAGCGCGCCCTGCGGCACCACGGGGACGCCGTGCGCGTGCGCGGCGCGGAGCACGGCGGACACCTCGGCGGTGGTCGACGGCTGCACCAGGGCGACCGGGTCGCCGGTCGGCGGGGTCGCCGAGCCGTCCTGGGCGCGGCCGCGCAGGGCCTCGGGGTCGGTGACCAGCGCCTCGGCGGGCAGCGCGGCGCGCAGGTCGGCGAGGACGGCCGCGAGCGCGGCGGCGTCCGGCGCGCTCGGGCCCGGGCCGGCGGGACCGGGGTCGACCGGGGTGCGGGTCGCGGTCACGGCAGCCTCACGTGCTCGGGGGTGAGCTCGGCCAGCGACCGCACGCCCAGCAGGCGCAGGGTCCGGGCGATCTCGGTGGTCAGGATCGTCCCGACCCGGTCGACGCCCCGCTCGCCGCCCGCCATCAGGCCGTACAGGTAGGCGCGGCCGAGCATCACGGCCCGCGCGCCGTGCGCCACCGCCGCGACGACGTCCGCCCCGTTCGAGAAGCCCGTGTCGACGTACACCTCGGCCCGGTCGCCGAGCGCCTGCACGGTGTCGGGCACCAGGGTCAGCGGCACCGGCGCCCGGTCGAGCTGCCGCCCGCCGTGGTTCGACAGCACGACGGCGTCCGCACCCGCCCCGACCACGCGCTCCGCGTCGGCGACGGTCTGCACGCCCTTCACCACCAGCGGGCCGTCCCAGTGCTCGCGCACCCACGCCAGGTCGGCGAGCTCGACCGTCGGGTCGAACATGTGCGCCGCGAGCTCCTCGATCGTGCCCTGCCAGGAGTCGAGCGTCGCGAACCGCAGCGGCTCGGTGGTGAGGAAGTTCAGCCACCACGACGGGTGCAGCGCGCCGTCGACCACCGTCTTCACCGACAGCGCCGGCGGGATGCTGAACCCGTTCCGGTTGTCCCGCAGCCGCGCACCGCCCACCGGGACGTCGACCGTGATGACCAGCGCCTCGTAGCCGGCCGCCTTCGCGCGCGCCATCAGCTCGGTGGACGCGCCGCGGTCCTTCCACACGTACAGCCCGAACCAGTTCCGGCCGTCCGGCGCGGCGGCGGCCAGGTCCTCGATCGACGTCGTGCCCATCGTCGACAGCGTGTACGGGACGCCGGTGCGGGCCGCGGACCGGGCGACGGCCCGCTCGCCCTCGTGCTGCATCATCCGCGTGAAGCCGGTCGGGGCGTACAGGAACGGGGCCGCCGCGCGGCGGCCGAGGACGGTCGTCGACAGGTCGACCTCGCCGACGTCGCGCAGCACCGACGGCCGGAACTCGACGTCCCGCAGCACCCGGCGCGCGCGGCGCAGCGACACCTCGGCCTCGGCGGCGCCGTCCACGTAGTCGAAGACCGACCGCGGGGTGCGGGCCCGGGCGATCGTGCGCAGGTCGCGGACCGTGTACGCCCGGGACAGCCGGCGGGCCACCGGGTCCAGCTCGAGCGGACGCATCCGCAGCAGGGGCCTGAGCTCGGACCAGGTCTGCAGCCGTCGCCGCACGTGTCGCCTCCTCGCCGGTGGGCCCGGCGGCTCCGGGCCCCGCCCGGGCACGGTAGCCCGGCGGGCCGGGCGCGGGCGGGGGCGTCTCAGCCCGCGACGCGGCGGCGCCGCGGCGGGTGCGGGCCGGGGCGAGCCGGGCGGTCAGCCGCCGGCGGCGGCCTGCGTCGGCTCCGCGCGCCCGGCGGCGTTCTGGTGCGCGCGCTCGTTCGCGTTCGCCGCGGGCCCGGTCGCCCCCTCCGTCGCGCCCGGGCCGTCGTCGGTGGCCGTTCCGTCGCCGGTCCCGGGGTCGGCGACGCCGGGATCCGTCGCGCCGGGTCCGCTCGCGCCGGGGCCGGTCGTCGTCGGGCCGGTCTCGACCCGGTCCGCGGCACCGGCGCCCGCCGGCGCGGCCGGGCCGCCCCCGTCCGGGCCACCCGCGTCCGGACCGGCCGCCGCGCCGTCACCGGTCGACGACGGCCCGCCCGAGCCCGCCACGACGGTCACCGCGCTCGCGCCCGACGCGTCGGCGACGGACGCACCCGTGCCCGACAGGCTGGCGTCGGTCGCCGCCCCCTCGCCGACCGGCGTCGCGGCGGCCTCGTCCGACGGGGCCGACGGCCCCTGCGACACCCCGCCGGGCTCCTGCGTCGTCGCCGCCGGGTCCGCCGCGGGTGCGTCGGGCGCCAGCGCGCTCGCGGCGACCACCAGCGCGGCCGCGACGCCGAGCGCCGCGGTCCCGACCACCACGCCGCGTCGCCGCCGGCCCGCGGAGGGCGCGACCTCTCCTGAGCCGACCGGTCCTGCGGGCCCCGCCGCCCCCGCCGAGTCCCCGGCACCGGCACCGGCGCCGGCGTCCGGCTCCGGCCGCAGCCCGAGCAGCCGGGGGTCGACGCCGAGCGTGGGGGCGTCGAGGTCGTCGTCGAGCTCCGCCGCGAGCCCCGCGCCGAGCGGCCCGTCGGGCAGCGGCCCGCTCGGGTGCTGCTCGAGCGCCCCGGCCTCCGCCGGCCCGGCCGCCCCGGGCAGCGAGACGGTCCCCAGCGGCACCGCCGCCGCGCCGATGTCCCCGGCCACCGGCCCGACGCCGAGCGCGCCCGGCCGCAGCAGCGCGCGCAGCTCCTCCGCCGCGGCCGTCGCCGTGAGCCGGTCCAGCGGGTCGAGCGCCGTCATCGCCCCGATGAGCTCCGCCCACCGCGGCCCGAACCGCTCGGGCAGCGGCACCGGCCGGTGCAGGCGCGCCACCGCGGAGGTCAGGGCGTCGCCCGGGAACGCGCGCTCGGCGGTGAGGCACTCGACCAGCACCAGGCCCAGCGCGTACACGTCGGACGCGGCCGTGAGCCGGCCGCCGGTCGCCTGCTCCGGGCTGAGGTAGGACGGGGTGCCCAGCAGCTCCTGGGTCGCGGTCGCGGTCTCGTCGGCGCGGACGCGCGCGATGCCGAAGTCGGTCAGCTTGGTCCAGGAGCCGCCGACGCCGGACCGGCCGGCCGGCGGCAGCAGGATGTTGCCGGGCTTCACGTCGCGGTGCACGACGCCCTCGTCGTGGATGTACGCCAGCGCCTCGGCCACGTGCACGCCCACCAGGGCGGCGTCCTCGGCGGACAGCGGCCCCTCCGCGAGCCGGGCGGCCAGCGACGGGCCGCGCACCAGCTCCATGACCAGGAAGTCCTGCACCTCGCCGCCGGGCAGCTCGGTGGTGCCCGCGTCGAGCATCATCACCAGGCCCGGGTGGCCGAGCCGGGCGAGCAGCCGCATCTCGGCGCCGTGCCGCTCGTCCTCGTCCTGCCCGGCCGGGGACGGGTGGAACACCTTCACGGCGACGTCCCGGGCCAGGACCCGGTCGTGCGCGAGGTAGACCTCCGCCATGCCGCCGCGGCCCAGGCGCTCCCCGACGGTGTACCGCCCGCCCAGCACCGTGCCGGCGGGCAGCGCATGGTCCCGGGGCCGGAGTCCACCCCCGGGCACGACGCCGAGGGCAGGCGCGGTCGCCTGCTCGAGATGGTCACCCATCGACGAACCTCCCCGACGTGAGGTACCAGGATCACCGGGGACCCTCGCACGCGCGCGTCGAGACGGGTGACGTCACCTGCACGGGCGACGGGGCGCGGCGGCGTGCGGACGGCGCTCGCCCCGCCCCTGGCGGCGCTCAATCGGGCCTGACCTGCGTCTCCGCCAGGACGGAGCGCAACAGCGGGCGGCTCGTCTCCGTCGCCCCCAGGACCAGCAGGCAGCCGGCGGTGAGGCACGTCACGAGCAGCAGGAGCCCGCTCGGGTCGGTCACGCCCGCCACCCCGAACACGGGCGACATCATCACCACCGCCGTCGCCGCCGACCCGACCGCCACCAGCAGCATCGGCACCAGCACCTCGCGCCGCCGCACGGAGTCGAGCAGGGCCACCGGCGTGCCCGCGAGCACCTGCAGCGCGTACTCCCGGCGCCGGTCCAGGACGGTCGCCGCCTGCGTGATGCCCGCCGAGGCGGCCGCCACCAGGAACGTGATCGCCAGCGTGAGCAGGGCGCCCCGCATGAGGTCGCCGGTGAACGTCCGCATCTCCGCGACCTCGGCCGCCGACGCGCCGTCGCCCGCCGACCCCGAGGCCAGCAGCGGCACCACCGCGAGCGCCCCGGCCACGAAGCCCGCCAGCCCGAGCCCGCCGACGACCCGCCACGTCCCGCGCGGGTCGTCCACCAGCCGGCGCGCGGCGAGCAGCTGCGCCGGCGTCCGCGCCCGCCGCACCCGCAGCCGGCCGACCAGCCCGAGCGCCCACGGCCCGATCAGGTTGAGCGCCGCGAACCCGAGCGCCAGCGACCCGATGGCGAACGCGATCGCGAACGCCCCGAGCTGCCCGAGCACCAGCGTCACGACCATGAACAGCCCCATCGCCACCAGCGCGAGCACCGCCCGCACGGCCCGCATCCCGGGCGGCGTCTGGCGGCGGGCCACCCCGAGCGGCGACACCACGACGCGGCGCAGCGACACGACGCCGCTGACGACGGCAAGCACCGGCACCACCGCGCACGCCGCGGCCAGGACCGGCCAGCCGACCCAGAGCTCGCCGGCGGAGAACGTCGACCCCTGGAACGGCACCCGGGTCCACACCGGCAGCAGCGCGGCGTACCCCGCCGCGCCGACCACGGCGCCCACCAGCCCCTGCCAGGCCGTCTCGACGACGGTCAGCGCGACCACCTCGCGGGGCGTGACGCCGAGCAGCCGCAGGGTCGCCAGCCGGGCGTCGCGCCGCGCGACCCCGAGCCGGGCCGCCGAGCCGCCGAGCGTCAGCAGCGGCACGACGAGCAGCACGACCGCGGTCCAGGCGAAGACCACGTACGAGTCCCCGTACTCGCGCTGGTAGGCGTCCGCGGGATCGGCGGCGCGGCCGGCGAACCCCAGCAGGCCGCCGACGACGGACAGCGTCAGGGCGGTCATCACGGCGAACGACGCCACCGCGAGCGCGGTCGTCAGCCGGCCGTCCCGGCCGCCCGCGCGGCGCAGCCGGGGCGCGAGGGCGAGCACGGCGCTCATCGGGCGCTCCCCTGCGGGACGCGGCGCTCGTCCGCGACCACGCGGCCGTCGCGGACCTCGACCCGCCGGCCGCACCACGCCGCCACGCCCGCGTCGTGCGTCACCACGACCAGGGACGCGCCCGCGAGCCGGGTCGTCTCCGTCAGCACCCGCATCACCTCGTGCCCGGTCGCCTGGTCCAGAGCACCGGTCGGCTCGTCCGCGAACACCACCTCCGGCCCGGTGATCAGCGCGCGGGCCACCGCGACCCGCTGCGCCTGGCCCCCGGACAGCTCCCCGGGGCGCCGGCCCTCCATGCCCGCCAGGCCCAGCGACGCGAGCCACCGGCCCGCCAGCTCCGTGGCCTCCCGGCGGGACGTGCCCAGCAGCATCGGGGCCAGCGCGACGTTCTCGATGGCCGGCAGCTCCGCGAGCAGCTGGCCGAACTGGAACACGAACCCGTACTGCCGCCGGCGCACCAGCGAGCGCTCCCGCTCGTCGAGGTCGTGCAGCCCGCGCCCGGACAGCGCCACCGTCCCCGCGTCGGGGACGAGGATGCCCGCGAGGCAGTGCAGCAGCGTCGACTTGCCGGAGCCGGACGGGCCCATCACGGCGACCGACTCGCCGGGGGCGACGTCCAGGTCGACGCCCGCGAGCGCCGTCGTCGCGCCGAACCGCTTCACGAGGCCGCGGGCGGACAGCCGGGGGCCGGGGGTGCTGATCGTGCTCATGCCGCCAGCGTCCCGCCGGGCCGGGCGTCGGCGCGTCGGACCGCGGTCGCGTCCTCGCGGGGCGCGGGCTGCGACCGGGGGCGGAGGCGGGGCAGCGGGTCCGACCGGGGACGGACGACCTCCGGGCGACCTGCGGGTGTCCGCAGCCGGGCTGTCGCGCGGTCGCGCCCGGGCATGCAAGGACCCCCCGCACACCCGCCAGAGCTCACCTGCCCTTGCTGCCTTCCGGCCCTGGGGGGGTTCAGCGAGATGACGCCGCACGAGGGGTCTGCCCCCAGCCTAACCCAGACGGGGCCCGGGTCCCGCCGCGTCACGGCCCGCGCGACTGCCGGTCGACGCCCGATCGGGGCACCGGATCACCCGCGCCCGGGGTGCAGCACCGCCGCTGACCTGTCGATACGGCACAGTGCGGCCAGACGTCCCACGACTCGCGCCGCGCCCCCTCGACCCCCGGCGGCCCGTCCGCCCCCTGCGAAAGGCTCCCGCGTGGCCACCGTCGACCAGACCCTCACGACCGCCATGTCCATCGAGGGCGCGACCGCCGTCGCCCTCGTCGACTTCGACTCCGGGATGCTCCTCGGCTCCGCCGGCGGCGGCATCGACCTGGACCTGGCCGCGGCCGGCAACACCGACGTGGTCCGCGCCAAGTTCCGCACCCTGGCGTCGCTCGGCCTGTCCGACGGCATCGAGGACATCCTCATCACGCTGACCACCCAGCTGCACCTGATCCGCCTGCTGCAGAGCGCGCACGGCCAGGGCCTGTTCCTCTACCTGGTGCTCGACCGCAGCCGCGCGAACCTCGCGATGGCCAGGCGCCAGCTGCTCAACCTCGAGCGCGACCTCGACCTCTGAGCCCCACCGCCCGACCGCACCCCGCACCGAGCCCGCCCCCGCACGAGGAGGACGCCGCGGCATGATCATCCGCCAGAACGGCCTGCAGGTCGCCGCCACGCTGCGGCACGCCGTCGACGGGATCCGTCGCGTCCTCCTCGTGCAGCGGGACGGGACGCCGTTCAGCGACGACGGCCCGGAGGACGACCGCGACCGGCTCGCGGCGCTCGTCGTCGCGTGCGTCGAGATGGCGCACCACACGGCCGCGGGCGCGTCCCTCACCGGCCTGGCGACGTGCACCGTCCGGACCGACGACGGCGCCGTGATCGCGACGCCCGTGGGCGACCGGTTCGCGCTCGCCGTCGTCACCGAGCCGACCGTGAACCTCGTGCTGCTGCAGCGCGTCCTGGCGCCCCAGGTCGCGCACCTGCTGGCGCTCGACGGCGCCTGACCGGAGGGCGCCTCAGCGCACGCGGTGGCGCACGGTCGCCGTCGCCCGGGGGCGACGGACCGGACCGGCAAGCCGGCCCGGCGCGCCCGGGTCCCGCTCGAGCCGTCGGACGCCCGCGGGCCGGCGCGGCACGGCGGGACGCGCCAGGGCCTCGCGGACGACGTCCGCGCCGACGTTCTCCGCGAGCAGCAGGAGCGTGCTGACGAACGCGGGCGTGCTCAGCCGCCCCTCGTCCCGCAGACCGCGCAGCCACGGCACGGTCAGCGCGACGGCCCCCGGGTCCGTCGGGATACCCAGCACCTCCCGGCCGAGCTCGAACGCGCCCTCCACGGGGTGCGCGAGCCTCGTGCCGCGGACGACCTCCTCGAGGCCTTGACCGGATCGCCCCGCGAGGAGCAGCACGGGCGCCGCGCACTCCCGCGCGTCGGAGTACCGGAGCAGAGCGCTGACCCGGAGGTCGTCGCGTCCGAGGTCGATCCCGGACCCCAGCTCCTCGCGGCACTCCCGCAGCGCCGCGCCGACGACGTCCACCATGCCGTCGGCATCCACGTCCGCCGGGACGCCGTGCCGCGGACGGAGCTCGATGTTGCCGTTCGCCGCGCTCCCGTACTGCTCCGGGTACACCGCGACGTCGGACGCCCGCTGCGGGAGCACCACGTAGCCGTCCGCCGTCACGAGGCCGATGGTCACCGGCAGGTGGTCCGCGCGGACCGACGGCTCGCCGGACCAGGTCCGCGCGTCGTCCTCGGGTGTCCCCGCCAGCCGGTTGGTCACCAGCCAGGTGACGAAGGTCGTGCGCTCCGTGAGGAGGTGCAGCCGGCGGGTCGGGCCGGCGGCGTCCGCCTCCACTCGCCAGCCGAGGAGGCGCGGGAGCTCACCGTTGTACGTGTCGGGGTGCTCGGCAGCCAGCGCGCACGCGGACGCCACGGCGCGAGCGTGGAGCCTGGCCCGCGCGGGCTCCGGGAGGCCCGACCAGTGGTCCTCCAGGGCGCCGAACGGCCCGAACGCCCCGTGCCGCGTGGGCCTCGCCGAGACCCGCACCTCGTCGAAGGCCCGTCGCTGAGCGGTCCGGGCGGCGGGGTCGGGCGTGCACCACGCCGGCCCCGCGAGCACCTCTACCCCGTCGAGGTCGATCCCCGCGGACACGCCGGCCGGCGTCGGCAGCGCGACGGCCTGCGCCGAGAGGAAGCCCGAGTCGTCGTCCAGCAACGACGCGACCCGACCGGCGCGCTCCACCTCCTGCGTCGCCAGCTCCGACGACCCCAGGGCCGCCCACACGGAGACCTCGAGCGTGCGGGCGTACCTGCGCAGGGCGTCGGCGAGCGGACCGGTCAGCTCGGGACGGCTCCAGGTCAGCGGTGCCGCACGCCCGCTCTCTGCGCCGTGCAGCAGGTCGCTGAGCCACTGGATCTCGCCCGCGGGGTCCCAGCGCTCCTCGTGCGTCTCGGCCGACTCCAGACGCGCCACGCACGCACGCTCGAACCGGATCCTGGCGAGCGGACCGCGACCCGCGACGAGGGGTGCCAGCGCCCTCGCCCTCGCCGAGCCGATCACCATGACCCGCAACCGTCCGCCGACGACCGCCACGGCGACGACGCCGACCAGCGTCAGGACGCTGCACAGATCCGCGACCACTCCGAGGGCCTCGGCCCAGCCCGCTGCTCCCGCCTCCACCGCACTCCCCGAACCCTGTCGCCACGTCGGACCGGGCGACCCTGCCCTTCCATCGGCGCCGAGACATGCAAGATGACCGCTTCACGCGCCGCCGGGGTCGTCCAACCGGCGCAGGTAGCGCTCCGGCGCGGCCAGGAAGCCGCGCCAGGACAGCACGAGGTCCGCGTCCTCCCACGCGGTCTCGCGCAGGCCCCAGTCCCCCACCTCGACCACGCGCGCGCCCGGCAGCGCCGCCAGCAGCGGCGAGTGCGTCGACAGCACCACCTGCGCCCCGCCCGCCAGCAGCCCGCGCAGGTGCGCGAGCAGCGCGAGGCAGCCGGTGAACGACAGCGCCGACT
>Ga0164306_10001107_pt1 | contig 11762 bp, 8 predicted proteins | sample Whisoiple_242_MG_FD_110213 | JGI IMG/M metagenome (GOLD analysis project Ga0164306, IMG submission 110213) | Soil microbial communities amended with fresh organic matter from upstate New York, USA - Whitman soil sample_242_MG | ecosystem: Environmental > Terrestrial > Soil > Unclassified >... | reverse complement strand
TGTGCATGCGGAAGCCGGGCGCCGCGTTGACCTCGCAGATCGCGCCACCGGTCTCGCGCACCGGCTGGGTGATGTCCGGGCACAGGAAGTCGATGCCGGCGATGTCCAGCCCGACCACCCGGGCCGCCTCCTCGGCGATGTCCACGTTGTCCGGATGCGCCTCGAAGGTGCGGTCGATGGAGATGCCGCCGGTCGACATGTTGCCGGTGAGAGCGAGTTTCACCATCTCCCCGCGCCGCGGAACGTCGGTCATCTCGTACCCCTGCGCGCGGACCAGCTCGATCGCGGCGTCGTTCACCTCGATCCGGGAGAGCACCTTTTCGTGCCCGACGCCGCGCCGCGGGTCGGCGTTGGTCGCCTCCACCAGCGCGGCAACCGATTTCGCGCCGTCGCCGATGACGTGCGCCGGCACCCGCTCGGCGATCGCGATCATCTGCCCGCCGATCACCAGCACCCGGTAGTCCTTGCCCGCGATGTACGACTCGACCAGCACGTAACCCCGGCGGGACTGGTCGTACGCCTCGTCGAAGGCCGCGCGGACGGCGGCCTCGTCCGGCAGGTTGATCGCGACGCCGCGGCCGTGATTGCCGTCCAGCGGCTTGACCACGACGGGATAGCCGATGCGGCGGGCGATCCGCACCGCGTCGTCGGCCCGGCGGACCACCTCGGAGGCCGGCACCGGGAGCCCGGCGGCGGCCAGCAGCCGGTTGGTCAGTTCCTTGTCCGAGGCGATGTCCACGGCCAGCGACGACGTCAACGACGTCATGGTGGCCCTGATCCGCTGCTGGTTCACCCCGTAGCCCAGCTGCACCAGCGAACCGGAATTCAGCCGCTGGAAGGGGATGTCGCGGGCGATCGCCTCGTCCAGGATGGCCTGGGTGGACGGCCCGAAGGCGACCCGCTGGCAGGTGCGCAGGAACGCGTCGTGCTCGGCGGCGAAATCGAAATCGTCGTCGGCGATGTCGTTGTCCGGGATCAGGTGGTTGACCAGGCGCACCGCGAGCCGACCGGACAGCGTGCCGACGGTGTCGTCCAAATAGCCGTAGATGACGTTGTAGACGCCGTCCTCACCGGTGGACCGGGTCTTGCCCCTGGTGATCTCATGCCCGGCGGTCCGCTGCAGCTCCAGGGCGACGTGCTCGACCACGTGGCCGGCCCAGGTGCCTTCGACGAGCCGCTCGACGAACCCGCCGTCCCGGCCCCGGGAGCACTGGTGGTCGTGCAACCCGGGCAGCAGGTCGATCAGGGACTCGGTGAAGCCGGGCAGCGTGTCGGTCGGCCGCTGCTCGAGCCGGCCGATGTCGACCACCAGGTGCACCGCCGGTTCGTACGACCAGTAGTTGGGTCCCCGGTAGACCCGGGTCTCCCGGACGGTGATGTCCGGTTCCCCGCTGCCCGGGACGAACTTCTGTTCCGCCGTCGACCCGGCCATCGCACAGCCCCTTCCACCGACCCGCCACCGTCGCTGCGCATTGTGTCAGGAGGGGGCCGGGCCTGCCGCCGAATGTGGCTCAGGCGGCGCTCCGCCGGTGCCGCCCCCGCGGCTGCATCGCCGCGGCAGACCCCGGCCGGGCGTCGCGCGACACCACCAGCCGGACCGCGTCGACGGCCCGGTCCACGTCGGCGATCGAGTTGTAGAGGTAGAAGCTGAGCCGGCAGCTGGCCGGCGGGTCCAGCCCGAGGTCGTGGTGGGCCAGGGTGGCGCAGTGGCAGCCTGCCCGTGACTCCACTCCGTGCCGGTTCAGCTCGGCGGCCAGCTCGAACGGACTCCACCCCGCCACGGTGAACGCCACCAGCGGCGAACGCGGCGTCCCCGGCGGCACGCCCAGTATCCGCAGCCCGGGCACGCCGCACAGGCCGTCCATCGCCCGTCGGGTCAGTTGCGCGGTGTGCTCGCCGATCCGGTCCATCGTCCGGCGGACGACCGGTCGGGGCACGGGGTCCTCGCTCCGAAAGTGCATCCGGGTCGGGTCGCCGCCCATCAGGTCCACCGCCAGCCGCAGGGCCTGCGCGGAGACGATGACGCCGAGGATGTTCGGCGTGCCCGCCGAGTACTTCCAGGGCAACCCGTTGTAGGCGACGGCGTCGGGTGTGACCTGTCCGTCGGCGATCATGTCCCCGCCGTAAAGGAACGGCAGGGACTGCTCGAGCAGGTGTTCCTTGGCGTAGAGCACGCCGACGCCGAACGGGGCCAGCAGCTTGTGGAACGAGAACGCCAGGTAGTCCACGTCCAACGCCTGCACGTCGACGAACGAACTGGGTACCAGTTGCGCGCCGTCGACGAGGAGCCGGGCCCGGCGCTCCCCCGTCGGCTGCGGGTAGCCCCCGGCATCGGCGATCGCCCGCACGATGGGCAGCGGTGGCTTGCTGCCCAGGAAATTCGAGGCTCCGCTGCAGCAGACCAGCTTGGTCCGCGAATCGACCAGCGAAGCAAGGTGATCCAGATCGAGTTCGCCGGTTCGATGGTCGAACCGGGCGATCCGCAGTTCCACCCGGCGGCCGAATCGCGGCAGGATCTCTCGGCACAACCCGTGCCAGGGCACGTAGTTCGAGTTGTGTTCCAGCATGGTGGTCACCACGTTGTCGCCGTCGCGGAACTCGGTGAGCAGCGAGTACATGACGGCGTTGATCGCCTCGGTGGTGTTGCGGTAGGTGGCGATCGATCGCCGGCTCGGGGCGCCCAGCCAACCGGCGATCGTGTCGTAGGCCGATTCGAACCGGTCGGTCGTGTACTTGGAGGCGTCCGACTGGCCGCGGTGCACGTTTTCGTAGAACGGGGTCAGGCTGCGGTGCAGATCCAGCAACTGCCGCGGCGGCTGGGTGCTGGCCGCGTTGTTCGTCACCACCCGCCCGCTGCGATCGAAGTCGAACTGCTCCCGGATGCGTGCGATGTCCGGTTCGGTCAGGTCCATGCCGACTCTGGAGCCGTGCCGATCGGACGTTGATACCGGCGGCCACCCGGCCGGCCAGGACGGGCGACTTCCCGAGAGGCTCATGCCGTCGAATACGCGGCGGCAGCCCATTCGGTTCGCATTCGATCGCAGAGTCGGGCCGACCCGTCGGGAGGCCAACGATCGCCCGGGAATGACCACGTCGGAACGAGGCGCCCAGGTCGGCAGTTCGGCCACCGCTGGGCAGAAGGCCCGACCGCACCCCGCCGAACCGCCCGATACTGACCGGCGTGCCCATCCTGACCGAACCCAAGATCGACTGTCATCTCCATCTGCTCGACCCTCGGCGGTTCCCCTACCACCCGCAGGCCTGGTATCACCCGGTGGAGAACGAGCAGGGTTCGGCCGAGCAGTTGATCGACCTGTTCGACGCATTCTCCGTCCGGCATGCGGTGGTGGTCGGCCCCAACTCCGGCTACGACACCGACAACCGCTGCCTGCTGGACTTTCTCGACCGCGGCCACGGACGGTTCAAGGGTGTCGCGGTCGTGCCCGACGACATCTCCCGGGGTGATCTCGCCGCGCTGAGGGACAGCGGAGTCGTGGGCACGACGATGCAGGCCGCGCTGCTCGGCGTCGAGCACTTCGCGGGCACCGGCCCGCTCCTGCGGAACCTGCGCGAGCTGGGCATGTTCGCCGACGTCCAGGTGCAGGGCGACCAGCTCGTCGAGCTGGCCCCGTTGCTGGACGAGTCGGGCGTCGACGTGCTGATCGACCACTGCGGCCGCCCCGACCCGGCCCAGGGGATCGACCAACCCGGCTTCGCCGCCCTGCTGCGCGCCGCCGGGACCGGGCGGTACCGGGTCAAACTTTCCGGCCTGGTGAAGTGCTCGACCCAGCGCTACCCGTGGACCGATTCCTGGCCGTACGTGCGCGCCCTGGTCGCGGCGTTCGGCCCGGAGGGCTGCCTGTGGGGGTCGGACTGGCCGTTCCTCCGCGCCCCGGAGCGAATCGACTACGCGACCGTCCTGACGCTCACCGAGCGGCTGCTGCCCGACCCGGCGGTGCGCGAGCAGATCCTGTGGAACACACCGGCGCGGCTCTTCGGTTTGGCCACCTGACACCGGTCAAGCTGACCGGATGTCCTTCCAGATCGAGCTGACCTTCTGGCAGTGGGTGCTGGCCATCGTCTTCGTGCTCGGAGTCGGCTTCGTCACCGGGCGGATCCTCGGCATCCACCGGGGGTTCCTGCGCGCCACCCTGGCCGGGATCGTCGGCTCGTTCATCGGTCTGGTCCTGGCGACGGCCGTGCTCGGTGACCGACTCGATGACGAGGACATCGCTGCCACCCTGCTCCTGACGACTTTCGGCTTCGCCCTGCTCGCCACCATGATCATCTCGGTGACCCTGGAGGCGGTGCTGCGACCCCGGCGCCGAGGCCGCCGGGTGTCCTGGCGCACCCGGTTCCGGGCGTTCTCCACCATCGGCGGCCGGCTGTTCGAGGTGACCCGGATCGCGCGCCGGCACGGTCTGGTCGGTCGCCGGCTGGTCTCCCGGTCGGCGTTGACCGGTCCGGAGGGCGGCCGCCGGATCCGCGGGTTCCTGGAGGACTGCGGCGGCGTGTTCATCAAGTTCGGGCAGATCGCGTCCACCCGGGCCGACCTGATCCCGCCGGCCGTCATCGTCGAGCTGTCCGACCTGCAGTCCAACGTGAAGAAGGTGCCGATCGAGCAGATCCGGGCCGCGATCGAGAGCGAACTGGCCAAACCGGTCGACGAGACGTTCGCGCGGTTCGACGACGAGCCGCTCGCGGCCGCCTCCATCGGCCAAACCCACACGGCCGTCCTCCCCGACGGGCGACCGGTGGTGGTCAAGGTACGCCGACCCGGCGTCGAGGTCGGTGTCGCCCGCGATTCCGCGGTGCTGCGCTGGGCGACCCGGCAGCTCAGCCGGCGGTCGGACGCCGCGCGATCCCTGGGGTTGCAGGCGATCTCCGACGAGCTGATCCGCTCGGTCGAGCAGGAGCTCAACTACGTGCACGAGGCCGCCAACGCCAAGGCGCTCAGCGCGGTGCCGACGGCGGGTGTCCACATCCCGCCGGTGGTGTCCGCGTTGAGCACCGAGGGCGTGCTGGTGATCAGCCGGGTCCCCGGGGTGCCGGTGTCCGATACCACCGCGTTGGACCGATGCGGCGTGCCCCGCAACGTGCTGGCCGACCGGCTGTTATCGGCGTTCCTGTCCCAGGTCATGGTGTCCGGGGTCTTTCACGCCGACCCGCACCCGGGCAACATCCTGATCGACGGCGATGGCGGGCTCTGGCTGATCGACTTCGGCGCGGTCGGCCTGATCGACCCGGTGACGATGGAGGCGCTCCAGCTGATGGTGGGCGGGCTGGCCACGCATCAGCCGGCGCTGATCGCCCGCGGGCTGCGGTCGTTGTCCGGTTCGGCCGGCGAATCGCTGGATACCCAGGCCCTCGAGGCCGAACTCAGCCGCCTGCTGTCCGAGCAGATGCACGCCGGCGGGTTCGACCCGCGCAGCCTGCAGCAGATCATCGGCATGATGCGCACCCACGACCTGCCCGTCCCCTCCACGCTGACCCTGCTGGCCCGGGCGCTGCTCACCCTGGAGGGCACGTTGCGGGTGATCGACCCGGGGATGGATCTGGCCGTCGCCGCGCAGTCCCAGCTCGGGGCCTCCGTCGACGCCCAGGCATCGGATCCGAGGGACGTCGCGCAGAAGGAGTTGATGCACAACCTGCCCTCCTTCCGCGCGTTGCCGGGGCTCACCGAGGACATCGCCCTGCAGCTGCGGGCCGGCCGGGTGCGGCTGCAGGTGGACGCGTTCGCCGGGGACAGCCAGACGAACCTGACCCGCTGGATCGACCAGCTGCTGTTCGCGGTGGTGGCCGCGGTCGGGCTGATCTCCTCCACCCTGATGCTCGTCGGCGTCGCGGTGTCCAACGAGGCCCGGGAGACCGCCGCCCTGTCCGCCGTCGGCTATATCGGGCTGATCATCTCGTCCGTGATGCTGATGCGCGTCGTCGCGCAGATCCTGCGGCGCGATGGCGAACCGGCGCGCTGATCCTTCGGCCGGTTCGCGGCCTGCTTGGCCGCGGATGATGTCGGCCGGGGATGCCACTCGGACGACGATCCCGTCCAGCTCGACCGCCTCCGAGGAACTCGAGCACGCCACTCCCGTCCAGTTCGGGCGCCACGCCCGGCCTTCCGGAGGGACGACAGCTGCCGGACGGGTCGCTGGTGCCGGTCGATCACCGGCCGCTGGGGCCAACCGAACCGGCCCCTCGGTTCGGGTCCGGACCGCGTCAGACGATCGGCGTCGTCACCGACCCCACGCCCGCCACCGTCACCTCGACGACGTCACCCGCCACCAGGTATCGCGGCGGGGTGCGCTTGAACCCGACGCCGTCCGGGGTGCCGGTGGCGACGACGTCACCGGGGTTCAGGGTCATCACCTCGGACAGGTAGGCGAGCAATTCGCCGACGCCGAACACCATGTCGGCGGTCGTTCCGTCCTGCATCGTCTCCCCGTTGACGACGGTCGTCAGCCGCCATCCGTCCCCCGGGTTCCCGGTCTCGTCGGCGGTGACGATTTCGGAGATCGGCCCGCTGGCGTCGGCGTTCTTGCCGGCCGTCCAGAGCCGGGAGTGCATCTGATGGGTGCGCGCGGACAGGTCGTTGAACGCGGCGTAGCCGAACACACCGGCCAGCGCCTCGGTCGGCGTCACGCCTTTCAGCGGCCGGCCGACGACGGCGGCCAGCTCCACCTCCCAGTCCCACCCCGGCTCCCCCGCCGGAACCGGGGCGGTGACTCCGGACGCGATGAGTGAGACGGTCCAGCGCCCGAAGATCGCCGGGTGTTCGGGCACCCGCAGGCCGGCCTCGTCCGCGTGCATCCGGTAGTTCAATCCGACGCACAGCACCCGCGCGGCCGGCGGTACGGCCGGCACCTCGACGACCGAGGTGCGGGCGACCGAGCCGCCGGCCAGTGCACCCGCGGCGGCCAGGGACGCGGCCGGGTCGAGGTAGAAATCGGCCACCTCGGCCACCGGCGCGACAGTTCCGTCGTCGAACAGTCGGGCGACGGACACGGTGCGGCCGTCCCGCACCCCGACGAATCTCATGGCCGCCCTTCTTTCCGAACCTGCTCAGCTCAACTGGATGCCGGGCGCCGGCGAAGCTCGGCGACGGTCTCGTGGGCACCCTCCACCGCGATCCGCCGGGTGTCCGGCCGCACCCCCGCCGGTACCTCCCCGGGCCGGGCGACGGCCGGCGGCCCGCCGGCGTCCGGCAGGCCGGGTGCGGTCACCAGCCGCCGCGCGGCCAGGTCGAACACCGCACCGCGCGGCAGCGAGTGCAGGCGTACGTCGGAGATCATCAGCGGCTGGGTGCCGGTCGCGGTGTACGCCGTGGTGAGCGCCGCCGATCCGTCCATCACCGTGACCACGCCGCGGCCCTTGACCTCCAGCCGTCCGTCCGGGCCGATGATCGCCGCGGTGTCCTCGTCGACCCCGACGCCCAGCTGGGCGGGGTTCCCGGCGACCAGCGCGAGCAGCCGGCCGAACCGGTTCCGTTGGGTGAAGTGCTGGTCGACGATCGCTCCCGGCAGCAGTCCCAGTCCTTCGGAGACCTGACTCATCCGGAACTTCGGCGTCGCGCCACCGCTGCCGAAGGACACCATGTGGGTGGACAGGATGCTCGCGCCGGCCGACGTCCCGGCCACCAGGGCGCCGCGCCGGTGGGCCGCGCGGATCGCGTCACCGAGCGGGGTGCCGACCACGATCGCCGCCAGCTTGACCTGGTTGCCGCCGGTCATGAACACCGCGGTGCAGTCGTTCACCGCGTCGACCAGATCCCTGGACGCGGCCTGCGTGCGGCTTTCCGGCCGGATGCCGATCACGTCGGTCACCCCGAGCGAGGTGAAGATCTGCAGGTAGGCATGGGTGATCTCGTCGCCCAACGAGGAGGCCGTGGAGATCACCACGATCCGGGCCCCGGCCCCGCCGGCCAGCCGCACCACCTCACGCAGCACGGTCATCCGGCCGACCTTGTCCTCGGCACCGCCGATGGGCATGACGACGCCCGCGGCACGGGCCGCGGCGCCGGCCTCCAGGTGGGCGGTCACCCGGGACACGGTAGTGCAGGCGCGATGTGACCGCTGCGGTCCAGCGGGGCCGGCGGCGTGAGCGAGGGAGTACCCGCCCGCGGGTGCGGCGAAACGACTTACCGTCGCGTCGTTCTTCACAGGCCACAGACTGCCCATCCGGCCGGGACCGTTGATACCGTCGACTTCGGGTTCAAGGGGGATCCCCGCTTCGTACGGGCCGCGCGTTTCGCGCTTGTTCACGTGCCCGTCCCCAGGCGCAAGGTCCGGCCGACAGGTCGGGCATTCAAGGTAGAGCCGAACATCAGCCGGCCACCCCACATCCGAGGAACACCCAAGGAGATCCGATGACCACGTACGCGGACGCCACCGACAAGACCGTCGACACGTTCAAGCAGGGCGCCCGGGCGATGACCGACCGCCTGGACTTCCTGGCCACCATGCCCTCCTTCGATTTCGTCGAGCCGGTCGAGCGTTACTTCGACTACCTGCAGAAGGCGGTCGATCTCAACCGCGAGATGCTCGTCCGCTGGGCCGAACTGGCCTCGCAGATGTCCGGCACCCTGCGCGACGAGGCCGTGAAGGCCGGCCACGCGCTGGAGGACAAGGTCGAGGAGCTGGCCGACAAGACCGGCGAGCTGGCTATCAAGGGCAAGGACATTGCCGACCAGGCGGTCGACCAGGCCGGCCAGGTCGTCGATGAGGCCGTCGAGAAGGGCAAGGAGACGGCCGAGAAGGCCACCGGCAAGGCCAAGGAGATGGCCGATGACGCCACCGACACGGCGGAGGAGATCACCGACGAGGCGGCCGACACCGCCGAGGATCTCGCCGACGACGCCGCCGAGACCGCGCAGAAGAGCACCAGCCGCACCCGCCGCCGGTAATTCCCCGCGGTCGGCCGTAGCCCGCGCGGATCAGCCGTCCCAGCGCGTATCGGCCGTAGCCCGCGCGGATCAGCCGTCCCAGCGCGGATCGGCCGTCCCCACGCGGACCATCCCCGCGCAGATCAACTGCGCGCGGACCATCCCCGCGCAGATCAACTGCGCGCGGACCATCCCCGCGCGGATCAACTGCGCCCGCGCGGATGAAGTCGCGGCGATTATGCCTGCTGGTACAGGAGTCGACGACTTCATCCGCGCGGCTCTGTTCGTCCGCCGGTCGGGAGCGAGCATCCGGCGGTCGGAAGCCGGGCAGTGACCGGTCAGCGGGCCCCCACGAGCACGGGCCAGGTGGGCGGCAGTCCGATCTGGGGATCTGGCTTTCGTCCGGGCAGCCGACCAAAGTCTGCACTGTGCCCGTTCGGCACCGGCGTCGCTCGGCGAGCCAGTCGATTAGCTTTGCCAACGAATAGGTCTCGGTGCTGGCCGTCGGCCGGTCGCGACAATTCCACCCAGATCGTCGTCGACGACGATCCGGGGCTTCAGGCCGTGGCGCTCCAACTCACGGACGACGGTGCCAAGCTGCGTCCGGCCCACCTCCACCAGCACCAGACCGCCCGGGGTGAGCCACTCCGGCGCGCCGGCGATCACCCGGCGCAGGATATCGGTGCCGTCCGGGCCGCCGTCGAGCGCGGCAGCCGGTTCGTGATCCCGGGCCTCGGGCGGCATCAGCGCGATCGCGTCGGTCGGCACGTACGGGGCGTTGGCCACGAGCACATCGACCCGCCCGCGCAACCGTACCGGGAGCGCCGCGAACAGGTCACCCTGGACGACGGTCCCGCCGACGGCGGCCACGTTTCTTGCGGCGCACCGCGCCGCGGCCTCGTCCAGATCGGCGGCGACCAGGTCGATTCCCGGCACGGCGGTCGCGATCGCCACCCCGATCGCGCCACACCCGCAGCACAGGTCCGCCACCATCGCGCGCCCCCGCCCGGCGGGCGGCGCCGGCCGCCCGTCGGTCGACCGGGTCAGGTGCGCCACGGCCTCCCGGACGAGCAGCTCGCTGCGCCGACGGGGAACGAACACCCCCTCGTCCACGACGATCCGTCGCCCGGCGAAGTCCACCCAGCCGACGACGTGCTCCAGCGGAATTCCGTCCACCCGCCGCCGCAGCAGATCCGCCAACTCGGCCGACGACGACGCCGACGCGACCAGGACGGCCGCCTCGTCCTCGGCGAACACGCACCCGGCCGCCCGCAGCCGCGCCACCAGCCAGTCAGGGGGGGTTTGACCCGACCCCGGCGCCGGGTACGTCCCTGGTGTTGTCATCGATCGCATCATCGCCCATCGAGCACTGCGACCCTGCACCACGGGAGGACTCATGTCCGTTTCACTCTCCGGCCGGCGGGTGGCCATCCTGGCCGCCGACGGTGTCGAGCGGGTGGAGTTCGAACAGCCGCGCAACGCCCTGACGGCCAACGGCGCCCGCGCCGACCTTGTCTCCATCGATCGGGGCGCGATTGCCGCGCGGGACCACGACTTGGAACCCGCCGGCGAGTTCCCGGTCGACGCCGTCGTCCGGGAGGTGTCGGTCGGCGACTACGACGCTTTGGTGCTGCCCGGTGGCACGGTCAACCCGGACAAGCTGCGGGCCGACCCGGGCGCCGTCGACTTCGTCCGGGCGTTCGTCGAATCGGGCAAGCCGGTCGCCGCCATCTGTCACGGCCCGTGGACGCTGGTCGAGGCGGGCGTGCTGGACGGCCGGACGGTGACGTCCTACCCCAGCATCCGGACCGACCTGACGAACGCCGGCGCCACCGTCGTGGACCAGGACGTCGCGGTGGACGGCATCTGATCACCAGCCGCAACCCCGACGACCTCCCGGCCTTCTGCGCCGCCCTCGTCGACGTCCTGCGGACCTGACGACCCGATCGTCCGGCCGGCCGGGGTGACCTACGGCTCCCTTCACGCCGGGTTACAACCCACCACGGAGCGTCGCACCTCCTCGCCGTCGCCCCCAGGAGACACTGAGCTCGCGCGACCGGGCCCGCCGTTGGGGGGTACCGGAGGGGATCACATTCGGCGGGGTTCGATTCAGCGATGGACAACAGGTTGGGCGACAGGACGGCGGCGACGGTCGCGATGCGGGTCGGCTCGGGAGCGGTGACCCGATGAAGGCATTGGTCGTCGGCGGGGCCGGCTACATCGGATCGGTGGTCACCCGACTGATGATCGCCGAGGGCCACCGGGTCGTGGTGCTGGACGACTGCTCCACCGGGCACGCCGATTCCGTGCCCGCCGGGGTCGAGTTCGTCCGGGCCGACATCGGCGACGCCGGCACCGTCCTGTCCGGCGGCGGTTTCGACGCGGTGCTGCACTTCGCGGCGAAGTCGCTGGTCGGTGAGTCGGTCGTCAAGCCGTCCCGGTACTGGCGGACCAACGTCAACGGCACCCGCGCGTTGCTCGACGCCTTGACCGAGCACGGCGTGCCCACCCTGGTGTTCTCGTCGACCGCGGCCACCTACGGGGAGCCCGAGACCGTGCCGATCACCGAGGACGCGCCGGCCCGGCCGAGTAGCACCTATGGGGCGACGAAGCTGGCGGTGGACATGATGATCACCGGCGAGTGCGCCGCGACGCCGCTCGGGGCGGTCTCGCTGCGGTACTTCAACGTGGCCGGGGCGGCGCTGGGCGCCGGGGAACGGCACGCGGTGGAGACCCACCTGATCCCGAACGCGCTGGGCGCGGTGGCCGGCACCAAGGACCCGCTGACGGTCTTCGGGGACGACTGGCCGACCCCCGATGGCACACCGATCCGCGACTACGTGCACGTGCTGGATCTGGCCCGCGCCCACGTCCAGGCCCTCGA
>Ga0164306_10001104_pt1 | contig 11774 bp, 9 predicted proteins | sample Whisoiple_242_MG_FD_110213 | JGI IMG/M metagenome (GOLD analysis project Ga0164306, IMG submission 110213) | Soil microbial communities amended with fresh organic matter from upstate New York, USA - Whitman soil sample_242_MG | ecosystem: Environmental > Terrestrial > Soil > Unclassified >... | reverse complement strand
GACCCCGACGCGCCCGGGCTCGAGGTGCCGGCCGGGACGGTGACGGTGACGGGGTACCTGCAGGCGTCCGAGGACTCCGGCGCCGACCACGGCGCGCAGGCCGCGGGGACCACCGACTCGATCTCGTCCGCCGAGCTGCTCGGCGTCTGGGGCGGGCCGATCTGGACCGGCTACGCCGTGCTGACCAGCTCGCAGCCGGCCCAGGACGTGACGATCGAGCTGCTGCCGCCGCCGACGCGGTCCGGGACCGGGCTCAACATCCAGAACCTCGGGTACGCGGCGCAGTGGTTCGTGTTCGGCGGGTTCGCGGTGTTCCTGTGGGTGCGGCTGCTCAAGGACGAGGTGCTGCGGCTGTCGGGGGCGTTCGACCCGGAGCCGGGGTCGGAGCCGGTGGCCGACGACGACCGGGCGGCGGGGACGCCGGGGGACGGGGCGCCGGCCGGCGACCGGGCGCCCGACCGCCGGACGCCGGCCACCTGACCGGCCGCCGGACGCCGGCCACCTGACCGGCCGCGGGGCCCGTCGCCCCCGCTCGCCCGCGCCGGCCCCCGCTACTCCCGCTGCCAGGAGTGCCAGAGCGAGGCGTAGTCCCCGCCCGCGGCGACCAGCTCGTCGTGCGGCCCGATCTCGCTGATCCGGCCCGCGTCGACCACGGCCACCCGGTCCGCGTCGTGCGCGGTGTGCAGCCGGTGCGCGATCGCGACGACCGTGCGGCCGTGCAGCACCGCGGACAGCGACCGCTCGAGGTGCCGGGCGGCGCGCGGGTCGAGCAGCGACGTCGCCTCGTCGAGCACGAGCGTGTGCGGGTCGAGCAGCACCAGCCGCGCGAGCGCGATCTGCTGCGCCTGCGCGGGGGTCAGCGCGGTGCCGCCCGAGCCGACGGGCGTCGCGAGGCCCTCGGGCAGCGCGCGCACCCAGTCCCAGGCGTCCACCGCGCGCAGCGCCCGCTCGAGCGCGGCGTCGTCGGCGTCCGGGTCGGCGAGCCGCAGGTTGTCCGCGAGCGGGCCGACGAAGACGTGGTGCTCCTGGGTGACCAGGGCGACCTGGCCGCGGAGCTCGTCGAGCGGCAGGTCGACCAGCGGGACCTCGCCGACGGTGACCGAGCCGCCCGTGGGCGGGTGGATGCCGGCGAGCATCCGGCCGAGCGTCGACTTGCCCGCGCCCGACGGCCCGACGACCGCCAGCCGCTCCCCTGGCCGCAGGTCCAGGTCGATGCCGTGCAGCACGTCGTGGCCCTCGCGGTAGGCGTACCGGACCTCCCGCGCGGTGACGTCCGGGCCCGTGGGCCGGGCCGCGCGCGCGGTGCGGTCGGGGGCGACGTCGGCGACGCCGAGGATCCGGGCGAGCGACGTCGCGCCCACCTGGATCTCGTCGAGCCAGAAGATCAGCTCGCCGATCGGGTGGATGATCTGCGTCGCGTAGAGCGCGATGGTCGTGACGGCGCCGATCGTCGCGTGCCCGGTCGAGATGAGGTACGCGCCCCAGGCGAGCACCGCGACCACCGGCAGCACGAACGAGGTGTCGACGCCGGGGAACAGCACCGAGCGCAGGTTCAGCGTGGCGCTCTCGGCGGCGAACGCCTCGCGCAGGTCGCCGTCCACCCGCGCGCGGCGGCGCGCGCCGAGGCCCAGGGCGTCGACGGTCCGCGCGCCCTCCACGGACTCGGTGATCGTGCCGTTCAGCGTCGCGTAGGCGGCGGACTCGCGCAGGTAGGCGGGCGCCGCCCGGCGCAGGTACCACCGGGTGACGGCCAGCAGCAGCGGGACGCCGGCGAGCAGGCCGATCGCGACCAGCGCGTTCGTGGCGAACGCGGCGACCAGGGTCAGCACGATGGTCGCGGCCGTGACCAGCAGGCGGGGCACGCCGAACCGGACCGTGTACTGGACGCGGTCGATGTCGGTGGTGGTGCGCGCGACCAGGTCGCCGGTGCCGGCGCGCTCGACCGTGGACAGCGGCAGCCGGGTCACCGTGGCGACGAACTCCTCGCGGAGCTCGGCGAACACGGACTCGCCGAGCACCATCGCGGCGCGCTGTGCGTACCGGATGAGCACGGTCTGGGCGAGCACGGCGACGACCAGCACCAGGACCGTGCGGTCGACGACCGACGTGGTGGTCCCGGCGACCACGGCGTCGACCAGCCGGCCGAGCAGCCAGGGGCCGGCCAGCCCGGCGGTGGCGGCGAGCACGTGCAGCAGCACGACGACGCCCAGTCCGCGGCGGTGCCGGCGGAGCAGCGCGGCGGTGTGCCGGCGCAGCGCGGGGGCGTCAGCGACGGGCAGCTTCACGGCGGTCCTCCTCGTCGGTCGTGGCGGTGGTGGTCGCGGTGGTGGCGGCGGTGGTGGGGGTCGGGGCGGCGGGCTCGTCCTCGGCGCGGGACACCACCGCGCGGTAGGCCGCCCCGGTCGCGTCCCGGGCCGTCACCAGGTCGCGGTGCGTGCCGGTCGCGACGACCCGCCCGCCGGCGACCAGCGCCACCTCGTCGACGACGTCGAGCACGAGCGGGCTGGCGGTGACCACTACCGTGGTCGCGCCCCGCCGGGCGTCGGCGAGCCGGCGGGCGATCCGCGCCTCGGTGTGGGCGTCGACCGCGCTGGTCGGCTCGATCAGCACCAGCACCTCCGCGCCGGTGAGCAGGGCGCGGGCGAGGGCGACGCGCTGCCGCTGGCCGCCCGACAGCGAGCGGCCCTTCTCCTCGACCTCGCCGTCCAGGCCGCCGGGCACCGAGTCGAGCACGTCGGCCGCGTCGGCGACCCGCATGGCCTCGAGCAGGGCGTCCCGGTCGGCCCCGCCGCGCACGTCGAGCTCGTCGGCCAGCAGGCCGGTGAACAGGTGCGGGGTGGACTCGGCGACGACGACGCGGTCCCGGACCTCGGCGAGGCCGAGCTCGGTCAGCAGGGCGCGGCCCCAGCGGACGCGGGACAGGCCGGGGTCGTCGGCCGCGCCGGTCGGTGGGACGAGCGTGCCGTCCTGTCCGTCGGCGCGGCGCGGGGCGCCGCGGCGGCCGTCCTCGGCTGTGCCCGCGTCGTCCTCGTCGTCCGCGCCCCCGTGCCGCGCCGGGCCGAGCCGGCCCAGCCGCAGCCCGATCCGCGCGGTCTCGTCCGGGTCGGCGCTCACCAGCGCGGTGGTGCGGCCCGGCCGCACGACCAGCCCGCTGCCCTCGTCGACCAGCGGCTCGCCGGCGGCGGGCGACGGCGCCGGGGTGGCCGGGTCGTCGGAGCCCGCCTCGCGCACGGACAGCACGCGGATGATCTTGCGGGCGCCGACCACCGCGCGGGTGACCACGCGGATCGCCTCGCTCGCGGTCCACAGCGGCTGGGTGAGGAACGCGGCGAAGCCGTAGAACGCCACGAGCTGGCCCGGCGTGATCTCCCCGCTGATCGCGAGCCGCGCGCCGGCCCACACGACCACCGCGAGGAACAGGCCGGGCAGCAGGGTCTGCAGCGCGTCGAGCAGCGACTGGGTCTGCGAGACCCGCACGCCCGCGGCGCGCACCTGCTGCGACTGGGCCCGGTACCGGCCGGAGAACACGTCCTCGCCGCCGATGCCGCGCAGGATGCGCAGGCCGGACACGGTGTCCGCGCCCAGCGTGGTCAGCCGGCCGGTCGCCTCGCGCTGCTCCGACTGCCGCCGCTGCAGCGGCCGCACCAGCAGGGACAGCGCCGCGACGACGACCGGCAGCCCCAGCAGCACGAGCAGGCCGAGCGGCACCGAGGTGCTGAGCAGCACCGCGCCGAGCACCAGGTACGCCGCGATGCCGCCGACGAGCCGGGGCAGGATCGCGTACACCTCGCCCATCCGGAGCGCGTCGGAGGCGACGGTCGCGACGACCTCGCCGGTCGGCAGCTCGTCGGTGACGGCGTCGCCGGTCCGGGTGACGTGGTGGCCGACCTGCTGCGAGGACGCGAACGCGGCGCGCAGCCAGTTCTCGACGTCGAGCCGGTGGCCCCACACGTTCGTCCCGACCTGCACCATGCCGAGCGCGAAGACGCCGAGGCAGCCGAGCCACAGGGCGGTGCTCAGGCCGTCGTCCAGGCCGTCGTCGACGACGCGGCCGAGCTGCCACGGGAGCAGCGCGGCGGCCACGTTGCCGACGACCGCGACGGCGGTGGCGCCCGCGAGCACGCCGAGCTGCCGGCCGCCCTGCCAGAGCATGAGGCGCCAGGGGCCGGTCAGCGGCGGTCGGCCGGGGTCGGGCAGGGGGAGGGGTCGCACGTCGGTCAACGCTACGGGTGACCCCCGACACAGCGACAGGCGTTTTCCCTGCCGGACGCCGCCGCGCGGTCACGGTGCTCGCCGGGTGCGCGAGAATCGTCGGAGCGTCCCGCCCCCGCCCGAGAGGACCCCGCCGCGATGACCGAGCCCACCGGCCAGCCCACGCCCGCCCCCGCCGTCCCCGCGGCGCGACCGGCCCCCGTGCACCCGGCCGCCGCCCGGCGGCTGACGCGCTACCGCGTGATGGCGTTCGTCACCGGCACGATGCTGCTGGTGCTGTGCCTCGAGATGGTGCTCAAGTACGTGTTCCACGCGAACGGGGTCGACCCGGCGACGGGCGCGCCGCTGCCGGTGCTGGGCACCTGGATCGCGATCGTGCACGGCTGGATCTACGTCGTGTACCTGTTCACCGTCGTGCAGCTGTGGTCGGCGATGCGCTGGTCCCTCGGCCGGCTCGTCACGATGGCGCTCGCGGGCGTCGTGCCGGTGATGTCGTTCATCCTCGAGCGCCGCGTGCACGCCGACGCGCAGGCCCGCCTGGGCTGACCGCCCGTCGGGGTCAGGCGGTCGCGCGGCGCGCCCGCCACCGGGCCACCGGGCGCTCGACCAGCCACCAGCTCGCCGTGGCCGCCAGCAGGGTGAGCGCGACGCCCAGCGCCGTCCCGCCGAGGTCGTCGGGGTGGCCGAGCCAGCGCACGATCGCGCCGTTCCACAGGTACGCCGCGTACGACACGGTGCCGAGGGCGACGGCGGGCCGCAGCCAGCGGGTCGGCAGCGCGCGCCAGCCCCCGACGTAGCTGATCAGGACGACGGTGCCGACGGCGACGGCCGGGACGCCCAGCAGGTACCAGGCGGTGTGCCCGGCCAGGCCGGTGAGCAGCGTGCCGCCGAGGAGGGCGGCGACGATCCCGGCCTGCAGCGCCCGCCGCGCCCGCACCGTCTGCGGGAGCCGGGCGGCCAGCGCCGTGCGCCCGAGGTAGCCGGCGCAGCCGATGAGCAGCGCCGCGCCCCACGAGGTCGGCAGGGCGTAGACGCGGGCGACGTCCGGCACCACGAGCAGCAGCGTCACCATGCAGGCGGCGAGGGCGGCGGCCACGGCCACCCCGGTCGTCGCGCGGAGCCAGCCCCGGCGCCAGGCCCAGGCGAGCACCAGGGGCCAGACCAGGTAGAACTGCTCCTCCGCCGCCAGGGTCCAGAAGTGGTAGACCGACTCGCTGCCGTGCGGCAGGCCCGGGATGTTGATCGTGTAGGTGAGCGCGGCGACGAGCGTCTCCGGCACGAGGTCCGCCTGGCCGAGCAGGTCGAACACGCCCTCGACCACGACGTAGCCGGCGAGCATGAGGAGCAGCGGCGGGTACAGCCGGAGCAGCCGGTGGCCGTAGAACCGGCCGAACCGGATCCGCCCGCCCCGGTCGAGGTCCCGCATGAGCACGCCCGTGATGAGCCAGCCCGACAGCGCGAAGAACACCGTCACGCCGAGGACGCCGGCGGCGCCGAACCGGTCGGGGGCCGCGTGGTTGAGCAGCACCAGGCCGACGGCGAGGCCGCGGAGCGCGTCGAGGCCGGGCAGCCGCGCGGGCCGCGCCGGGGCGCCGGGCGCGGGGGAGGCGGGCACGGGCGACGCGAGCCCGGTGCCGGGCAGGCCGGGGCCGGGCGCGGTCGTCGGCGCGGCGGCCGGGTGGTCATCCCTCACGTAACGGAAGGTATGTCCGCTTTGCGACGTTTGAGAAGGGCGCTGCGCCATGCGGGGGACGACCGGCACCGGATCTTCACACGGCGACCCGACGCTCACGTGACAGGAGGGTCGCGCGGCCGCGGCCCGCGACCCGCCGGGGCCCGGCCGCGCGGGCGCGGGGGCGTCGGTCCAGGTCGCGCCGACCCCGCGTGGCTATGCTGTCGCCGCCCGGTGCGGAAGGAGGTGGCCGTGAGCCTGCACCACATGCAGATCGGCGAGGTCGCCGAGCGCACCGGCCTGTCGCTGCGGACCATCCGGTACTACGGGGAGGTCGGCCTGGTCCGGCCCTCGGCCCGCACGCACGGCGGCTTCCGCCTCTACACCGAGCCCGACATCGCACGGCTGGAGCTGATCAAGCGCATGAAGCCGCTCGACTTCTCCCTCGACGAGATGGGCGACCTGCTCGGCGTGCTCGACCGGATCAACGAGCCGGGCATCGCCGCCGAGGAGCACGAGGCCCTGCTCGAGCGCCTGCGGATGTACCGGCTGGCCGCCGAGGAGCGGTCCCGGGCGCTGCGCGAGCAGCTCGCCGTCGCCGAGGACTTCCACGAGAGCCTCCGCAAGGAGATCAGCCGGCAGCGCCGGATCGGCGAGCGCTCGGGCTCCTGAGGCCGCGCCCCGCGGGGTCGCCCGGGCGTCGCCGGGGTCGCCCGGGGCGTCCCGGGCTGTCGGCGGGGCGCACTACCCTGGTGGGGTGACCGACGCTCCCGACACGCCCGCGCCGCCGCCCACCGACTCGCCCCGCCCCGTCCTCGTCGTCGACTTCGGCGCGCAGTACGCGCAGCTGATCGCGCGCCGCGTGCGCGAGGCGAGCGTCTACTCCGAGATCGTGCCGCACACGGCCTCGGTGCAGGACATGCTGGCCAAGGACCCGTCGGCGATCATCCTGTCCGGCGGCCCGTCCTCGGTGTACGCCGAGGGCGCCCCGTTCGTCGACCCGGCCCTGTTCGAGGCCGGCGTCCCGGTGCTCGGCATCTGCTACGGCTTCCAGGCGATGGCCAAGGCCCTCGGCGGCGACGTCGCGCAGACCGGCAACCGCGAGTACGGCGGCACCCCCGTCGAGGTCGTCGCGACCGGCACCGTCCTCGCCGACAGCCCCGAGCAGCAGACCGTGTGGATGAGCCACGGCGACGCGGTGCACGCCGCGCCCGAGGGCTTCGAGGTGCTCGCGACCTCGGCCGGCTCGCCGGTCGCCGCGTTCGAGGACCGCGCCCGCCGGCTGTTCGGCGTGCAGTGGCACCCCGAGGTCAAGCACTCGCCGCTCGGCCAGCGCACCCTCGAGCACTTCCTCTACGAGGGCGCCGGGCTCGCGCCCGACTGGAACCCGGGCAACGTCATCGCCGACCAGGTCGAGCGGATCCGCGCCCAGGTCGGCAGCGCCCGCGTCATCTGCGGCCTGTCCGGCGGCGTCGACTCCTCCGTCGCGGCCGCGCTCGTGCAGAAGGCCGTCGGCGAGAAGCTCACCTGCGTGTTCGTCGACCACGGCCTGCTGCGCACCGGCGAGGCTGAGCAGGTCGAGCAGGACTTCGTCGCCTCGACCGGCGTCAACCTCAAGGTCGTCGACGCGCGCGAGCGGTTCCTCACCGCGCTCGCGGGCCACACCGACCCCGAGACCAAGCGCAAGATCATCGGCCGTGAGTTCATCCGCGTGTTCGAGGACGCGGCCCGCGAGGTCGTCGAGGAGGCCGGCGCGCACGGCGACGAGGTCAAGTTCCTCGTCCAGGGCACCCTGTACCCGGACGTCGTCGAGTCGGGCGGCGGCGAGGGCGCGGCCAACATCAAGAGCCACCACAACGTGGGCGGCCTGCCGGACGACCTGCAGTTCGAGCTGGTCGAGCCGCTGCGCGCGCTGTTCAAGGACGAGGTCCGCGCCGTCGGCCTCGAGCTGGGCGTGCCGGAGGCGATCGTCTGGCGCCAGCCGTTCCCGGGCCCCGGCCTGGGCATCCGGATCATCGGCGAGGTCACGGCCGAGCGGCTCGACGTGCTCCGCGCCGCGGACGTCATCGCCCGCGAGGAGCTGACCCGCGCCGGGCTGGACCGCGACATCTGGCAGTGCCCGGTCGTGCTGCTCGCGGACGTGCGCTCCGTGGGCGTGCAGGGCGACGGCCGCACCTACGGCCACCCCGTCGTGCTGCGCCCCGTGTCCTCCGAGGACGCCATGACCGCCGACTGGACCCGCCTGCCGTACGACGTGCTGGCGACGATCTCCACCCGCATCACCAACGAGGTGCCGGAGGTCAACCGCGTGGTGCTCGACGTCACGAGCAAGCCGCCGGGCACCATCGAGTGGGAGTGAGCTGACGCGCCACGGCCCGGTACCCCGCGGGGGTGCCGGGCCGTCGTGCGTCCCGGCTCACTCGGCGCGGGTGGGCCCGCGACCAGGACCTATGTCCTAGGCTGGCGACGGGTCTGAGGGGGGACCTAAGGCCCGACCAGCGGAAATCCGGCCTTTGTGCGCCGCTTCACAAGGCCGGATCGCCGCTGACTCGTGACCTTGGTCCCACGGCGCGGCCGACGGGGGAGACAGGCTCTTCCACGTGGGGCGCACAGGTTCCACCGGGTCGACCGACGGTCGGCCCGCACCGGGGGTAGCGGAAGGAAAGACCATGGCAACCGTGGCAGCGACGGGCGGCTCGAAGGCTGCTCGCGTCATCGGCATCATCACGGCGATCGCGGGCATCGTCCTCATCATCGCCGGCGGCGTCACCTGGGGCTCCGTCTCGAGCCACCTCGCCGAGGAGAACATCACCGTCTCGGACGACGCGGCCGCGTTCGGCGGCCAGCCGGTCACGAGCCCGTGGACCGCGTTCGCCCAGGCCGACATCATCCAGCACCACGCCCTCGAGGCGACCGGCGGGAAGACCTACGCCGAGCTCGAGCAGGACGACCCGCTGCGCGACGTGGCGATGAACGCGTCCTTCCTGCGGGCCTCGCTGTTCACCTCGGTCGTGGCGTTCGGCGTCGCCGCCCTGGTCATGGGCCTCGGCGTCATGTTCATCCTGATCGGCTGGGCGCTGTTCGGCCTCGCCGGCCGCAAGGCCGTGGCGGCCACGGACGCCACCCGCCCCGCCGGCACCGCGCCGGGCGTCGACGAGCACGTGCGGGCCTGACACCCCGCGCACCGCACGGCGGAGGGCCGGGACCCCGAGGGGGTCCCGGCCCTCCGCCGTGCCGGTCGGGCGGGGCCCGCGCGGCGCGCGCAGCCCGCGCGGCCCGGCGGGCGCCGCCCGCGAGTGCCTATCCGACACGTCGACTGCCTATCCCGCGGATAGGCAGTCGACGTGCCTGGTAGGCGCTCGAGGCGGGTCTTGGGCGGTGCTGGGCCGGCGCGGCGTCGACCCGTCAGGCGTCGGGGCGGATGCCGGCGGACGCCAGGACGCGAGCGAGACGTTGCGCGTCGAGCGCGTCGCCCCACGTCCATCGCACGACGCGGAGTCCGGTGGCGCGGATCCGGTCCTCGCGGCGCTTCTCGGCCCAGACCCGGTCCTCAGGGGCCGTGCGGTCGTCGACCGCACCCGCCCGGTACTTGAGGCGGCCGTCGAACTCGCCGACGACGCCGAGCCCTTCCCAGAGGAAGTCGACCCGGCCGACGAGCCCGCGGCCGTCGCGGACCTCGCGCTGCAGCGCCGGCCGGGGGAGACCGAGCTCGATCATCCGGGCGCGGCTCAGTGACTCCCCGGGCGACTCAGCCGCCGGGTTCGCCTCCGCCACGACCCGGCGCGCCGCGCGGACGCCCCGTCCTCGGCCCGCAGCCGTGACCAGCCCGGCGAGGTCGTCGCGGTCGACCGAGTGCCGACGGAGGGCGTCGTCGGCCAGGACGAGCCCGCGGGCGAAGGATCCGGTCCTTGCGAGGTCTACGACGGTCTGGGCGACCGTCGTGACGGTGACGCCCTCCACCACCCGGGTGTCCGGGAGCGTGGCGACCCGGTGCCGCACCACTCCGCGCGTCGAGGGGGCGCCCCGGGTCGCGGGACGGACCAGGTGCAGGTCCGAGGGCCATCCCCCGAGCAGCGGGAGCCGCCACACCGCCGCGGCGGACTCGTGGCTGAACACGGGAGCCGACATCCGACGGGCTGCGGCGTGCACCCGGAGCCGGTGCTGCTCGGCGCCGTCTGCGGACGCCCAGGACGAGGCGGCCACGTACGCGCCGTGCCGGACCCGAACCCAGGAGCCGGCGCGAGCGGCGCGGCGCAGGTCCTCGCCGGCGAGGCCGCTGGCCCACGCGTCGTCCGCGGTCACCGGCGCCCCGGCCGCCGGCGCCCGGAGTCCGGCGCCCGTGCTCTCCATGCGTCCACCCTGCCGGACGACGGGCGCGCCGCGGCCGTCGTCCACAGCCCGCGTGCGGCTGAGCCGTCGACCTCCCCGAGCCCGCGGCGAGCCCTGTCGGGACCGGTGCGTCGTCGAGTGCACACCAAACGCGTCGAGTGCCTATCGGACTGATAGGCACTCGACGCGTTTGATGGGCGGTCGCGGGCGCGGGCGGGGGTCAGCGCGCGGCGCGCTGCTCGCGGCGCTTGCGGCGGCCGGCCGTCAGGACCGAGCCGACCAGCAGGGCGACGCCCGCCGCGCCCAGCAGCACGATGAGCGCGAGCTGGAGGTCGATCCGGACGCCCGCCGCGACGGCGAGCACGAGGATGCCGACGGCCGCGACGATCAGGCCCCAGACCACGGTGCCCGCCCGCGGGCCGCGGTCCTCGGGCTCCGGTGCGGGGACCGGGGCGGCCGGGGTCGGCGCCGGGGTGCCGTACGCCGGGGATCCGTACGCGGGCGAGCCGTACCCGGGCGAGCCGGCGGCGGCCGACCCGTACGAGGGCGAGCCGGACGCGGGCCGGCCGTACGCCGGGGTGCCCGGGGCCGGCGAGCCGTACGGGGACGGGCCGGTCGTCGGGTCGGACGGCGTCGCCGACCAGGACGACTCCCGCACCGGGGGCGCGGCGGTCACGGCGGCGGTCGCCGGGGCGTCGCCGGCGGCGGCCGTCCCGGTCCCGCCGACGGTCTCGATGACCGCGGTGTCGCCCACGGCGTCGATCCGCCGGGTGGCGTCGCCCGTCTCGATCACCGCGGTGTCGTCCGCGGCGTCGATCCGCCGGGTGGCGCCGCTGGTCTCGATGACCGCCGTGTCGTCCGCGGCGTCGATCCGCTCGGTCGCGCCGCTGGTCTCGATGACCGCCGTGTCGTCCGCGGCGTCGATCCGCTCGGTCGCGCCGCTGGTCTCGATCACCGCGGTGTCGCCGACGGTGTCGATCCGCTCGGTGGCGTCGCCCGTCTGGATCATCGCCGTGTCGTCCACCGCGTCCGGCTGCTGGGTCGCGTCGTCCGCTGCCTCGGCGTCCGCCGCGGCGTCGACCCGGTCGAGCTGCTCGGTCGCGTCGTCCCGGCGAGCGCCGGAGATCGGGGCGGTGGCGGCGTCCGCGCGCTCGATGCGCTCGGTGACGGGCTCGTCCGCGCCGTCGGGGCGGGGGGCCTCGGGGCCGGTGCTGGTCATCAGTCCTCCTCGATGGTGATGCTGCCGACGCCGACCTCGATGTCGAGCTCGATCTCGGCGTCCGCGCGGTCCGTCACGGCCTCGCTGGTGAAGGTGCGGTCGTGGCCCACGCCGTCGCTGCGGTCGTTCTTGCCGTCGACCTTCCAGGTGACGTTGCCGGCGCCGGAGCTGACGTCCGCGACGACCGCGGCGCCCTCCGGCACGACGACGGTCACGTCGCCCAGGCCGCCGCTGATCGGGACGACCAGGGTCTCGTCGGTCAGCGGGACGCCCGTGAGGTCGACCCGGGCGTCGCCGACGCCGAACGAGTAGCCCCGCTCGGCCACGGCCCGGGAGGTCACG
>Ga0164306_10001102_pt1 | contig 11778 bp, 9 predicted proteins | sample Whisoiple_242_MG_FD_110213 | JGI IMG/M metagenome (GOLD analysis project Ga0164306, IMG submission 110213) | Soil microbial communities amended with fresh organic matter from upstate New York, USA - Whitman soil sample_242_MG | ecosystem: Environmental > Terrestrial > Soil > Unclassified >... | reverse complement strand
GCCAGACGGCGGGCAACGGGGTGACGTGCGGTCGACCATCGGCCCGCACGGTCGACAACCAGAACATCTCCGACGTGGCCAGCACGTCGACCACATCGCTCCATGGACGCGGCTGCGCGTCGGGCTGGCTGAAGGACTCGTTGAGTTCCGGAATCGGATCGGCTGGGCTCATGGTCGGGGGACTCGGTCGGGGCAGCCAACTCATCGTTGCGGGCAAGCGCCTACCGATCGGGCGAGTTGACCGCCGGCAGCACCGCGGGCGCCGCGCCAACAATGCCCACGCACCAGGCTGTTAGGAAAGAATCCAGAGGCAACTCAGAGTTGAGCGGAATAGACTCAACTTTAGTGCGTTGCACCTTGTGGACATGTGCGTAAGCTCGTGGTGCCTGTGGATCGCCGACGGTGGATCGCCAGTGCCTTCGGGCTCCGTCCGTACATGCCGACCAGCCACCAGGCCAGAACCAGTCGCACAGAAAGGGCATCCGACCCGCCGTGAATCTCGAGAACCTGACCACCAAGAGCCGCGAAGTGGTGAACGCGGCCATCACCGCAGCCACGTCGATGGGCCATTCCTCCGTGGAACCGGCGCACCTGCTCGGCGCTCTCCTGGTCACCCAGGGATCGACGGCGCCGGGGCTGCTGCGCGCGGTCGGTGCCGATCCGACCACCGTCAAGAGCCGCACCGAAGCGATCCTGGCCCGCATGCCGCGGGTGAGCGGCAGCACCGTTGCCCAGCCGAGCTTCGCCAGGGCAACCGCCAACGTCCTGACCGGCGCCGAGCAGATCATGCGGTCGGCCGGCGACGAGTACCTGTCCACCGAACACCTGCTCGCCGCGCTCGGCAGGCCGGGCACCGATGTCGGTGACCTGCTGGTCGGCCTCGGTGCCACCACGGACGCCCTGGTGGAGGCCTTCCCGGTGGTCCGCGGCGGTGACCGGAAGGTCACCTCGCAGGATCCGGAAGGCAGCTACAAGGCGCTGGAGAAGTACGGCGTCGACCTGACCGAACGGGCGCGCGAAGGCAAGATCGACCCCGTCATCGGTCGTGACTCCGAGATCAGGCGGGTCGTCCAGGTGCTGTCCCGCCGGACGAAGAACAATCCGGTGTTGATCGGTGAGCCGGGTGTCGGCAAGACCGCGGTGGTCGAGGGTCTCGCGCAGCGGATGGTCGCCGGCGACGTCCCGGAATCGCTCCGGAACAAGCGGCTGATCTCGCTCGACCTCGGCTCGATGATCGCCGGCGCCAAATACCGCGGCGAGTTCGAGGAGCGGCTGAAGGCCGTCCTCGAAGAGATCAAGGATTCCAACGGCCAGGTCGTCACCTTCATCGACGAGCTGCACACCGTGGTCGGCGCCGGAGCCACCGGCGAGGGCGCGATGGATGCGTCCAACATGCTCAAGCCGATGCTCGCCCGCGGTGAGCTGCGGATGGTCGGCGCCACCACTCTGGACGAGTACCGCGAGCACATCGAGAAGGATGCGGCGCTGGAGCGCCGGTTCCAGCAGGTCCTGGTCGGCGAGCCCAGCGTGGAGGACACCGTCGGCATCCTGCGCGGGATCAAGGAGCGGTACGAGGCGCATCACGGCGTCCGGATCGCCGATTCGGCGCTCGTTGCCGCGGCCACCCTGTCCGATCGGTACATCACCAGCCGGTTCCTGCCGGACAAGGCCATCGACCTGATCGACGAGGCGGCGTCCCGGCTGCGGATGGAGATCGACTCCCGACCGGTGGAGATCGACGAGCTGCAACGGCAGGTCGACCGGCTGACGATGGAAGAGCTTGCGCTGCAGAAGGAGTCGGACGCGGCATCGGTCGAGCGGCTTGGCCGGCTGCGCCGGGACCTGGCCGACCGGAGCGAGCAGCTCTCGTCCCTCACCGCCCGGTGGGAGCAGGAGAAGTCCGGGCTGAACCGGGTCGGCGAGCTGAAGAAGGAGCTCGACGAGCTGCGGATGCAGGCCGAGCGGGCCCAGCGCGAAGGTGACCTGGCCAAGGCATCGGAGCTGCTGTACGCGCGCATCCCGGCGCTGGAACGCGAGTTGTCCCAGGCCGTCTCGGCAGAGGACGAGGTCGACGCCGTCGAGGCACCGATGGTCAGCGAGGAGGTGGGGCCGGACGACATCGCCACCGTGATCGCGGCCTGGACCGGGATCCCGGCCGGTCGCATGCTGGAGGGCGAGACCGCCAAGCTGCTGCGGATGGAGGACGAGTTGGCCAGGCATGTCGTGGGTCAGCGGGACGCTGTCCGGGTGGTCAGTGACGCCGTCCGGCGCGCGCGGGCCGGTATCTCCGATCCCGACCGACCGACCGGGTCGTTCCTGTTCGTCGGTCCGACCGGCGTCGGCAAGACCGAGCTGGCCAAGGCGCTTGCCGACTTCCTGTTCGACGATCCGCGGGCGATGGTTCGCATCGACATGAGTGAGTATTCGGAGAAGCATTCCGTGGCAAGGCTTGTCGGTGCACCACCTGGGTACGTCGGATATGACGAGGGCGGCCAGCTGACGGAGGCGGTGCGCCGCCGGCCGTACTCGGTGATCCTGCTCGACGAGGTCGAGAAGGCCCATCCGGACGTCTTCGACATCCTGCTGCAGGTGTTGGACGACGGTCGGTTGACCGACGGCCAGGGACGGACGGTGGACTTCCGCAACACGCTGCTGATCCTCACCTCGAACCTGGGCAGCCAATCGCTGATGAACCAGGAGCTCTCCGAGGAGCAGCGCAAGGAGGCCGTCATGTCGGTCGTCCGGGTGGCGTTCAAGCCGGAGTTCATCAACCGGCTCGACGACATCGTGTTCTTCCATGCCCTTGACGTCGAGCAGCTCGGTGCCATCGTGGACATCCAGATCGAGGTGCTGAGCCACCGACTCGCGGCGCGGCGGTTGACCCTCGAGGTCACCCGGGAGGCCAGGGACTGGCTGGCCATCGGCGGGTTCGACCCGCTCTACGGCGCGCGACCGCTGCGCCGGCTGATCCAGTCGGCCATCGGCGACCAGCTGGCCAAGGAGTTGCTCGCCGGACGCATCCGGGACGGCCAGACCGTCGAGGTCGACGTGAACGACGACGATCCCGGCGCACTGGTGGTCCGCCCGGCGGAGTCCTCGGTGTCCGGCCAGGCGGCGCTGACCGTCTGACCACGACCCGGCTCCGACCGGAAGACTGACCTGTGAACTCGGCGCCTGCATCTGCAGGCGCCGAGTTCGCGTTCGGGGCGCCGACCTCCGGTTCGAGGCCACCCACCCGGGTAGCGCCATGCCCGCGCAGCGCTACATCTCCAGCGCCTCGAAGATCTCGACCGTGCCACCAGCGTTGAGCTGCGGGCAGCCCTTGGCCTTGGTGGTGGCGTCGTCGAGGGAATCGGCGGAGATCACCGTGTAGCCGTTGACCCCGGAAACCGGGCTCGACGCACTTCCGCCGGTCGACAACGCCGCCGACGCGCCGAACGGGTTGCCCGGTTCGACGATGGCAGCACCGAGTTCGCCGAACCAGGAGGTCCACTCCTGCATCACCTTCGCCTGCGCTTCCGGGGTCTCGGCCATTCCGCCACCGGTGTAGAGGTACACGTACTTCGCCATCGTCGGTGCTCCTTTGTGCTCTGCCGGCCTCGGATTGGCCGGTCGGTGTCGAACACCTCCCAGACGGACGAGCCGGCCGGCAATCGACAGGTCCGCAGAATTTCTTCCTCCCGTCATTCGGGGCGACGGCCTGCAGTCCCATCGGCGGACAGCGGCCCTCATAGGATCCAGCGGTCATCACCACGACCGGCCGATCCACTCAGGAAACAGATCCAGCCAGGAGAACCAGTCATGCCTACAGGGACCGGCGCTGCCGACGGGCCGACCGGTGGTGTTCGGGCACTGATCGTCGATCCGCGCTACAACGGCCCGGTCGGCTGGGCCAACGGCGGCTACGCCTGCGGTCTGATCGCCGACGCGGTGGGCCGTGAGCTGCCGGACGATCGCACGATCCAGGTCACGCTGCGCCGCCCGGTACCACTGGGAGCGCCGCTGCGGGTCGAACAAGCAGTTGGCGAGCCGGGCGGCCGCGTCTGGCACGGCGACGAGCTTGTCGCGTCCGCTGAGCCGACCGCGCTCCGGTCATCACTGCCGCCGGTTTCACCCGACATCTCGACCGCCCGACGGGCCGGCGACCGGCATCCGGGCTGGCCGACCGACGGTCCCCTCGCCGACTGTTTCGTCTGTAGCCGACGCCGACCGGACGGGCTGCAGGTGGTTGCCGGTCCGCTCGACGAACCCCCGACCATCACGGCGACGCCATTCGAACCGGCTCGGTGTTCAACCGTCATCGCCGACGACGGGCTCGTCCGGCCGGAGATCATCTGGGCGGCGCTCGACTGTCCGAGCTTCCCGGTCGGCGCGCTACTCACCGGCCGAATCTGCCTGCTGGGCACCTTTTCGGTCCGCCGCAACCGGGAGATCGGGCTCGACGAGCCCCTGGTGGTGGTCGGCTGGGTCCGGGAACAGGAGCGCCGGGTATCCCGAACGGCCAGTGCCATGCTCGACGCCGCAGGCACGGTCGTCGCGGAGGCGCGGGCCACCTGGATCGAACTCAAGGACCAACCGCTGCCGGCCTGACCGACGTCGATCCGCCAGGTTTCATCCGTGCCGGATGACGTGATGGGTTCGGGTGTCGACGAAGAATGACGGACAGGGGGATGATCATGGGTGACGAAACCGACAGTGTTAAGACGGGCAGAGGAGTTGTCATGGGCACACATGCGGACGCCCCGCGGCTGCAGAAGTCCTCGCTCGGCGTGGTCACCGTGTCGTCGTCGGACCGCGGAACCGTGTCCGGCGACAGCCTCACCGTGTCGTCGACCGACGGTGGGACGGTGTCCTCGTCCGACGCCGGGACGATGACGCCGGACAATGTGACTGTGTCCTCGTCCGACGGCGCCACGGTGTCAGCGCAGAGCGAATCCGACCTGCTCGGTAAGACGATCCACCTCGCGCTCGGCACCGCATGGTGGGCGACCGGGCCCATCAGGTTCGGTGGCCGGCTGGCCGCCCGGACCGCGGAAGCCGTCGTCGCCGATGCCCGCAAGCGCAGCCCCTGGCTGCACCGGCAGACGCAGGGCGGCGGTGCCGACGCCCGTGGTGCCACCGAACAACTGATCCAGTCGCTGCTGCGCCCGGTGATCACCAGGGTCGTCGACGCCGCATTGGCCGAACTCGACCTGACCGAACTGATCCTGGAGAACGTCGATCTGGACGCCGTCGCCGCCAAGCTGGACGTCGAGGCAGTGATCAAGCGCGTCGACCTGGACGGCGTGGTGGCCACGGTCGACCTGAACGCGGCGGTCGAGCGGGTCGACCTCGATCGGATCGTGAACCGGATCGACATCGACGGCGTGGTCGCCGGGGTCGACATCGGTGCGGTGATCGACCGGGTGGACGTCGATGCGATCGTCCGTCGGGTCGACCTGGACGGTGCGGTGGCGCTGGTCGACCTGGATGCCGTGGTGAAGCGCCTGGACCTGAACGAGATCGCCGACGGTCTCGACCTGGATCCACTGGTTGCCAAGGTGAATCTGGACGCCGTCGTCGATCGGCTCGACATCGCTGCCGTGGTGGCCAGAGTCGATCCTGACCCGGTCGTCGCGAAGGTGAACTTCGACGCCGCGATGGCGCAGATCGACCTGATCGGGATCGCGCAGAAGATCGTGGACGGGATCGACCTGCCCGGCATCATCCGTGATTCCACCGGTTCGCTGGCCTCGGAAGCGGTGCACGGGGTACGGGTGCAGGGGCAGCAGGCGGATGACGCCGTCGGCCAACTGGTCGGCCGGGTATTCCGGCGACGGGCCGCAGTGGATGGGCTGCATCCCTAGTGGTGCAAGCCAATCAGCAGCCGATCGGTCGGGGATCGGAGCACCGGCCCGCCGGCATCGTCACCCGGGTGGCAGCGATGGGCGTCGACATGGCGGTGGTCATCGTCCTCGGTTCGCTGGTGTACGTCACCGTCGCCGGGGCCAGGCTGGTGTGGTCGCCGGCGAGCTTCACGTGGCCCGACGTCTCGTTCTTCGTGACGTTGGTCGTGGAGTTCACCATCGCAGTGCTCTATCTGACGGCATCCTGGGCGATGACCGGTCGGAGCTACGGTGCGTCGCTGCTGGGCCTGCGTGTCCTGTCCCACCGTGGATCGATTCCGGGCTGGCCGCTTGCCTTCATCAGAGCGGTGTTCTGCGTGTTCTTCCCGGTGGGCCTGGCCTGGGTGATCCTGAGTCCGGAGCGACGGTCGGTGCAGGATGTCGTGCTGCGAACCGTGGTCGTCTACGACTGGCGTGGCGCCGACTCGCCGACCGCGAAGGACTGACCTGCCCCGTCCTGCCCTCGGGAACCTGTTGCCGTCCAACGATTCTCAATGCTGAGCACGACATGCTGCAGGAGTAGCCCACTGTCCCGCAGCTGTTCGAGGAGCCGGCTGACCTCGCCGGGTTCCGCGCTGCCGGAGAGCAGTGTCCGGCGGCAGTCCGGCTCGCTGGTCAGTTCGGGCAGTGCCGAGCGCACCACGGGCCCGATCAGTCCTGTGACGTGGAACTCGTAGATGTCAGCCATGTCGTCCGATCCTCTCGTTCCCCGGCGGGCCGGATCGTGCATCGGGTCCGCTGCTTGTTACTCCGGCTGTCCCTCGGCCTGTTCGGCGAGCCGTCGGACCTCGATCAGATCGAGGCCGAGCCGCTGGAGCCGGTTGATGATTCCGTGCAACGCCGCCTGGTCGACGACGGGACCGCGCAGCACGGTCTGCACCGGCTCGACGATCACCTGGACGCCCTCGATCTCGGCCAGGACGGAATCCGGTACCAGGCCGGAAACCCTGATCTCGTATTCGGTGCTCATGTCGACATCTCCTTCGTCGCGCCGGCTCGCAGTCGCCGCGGGCGGTGCTGTCACCCTTTCTGTTTCCCGACGACGGCGCGTCACCCCACCCGGATAATCGACCGGTTCTCTGGGTGATCGCTCGATTCGCCCGAAAAGTCCGGTCTGTGGTGCATCGAGGCCTGCGTCCGGGAAGTACGCTGCTGATAGCCGGCGAGCGGAAGCCCCGTCATCCGGAATGCGGTAGCCGAACTGTCGGCAGCCGTCGGGGCCGTACGTCGAGGGGTCTGCACGGTGCCCGAGGGTCTGCAGTCGTTGACCGTGCTCAAATCCCAGCCCCCTGTCGTGCCGGCGGGTCTGGTCCGTCGGCGCCGCCTTGAAGATCGGTTGACCGAGGGCACGTCGAAGCAGTTCACCCTGGTCTGCGCTGGGCCCGGCGCAGGAAAGACGCTGACAGTTGCCGCCTGGTCCACCGACGGTACGCCGCCCGGGCCCGTCGCCTGGGTGAGTCTCGACGCCACCGACAACGATCCCCAGACGTTCTGGTCGGATCTGCTCGGCGCGGTGGTGGGCTCAGGCGCCGTACCGCCGGAAAACGGCCTGCGGGACATCATTCCCGGTCCGGGGTTCGCCGATCAGCAGGCGCGTGAGGTCAGAGTGCGGCTGGCAGAGCTCCCCGGCCCGGTCATCGTCGTGCTCGACGATTTCCACGAGATCACCAGCGACGCGGTGCTGGAACCCTTCGGTCAGCTGGTCGACCATCTGCCGGCCCCGGTGCGGCTGGTCGTCCTCAGTCGATCCGATCCACCGCTCCGGCTGCATCGACTGCGGGTCGGTGGCCAGCTCACCGAGATCCGCACCGGCGATCTCGCCTTCGACGAGCGGGAAGCGGCCGCGCTGTTCGATCTGCACGGGATGCAGTTGACTTCCGACCAGGTCAATGTGCTGTGGATGCGAACCCAGGGCTGGTCGGCCGGCCTGCAACTGGCCGCGATGTCGCTGGATCCGGCAGATATCGACGACGGCATCGCCCGCTTCTCCGGCAACGACCGGTCGGTCGCCGATTACCTGATCGGCGAGGTGGTCGATCGATTGGCACCCGGCGACCGTGACTTCCTGCTCCGCACCAGCATCACCGAACGGCTGACCGGCGATCTTGCCGACCGGCTGACCGGGCGAACTGACAGCCAACTGGTGTTGGAGAAGCTGGCCGGCGCCAATGCCTTCGTGATGGGTCTCGGGGTCCAGCAGGACTGGTACAGCTACCACCCGCTGTTGCGGGAGCTGTTGGCCCACCGGTTGGGACTCGAACACCCGCGGCTGGTCCCCGAGCTGCACCGGCGAGCTGCCGACTGGATGGCCGACAACGGTGAACCGATCGAGGCGGTGCGCCAGTCGACCCTGGCCGGTGACCTCGACACAGCCGGACGACGGTTGCTGGCGGTGATCCCGCTCATCCTTTCGGTGGAGAGGCCGGTGCTGGCTGCCGCGATCGAACCGTTGGCCCTGACCTCGGCGCAGCGCCCCACGCTGAGCTCACTGCTGGCATCGGCGGCCGTGCACTACTACCGGCTCGATATGGGTCCCATGCTGCAGGACGCCCGGGAGGCCCGCGAGTTCCTCGACGAAGCGCCGGAGGATGTCCGGACCTCGGCCGAGGCGGTCATCCTGCTCTTCGAGATGGCGGCTGCCAGGTCCCAGGGCGATCAGGCCGGGGTACTCCGGCTGTCGAACGATGTGCTCGATCTGTTGGACCGTTCGTCCAGGCGCTCCGTTCCGTCCGGCCGGCACTTCCGGGCCGTTGCGGCCGTGAACGTCGGTGGTGCGCAGATCTGGGCCGACAACTTCGCCGAGGCCGAACAACAGCTGGCAGCGTCCGCGCCGGAGGCCCTCGAACTGGGACTTGCCCTGGTCAACCTCAATGCGATCGGGCACCTTGCGCTGCTGGACGCCCTGCAGGGTCGTTTCCGCCGGGCAGCCCACCGAGCGGCCGACTCACTGCGGATCGTCGAGCGCCGGGGCTGGGACTCGGAGCCGCAGGCGCTCGGAACCTTCCTGACCCTGGCACTGGTCGAACTCTCCCGGTGCCATCCTGCAGCGGCGGCCGGATATGTCAGCCGTGGGCTCGCCTCCAGCACCGCGCAGACCGACCGGCCGACCCGGCTGGCCCTGGCGATCGCTGCCGTGGGAGTCGCAGTGATGAAAGGCGATGCGAATGCGGCGCTCACCGCGGATGCCCGGTTGCGCAGTGGGCTGGCCAGAACGCCGGATGCCGCGGAGATGCTCGTCCGGTGGGGCGCCGTTGTGGGTGCCGACGCCCTGATACTTGCCGGGAAGCCGGCCGAGGCGCTGCATCGGATCGGCGAACCCGGAGTGGGTGACGGCTTCGCCGCTTCCTGGGAACGCGTCACGTCGGCGCGCGCGCATCTTCTCCTTGGGCAGTACGCCCCGATCGACGCGTTGCTCGAACCGCTGCTCGTTCCCGGTGCGGCGCAGCGGGAACCGGCGGTTCAGGCCCGGCTCATCCAGGCGCTCGTGGCCGATCACCAGCACCGCGACACTGCCGCGATGGCGGCGGTCGGCGCCGCGGTGGAGCTGGCCCAACCCGAAGGAATCCGGCGACCGTTCCTCGCCCTCGGCGGTCGGTTGGCACCGTTGCTGCGCCGTTACCGCAATCTGGACGGTCGTCATCAGGAGTTCGTCGCCGGCGTGGTCGAGGACATCTCGCCGTCCTCCGGCGCTGCCTCCGACGGGTCGGCGGTGCTGGTCGAGCACCTGACCGAGCGTGAACTGATCGTTCTGCACTACCTGCCGACGATGCTCAAGGCGGGCGAGATCGCATCGGACCTCTTCGTCTCGGTGAACACGGTCAAGGCGCACCTGCGATCGATCTATCGCAAGCTCGGGGTGAGCAATCGCCGGGAGGCCGTCGAACGGGCAAGGACCATCGGCCTGATGTGACCGGGTTGTCGGCCACCTCGCTCACTCCTGTTCGAGGTGCATGGCGGACGTCGAAAACGACGGCGCCGCAGCCGGATCCATCGCTTGGATCAGCGTCTTCAAGGTACGGCGGAACTGTGGCACGTCGACATCCGCGGCCGTCAGGATGTCGTCGGTGAGCCGCTCACCCGTCTCGAACATCTCGGCCAGCAGGGTCGCGCCCGATTCCGTGAGTTGAACGACGCGCCGGCGTCGATCCGTGGGATCCGAGCTGCGGGCGACATGACCGGTCGACTCCAGGTGGGCGATCGTCCGTCCGATGGTCTGTTCGGTGACGTGCTGATCGTCGGCGAGACCCCGCTGGCTCACCGGGCCGCGGGCGAGGGTGGAGAGCACGATCAGACCGGCATGACTGACCCCGTGTTCGCGCAGCCGGACGTTCCACGAGTGCTCGACCAGCCGGGCAGCGGTCCCGAGCAGCCGTCCGGTCACCCATTCGTCCCGCTGCTGGTCGGCTGCCATCGTCATCCTCTCGCCGCGTCAGGAGTCGACCTGCACGAACGTACCTGTGGCACGATAAGCAGATTACTCAGCCTGCTGAGCATCCGAGAGGTGGCTGTGCCCGGTAGGTCTTGATGTACACCGCCTCAGGCACCGCAACCGCAACGTCTCCCGTCGCCGCAACAGAATGGAACTCGTCATGCCCACCGGGTCACACGAGACAACCGAGAACACCTCCGATTCCACCGCTCCGGCAGCACCGCATGCCAAGCGCAACGCGGTCCTGCGCGGCGTCGCGCTGATCGGTGTGGTGATCGCCTGGCTGGCGATCGCCGGGCTGGGCGGGCCGGCCATCGGTTCGCTCTCGTCGGTGCAGTCGAACGACCAGGAGTCCTTTCTGCCCAGCGGGGCCGAGTCCGTGCTGGCCGCGAATGCGGCGGCGAAGTTCGACGACTCCGGTGCCTTGCCGGCTTTCGTCATCTTCGAGACTTCCGGCGCGGCAGCAACTCCCGAGCAGCTGGCCGGATGGCAGGGATTCACCGAGTCGTTGCCGAGCCAGCCTGTCGATCCGGCAAAGCCGGAGCTCGGTGTGATCGGCGACTACCTGGTCCCCAGCCCGGTTCCCGGTCAGCCGGTCCCCATTCCCGTCGTGCCCTCGCAGGACGGCCAGGCAGCACTGGTGTTGGTCCCGCTGTCCGCGGACAAGGTCACCACCGTCGACGCCGACGGCAAGGATCCGCTGTCCGACGTCATCGACGGTATCCGGACAGCCGCCGAGGCGGCGGCAGGCGGAGCCGAAGTGCACATCGCCGGTCCGGCCGGTCTGATCGCCGACCTCGGGGCCGCCTTCGCCGGCATCGACGGGCTGTTGCTGCTGGTGGCGTTGTCCGCCGTGCTGGTCATCCTGTTCCTGGTCTACCGGGCGGTGGCGTTGCCGTTCGTGGTGCTGTTCACTTCGATCAGCGCGTTGGCATTGGCCGGCGGGGTGGTCTACCTGCTGGCGAAGAACGACGTCATCCCACTGAACGGCCAGAGCCAGGGCATCCTGTTCATCCTGGTGGTCGGGGCGGCCACCGACTACGGGTTGTTGCTGGTCTCCCGCTACCGGGAAGAACTGACCAAGGTCGAGTCGAAGTGGACCGCGATCAAGCGCGCCTGGCGGGCCTGCGTCGAGCCGATCGCGGCCAGCGCCGGCACGGTGATCATCGGGCTGCTCTGCCTGTTGCTGTCCGACCTGAACTCCAACCGCTCCCTCGGGCCGGTCGGCGCCATCGGCATTGCCTCGGCGTTCGTCGCCGCCACCACGCTGCTGCCGGCTCTGCTCATGGCCGGGCGCTGGCTCTTCTGGCCGCGGATCCCGCGGGTGGTCGAGCACGAAGGCGGCGCGCACGCGATCACCCATCGCGGCAAGCCGAGCATCTGGGAGAAGGTGTCGGTCGCCGTGGCACGGCACCCGCGGCGGATCTGGATGATCACCGCCGCCGCGCTGGCGATCGCCTGCCT
>Ga0164306_10001101_pt1 | contig 11786 bp, 10 predicted proteins | sample Whisoiple_242_MG_FD_110213 | JGI IMG/M metagenome (GOLD analysis project Ga0164306, IMG submission 110213) | Soil microbial communities amended with fresh organic matter from upstate New York, USA - Whitman soil sample_242_MG | ecosystem: Environmental > Terrestrial > Soil > Unclassified >... | reverse complement strand
TTCGTCAGCGGCTTGATGATCTCGCTCAAGACGTCCGGCTTCGATTCATCGCGAACCAGGTGAGCAAATTTCTCGCCGTCGTGATAATTCAGCGTAAAGGTTTTGAAATAATCGCCGTTCATCACCAGCAGTTCCAGGTTTGGCCCGTTTCCCTTGCCCGCTTTTAGCGCGTCGTGAAGGATGTCCGGATTGAACTTTCTGCCGTTCACGGCCACCAGCGTGGTTCCGGGCGCGATGCCGGCTTTCCCTGCGGGCGAGTCAACGATCACGTCGTGAATGCCGCCTTTGTCATCGAGCGCCAGGCCGATGGAGAATCGCGCGTCGATGGCGTTGCGGACTTTCTCCATGGCTTTGGTGAACTCGCTGGGATTGTCGTCATAAACCAGCTTCCAGCCGCCATTTGTAATGCCGCCCAGGGGCGCGCCCGGGCCGTAGGTATCCAGGCGATCGCGCAGGAATTTTGCCCAGTCGTAAGGCGTGACATCGTTGAGCGTCTTCACGACGTCATCAAACGTGTAAGTGATCACCTTGGGTGGAGTGTTGCCGCCGCCGTGGAAGATGCGGCAGAAATCGTTCATCGACTTCTGACCTTTGGTCTGCTGCCGGATGATCGTGTCCGCCTCCAGCCAGATCAGGAAGCCTTCAGGATAGTAGTCCACGCTGCGGCGCCAGTTTTCGAACTCCGGCAGCGCGCCGTACAGCAGTTGCGCGGCATCGGCCGTGTCCTGCAGCGGACGCCATGAACGTCCCGGCGTGTGGTCGAGCGCCGCCGCGGTTTCCGCGGCCTCATCCAGAAATTGTTGTTTGGTCCAAAGCCCCGAGCGCGGCGCCAGGATTTCTCCCAGATATTGCGTGAGGCCTTCATAGACCCAGAGCAGATCACCTTCCATCGGCGCCTGATAGTCCGCCGTGGCCAGTCCCTTGGGGCGGCGATATTTGCCGTTCCAGGAATGTGTCATCTCGTGCGGCAACAGGCTGGCCGCAAGCCAGCGCGCATCGTCATCGATCATGGTGCGCTCGGGCACGCGATCGTCGCTCGATTCATGATGTTCCAGGCCGAAGTGCGCTGTGTGGTCGCTCAACGTCAGGAGAAAATGATAATCGCGATAATGGCGCGCGCCGTAGAGCGCGCCGGTTTCCGCGATCAGGCGCTTGTATTGGTCGATGGTCTGCTGCGGCATTTCCAGGGCGGCATCGCCATCGGCAACTTCATCGATGTAGTGCTGGATCGGACCTTCAGGCGTGAGCGGAATGCGGCGAAAGTGGGCTCCCGCAAGCACCGGCGAATCCACCAGGGTGGTCAACGACACCTGCTGGAAGTTGATCTCGCCGCCGCTCTCACCGGCCACCGGCAGCGCCGTGCCATACTTCCAGCCCGCGGGCAGCTTGAGTGACGCAACGATGGGAATATCGTCTGTGTGCTTTCCCGGAACATAAAGGACAATCTGGTTCCAACTCAGCATATCGAGCTGCGTTGTGGCTGACGCTCCCGAGGAAAAACCTTCCGGCGGCGCAGGCATCACCAGGTCCAGCTTTGCTTCCAGCGTAGACACGCCCTGGGGCACCGTGACGTTGACCGTATACATTTCGTCCAGATCGCGCCGCCAGGTCAATCTCTTTCCATTGGCGAAAAATTGCAAGCCCGTAACATCCGTGATGGGGCCGGTGGGCCCGTGCTCGCCGGGAATCCACTTGGGAAAAACCAGTTGGACTTTGCCGGCCGCCACAGGAATCTCCATCTGCGCGTGCAGGATCTTTTCCGGCGCGTGCGTGGCATCGACAAGCAACTTGATCGGCTGCGCCGGAGCTGCACTGGCGGCCGGTTGCGGCTGGCGCTTCTGCGCAGGACTGGCAATCGCGGGAATGAGTAAAGCAAATAGAGCAATCTGTCGAAAGAATTTTGGCATGGTTGGCTCTTCTCTGTTGAGCGAACCAAGAGTAAAGAACCCGAGGATGGAAGGCAAGGGCGGGAATCTGAAGGAAATTGCCAAAATTGCCAGAATTGCCAAAATTGCCAGAATCGCCAAAATTGAAAAGCAAAACCAAAAACTTACCGCTGATTTGCGCGGATGAACGCGGATAGGAAAACCTACCACGGAGACACGGAGGCACGGAGGAAAGCCAGAAGAGATTGCCAGAATTGCCAAAATTGCCAGAATCGCCGAAATTGAAAAGCAAAACCAAAAACTTACCGCGGATTTGCGCGGATGAACGCGGATAGGAAAACCTACCACGGAGACACGGAGGCACGGAGGAAAGCCAGAAGAGATTGTCAGAATTGCCAAAATTGCCAGAATTGCCAAAATTGAAAAAGCAAAGACCTATACCGGATTAGCGAACGAGCATCTCGAATTCCTTATCCTTGTTTCCTTTCATATCGTTTCCTTTCATCTCCTTGCTGAAGCTGATTAGCTCACTAGTCCGCAATAATCTTAGTTTTTCAATTTCGGCGATTTTGGCAATTCTGGCAATTTTGGCAATTCTGGCAATTCCTTTGTGTTTATTTCTTTTTCTTTTTCGCCGTAGAGGAAGCTTCCGGCTGCGCGCCGGTCACGCTGGCCAGGACTTTATCGAACGCTTCTTTGGCCGTCATCTCTTTGCTGCGGCTTTTGTTCTGGCGGTATTTGTGCTCGCTGTTGCAGGTGCGGCAGCGCGTTCTCAGCACTTCCTCGCCCATCATCGAAACAACAGAATGGTCGGTGGTGCGTTTGCAGCTGGAACAATGATCGTCAATGTCGTCGCCAAGTCGCATAAGGGCTCCTCCAGGACAATTGCTCTGCTTATTTTGCCGGAAAGCGGCTTCGCTGTCTCCGGGTTTATGATTAAATCTCTATCGTGCCTCTTCGACAGCGCGGCAAATTCATTACTTTTGAAGGCCTGGACGGCGTGGGCAAGTCCACGCAACTGGAGAACCTGGCCGCGCACCTGCGCGAGCGGGGCCTTGAGGTGATTACCACGCGCGAGCCGGGCGGCACCACGCTGGGAGAAAAGCTGCGGACTGTCCTGCTCAGTTCGCGGACCTCGGGACTGTCACCGCTGGCCGAACTCGGGCTCATGTTCGCCGACCGCGCCCAGCACATCGACGAGCAGATTCTGCCCGCGCTCGAACGAGGACAGTGGGTCCTGTGCGACCGTTTTACCGATTCCAGTGAAGCGTATCAGGGCGGCGGCCGCGAGCTTGGCAGCGATGTCGTGCTGCAATTACACAAGACGCTTTGCCATGATCTCCAGCCCGATCTGACCATCCTGATGGTCTCTGACGCGGCACGCACGGTGGCCCGGGCCCGCCGCAGAAACGTGGAACAATCCAAGACGATGGCGGAAGACGAGAACCGCTTTGAGAAAGAAAGTCGCGCCTTCTATAACCGGGTGCTGGCGGCATACATGGCCATCGCCAGGCGCGTCCCGCAACGCGTGGTTGCCGTGGATGCGGCCGATCCGATCCCTAAAGTGCGCGAAAAAATTGCCGGTATTGTCGAAGCGCGCTTGCTCTCAGATCAACCTCTCTCGAGAAAAAAGACGCCCTGAGAGAAAAGTTCATCTCGTCCCACGATTGTTTTCAGAGTTAAGTAAAAAAACAAAGCATCGCGGCATCATCCGGCTACAACTCTAAGCTGCTGCTGCACATCTCTCCAACCAACAAGCCTGTTCCCCCGCCAATCACTGAGGTATTCAATGAATTCCCGCAGGCTGTTTTATTGTGGTTACGTTTTATTTTTAGCTGCCATCTTTGCCCTCGCCACCGGATGTGGCTCGGTTAGTTCCAATTCCAATCCAACCCCGACGCCAACGCCCACGCCGGGAACGACTCCCTCGCCGACCCCAGTTCCAACGCCGAGCCCCACACCGACGCCCGCGCCGTCGAACGCCACGATTACAGGAAGAGTGCTGGATCCCAGCGGCGCTCCAGTGCATGGCTTAGTGATTGTTTCACTGGAGCAAGGTCCTGGAGACTTCAGAGTTGTTAAACAAACCAATGCCGATGCTCAAGGAAACTTCCGCTTCGACAACGTCGCGGCCATTCCCGCGGGCCAGGAGAGCTATGCGATCGTTGTGGCCGCACGCGACGTGCCCGGCAGTTTTTATGCTCCGGTAATCCTGCTTCCCGGCGGCGGCAACTTCGGCGCTGGAGACCCGATTGTTCCCGGAACCAATGTAGGAACCATTGGACTGCGATTCACCTCGCAGGCTGACATTGAAGGCAACGTGACTTCCACCGATTCGACTCAGAAAGTCCCAGTGCCGATTCATGTAAGCTTCGGTCTTCTGGGTATCTTCACCCGGGATTTTGTGTTTCGATATCCGTTGATTGACGCGCCTGGGCCATTCAACACCGCCGCCGGTCCTACCTGTCCCGCAGGCACGGCATGCGCCAGTTATCGGCTGGACACGGTTCCATCGGATCCCGCTGAAGAAGCAGTGTTCAACAAGAATGGATACACATTCGCCCCAACTCAATCGGGCGCCAGTTTTAGCATCCGTCTGGATGCAACCTCGCTCCTGAATGGAAAGCCAACCTGTAATACGCCGGAACTTGAGGTCGGGGCCAACAACCTGAAACCTGACTCGCCGAATCAAGCCGGGACCGCCGCCTTCATGTCCTGCCGGTAATCCTGATGCACGAAAAGAGGCCCGCCGAAGCGGGCCTCACTTTCAGGACGAACGCCGGGAGCTACACAATGCCCGGGAATCAAGATGGACTACCTGGTTACGACAAAAAGGAATCCATCGTTCTGTGAGTAAATCCTTCCGCTGCCGTCCAGGGACGCGGGAGTGTAAGCCGCGCCAATGGCAAGGTTCTGGAAGATGTGCTGAAGGAGGGTCCCTCCCTGGCCAATGGCATAGAGATTGCCGTCTTCGCTATTGGCATAAACCACGCCGTTGGCGTCAACCACCGCGGCGTTCACGCACCACTCAAAGCCATTCGGATGGTCAGTCACGCAGGTGACGGTGCCATCTGGATTGCGCGTGCAGCTCTGGTGGTTGGTGTTCTGGAAGGACCACTCAGTGTTGAGGTTGGGATCGAACTGGTTAATAAAGTAGGATTCCGGACCCAGGAATGATGCGTTGGGGTTCGAACGGTCCGGGCACCAGTTAGGATCGGAGCAATAATCCCCGAATCCCGGCCCGCCGTAATGGTTGTTCTTGAAGACAACCGAATACGTCCCGCCGTGTGGATAGATGGCAGGCGTGTTGTCCCAGCCGAAGTTGAAAGAATTCAGGAAATCGCCATTGGCGCTGAAGTGCATCATGTGCCCCTGGGCCCAGTTGTAAAGCGTATATGCGCCATAGAAGATGCTGCCATCGGGAGCTATGGTCGGTGAAGATGATGAATCATCAAGCACGCGTCCCGGAGGAGGTTCATTGGTTGCCGGATCAACGCCGAAGGTCGCTCCAGCGCTGCATCCGCCGTTGGCGTTGGCGCCGCCCGGATTGCCGATAGCAAAGCTGACGCCGCAGCCATCATTCAGACGGTTGCGCATCGACGATGCCCACTTGCCGGTCATGTTGGAGTTGACCGCTACCAGGTAGTTATAGCGCGTTACCAGGTGGGCCTTGCTGATGGTGTAAATGGTGCCGTCAGGCGCGATGGCCGGAGCAATATTCAACGCCGCTCGCTGGCTGCCGCAAGGAGTAGTCTGCGGATTGGCGTTTGGCTGAGGCGGCCAGGGCAGTTGCGTCTCGAGGAAGGACACGTTGCACCGGGCATTTGCCGCGGGCGGCGCTTCGCCCTTGATCACCGCCTGCGCGAACAGCGTGGCATAGCTCACTTTGGTGATAACGTCACTCGGCGTGACCTTGACCAGCCAGGAACCGACGACGTCATCGCCCAGAAAACCGGTCGGATTGTTTTGTGTAACCTGGACAACGTTGTAATACAGGTTTCCGCTTGAATCCACGCTGATCGGCGAAGCCGTGAACGTGTTGGGATTGATGGTAGTACCGAACGGATTGATGCGCTTTACCACCGCGCCCGTTGTCTTGTTGATCTTGAAGATGGTGCCGCCCTGCCCCGGATCATAGAGGAATCCGTTGGCCAGTGCAGCGTGGTACACCGGTTCCCAGAACAAGCTGGAAGATCCAGGGGCGAACCAGTCGGTATTAAAAGTCCATTGCTTGACCAGAGTGGTGCCCTGCCAGCTGTATTTGTTCTGGTGCCACTTCTGCGTGCTGTAGGTGCTGTTGCTGTAGGTGCCATCCTTGGACTCGATGTACACGTCGTTGTTATCGACCAGCGGAACCTGATAATGCACCAGCAAACCGCCGGCGTTATTGGGATCGGCTTTTTCCGCGGCAATGTTGAAGTCATATTGCAGGATGACGGCGTTCTGGTTCAGGGGCTGTCCTGCTACGCCTCCGTCAAACAGCGTGTGCTGTGGATTGAGGCCCCATTGCGGCCATGATCCGGGCTTGGTTGGGGCGTTAAGCTGCGCCCCGGCGCTCACAGACAGCAAGGCCAGAAGGCCCGCCAGAAGACATGTACTTGCAAGGAATTTCCGCTTCGATACAACTAGATTCATTTTGTACCACCTCGTTTTGGAATGTTTTGAAACTTGGCCAGGTACTGGTGAATGGTTCCAGCAGGCTGCCGAACACCCACTGCAAATGAAGTGCGCACGACTTGGTGGTGCAGGCTCCTGCTGTTTGGGGTCCTCAGCAACCTGCTTGCGCAAGCAGTCCGGGTGGCTAGCATCCCGGCTGCAGAAACAGGGCGGCAGATTACTATCGTGAGCAGATGGAAGTCTTAAAAACTATTAACCGTTCGGTATTCGTAAATTTCATGGCGAATTTGCACCATCAAATGTGCAAATCCAGAAAGGAACCGATACACAGGAATGGAAATCCCACCCTAGGGGAATAACTCATTACGCAGGCATAGGCATATTTTGGCGTCTTTTTCTGTTCCGAATTCGTAAATTCGCCCAGCTCCCAGCACCCTTCAAGTTGGAAAGTCCTTAGGAAATATGGTTGGAAAGGGGGCCTTCCTTAATCTGAGTCTGATAAGGCGGTGGGCAGAACCTGGGCCGCGCGGTGCTGCAAGCTGGCAGGGTGAGACGCGAGCCATCCCAGAAGACGCGATTCAAACTCCTGGTGCGCGGCAGCCCACGCCATGGTAACTTCCCTCAATTATTTGAGAGTGACATTCAGCGGCGTGGTCAAGCCCGTATTTACGGTCGCGCCGGCGCTCACGCCGGCAAAGCCGGGCGCAGACACCGTGACGGTATAACTTCCGATGGAAATCCAGCTTGAGTTGAATGCTCCCGAGCCATCCGCCGTAACGGTTTTGCTCAAGCGCAGCTTGCCGCCGGTAAACGTTAACGTGGCGCCCGGGACCGGCGCTCCTCCGCTGTTCAGCACATGCCCGCTGATCTGGCCTGCGGTGGAGATAAAGATCTTGGCCGGGCTGGGCTCTGCGACGGCATTCAGCGTGGATGTTCCGGTGCGGGCGTCGCTAAGCCATCCCGGTTTGCCCGCCGTAATGGCCAGGGATTTGCGCGCGTTGGCCGGGATAGAAAAGTTGCCGTTGGCATCGGTTACCGCCGAGCCGCCGCTGTAAGCAACGGTGACGCCCGCGGCTGGGGAGCAATCGATGGCGCTTTTGGCCTTGCCGGAGAGCGTACCCGGCGCCGTTGAAACCCCGGGATTGTGGTAGGGCACGGTGAATTGATTGTGGTCGTCGGTCTTAAAGCTGTCGAGATAAGGGGAATAGGAAGTCACGCTCACGCGATTCAGTGACGGCGAGATCCGCATGATGCGCAGGTAACCGCCGCCTCCCAGGGGATCGGACTGATAATCGGAAAGAATCTGGTTGACCAGATTTCCGTTTAGCCCCAAGTCCATGCGGCGGCCGGTACCGTCTCCCTGCACCACGTGGCCGCTCAAAACCAGGTGGATGTTGGGATACTTGCGCACCAGCTTCCACCACATGTCTTCGCCGTTATTGTCCTGGCCCACGCCGAAGCTGGCCGCGCTGTTAAGGTCGCAGCCGGAGATGCGCGTGTTGTCCATGTAAGTGAACATGTGCGTGACGATAATGGCGTCCTTGTCCTGGTTGGCCTTCAAGATGCCGTCAGCCCATGCCAGCGCTGAATCGCGCGCGGCAAATTCAAGCACGATGATCAGATAATTGCGGCCGTTGACTTTTACGATGCCATAAAAATTCTCATTGCTGCCGGCGGGGAAACTGCCCTTGTACCAGGGGGCGCCGGCATAGCGGGCCGGGCCGAAGAATGCATTGAAATTTCTGGTGGAAGCGGTGCGTCCGGCGGGATTGTTCTGGTCATAATCGTGGTTGCCAATGGCCATCATGTAAGGGACTTGCCCGTCCAGCAGACGGACAGCAGCGTCGGCGTTCTGCCATTGCGTCAGGTCGCCGCCTCCATCCACGATGTCGCCCAGGCCGACCACAAGCTGAATGTTCTGGTCCTGGACGTGATTGGCAATCCACTGCGTCTGCGCGGCAAAGATCTGGGGATTCAGCGAGGAATAGAACTGCGTGTCCGGCAGAGCGACGATAGTAAATTCGTCGAGCGGAGTGGGCGACGGAGCGGCGGCTGTTTGCGCGGACATGGGCGCGGACATTGGCGCACTCATGGCGGCAGACAAACACAGCGCAAGAAGGAGGGTCCTATAGAAATTGCATTGTTGCATGGAGGCAGATTAGTCACGGCAGACATCGCAGGCAATAAGGCGTTTGACCCGCCGGGTATTAAGGCCGGACCGTAATCCTATACATCCTTTTGGGCGCATTTGCTTCTAACTATGAAGTCGCTAGTTCCTTTGCTCCTTCAAAAAATTCATAACCTTTTAACTTAGCAAAAAGGAAATCTGCCCATGAAGGTGACATCGGACCGGATCAAAGCACGCGCACTGCAGCTGCGGAAAGAAGGGTTCAAACTGAGCGGAAACATGGTCCGCAGAACGCTTGAACTGAATGCAGGGGCCAGAACGCAGCTGTCATCGAGGGAAAAGGAAGCGACCGTCCCGGAGGAAGCTCCGGAGCACGAGGCCAACAAGCCGAAAGACATTAAAGCCGCCTGAGAGCGGAAAAAAAATTGAACGGAATTCTACTCTTCTAACTAAATCACACAGGAAAACTATGCCAAAAAATGAGCGCATGCAGAATGGACATTCTACGGTGAGGGTCCTTCACTTCCCCGCTCCCACAACCAGCGCGCCGTCTACTAATTCTGACGTGGACACCGACGCGCTGGCAGATTCCATCCGCAAGGCCTGGACACAAAAGTCATCGCCGGCAAGAAATCCTTCAAGGGCGGGGATGCCGCGCCTGGCCGAAGAAAAAATCTAAGATCGCGCCGGCATTTACTTGCCTGCGTACATCTGCGCTGCTTTCTCAGCCAGAATTTTCACTCGGCTGGGCTCGGGATCGATCACGCGCATGTTGTCCCAGTCATAAGCAAACTCTTTGCCGCAACCAAGACATACGAAATAAGTCCCTGTTATCGCCGCCACGCTGGAGCGCTGCTGGCCCTTGCGGCAGGCAATGAGCGGCGTACATTTCCTATGGCGGCAGGTGAAGACCCTGGACCAGGCCAGTTGGAACAATTCGATGACCACAAAACACCTCTCGTTGGGGGAGCCTCGGAGGGTGACACATCAACCTCTACGCACAATTGAATATGGGAACGGGGAAACTCCCTTGCCGAAATCATCTGCCCGGTTTCTTAGGCAGGGATTAGAGGGCGGTTAAAAAAGCTAAGGATTGATTTAACAAGAGAGAAATGGGTTTGAGTGCAGACCGGCGGGCACCAAACCTGGGGATGAAGGGGCTGCAAATTGCCCCTAAAAATTACTAGGTGGATATGGCTTCCGGGTCCATATCCACCTATTTAGCAGTCGACGGATGAGCCTGCTTCTGTAGTAGTAGAGTCGGAAGGCCGTCCGGAAATATAGCGCCCGTCAAAAAAAATTAAATAAAAACCAAATTTAAAATAAGTCTTTTATATTCAATTAGTTATGTGGAATACATTTTCGTTTTCGATTGGCCGAGGCAAGCCGCTTAAAGCAGCTCAGGAACGGCCGCTGCCTGTTGTGTTGAATGGACCGGTCAGGCAATCTGGTAACTCCTTTTCGAATTTACTCAGGAAATTGATCAGGGAAAACCCCTCCCGCTGCGTCATGTATCAATATGGACTGCCAAACAGTGTCAGGAAGGGACTTCAGCCTATGAGATTGTCAAAATTAATGCTCACCGCAACTCTCCTGGTAGGAGGACTACTTGCCGCACCTCCAATCGCCAGCGCGTGGGCTTTCTACTGGAGCAAGGTTGAGGTGCACACAACTTCGTGGAAGACCTGCATGAGCTATGCCAACGACTCGGCCCGTGCGCAGCACCTGGCCCAGATCAAACAGACCAATCTGGATGTCACGGGAACCCGCAATGGCGCCAATGCGACGATCACCTGCATCGGTACCGGGGCCAATTCGAAGGCCATGGCGGTGGTCATGGTCGTCGGCGATGCGAACGAGCCGGTGAAGCAGCTCCGCGACGATCTGGTGACTTCGATTACCAGGATTGTGACCATCGACTAACGCGTAAACGAACATGGGCGCTCACGATAGGTGTTCACGATGTATCTCTGGTCAAACGCGCTGGGCCAGTGCGTACAATGAACTGCTATGCCGTTTTCTGATTTCCAGGGGAATGCTGAAACCATCCGCCAGCTGCGCGAGATGCTTTCCCGCGACCGGTTTCCCCATGCCGTGATCCTGGCCGGGCCTGAGGGCGCGGGCAAGTACACCCTGGCGCTGATGCTGGCCCGCACCATGAATTGTCTGCAACCGCGCGAGACTGACGGTTTGCCGGATTTCTGCGGCGTCTGTTCAAACTGCACCCGCATTGGCCAGGCGGAAGACCTGGACGGTCGCTTTGCCGAGGCCGTGGAGGCCCGCGAAGGACTGCGCGAGACAGACAAGCGCGAAACCCGCATCCTGGTGCAGACCCATCCCGACGTTCTGGTGGTGCCGCCCGATCCGCCGCAGATGATGATCAAGGTGGACCAGGTGCGGCAGGTGATCCAGACGGCGCGTTATAAGCCCCAGGAATCGCGGCGGCGCGTTTTTATCTTTGTGGATTCGGCATTCATGAAAGAAGCGGCCAATGCGCTGCTGAAAGTGCTGGAAGAACCGCCCGATTTTGCCACCATCTTCCTGCTGGCCCGTAATCCCGGAGAATTGCTGCCAACCATCCGCTCCCGCTGTGTCACCTTTACGCTGAGCGCGCTGCCGGCGGCGGAAATCGAGGGATATCTGGAAAAATCCAGGCCGGAATGGAATGCGCGCCAGCGGCAGCTTGTAGCTCGATTGAGCGGCGGGGCTGTGGGACGCGCCCGCACCCTGAGCCTGGAAGAGTACGTGGCCGCCCGGAAAGATGCGCTCACGCTGCTGGTTACGGCGGTCCGTTCCGGCGAGCATTCTGACCTGTTCCGGACCACGGAAACCTATCGCGCCGGGGGCGAGGGCAAGGAAAGAACCGACCGCCTGCTGGGCGCCGTTTACAGCCTGCTCAAAGACCTGACCGCGCTGGTCGCAAACGCTCCTGAGCTGGTGCGAAACACTGATATTGCGGCAGAACTGAAGTCGCTGGCCGCGGCTGTGGATTTCAACTGGATCGCCCAGGCCACGCAGCAGCTGGGACAGGTGCAGAGCGGAATGCGCCGCAACGTACTGCGGCCGCTGTCACTGGACGCATTTGCGCTGGCGCTGGAACGATAGCGCTCCGCCCGCACCCGGCTGATTCGAAGAGAACAAAATCAGAAGCCACA
>Ga0164306_10001100_pt1 | contig 11786 bp, 12 predicted proteins | sample Whisoiple_242_MG_FD_110213 | JGI IMG/M metagenome (GOLD analysis project Ga0164306, IMG submission 110213) | Soil microbial communities amended with fresh organic matter from upstate New York, USA - Whitman soil sample_242_MG | ecosystem: Environmental > Terrestrial > Soil > Unclassified >... | reverse complement strand
TCGATCCGGGTGCGGGGGACTCCTACTCGGTCAGCGCCATCGGGCCGTAGACCGCCTGCAGATCGTTGAACAGGCTGACCGCGGCGATGCCCTCGTCCAGCAGTTCCACGTACTTCTCGCCGAGCCAGGATTCGGCTGCCTCCTGCGACCCGAACTCGACGGCGGGCCCATCGGCGACGACACCGGCTTCGTCCGCATAGCGCCACAGGTACACCATTTCGTACTCCTGTTCCTGTTATCCGCGGTCACCTCGGACCGGTGATCCGACGGTAGCCCGCGATCACTGGCGGTAGCAGGCAGTCAACGGCTTTCATATCCGTTTACCGTCATACCCACCGGCCGCTATGACGGGGACCCGCGCCGGGCCTCCGGATCACGGTCGGATACCGATCGCAGGCCGCCCCGGCACAGTGGAAGACCAGCCCGGCCGGCCCGCTGACCAGCCGTGACCCGCACTCGAGGAGCACCGATGTCGCTTGACCTGCCCCCGGTTCCGCCGCTCGACGTCCAGGCGGCGGCCGACGCCGCGGCCGTCCGGCAATCGCTGCCGGTCGGCGCTCTGGGGGTATGGGGTTCGGTCATCGACCTGCTGGCGGCCGCAGCCGGTTCTGCGCGAGGCCCGCTCGCGCCGCACCGCCCGCAGCTCGTGGTGTTCGCCGGCGACCACGACATCGCCGCGCTCGGAGTCTCTGCCGCGGTGACCGGGGAGACGGTGCGACGAGCCGCCGGGCTGGCCGGCGGACATGGGCTGGCGGCCGCGCTGGCCGACGCCGCCGGGGTCGGGGTCCGGGTCGTCGACGTCGGGATGGCGGAAGCGAGCGAGAGCGTCCCCGGCCGGGACCCGGCGGCCGCGCCGGGTCACCGGATCGACACCGAGGACGCGATGACCGAGGACGAGCTCATGCTCGCGGTTCAGACCGGGCGACGGATCGCCGACGCGGAGGTCGACGCGGGCGCCGACCTGCTGATCGGCGCGGTCTGCGGGGTCGGGGTCAGCACCCCGGTCGCCGTGCTGACGGCAGCGCTCACCGGGATGGAACCGGTCGATGCGACGTCACGCGGGTCGGGCATCGACGATGCGGCCTGGATCCGCAAGGCGGCGGCCGTCCGGGACGCGTTGTTCCGGGTCCGTCAGGGCGATCTCGATGTGCTGAGCATGCTGCGGGTCGGCGGCGGGCCGGATCTGGCCGCGCTGACCGGCTTCGTGGTCCAGGCGGCCATCCGCCGGACCCCGGTGATGATCCACGACATGCCGAGCACCGTTGCCGGTGTGCTCGCCCACCGACTGGCGCCGGGGGCGGACAGCTATCTGCTGACCACCTCGCTGGCGCCGGATCGCGGGCACAGCCGGCTGCTCGACCTGCTGGGACGGGAGCCGTTGACGGACTGGTCGATCACCGGACATTCGGGCGTCGGGGCGCTGCTGGTGGTCCCGGCGCTGGCGGCGGCGACCCAGGCCTTCGACGACATCGATCGGGACCAGGTCGGTGCCGGACGGTCGCCGTCCGCGATCACCGCGTGGGACGCGAGCCTGTTGTAACCCTCATCAGGTGAATCGATGAGCGGCCTACCGGGTCTTCCGAATCCGGACGATATGTTTACCGCGCGTTGTCGTTTACTGCGCGTTGTCCAGTTCCGTCCCGCCACTTCCGGCCGGCCCGATCTCCTCGGGAGAGGCACACCTGATGACTGACTCGCCCGGCACCCCAGGACCTGCCGCCGCTCCGTCCGGCCCTCCCGCCGTCACACCAGGCGGCGCACCAGCAGTGGCCGCCGACCTGGACCCGGCAAAAGTCGTACGGTCCAAGGCTTATCTTTCCGCTGTCGTCTTCGCCGGCATCCTGGGCATCCCGATCTCGGCGATGGCCTACGGCTTCCTGTCACTGGTGTCCCGGATCCAGACGTTCGTCTTCACCGACCTCCCGGCCAACGTGATCGGCGGCACGGCACCGCCGGCCTGGTGGCCGGTGCCCTGGCTGGTGCTCTGCGGGGTGCTCACCGGCCTGACGATCCAGTACCTCCCGGGCAACGCCGGCCATTCTCCTGCCTTCGGTTTCAAGGCCGGCGGCGGAGCGCCCATCGGTCGTGATCTGACCGGAGTCTTCCTTGCGGCTCTCAGTACCTTGGCGTTCGGCGCCGTCCTCGGTCCGGAGGCGCCGCTGATCGCCCTCGGCGGCGGACTCGCTGCGTTGGCCGTTCATCTCGCGAAAAAGGACACGCCGCCGTTGGCCATGACGGTGATGGCGTCCGCGGGCAGCTTCGCCGCGGTCAGCACCCTGCTGGGTTCCCCGATCCTGGGCGCCTTCCTGATCATGGAGGCCGCCGGGATCGGCGGCGCCATGTTGACTCTGGTTGCGCTGCCGGGGCTGCTGGCCTCCGGCATCGGTGCGCTGATGTTCGTCGGACTGGACTCGTTCACCGGACTCGGCGGCTTTTCGCTGGCACTGACCACGGTCCCGCCCAAGGTGGAGCCGACGATCGCGACCATGGCCTGGGCGGCGGCGATGGGGCTGGCCGGTGCCCTGCTCGGCTGGTTGATCCGCTGGGTCGGCCTGTCCCTGCGGCCGACGGTGCACCGCAGTCGGGTCCTGGTCACCGCCGGCCTCGGCCTGCTGATCGGTCTGCTGGCCATGGCCTATCAACTGATCAGCGACAAGAGCTTCTCCGATGTGCTGTTCTCCGGGCAGGACGAGCTGCCGAGTCTGGTTGCGCATGCGGCCGACTACTCGGTGCCGATCCTGCTGTTGTTGGTCGCCTGCAAGTCCCTGGCCTACGGCATGTCGCTGAGCGCGTTCCGTGGCGGCCCGGTGTTCCCCTCGATGTACATCGGCGCTGCGCTGGGCATCGCGGCCAGCGGACTACCCGGCATGGACCTGGGTCCGGCCATCGGGATGGGGATCGGGGCGATGTGCGCCACGATGCTGCGGCTGCCGCTGACCTCGACCCTGCTGGCGACCCTGCTGCTCGGCAGTGACGGAGTCTCCATCACCCCGCAGGTGATCATGGCCGTGGTGGTTTCGTACATCATCACAATGATCCTGCCCACGCCCGGCCCGAAAGAGCCCGAACTGCTGCCGCCCGGCACCAGGGCCGCGGGTTGACCTGTCAGCCCACTGCGGGTGGCGGGTCGGCGGGGGTGATGGGTGCTGCTGCCTGCGCCTTGTTCCGTCGCTGAACGCCCTTCTGCGCCGCAGAGGACAACAGCCTGATGACCAGACCCAGCACCGCCAGGTTGAGCAGCATCTGCACCGTCACCAGCATTTTCATCCCGCCGGTCGCCGCGACGATGTCGCCGAACCCGACGGTGGAGAACACCGTCACGGTGAAGTACAGCGCGGTGACATGGTCCAGGATCTGGGTGAACGAATCCGGGTGGGTCAGCGAGTTCGACAGGTAGATCCTGGAGAAGATCAACAGAAAGAGCGGAATGGTCGCGGCCAGGGCTTCGACCGCTCGGAGAACCGGGTACCTCGCCTTGACGATCGCGGCCACCTGAATACCGACGATCACCCCGAAGACGGCCAATTCGAGGATGAGCCACGGCACATCGGAGTCGTCGGTATCGGCCCTTGTCGGGATGTAGAAGTAGGCGGCGAGCAGCAGCCCGACGGTCAGCACGATCCGCGCGGTCATCCAGAACGCCTGCTTGGCCATCGCGCCCCGCGACGCCGGGGGGAGATCGGGCAACGTGCTCATAACCGGGAACTGTCCCGCGCCGGATGCGGTCCGACCAAGCGCGGCGCGCCGAGCGCGGCAATCGTCGCCGCCGCGACCGCAGCCAGGATCACCATCGTCATCGCCCCCAGCCAACCGGCCCGGTCGAAGATCACCGCACCCAGGAAGCCGACCAGGCTTGAGCCGGCGTAATACGACAACGAGTAGAGCGCCGAGGCCTGCGATCTCGCTGCGGGCACCCGTTCCCCGGCCCAGGTGGCAGCGATGGCATGCGCCACGAAGAAGCAGAAGGTGGCGATCACCAGTCCGGCCAGCACGCACCACAGCGGGGACGGCAGGGTCAGGGCCACCCCACCTGCCATCCCGAAACCGGCCGCCGTCAGCACGGCCCGCCGGCCGAATCGGCCGACCATCCGGCCGACCCCGGAGGAGCCGACGGTGCCGACCAGGTAGGTCAGGAACAGCAGGCTGACCACCGAGGCCGGTAACCGGTAGGGATCGTCCAGCAGTCGGAAGGCGAGCAGGTTGTAGACCGTGACGAACCCACCCATCAGCAGGAACGCCTGCGCATAGAAGACCCAGACGGTGCGGTCGGACAGGGCGAGCCGGATCCGGCCCTTTCGGCGATCGGCGGGATGTTCCGGGCGGCTCTGCTGCCGTGGCAACAGCACCACGAAGACGGCGGTGGCGCAGAAGACCAGGCCCGCCGTCGTCGCCAGCCCCCAGCGCCACCCGGCGGCGCCGCCGACGGCGCCGGTGAGCACCCGGCCGGCCAGTCCGCCGATCGTGGTACCCGCGATGTACAGGCCACCGATGGCCGACGCCCGCCCAGGGCTCGCCTGGGCAACCAGGTGCGCCATTGCCAGCGCGGGCAGCGCGCCGAGCGCGAGACCGGAGATCCCCCGCAGGGCCAGCAGGATCGCGAAGGACGGCGCCAACGGCACCAGCAGGCCGGCAGCGGCGGCGACCACGGCTGAGATGGTCATCGCCCGCGCCCGGCCGATCCGGTCGGCCACCGCCGCCCAGGGCAGCACCGAGATGGCCAGGGCTCCGGTCGCCACCGAGACGGCGAGCGACACCGTCGATTCCGTCAGCCCCCATTCCGCCGCGATCGAGGGCAGCACCGCCTGCACGGCGTAGAGCTCCGCGAAGGTGGCGATGCCGCCGGCGAACAGCGCCGCGGTCAACCGACGGGACGATCGGTCGGACCCGCGGTGGGCGGACGGGATGGACGACGGGGTCACAATGCCCAGTCGACCGGTTCGCCGCCCTGCTCGATCAACCGGGAGTTGGCCCTGGAGAACGGTTTCGAACCGAAGAACCCGCGGTCGGCGGACATCGGCGATGGATGGGCGGAGGCGATGATCGGTGTCGTGCCGAGCAGCGGCGTCAGGGTCTGCGCATCCTTTCCCCAGAGCACCGCCACCAACGGACCGCCTCTATCCACCAGGGCCCGGATCGCGGTTTCGGTGATCGGTTCCCAGCCCTTGCCCCGGTGCGATGCCGGGCGTCCCGGTTCCACGGTCAGCACCCGGTTCAGCAGCAGCACCCCCTGGTCCGACCACGCGGTCAGATCGCCGTGCGACGGCGGGTCGATGCCGATGTCGGAGCGCAACTCCTTGTAGATGTTGCCCAGTGACCGCGGCACCGGTCGGACGTGTCGTTCCACGGCGAAGGACAGCCCGATCGGATGACCCGGAGTCGGGTACGGATCCTGCCCGACGATCAGCACCTTCACCTGGCTCATCGGACGTTCGAAGGCCCGTAGCACCAGCGGACCCGCCGGCAGGTAGGTCCGGCCGGCCGCGACCTCGTTCCGCAGGAAGTCGCCCATCGCAGCAACCTGATCGGCGACCGGATCCAATGCGGCTGCCCAGCCGTCGTCGATCATCGAACGCAGCGGGGCAGGCATGGGCGAAGGTTACCGGGGCCGGATCAGCCGAAGTGATCCCAGCCGCCGGCCGACTCCCAGGCCACTCCGTTGACCGAGACTCCGCTGCCGGTGGTCACCGAACCGATCTCGGACCACCCGGGCGGCAGCGCCGCACCATGCGGGAAGGTCGCGACAAGCGCGTGGTCGTCGCCGCCGGTCAACGCCCACTCGAGGTGGTCCCGACCGAGCGCGGATGCGACCTCGACCAACCGCGGGTTCACCGGTAGCGCGGACGTCACGACATTGATCGCCACCCCGGAGGCGTGCGCGATGTGGCCCAGATCGGCCAACAATCCGTCGGAGACGTCGATCATCGACGTGGCGCCGGATTGCGCTGCGACGATCCCGGCCGACAATGGCGGCTCGGGCACCCGGTAGGCGCCGACCGCAGCGGCCGGTGACCGAAAGCCCCTGGACAGCACGGCGAGTCCGGCCGCGGCCCATCCGAGCCGGCCGGCGACGGCAACCACGTCGCCGGTCCTGGCCCCCGAGCGGAGGACCGGACGAGCACCGCGCAGATCGCCCAGCGCCGTCACCGCGATGGTCAACACCTCGGAACGGGTCAGATCACCGCCGACGACGCCGGCACCGGCCGCGCCGGCCGCCTGGTTCAGACCGCGGCCGATGGCGGCGACCAGCTCGACCGCTGTGCTCGGCGGCGCCGTGAGGCCGACCAGCAACGCTGTGGGCGCGGCGCCCATCGCCGCGACGTCGGCCATCGCCGCCAGCGCCGCCCGCTGACCGATCTGCTCGCCCGTCGCCCAGTCCGTGCGGAAGTGAACGCCGTCCACGAGCACGTCGATGCTGGCGACCACCCGGCCGTCCGGGGTCGCGATGACGGCGCAGTCGTCCCCCGGCCCGAGCTCGGTGCTGGCCGGCTGACTGATGCCCGCCGTCACGGTGTCGATGACGCTGAACTCGCCGGCCGATGCCATCGTGCCCGGTATCGGCTCGGCTGCGGTGCCGGCCGCCGGTCGTTGGGGTGTGCTGATGGGGTACCTCACTCGGGATTTTGCCGGGATCGTGCGGGCCGTTCGCTGCGACCAGGTCGTCGCCGGCCGACATGCCATGGTCATCGTGCCCGACCGAGGGACCGACCATGACCACCGCCCGATGACCATCGCCGCCCCGGAGCGGCCCGACGTCACCCGGCGGTCCGGGCTGATCGCGCCGGACCGGGACGGGCCGCTAGGCTCGGGCGGCGAACAGGTCGCGATTCAGGCGAAAGGGGCACACCGTGGTGCAGGCGTTCATCCTCATCCAGACCGAGGTCGGCCAGGCCGCAGCGGTTGCCCAGGCGATCGGCGAGCTGCCGGGAGTCACCAGCGCCGAGGATGTCACCGGACCCTACGACGTCATCGTGCGCGCCGAGGCGAACAGCGTCGACGAGCTGGGCAAGCTCGTGGTGGCCAGGGTGCAGGGAGTTCCGGGAATCACCCGCACGCTGACCTGCCCGGTCGTGCACCTCTGAACCCGTCACCGTCACCGCAACCACCGGCACCACAGCCGTCCCGGGAACGACTCCCGACCTGGCGCCTGGTGGCGGCGATCGCGCTGCCAGTCGTGGCCATCATCGCGATCATCGTGACCGCGTCGGTGATCAATTCCAGACCGGTCTCGACCGCGGACGATCCGTTGGTCGTGTCCTCGGTCGAGGCACCGGGAGCAACGTCGGCGGCCTGTACTTCGCTGATGGCCGCGCTGCCAGACCCGCTCGGTCAACTGCCCCGCCGGGACCTGGTGCAGGGTGATGATCCGCTGCTGACCGGCGTGGCCGCCTGGGGTGAACCGGCGGTCGTCCTCCGCTGCGGCACACCGACGCCCGAGGAACTGACCTGCTCGGCCGTGATCCAGGTGGTCGACGGGGTCAGCTGGCTGCCGCTGCAGGGCGCTGGGGTCACCACCTACCTGGCGGTCGACCGGCCGGTCAGAATCGCCTTCACCATGCCGGACGGAACGGGTACCGGCCCCTGGCAGGAGATGTCGCGACTGATCGGCGGCACGTTGGAGCAGCGCCCGATCTGCGTCAACGGGGTGATCGTTCCGCCGGACGCCGGCTGACCTCGGACGCCCGCCGGCTGACCTCGGACGCCCGCTGTCACCGGCCGAGCAACACCCCGCGCGCGAATCCGTCTGGCTGAGCAACCCCCGCGCGCGATCCCGTCTGGCCGAGCATCATGCGGAGTTACTGCACAACATCCCGGGCCGTTGTGATGTGACACCGGATGGTGCTCAGTGGCACTGGTCAGCCCTCCGGCCGCCGCTCAGCGCAGGCCGGTGCCCCTGGCCAACGCCGTCCGGATCAGCACGGTGATCAGGTCGCCGTAGCCGATGCCGCCCTGCGCCCACATCCGCGGGTACATCGAGATCGGGGTGAAGCCCGGCAACGTGTTCACCTCGTTGATCACCACGTCGCCGTCGGGTCGGACGAAGAAGTCGACCCTGGCCAGGCCCTGCGCGTCCAACGCGGTGAACGCCCGCCGGGAGAGCTCCTGGATCCGGGCGGTCACCTCGTCCGGCAGTTGCGCCGGGATGTCGAAGGTGGCCGCCGAATCGTCGAGGTACTTCGCCTCGAAATCGTAGAACTCGTGCTCCCCGCCGACCTTGATCTCGGCAGTCGGTGACGCCTCGATGCGGCCGTCCGGGTACTCGAGCACCCCGCACTCGATCTCCCGGCCGATGACGGCTGCCTCGACCAGCACCTTCGGATCTGTCTGCCTGGCATGGTCGATCGCATGGTCCAGGTCGCCCCAGGAGTCGACCCGGCTGACGCCGAGCGACGAACCGGCCCTCGCGGGTTTGACGAAGACCGGCAGGCCGAGCCGATCCCGGTCCTGCTGGCTCAGGGTGGGCACCCCGGGCCGTAGCACCGCCCACTCCCCGACCGGCAATCCCTCTGCGGCCAGCAGCTTTTTGGTGAACTCCTTGTCCATGGCGGCGGCCGAGGCCAGCACACCCGCCCCGACGTAGGGCACCCCGGCCAGTTCGAGCAGTCCCTGGATGGTGCCGTCCTCGCCGTAGGGGCCGTGCAGTACGGGGAACACCACGTCCACGTCGAGCGCCGAATCGGTCACCCCGCCCACGGCGCCGTCCAGGGCGACCATCGTCGCCGCTGTCGGATCGACGGGTAAGGCCACGGCAGAACCCGTTGTCACCGTGGGCAGCACCGAGCCGATGACGGCCGGCACGGCGGAGGGGTCCATCTGCAGCCAGCTTCCCTGGGGCGTGATGCCGATCGCCGTGGCAGCAAAGGTTTCCGGATCGAGATTGGCCAGTACGCCGGCCGCCGAGATACAGGAAACTGGATGCTCGCCACTGCGGCCACCGAAGACGACGGCCACCCGGATCCGCTCGGAGGTCATGGCGTCAAACCCTAGAGGATCGATCCTCGCCGTCTTCCCCGCCGCGGGCCTCGTCGATCCCCGTGTCGTCGTCGATCGCGCCGGCACCGCTGCCGTTGGCCTCGGCACTCGCGGCGAACAGGCCGGTCATGGTCGGCAGCTCCGCGACCGAGGCGTCCAGGTCCCGCAGGTGGTCCTGGGACGCCTTCAGCAGGGCTTCGGAGTCGCGCCTGATGAACGCGGCGAGCATCTCGCTGTGCTGCGCATGCAACTCGTTGCGGTCGTCGTTGGAGATGTGCGCCATCGGCTGGATCGGCTCGGTGATGTTCCACACCGACTCGATCATGTGCATCAGCCTCGGCATCCGGCACGGGGTGGTGAGCGCCAGATGGAAACGTCGGCTGTCACGTTGGTAGGCCCGGTAGTCCTCGTCCAGCAGCGCCTGGTCGAGCGCGGCGAGGGCGGCTGCGGCCCTGCGGTCGTCGTCCGGGCCGGCCAGTCCGACCGCTGCCGCCAATCCGGCCATCTCCAGCACCCCGCGGACGACGTAGAGCTCCCGGAACTCCTCGACGGTGAGCAGGGTGACCGAGTATCCGGCTCTCGGCTGGTGATCGATCAGACCCTCGCCGATGAGTGTCTTGAGCGCCTCACGGATCGGGATGCGACTGACCCCGAACAGGTCCGCGGTCTCGTCGACCGGGATGGGACTACCCGGCGGCACCTCGCCGCTGAGAATGGCCCGTCGCAACTCGTCGAGAATCGCCTGCTGGGAGAGCCCCGGGTGATCAGACGCCAGGATCGAGATCAACGCCGACGTCCGACGCAGACCTGGCATCTGGGCACCACTCCCTTCGCGGTCGACCGGCGCACGGCATGGTCCGTTCGGATTGTCGTGCGCGGCGATCAGACCCTGCGATCAGACCGTGAACTGTTCGAGGAGACCAGCATATTGCTTGGATCCGGGTGCGGCGTATTCCGATCGCGTGCTCGTCTGCAGCCCCAGGGCGACCAGCGATTCCACCGTCTTGGTGGCCGCGGCCACGCCGTCCACCACGGGAACCCCGACCTGTTCGCTCAGGTAGGCGCAGAGATCGGCCATGCCGGCGCAGCCCAGGACTACGACGTCGGCGCCGTCGTCCTCCACGGCGCGCTTGCACTCCTGGGTGATCCTTTCGCGGGCCGGCGACCCGGGCAGATCCAGTTCGAGCACCGGGATCTCGCAGGCCCGGACGTTCCGGCAGAATGTCGACATCCCGTACCTGGCAGCGAGTTCCCACGCCCGGCCGCGGGTGCGGCCGAGCGTGGTGACCACGGAGAACCCCCGACCGAGGAAGCTCGCCGTGTGCATGGCTGCCTCGGCGATACCGATCACCGGGCCGCGCGCCAACTCTCGCGCGGCGTCCAGCCCAGGATCGCCGAAGCAGGCGATGACGTAACCGTCGACACCGTCCCGCTCGCCGGCGGCGATCTCGGCCAGCAGGCCGGGCACCGCCAGCGCCTCGTCGTAGTGACTTTCGATCGACGCCGGCCCCATCGTCGGGCTGACCGCCTCGATGACCGTGCCGGCGGCGGCCACCGATCGCGCACAGTCGCCGATCTTCTCGGTCATCGCCCAGGTGGTGTTCGGATTGATCACCTTGATCAACATCGGTTCGATCCTTCACTCAAGACAGCGGATGTGCGGGGAACGTCGGGTCGGTGCTGGGTCGATTCGCGAAGCTCAGCGGGCGATCTCGGCGCTGCGGTCGACCGTCGGGTAGTTGGCCTTGGCAGCGAACAACCGGCTGCCGATCATGTACAGGGCGAAGGCCAGCCCGGCGCCGATGAACCAGGTGTAGGTCGCCGCCTCGGCGGAGCCGAAGAACACCACGACCATCCCCGCGATGGCGGAGAACGCGGTCACCACAACGGCAACGGGGTTGTAGCCCTTCTTGTAGTGGTACTTCCCGTTGGGATCCAGGGTGTACAGGGCGTCCACGTTCACCTGACGACGCTTCACCAGGTAGTAATCGGCGATGAGCACGCCGTACAGCGGGCCGATGAACGCGCCCAACGTGTCCAGCGTGTAGTGGATCGTCTCCGGGCTGTTGTACAAGTTCCACGGGGTGATCAGCACCGAACCGACCGCGGCGATCATGCCGCCCATCCGCCAGGAGATCTTCTGCGGGTTCACGTTCGAGAAATCGAAAGCGGGCGAGACGAAGTTCGCCACGATGTTGATCCCGACGGTGGCGATCATGAACGTCAGCGCGCCCAGGATGACGGCGTACACGTTGTCCAGCTTCGCGACGGTGTGCACCGGGTCGATGATCAACTCACCGAACACCGGGCGGGTGGCCGCTGCGGTGACCACGACGAGCAGCGAGAACACCAGGAAGTTCACCGGCAGACCGAGGAAGTTGCCCTTCTTGACCGCACCGAAACTCTTGCCGTAGCGGGCGAAGTCGCCGTAGTTGAGCATCGGACCGGAGAAGTAGGACACCACCAGGGCGATCGCGGACAGCAGCACCGGCAGCACCGCCCACCCGGTCAGCGTGATCCCACCCTCGGCGAGGTTGAAATCAATGTTCTCCCAACCGGCCTCGATGACGAGGTAGCCGGCGAGCAGGAACATCACCACATACACCGCGGGACCACAGAAGTCGATGAACTTCCGGATCGACTCCATCCCCCGCCAGAACACGATCGCCTGCGCGATCCACATGATCCCGAAGCCGATCCAACCCAACAGCGACAATCCGGCGAACCCGTACTGCGCGACCTCCGCGTAGGGGGCGAGTCCCGGCCACAACTTGATCGCCAACAACACCAGGGCCACCGACGCCAGATACGTCTGG
>Ga0164306_10001098_pt1 | contig 11793 bp, 8 predicted proteins | sample Whisoiple_242_MG_FD_110213 | JGI IMG/M metagenome (GOLD analysis project Ga0164306, IMG submission 110213) | Soil microbial communities amended with fresh organic matter from upstate New York, USA - Whitman soil sample_242_MG | ecosystem: Environmental > Terrestrial > Soil > Unclassified >... | reverse complement strand
ATGTACGTGCTACTTTCGGCTCATCCTCAATAACCAATAAACGCAAAGTCCACCTCCCGCTTCGGTGGAAGAATTGCCGTCACTTTCTCATTCCGTGACGTGCAAATTCCATCCGCTGTTCACGCTACGAAAAACTGCTCGTGTGCTGCTTTCCTTATCGCTGACCCTGGGGCTTAATAAAGAGCGCGATTTCTCTTCTCCAGAAATCGAACTCTCCCACCTTCTTTTCGTGCATTCGATCAGAAGGCGATGTGCCATTAGTACATGTTGAAAGATGTACTATAGTACACGTATTTTTTGAAACTGGAAGATAATTTTTCGCTAAATTCGAGGGTTTTCTGCGAAATTGAATGCTCAAAAACCCAGAACCACCTGAGCTATAAAAGAACCTTCCTGTTTCGTGAGGACAATATAGCATGTCCTTAAGGACATGGCAACATATTGTCCTATGGTACATGTACTATATTTGGGTTGATCGTTTCAGCAAACACAAAACGCCTATAACTTATTTATCTAAAAAGACTTATGGGGGATGCAAATCCGGTAACATACCCACTTCATCGCCCCCGCAAGCAGCTTGCCTGTGGAAAACTTATGAACCAGCCCGCGATCGGATCCCCTCAAAAAACCTGGTCATCCTGTGAACAGATTCATCTGCCCGGAAATCGTTCTGTGATCCGCTTCAGGCGCTTCATCTCTGGCGATGATGCCATGCCGCCGGCACAATCTCTTGACTAGAGCCGAAACCCGCTTCCTGTATTCCATCGGAAGAAAAGCGCGGTCGGCATATCGCGCCTTATATAAAGAAACAAGGTGCGGAAAATGTTCTTGCAAAAACGGCATGAATATTTTTTCGGAGCAGGGTTTCAGAAAAAGCGGGATCGCGGCAACGGAACGCGCGCCAGCCTGCGCCGCAGCACGGACCACGCTCTCCAGATCCCTGGGTGAGTCGGTGATTCCCGGGAGAACAGGGGCGCAATTTACGCTGGTCGGAATTCCCGCTGCAATAAGTTTCCGCACCGCGCTAAAGCGTAAGTCAGGCCGCGGCGCCCGCGGCTCAAGTATGCGGGCCAGGCTTGCGTTCGTGGTGGTAATCGTAACGTGAATCCTAAGGCGGTTATTCGTGGCGATGACGCGCAGCAGCTCGAGATCGCGCAGAATGAGATCAGACTTTGTCACCAGCCCGAGCGACAGGCCGTGATGACGGGAAAACTCTTCCATGATTGCGCGCGTGACGCCGAATTTCCGCTCTGCCGGCTGGTACGGATCAGTGGCGGTGCCGATGGCGATGCTTTGTCCGGCGCGCACCTGTTTCAGCTCCTGCCGCAACAGCCACGCGCTGTGTTTCTTCACGTAGATTTTTCGCTCGAAATCCAGCCCGTCCCGCATCTCCATAAATTCGTGGGTATAGCGCGCATAGCAATACTTGCAGGCGAATTCGCAGCCCCGGTAGGGATTGATCTGCCACGAGAAGGGCACGCGCGGCGAGTCGCACCGTGTTAGCATGCTGCGATTCTCCAGGGTCAGGTAGTCGACCTTGTGGCCTTGGGAAATCGCTTCTCCCTGGGCCGCGAGGCGGGCAATGCCGACGAGCGGGGAGTGTGATTGGGGCTGGGGGAAGAGGGATTCCATGTGATTCGTTTTTTATTCGCTTATGATAATACGAGGTTTCAGCCGGAAATGCAATCTTTTGGAATTTCAGGAGACTCTGGGCCTTACGGCGCAGGGGAAGTTGCAAATGGCAACAGGCGGCCGGCATCCTGGTCTGCAAGCCAGAGCAATCGGCCGTTTTCCGGGCGCACCCCCTGGGCGGGATACTTTTCTGCCCCAGGCCTGAGCACAGCATTAAGAATCTGCGCCTTGCTCTCACCCGAAACCAGAAAAATCACATCAGCGGCGTGGTTCAATACCGGGAACGTGAGGGTTATACGGAAAGTCTGAAGCTTTTCCACCCAGTTGGCCGCCACTCTGCTTGAAACGTCACTCAGCGCGCTGCTCCCGGGAAAGAGCGAGGCGGTGTGTCCATCATCGCCAAGGCCCAGAAATATCAGGTCAAAGCGTGGCCAGGCATGATTGAGTAGACGAAAAAAATCTGCCAGTTGTTCGTCATAATCCTTCGCGGCTGCTTCAGGCTCCAGCTCTGTGCGGATACGGTGAACATTCTTCTCCGGAATGGGCGCCTTCGACAAAAGAGACTCGCTGGCCATCCGGAAATTGCTGTCGGGGTGGTCGGGAGGCACGTCTCGTTCATCACCAAAGAAGACATGGATGCGGTCCCATGGCAGTTCCTTGTGTTCGGCCGCCAAAAGGGAATAGACGGCGCGCGGCGTGTTCCCGCCGGAGAGGGCCACAGAAAACCGGTCACGCTCTTTGATTCCGGCTTCGGCCAGACGATGAAATTCCTGTGCCGCCACGCGTGCCAGCGTCGCATTATCAGGAACGATTTTTACTTCTACCGGCATACCCAAGAATTTGGCTTCCCCGGCTGCTGACCGGCGCTACTCTTTGATCTTTCTCCAGGAGCGTCCATCCCGGGCGATGATGTCAGTGGCTTCCTCGGGGCCCCAGGATCCAGCGGCGTAGTTGGGGAAATTGCGCGCCGCCAATGCCTTCCATACATCGAGTACGGGGTCCACCACCGTCCAGCCGGCTTCCACCATATCAGCGCGCTGGTAGAGAGTCTGGTCGCCCATAATGCCGTCGTAAAGAAGCACCTCATATCCCGTGTTGGCGGTGGTGCCGAAGTAGTCGGAATAGTTGAAGTCCATTTCCACTTCGCCCACTTTCATTTGTGCCCCTGGAATCTTCGCGCCGAAGCGGAGCGAGATACCCTCATCCGGCGCGATGTGAATAATGAGCTGATTCGCGTCCAGACTGTTGACGGGAGTGTCGCGGAAAAGAACCAGGGGAGCGCGCTTGAATTGAACGGCGACCTCGGTGTGCCGCGTAGCCAGCCGCTTTCCGGTGCGCAGATAAAATGGCACGCCGGCCCAGCGCCAGTTGTCGATCATCAGGCGCAGCGCGACAAAGGTTTCTGTCTTGGAATCCGCCGGAACGCCTTCCTCCGCACGGTATGCAGGCACGCGCTCGCCCTTTACCGTTCCAGCGCCATATTGGCCCCGGACAGCACAGTGCAACACGTCTTCTTCGCTGAATGGCTGCAGCGCGTGCAGAATTTTCGCCTGCTCGTCATGCACCGCGGTCGAGTTGAAGGAAATGGGGGGCTCCATGGTGGTAAGTGAAACCAGCTGGAACAGGTGATTGGGCACCATGTCACGCAGCGTTCCCGCCATATCAAAGTAGCCGCCGCGTTTCTCCACTCCCACGGTTTCCGCGACCGTGATCTGAACGTGATCAATGTAACGCCGGTTCCAGATGGGCTCAAAAATGCCGTTGCTGAAACGGAAAACAAGGATGTTTTGCACCGTTTCCTTGCCCAGATAATGATCGATGCGGAAGATCTGGCGCTCCGTGAGGACCTTGCTGACCTGGCGGTTGAGCGCCTTTGCCGATTCAAGGTCATTGCCGAACGGCTTTTCAAAGACCACGCGCCGCCAATGGCCGTCTTTTTCACAAGCTAGATCGGACGCCCCCAGATGGTCGACGATGTTCCCAAAGAATGCCGGGCTGGTGGCGAGATAAAAAAAGTAATTGCCCTGGGTATTGCAGTTTTTGTCGACCTCCGCCAGCACCTCGGCCACCCGCTTGTACAGTTCTGGATCATGAAATTCGCCGCCCACATAGTAGACCCGCTCCATCATCCAATCATGCAGCTTGGGATCCACCGTGCTGGTGGCGAACTTCTGCAGGTTGTCGCTCATGATCTGCTGGTATTGTTCCCGCGTGTAATCGTTGCGGCCCACGCCCACAATCGCGAAGTCGGAGGAGAGCAGCTTGCTTTTCACCAGGTTATAAAGCGCCGGGAAAAGCTTGCGCGCCGTCAGGTCGCCGGTGCCGCCGAAGATGACCATGGCACAGGGCCCGGTAGGGGGCGGAGACCCCGACGGCGCCTGGTCCATGGCCGGCAATTCTCTTTCCAGTTGAGGCATGTGAGACCTTCTCCTGTCAGGAAGCTTTTTCCGTTTTTTGCGTCAGCTCAATGTGACCGCCGAACTTCTGCCGCATGGCGCTGAGCATCTTTTCCGCGAAGGTATGCTGCTGGCGTGAACGGAAGCGCGTATAAAGCGCCGCGGTCAAAACGTCGGCGGGGACAGCTTCTTCGATGGCGGCATTTACAGTCCAGCGGCCCTCGCCTGAATCCTGCACCGTTCCGGAGTATTCAGAGAGCGTAGGATTTTCCGCCAGCGCCATGGCTGTGAGATCAAGCAGCCACGATGAAATGACGCTGCCGCGCCGCCAGACTTCCGCGATGTCCGCCAGGTTGAGATCGTAACGATGACCTTCCGGCAGCTGATCGGAAGTTGCGTTGCGGAAAATATCGAAGCCTTCGGCATAAGCCTGCATCAGGCCGTATTCAATCCCGTTGTGCACCATTTTTACGAAATGGCCGGCGCCGGAAGGACCACAGTAAAGGTAGCCTTGTTCGGATGTGCCGCCGAGCTTTTCCCGGCCGGGCGTGCGGGGAATCTCACCCATGCCGGGCGCAAGGGTTTTGAAGATAGGATCGAGGCGCTCCACGGCTTCTTTCGGCCCACCCAGCATCATGCAGTATCCGCGTTCCAGTCCCCAGACGCCGCCGCTGGTTCCAACGTCAATATAATGAATGCCGCGCTCTTTCAGTTTCTGCGACCGGCGCACATCATCTTTATAGTAAGAGTTGCCGCCGTCGATGATGACGTCGTCCGCCTGGAAACGCTGGGCCAGCGCGTTCACGGTTTGCTCCGTGGGATCGCCTGCCGGGACCATAATCCACGCCGCGCGCGGCTTGCTCAGCGTGGCGGCGAAATCGTCGAGAGAACTGGAGCCGGTTGCGCCTTCGCCGGCCAGCGCATTCACGTTCTGCGGGCTCAGATCAGACACCACGCATTGATGTCCGGCGCGCATCAGCCGCCGCACCATGTTGCCACCCATCCGGCCCAGACCGATCATTCCTAGTTGCATTTTTACCTTCCGAGCAAAGCGAGGAATCCCTACCTGCTGCGCTCTAGTTGCGTAAGCTCTATGTCAGTGCTTCCACCACATTCTTTTCCAGTGTCTTGAGAGCGGCATCTACATTGGCGTTTAAATGCACGCGCAACGCTCGCCGCTTGCGGTCCGCCAGCACCTGGAAATCACCCCGGGCCTGCGCCGCCTTGACGGTCCCAAAAGTATATTTCTGCCCAGGGACAGGGAGATCGTTCGTGTCATCGCAGGTGATTTGCAGGAAGACTCCACTGTTTGGGCCGCCCTTATATGCCTGGCCGGTGGAGTGCAGGAAACGCGGGCCAAAGCCCAGACAGGTTGCCACATGCTTGCGATCTTGCACGGCATGGCGCATCGCCTGTAGCGTCTCTTCATGCGCGCTATTCATCTCGATATACGCCAGCAGCGCCATGTAGTCACCCGGGTTGATCTGGCTGAGATGCGCGCGCAGGAAGCCCGTCAACGATCGATCGCTTCCGGCAAGGCCCTTCAGGTTCGCGGCATTGCGCTCGTCGGTAAAGAGTTTAATGCCGCCCTGGTCGAAAATCGGCGACTCTTCCGGCAGCTTGCCGGTTTTCTCATACGCTTCAGTCAACTGGCGGGTGACAATCTTGCTGGCTTCAACGTCAGGCTGGTTGAAAGGATTGATTTTCAGGATCGATCCCGCAACTGCCGTCGCGATCTCCCAGCGGAAGAATTCCTGCCCCAGATCGTATGTGTCGGCCAATTCGATTTCGACAACAGGATGGCCCGCGGCGCGAAGAGCGTCCAGCTTCTGCTTCTGGGCAGTGTCGGGTTCATTGGCGAGCCGTAGATGAACGAACACCCGATCGTTGCCGTAGACCTCAGGCGCACCCAGCGCTTCACGGTCCACAGGAATCAGCCCTTTGCCGATCTTGCCTGTGCTCTCCGCGATGAGCTGTTCCAGCCATGCACCCAGATCGTGGATTCCCGGCGACGTAATGATGGTGACTTTGTTTCGGCCAAGATTTCCCAGCGTTCCCAGAATTGCGCCCAGCACGGCGCCAGGATTCTGGTCCGCTGGAACCTCCGGCTTGCAGGCCTGGACCATTTCATTCGTGCGTTGCAGGAATTTGGCCAGGTCGAGCCCGATGATGGCTGCCGGAACCATGCCGAAGTTCGAGAGGGCAGAGTAGCGTCCGCCAATACTGGCTACGCCGAAAAAGATTTTACGGAAATGATCGCGCTCAGCCACCTGTTGCATCTTGGAGCCGGGATCGGTAATGGCGATGAAGTGGTCTCCCGCCTTTCCCTTTTCCACAACCTGCTGCATGCGATCAAAAAAGTATTGCTTGAAGATATTCGGTTCCAGCGTGCTGCCGGACTTGCTGGCCACGATGCACAGCGTCCGCGCCAGATCAACCTGGCCTTCGATGGATTTAATCTGCGCCGGATCGGTGGAATCCAGAACATGCAGCTCTGGATGTCCGGACTGCTTACCGTAGGTGATCTTCAGCACCTCAGGACATAGGCTGGAGCCGCCCATCCCCAGCAGCAACGCATGGGTAAAACCCGCCTTTGCGGCGTCGGCCGTTGCGGCGGTGAGCTGCGACAGCTGCGTAAGCTGTTCTTCGACAATCGGAAGCCAGCCGATCCACTTGTTTTCATCGTCGCTGGTCCAGAGGGATGGATCGCCTCGCCAGAGACGGGCCATTTTGGCGCCGGACTGCCAGTCGTTGAGCGTCGCCTGCACCGCTTGCATGAGCGGCGCGGAAAATTCCCAGCGGGGAGACTGGATCATTGTTTTCGTGCTCACTGGTTCCTTTTCTTCTGCTCCACCGCCGCGATCAGCTTGGCGAATGCGTCGGCAAAGAGCTTGATGGCCTCATCCAGAAGCTGGTCTGTTACCTTCCGCATGGAGATGCGCGCTTTTTCCAGGTTCGTCATGGCGGCGTCGGCTGCCGCAAGGTCGGCATCCAGCGTACGCCGCACAACTCCATGATCGCGAAAGGCGTCCATGGTCGCGGGCGGGATGGTGTTCACCGTGTCCGGGCCGATCAGCTCTTCGATATACAGCACATCGCGATACTGGGGGTTCTTGGTGCTGGTGCTGGCCCAGAGCAGACGTTGCGTCTGCGCTCCACGTGCCGCCAGAGCCTTCCAGCGTGGACTAGCGATTAGATTCTGATAGAACCTGTAGGCCTGCTTGGCGTTGGCGATTGCCACCTTGCCGTGCAGCGAATGCAGAAGCTGCTCGCGCTCAGGGCTGCCAGGATTTTTGAGTTCAGTGTCGATCATGGAATCCGCCAGCGTATCAATGCGGCTTACAAAGAAGCTGGCGACGCTGGCGATCCCGCTGATGTCCTTGCCGGCCTTCTGCGCCGCTTCCAGACCATCGATATATGCTTCGGCGACCTTAATATAGGCTTCCTGGGAGAACAGCAGCGTGATGTTGATGTTGAGGCCTTCACTGGTAAGCTGGCGGACAGGCGCTACGCCTTCCGGCGTTCCCGGAACTTTGATCATGATGTTAGGACGAGACACTTCCTTCCACAACCGGCGCGCCTCTTCGATTGTCCCCTGCGTGTCCCGCGCCAGCGTGGGTGAGACTTCAAGGCTCACGTAGCCATCGCGTTTATTGGTTGCGTCATAGACGGGACGCAATATGTCGGCGGCGTCCTGTATGTCGCGCACGGCGATGCGCTCAAAGATGTCCCCGGCGCTCAGGCCCTGGGCGATAAGCTGATCGAGGAAGCCGGCATAATCGTTGCTGCCGGCAATCGCCTTCTCAAAGATGGAAGGATTCGACGTCATTCCGCGCAGCCCGTCATTATCGATCAGGCGCTTGAGTTCACCGCTGGTGATCAGATCGCGCCGGATGTAATCCAGCCATACGGACTGGCCAAACTTCTGCAATTCCAGCAGCGGATTCTGTGTGCTTGCGCTGCTCTGGGTCTGCTTTTCGGGGGTGGTAACCGGGTTCATGAAATCTTCTCCTTGATGGCCGAGTTAACGATGGCCGAATTAACGACGGCCGGGTCGGTCGCGTAGCGCTGTTCCATGCTGTGAATCTTTGCCAGGCGCCGGCGATGCCTGTCTTCACCGGTAAAGCGGGCGCTCAGAAAAATCGTACATAAATCTTTTGCCAGCTCATCCGCCACAACGCGCGAGCCCAGCACCAGAACGTTCAGGTCGTCATGCTCCACGCCCTGGTGCGCGGAGTAAGAGTCATGGCACAGGCCGGCGCGGATGCCTGGGACCTTATTTGCCGCGACAGAAGCGCCAACGCCGCTGCCGCAGATGAGAATGCCTCGTTCTGATCCGCCCTGAAGCACGCCGCGCGCCACAGCTTCAGCGTAATCAGGATAATCCACCGGCGCGGTGCTGTCAGTTCCCACGTCGACCAGTTGGTGGCCGCTTTTCTGCAAGTGCTCAATGAGCACTTTTTTCAGTGCAAAGCCGGCATGATCAGAACCGATGGTGATTTTCATGGATAGCTCTTAGCTCTTAGCCATTAGCCTTTAGCCAAAAACGATGGACCACCAGCAACGGCTAAAGGCCAAAAATTAAGAGCTGTTTTTTTTCAACATCTCGCGGGCCACGGCCAGCAGGGCGTCCGGAGTGAAGCCGAATTTCTTTTGTAATTCTTTCAGCGGCGCGGAAGCGCCGAACGTCTTCATGCCGATACTCTTTCCCTTATGGCCAACATATTGCGCCCAGCCAAATGTGGACGCCTGCTCCACCGAGATGCGTGCGGTTACCGCGCCAGGCAATACGCTTTCGCGATATTCCGCCGGCTGCTTTTCAAATATCTCCCATGACGGCATGCTCACCACGCGCACCTTGCGGCCTTCCGCGGCCAGGGTTTCGTAAACCGCGAGGCAAAGAGAAACTTCGCTGCCGGTGCCCATCAATATGAGCTCGGGTACTCCGCCGGATGAGTCGGCCAGCACGTAAGCGCCTTTTGCTACGCCGGCGGCGGATGCATATTTGCCGCGATCGATGGTGGGCAATGCCTGCCGCGAGAGAATCAAAGCCGCAGGTTCATGCCGCAGCTGCATAATCACGCGCCAGGCCTCGGTAACTTCATTTGCGTCGGCGGGCCGCAGCGTAAGAAATCCCGGCAGAGCGCGGAGTGAGGCAAGCTGCTCCACCGGCTGGTGCGTGGGGCCGTCTTCACCCACGCCGATGGAATCATGCGTGAATACATAAATGACGGGAATCTCCATGATCGCCGCCAGGCGCATGGGCGGCCGCGAATAGTCGCTGAAGATAAGAAAGCCTGCCCCGAACGCACGGACTTTGCTGATGGACAGCCCGTTCAGGATGGAACACATGGCGTGCTCGCGGATGCCAAAGTGAAAATTGCGTCCGCTATAGTTGCCGGCCTCAAAGTCACCCGCGCCATCGAAGGTAAAACGGGTTTTGGTGGAAGGCGCCAGGTCGGCTGCGCCTCCCATGAGCCAGGGAACGTTTTGCGCGATCACATTCAGCACCTTGGCAGATGAGTCGCGGCTGGCTATTCCTTTGGGATCGGCGGGGAAGACGGGCAGATTTTTGTCCCAGCCGTCAGGAAGCTCGCGGCGCTGCATGCGGGTAACCTGATCGGCAAGAGATGGCGAGGTCTTTGCGTACTGCGCGAAAGTCGCTTCCCAGGCGGTGCGCAGCTCATGTCCGCGCTTGCCGATTCCGGAAGCAAAATGCTCACGGACGCCATCGGGAACAAAGAATTTTGCGTCTTCGGGCCAGCCGTAAGCGCGCTTGGCGCCGCGAATTTCGTCTTCACCCAGCGGCTCGCCGTGGGCCTCCTTGGTGTCCTGCTTATTGGGAGCGCCGTAGGCGATGTGGCTGTCAACGATAATGAAAGTCGGGCGGTCCTGCGTCTGCTGAAACACATTGAGCGCGCGGCTCAGCAGTTCCAGATCATTGGCATCGCCGACGCGCGTTACATTCCAGCCATAGCCCATAAAGCGGGCGGCAATATCTTCAGTGAACGCCAGTTTGGTCTGGCCTTCGATGGTGATGTGGTTGTTGTCGTAAATCCAGCAGAGATTGTTCAGCTTGAGATGCCCGGCAAGTGAAGCGGCCTCACTCGACACCCCTTCCATCATGTCCCCATCGCCACAGATTGCGTAAACGCGGTAATTGAACAACTCAACGCCGGGCTGGTTGAAGTGCTCCGCCTGCCACTTGGCGGCGATCGCCATTCCCACGCTGTTGGCCACGCCCTGGCCCAGCGGCCCGGTGGTGGTTTCGACGCCGGAGGTAATCCGATATTCGGGGTGTCCGGGGCATTTGCTGTCCAGCTGGCGGAAATGCTTGATGTCATCGAGCTTGACGGCGAGTTCACCCAGCGTTTCATAGTGCGGATTAACGGCCTTTACTCCCGTGAGGTGCAGCAGGGAATAGAGCAGCATGGAAGCGTGCCCGTTAGAGAGGACAAAGCGGTCGCGATTGGGCCAGATGGGAAATTCCGGATCGTAGCGCAGAAATCGCTGCCACAGCACGTAGGCCACCGGCGCCAGGGCCATGGGAGTTCCCGGATGCCCGGAGTTGGCTTGCTGCACCGCGTCCATCGATAGCGTGCGGATGGTGTTGATGCAGAGCTGGTCGCGATTGCCGGCGTTCTTGAGGTCTTTAGTGTGGTCGGCAACTTCTGGCAAGGTTACGGGAAGAGCCATTCTCTTAAGCACCCTCTATAGATAAGCCTAAACTAAATGGATGTTCCGTGGGGGGAAGCAAGCTTTTTTTATCGGGTGATCGGAAAATTGCCAGAAATGCCAAAATTGCCAAAGATCGCCGAAATTAGTGACGAAGACTAACGCGACAAACTGCAGAATGTTCGACCGGAAGCCAAGATTTATCAAAAGCGCCGATCTATTGAAGAACCTCAGGACGGCACAAGAGGGACAAAAGTAAAAGGGGGTATTTCTCCAACTGAATCCTCGACCACCCTGAAAATCCGAGAGCGCGGCCAGGTTGAGCCGCGCTCTCGGTTTCTGAAGAGGCAAAAAAGGATACGAGCCACAATCCCAGGTCCGGCGGTGACACCCCCTTGGCAACCACCGCCATTCCTAGTTAGTGCTTTTTCCGTTCATCCTGTTGAGTAGTGCAGAAAAGTGACGAAGCGTTGCAAAATTCGCCGTTTTTTTTTGCCTTACAGGACGGCATGGCCAATTTCATTGTAAGTGCTTCAATATCTTAGTCTTGGCGATGCAGCGATTTTCATCCTTCCGCCAGATCGATCTCAGTGCTGTTCACCGCTATTTGCGGTTTTAATCCGCTCCGCAGGCGGCGCGTTCTTCACCCATTTGTCGAACCACGTGACCATCTCCCACAGTGTGTGCTCCGTTGATTCCCGCCCAAGATAGCCGTGAGCTTCGTAGGGCAGTTGCACATAGCGCACGATCCCGCCGTTGCCCTTGATGGCCTGGTACATGCGCTCACTCTGGATGGGGAAAGTTCCGGAATTATCGTCTGCCATCCCGTGGATCAGCAGGATCGGGTGCTTGATTTTGTCGGCGTGCATGAATGGGGAAACCTTGATGTACATTTCCGGGGCTTCCCAGATGGTGCGGCGCTCGCTCTGGAATCCGAACGGGGTAAGGGTGCGGTTATAAGCTCCGCTGCGTGCGACCCCGGCGCGGAAAAGATCGGAGTGCGCCAGCAGATTGGCGGTCATGAAGGCGCCATAGCTGTGGCCGCCCACGCCTACGCGTTCAGGATCGGTAACGCCCATCTCAACGGCTT
>Ga0164306_10001097_pt1 | contig 11794 bp, 14 predicted proteins | sample Whisoiple_242_MG_FD_110213 | JGI IMG/M metagenome (GOLD analysis project Ga0164306, IMG submission 110213) | Soil microbial communities amended with fresh organic matter from upstate New York, USA - Whitman soil sample_242_MG | ecosystem: Environmental > Terrestrial > Soil > Unclassified >... | reverse complement strand
TTTCGTCGCGGAGTCCTCTCAGATGTACGCCGAGGCCGAACGGTTGGCCGAGGAGACCGGCGGGCACTACCTGGACCAGTTCACCAACGCCGAACGGGCCACGGACTGGCGCGGCAACAACAACATCGCCGAGTCGATCTACGTGCAGATGGGCCAGGAGGCACATCCGATTCCGGAATGGGTGGTGGTGGGCGCAGGCACTGGCGGAACGAGCGCGACCATCGGCCGCTACATCCGATACCGCCGCTACGCCACCCGGTTGTGTGTCGTCGACCCGGAGAACTCGGCGTTCTTTCCGTCGTATGCGCAGCGTCGCGACGACGTCGTCACCGGCGTGTCGTCCCGGATCGAGGGAATCGGCCGACCGCGCGTCGAACCGTCGTTTTTGCCTGACGTGGTCGACCGCATGCTGACGGTGCCCGATAAGGCCTCAATCGCCGCCTCGCGTCACGTCAGCGCGGTGCTCGGCCGCCGAGTCGGCCCGTCGACGGGAACCAATTTTTGGGGCGCGTTCTATCTGCTGGCCGAAATGGTCGCCGAGGGGCGCAGTGGATCTGTGGTCACGCTGATCGCCGACAGCGGAGATCGCTATGCCGACACCTACTTCAGCGACGAGTGGCTGGACGATGCCGGGCTTGACCCCTCGGCAGCCGCCGGAGTGCTTGTGGAGTTCGAGCGATCGGGCCGCTGGCCCTGACCCCCGGACTCGCGGGTGAGGGGACCGTCGGACGTGAGGAACAGCCACAGAGCGGCCAGGGCGAAGAACCCGACGTAGATGGACGCTCCCAACCCAGTCATTTCGTGCCTCGTTTCGACCTTCACACAGCTACTTGCCGTCATTGTGCATAACGACTCCGACAATCAAGATTCATCCCGCGGCGTGGCGTGACCTGGGTCGCTAACTCGTGACTTCCCGCGCGTCTGCCCGACGGTTAACGATTTGGCGGCACACCTGACCGGTGCGATACGCTGTCGTGGCTTCACGCGGGGTGTGGCGCAGCTTGGTAGCGTGCTTCGTTCGGGACGAAGAGGTCGTGGGTTCGAATCCCGCCACCCCGACTCGCGTCGTCGCAGATGGGCCCTGACTGGCAATTCCGGTCGGGGCCTTTTTCTGTCGCGGTCCCCGCAGCACCGCACAGAGTGGCATGTCAACCCCAGCCGGCGTGGCTGAACTCCAGAGCTCCCTACTCAAGTTGCTTCGTACTCCCGCAGGACTGGTGAGCCGTTGCGGTTCTTCGGGATCGGTATGTATATGTGATGCGTAGTCGGGTCGAGGGCCAGTGAGTGCGCCCCGTCTGCGAGAAAATCAGAACCACGAGCCGCCAAGCGGCGGTGATCTTGATCGAAGATGCTGACCCAACCGCTTTCCGCAGCGACGTAGACCCGTCTGGTGCCGGAATCGTAGGCCAGCACGTCGGGCGAGTCGCCTACTTCGTGATGCTCGATGACATGTCGGTTGGCCAGGTCAACTGTGACCATAGTGGCGTTGGCTTCGCAACCGACGAACATCACTTGGTCGGTGACATCGAGGGCCTGACCGTGCGGGTGCTCGCAACCTGGCACCGAAATCCGTTCCGTCACAGCGAAACTGACGGGGTCGATGACGGCCAGGTCGTCGCGGCCCTGCACCGCGACCACCATCCGGTCAGTGAAAGGGTTATAAACGACGTTGCCCACCTCACCGCCTAACGGAACGGTGGCACGGACTGCACCCCCTTCGGCGTCGATCACCGTTTCGGTGCCCGCGCTCTCGTTGGTCGTCCATACAGTGCCTCTTATGGGGTCATAGGCCAAACCGTCGGGATAGGTGTCGGTTGGGGCACGGAACACGACTTCGCCGGAGTCTTCGTTGATGGCGACCAGTTGGTTGTCTCCGGTCGCCGTCGCGTAGACCCGGTGCTTGTCCGGAACAACGATCACCCCGTGTATGTCGGGCAAATTCGGCACTGTCCGCAATACGCCATGCGCCCGAACATCAACATCGATGAGTTCGCCGGCACCCATATGTGCGATGAAGAGCCGACCGCGCTCGACATCCATTGCGGTGTAGTCGAATCGAACGGGACCACCACTGAGCGCCATCTCCGATACCTGTCGCAGCGGTAACTCAGCCGACTGCGTCGACGTACTGCATCCGGCGACGGTGGCGGTCAACGCCGCCCCGACCAGCAGCCGTGTCGACCATCGCACCGCCGTCGCCCTTCGCTGAGCGTGCGTCGAAACTGCGATGTTGCCGACGCTACGCTCGCTTTTTCCCATCACCTGTCGAGACGATCTATTATCTGCGTATGAATGCAGATATGAGGTCTTGCAGTCGTCGGCTGCCCGAAGATCAGGTCGACCTGGTCGTCGAAGTTTTTCGGATGCTGGCCGATGCCACCCGTGTCCAGTTGTTGTGGGCACTGGTGAGCCGTGAGATGTCGGTCAATGACCTGGCGACCCATATCGGCAAGCCCGCCCCTTCGGTGTCTCAGCACCTGGCGAAGCTGCGGATGGCGCGGCTGGTCCGCACCCGCCGCGACGGCACAACCATCTTCTACAGCCTCGATAACGACCACGTCGGACAACTGGTCACCGACGCGGTTTTCAACGCGGAGCACGCGGGACCGGGCGTCCCCGGCCATCATCGCGACATCGCCGAACTCGCGACCCCGCATCCCGACACCATCGACCCCAAGCCAGACGCGGCGCGAACGAAGGGGCGCGGAGCGTGACCCACGAGAAGCACCCGGACTCCGCGGAAGACGGACACCAGCACGACGCTGGCGGCAGTCACGACCACGAGCACGAACACAGCCACGGCGGGCGCGGCGGCAAGGTCGGTGCCGCGCTGCGGGAGGTGTTCGCCCCGCATAGCCACGATGCCTCCGACAGTATCGACGGCGCACTGGAGTCCAGTGCCGCTGGTATTCGAGCTGTCAAGATCAGTCTGCTCGCGCTCGGTGCCACCGCGGTTGCCCAATTGACAATCGTGTTGATCTCGGGGTCCGTGGCGCTACTGGCTGACACCATTCACAACTTCTCCGACGCCCTGACCGCCATCCCGTTGTGGGTCGCCTTCGCGCTCGGCACCAAGGCCGCCACCCGGCGCTATACCTATGGCTTCGGTCGTGCTGAAGACATCGCGGGACTGTTCGTGATCGCGATGATCGCCCTGTCGGCCATCATCGCCGGAATCGAATCAATTCGCCGTCTCATCAATCCGGTCCTCATCGAGCATGTCGGCTGGGTAGCCGCCGCCGGACTGGTCGGTTTCATCGGCAACGAACTCGTCGCGATCTACCGCATCCGCGTCGGGCGTCGCATTGGCTCAGCCGCCCTCGTCGCCGACGGATTACACGCCCGCACCGACGGATTCACCTCGCTGGCCGTCCTCTTCGGAGCCGCTGGCGTCGCTTTGGGCATCCCCTTGGCCGACCCCATTATCGGGCTGCTCATCACTGTGGCCATCGTCGCCGTGCTACGCACCGCCGTGCGCGACATCTTCCGCCGACTCATGGACGGAGTAGACCCCGAACTCGTCGACACCGCCGAAGCCGCGCTGGCCGCCGAACCCGGCGTCACCGAAGTCCGCAGCGTAAAGATGCGATGGATCGGCCACCGCCTACACGCCGACGCCGAACTCGACATCGACCCGACCACGAGCCTCACCGATGCGCATCGCATCGCCCACGAAGCCGAGCACACCCTGACTCACGCTGTCCCGAAGCTGTCGTCTGCACTCGTACACGCCTATCCAGCGACGATCCCGGACCACCGTTGACCCCGCCGATAGCGTCGCCCTGAACTGGCACTTCAAGTGTTTTAAGCGCCGTCTCCATCGCCAAACCCGCTAGTGGTGTCGTTCGGGACGAAGAGGGCGTGGGTTCGATTCCCGCCACCCCGACTCGCGTCGTCGCAGATTACAGAGCTTGACGGGTAACCGGTCGGATCCGTTTTCTGTCTCAGTCCGCAGTTGGCTCAGAGCGGACCGCCGATGCATGCAAACACGATGGGCGTCACTCGGTTGGAGCGAGTGTGAGTTGGCGGGCGTGAAAGTCTTGGTGCTCGCCTGGATAGCGGTAGACGCCTTCCAACGTCATGTAATCCTCGAAGAATTGGTCCCACCGGGTTGGGAAATGCATGCCGCTGCCCAACGCGTCGTCGCTTTCTCGCGCAAGTTTGCCTCGCAGGGAGGCAATCACCCGATCCATCTTTGCGCCCATCCGGTGGCGGTTGTAAACCAAAGCTGCCGCGCAGGAGCCGTAGTAGTTGATGACGTCGAACGGCGCGGTTGCGGCATTGAGCGTCCGGGCGAAAACGCGGCTCACTGAACCCGGTAGCCGGTTGAACACCTTCACCAGAGCGAGTAGCCGCTGCACGACCATGTAGCCGAACACCATGTGGAAAAGCAGTTGCTCGTTCGTCCAACGCGTGCCGCGGGTCGGACTGGCCCATGCGTCCTGCCGCTCAACTTCGGCGAGTAGTCGATGGAACTCGACGCGTGCCCGCTCCAATTCGCCCGCGATTTTCGCCCGGTCAATCGTGCTGCTCACATCTCTATGATGGCGTGGCCGAGTGATTCGTGTGTTGTTGGCTACTTGCGTGGGGTGATGCCGAGGTCGTCGAGCAGGCGGCGGACGCGCCCCTCGATGTCATCACGAATGGGTCGAACGGCGTCGAGGGATTGGCCTGCAGGGTCGGGCAGTTCCCAGTTCTCGTAGCGCTTTCCGGGGAAGAACGGGCAGGCGTCCCCGCAGCCCATCGTGACGACGACGTCGGCGGCATGGACTACTTCCTCGGTCCAGGGCTTGGGAAACTCGCGGGTGATGTCGATGCCAATCTCTTCCATGGCGGCGATGGCGGCAGGATTGACCTCGTTGCCGGGTTCGGAGCCACCCGACCAGGCAACGCCTTGGCCACCAGCGAGGTGATTGAAGTACGCGAGAGCCATTTGCGAGCGGCCTGCGTTGTGGGTGCACAGAAACAACACAGCGGGCATGTTGTCGGCGTTCTTCTTCATGATGCGGTCCGTTCGGTGGTCGATAGGGATGGCGTCGACGTGGATACGTTGAACCGGCGTCGCAGGGCCAGCGACACGTAGACCAAGGCAACGAGAACGGGCACCTCGATGAGCGGGCCGACCACCCCGGCGAGCGCCTGCCCAGACGTCGCTCCGTAGGTGGCGATTGCGACGGCAATAGCGAGCTCAAAGTTGTTGCCCGCAGCGGTGAACGCCAAAGTGGTTGTGCGTTGGTAGCCGAGACCGAGCAGAGCGCCCAAGACATAGCCGCCGCCCCACATGACGGCGAAGTAGGCCAGCAATGGCAGGGCAATTCGAGCGACATCGAAGGGGCGGCTGGTGATCTGGTCACCTTGAAGCGCGAACAGGATGACGATGGTGAAGAGCAGGCCATAAAGCGCCCAGGGGCCAATCTTCGGTAAGAACTTTGATTCGTACCAGACGCGGCCCTTGGCCTTCTCGCCGAATCGACGCGATAGGTACCCAGCCAGTAACGGGATGCCTAGAAAGATGAGTACGGACTTGGCGATCTGCCAAGCCGACGTGCTGATGGTCGTTTGTTCCAGTCCAAGCCACCCGGGCAGCACCGACAGGTAGAACCAGCCGAGCAGGGCGAACATGATGACCTGGAAGACCGAGTTGAGAGCGACCAAGACCGCGGCGGCTTCACGGTCTCCGCAGGCGAGGTCGTTCCAGATGATCACCATGGCGATGCAGCGGGCCAAGCCCACGATGATCAGGCCGGTGCGGTACTCGGGCAGGTCGGGCAGTAGTAGCCAGGCCAGAGTGAACATCAACGCGGGACCGAGCACCCAATTGAGCGCCAGCGAGCTGAACAGCATCTTGCGGTCGCCAGTGACCGTGTCGAGCCGGTCGTATCGGACCTTGGCAAGAACCGGGTACATCATGATTAACAGCCCAAGCGCTATCGGTAGCGAAACACCGTCGATCTGAACGCGATCCAATGCCGTATTCAGACCAGGCACGAGCCGCCCCAGCAGCAGTCCAACGGCCATCGCGATACCGATCCAAACCGGCAGGAACCTATCGAGCAGCGACAGCTTCTCAACGACTCCGGACTGCGTGCCGTCGATAGCCTTGGTCATACCCCGTGCCCCGACGTGACAACATCGCCGGAAACCACGCCGAGCACCATCGCGAGGTTCCGTAGGGTTTCCGGGACAACCGAGTAGTACACCCACGACGCACGGCGCTCAGACGTCAGAAGCCCAGCGTCCCGCAGCACTTTGAGATGGTGCGAGATGGTCGGCTGGGAGACATCGAAGCCACCGGAGATGTCGCAGACACAGGCCTCTCCACCGGCATGGCTGGCAACGAGGCTGAACAGACGAAGCCGCACCGGATCAGACAACGCCTTGAGCTTCGCCGCCACGTCGATGGCAGCGTCGACTGACAGCGGCTCGCGGACCAATGGGCCGTAGGCGCACGCGGAGACATCGCTCAACGGAGGCCGCAACTTAGACACACATCGATATTGACAGATATCGAATCAGGGGGTCAAGCGAACGTTCGGTGAACGACGAACGGGGTCGGCGGAACCTGGTCCCCACCGACCCCGGTGTCGCTCGTCGTGTGATCAGCAGCAGGCGTTGCTGACTTCCGCCGTTGCGGAGTCGGCAGCGTTCCCGCCGCAGCACACGCCACCCTCCCGGGCGCCGTCGTCTTCAAGATGCTCAGGGCTTTTGCCGAACGTGTCCGAGTCCGCAAGGACTGTGTAGACCTCCCACTTCTCGCCTGCGGGACCGGTCACCCACACCTTGTCCTGAGTGGCGAAGCAACACGTCGTACCAATCTCTTCATCCGTGAACAAGCCTTCGTTGCTCAGCCGTGCGATCTCGGCATGAACCTTCTCGCTGGAGTCGACCTCGACGCCGAGATGGTTGATCGTGCCGCCCTTTCCGGGATTTTCGAGCAGCACCAGCTTTAGCGGCGGCTCGGCAACGGCGAAGTTGGCGTAGCCCTCCTTCACCTTGGCTGGCGCGGTGTTGAACAATTTCGAGTAGAACGTGATTGCCTCGTCGAGGTCATCGACGTTGAGGGCGAGCTGCATACGAGACATTGTGGTGGTCCTTCCCTACGTGTTCGACTTATATCGATCTAGCGCGCTGGGTTCAGCATGCCTACCTCTTTGATATATGTCAATCCCTCTGGCATGATTACTCCCATGCCCAAGACACTTCCGACGGTCGATATGTCGGCTCCGGTGTGCTGCGCCCCCGTAGCTGCGGGACCGATGAGCGATGTCGATGCACTACATGTGGCGCTGCGACTCAAGGCACTCGCTGATCCAGCCAGGGTGAAGATCATGTCGTTTCTGTTCAGCTCACCCAATGGCGAGGAAAACAGCAGTGAGCTTGCCGCCGCCCTCAGTTTGACCGAGTCAACGGTCAGCCACCACCTGACCCAGCTACGGCAGGCGGGACTGATCGAGTCCGAGCGGAGAGGCATGAACGTGTACCACCATCCGCACCGCGATGCTATGGGCGCTCTATGCGTTGTGCTCGATCCCAACTGCTGCCCGTAGCGGCCGGCGGCGGCTACCAGCCAAGTGATCATTGACCTCGACCAGCGCCGAGGCTTCAGAAATTGACGCCCCCGTGGCGAATCGACAACCATCGGGTCTCAAGCCGAGTGTTCTTATCCGTGCAAAGGGTGTCGATCCCCGTGAAATAGCTGGTTATCTGCGTGAATCACCTATGGTCGTCTACGATTAGCAAGTCTATTTTCATGAGGAACTTGAGCGCGAGCTGCTCATACAGCAATCGCCCGACCGGACAGGGGGCAGGCCGTGTTTCCCGACATCAAGCGGGCGTTGCGGCTGGCCGGCATGCGGCCGATGCCACGATGGTCTCCGCCCACAACCGTGGATCTCACCGACAAACGGATCTTGCTGACCGGTGCGTCTTCGGGAATCGGGGCGGTTGCCGCACAGAAGTTGGGCGCCGAAGGCGCAACGGTCATCTGCGTGGCGCGTCGCCGGGACCTGTTGGCAGACATCGTCAACCGCATCACCGCAGCGGGCGGAAACGCCACCTTTATCGTCGCCGACCTTGCTGATCTCGACCAGGTCGACGAGGCGGTGCAGGCCGCCGGGCCCGTCGACATCCTGATCAACAATGCGGCACGGTCGATTCGCAGGCCGCTTGAAGACTCATTGGCACGCTGGCATGACATCGAACGAGTCATGCAGCTGAACTATTACGCCCCGCTCCGGCTCATTCGCGGCGTGGCACCAGGCATGATCGAACGCCGCGATGGACACATCATCAATGTCGCCACGTGGCGAGTGCTACCAGAGTCGTCCCCAATGTTCGCCGCCTACAACGCTTCCAAGGCGGCGTTGAGCGCCGTCAGTCGCGTCATCGACACCGAGTGGGGCAACCGGGGCGTGCACTCGACGACGGTGTACTACCCGTTAGTGGCGACGCCGATGATTGCACCCACCCTCGCCTACAAGGGTGTGGCAGCGCTGGCCGCCGACGAAGCCGCCGACTGGATGGTGACCGCGGCAAAGACACGGCCGATCCGTATCGCGCCGCGCAAGGCCCTGGCGCTTCGTGCCCTCGATGTGCTCGCCCCTCGCAAGCTCAACGGAGTGCTCGAACGCGAGACCAACCGCATGAATGCCCGCGCGGCCGAGGCCGCCGAGCACGCACCGGTAGCCAGCATCTGATGATCAGATCCGCACTCAGCGCAATGCTGGCCCTCTCGGTCATCCTGACCGGATGCCAGAGCCCCGAGCAGACATCCGGCAGACAGGCTTACCCCTCGGGTCCGGTGACGATGACGGCAGGAGCCAACCCCGGCAGCGGATTCGACATCACGATCCGGTCGGTCGTCGAAACCCTGCAGAAAGAAGAAATCGTCAAAGTGCCACTGCCGGTGCAGAATCGGCCGGGGGGCAGCGGATCCGACTTTCTGGCGACCATGGTGGAGCAGTACAAGGGAGCCGACGATCAAATCTCTGTCACGTCCCTGGCGATGATGGTGAACGAACTGCGCGGCAAGTCGAAGTACGGGTACGACGACGTCACCATGATCGCCCGCCTGATGACGGAGTACTTCGTTGTCGTCACCGCGTCCGGCGCCCCGTACCACAACCTCGCCGACGTGATGGCGGCGATCAAGTCCGACCCTTCTCACGTCAAAGTCGGTGCTGCGCAAGATGACGAGGCCCCGTTCGACCTGCTGGTTTTGGCGGCAGGGGGCGATCCGTCAACTATCAGCTACTCCCCCGCGGAGGGCGGTGGTGACCAGACGGCGGCGCTTCTCGACGGCCACATCAACGTTGCACTCGGCGGAGTCAGCGAGTTCATCGATGCCGTGAAGTCGGGAGACCTCAAAGCACTCGGTGTACTGGCCGGCAAGCGCCTACCCGGCATTGACGCTCCGACGGCGAGAGAGCAGGGACTCGACGTCACCCTGGCGAACTGGCGGGGCATCTACGGGCCGCCGGACATGCCACAGGCGGCCGTCGCATACTGGCAGAAGGCACTCGACGAGATGGTGAAGACGCCAACATGGAAGCAGATCGCGGAGCGACGCCAGTTCACCACCACGTTCATGATCGGTGACGAGTTCGCGACCTTCTTGGCCAAGACCCAGGCGGATGTGAAGGCCGCGCTGGAACAGGCGGCCAAGTGAGCGATGGCGTGAACACAGGCACCGGGGTGGGTCACCGACCCGAGAACCTCAGGCTGGCAGCATCTCTCACCACTGCGGCATTCTTTTGTGTGGCTTTGGTGGGCACTTTGGCGAAGGTGTCGAGCCAGTACACCTCGACCGGGGTGCTGCTGCTGTCCCAGAACTTGATCTGCTTGCTGTTCATGCTCCCGGTGGCGCTGCGAGGCGGCTGGTCATCGCTGCGCACCGGCAAGATCGGCCTTCACATTCTGCGCGCGACGATGGGGACCGCGTGCTGGTACGCCCTCTTCTTCGCGATCACGCAGATTCCGTTGTCCAACGCGACGCTGCTGACCTACAGCGCGCCACTGTGGATGCCACTCATCGCCTGGGTCGTCACCCGCGAACGGGTGTCCAGGCTGACCTGGCTGGGCGCAGGGATCGGCTTCGCCGGGGTGATCCTGGTACTTCAACCGCAGGGGCACACCTTCAGCCTCGGCGAACTGTCCGCGCTTGCGGGCGCCGTATTTCTTGCCGTCGCCATGATGTCTGTCCGCTGGCTCGGGGCGACCGAACCGACGACACGAGTCCTCTTCTACTACTTCCTGCTCTCGACGGTGATGTCGGTCCCCATCGCGCTTTTCGACTGGCGTCCGTTCACGTCGCAGGCCTGGGGTTGGTTGGTCGCGCTCGGTTTGGCACAGATGTTCTCGCAGGCCTTCATCGTGGTGGCGTACCGCTACGCCTCTGCGGAGAAGGTCGGGCCCTTCATCTACTCCGTCATCGTGTTCACCGCAGTGATCGACTGGATCGTCTGGGGCCATGCGCCGACGCCGCCCTCATATCTCGGCATGGCGCTGGTGATCGGAGGGGGACTGGTGGCCATTCGTGCAAAACGAAGCGCGGCAAGGGATGCGAAGGTAGGAGTTCAAGCATGAGTCAGTGGTTGGTTAGCAATCTTCCGTCCTGGTTGCTCCTCCTGGGAGTCGTCACCGTCGTTGCGGGCGGCGCAATCCTCATACAAAGAATCGTGCGCCGCAGGTTCACCAACCTCAAGGGCGAAGAGCACAACGACGTCATCAAGTTCGCGTTCGGGGTGATCGGCTTCGTGTTCGCGTTCTTCGTCGGCTTCGTCGTATCGGCGATGTGGGGACAGATCGGCGATGCCGACGGTAGGGCCAGGGGCGAAGGAGCGGCGGGTGTGCAGCTCGTCAGGGACGCCTCCGTGTTCGAGCACGCCGACAATGACCGAATTCGGAAAGCGTTGCTCGAATACGAGCAGGCCGCATTGGTCGAATGGAACGAAGCCGCGCAGGGCAATTCATACCCCGCGGCCGACGACGCGTTGTCTCGCCTCTATTCGGCATACGACGGCGTCAAAGTGCGGACGGACACCCAGAAGACCCTGCTTGGCGCCTCTTTCAGCAGCCTCGACACTCTCAGCCAGGCCCGCACGCAGCGGGTACTTCAAGCGCGCTCAGACGTCGGACCACCCTGGTCACTGTGGGCCGTGATCTGGCTGACCAGCGGCCTGCTCATCGGGTGCGCCATCATCTACGGCGTCGACAAGCCCGCCACCCACTACACGATGGTGGCGATTCTGGGCGTGTTGGTGGCCACCAACATTTTCCTGGTTCTGGAACTCTCACACCCGTTCATCGGCGAGATCGGCACGTCCTCGGAGCCGTTGCGCCAGGTAGTCCGGCTATTGACGTGATCGAGATAGCAATTCTCTGGTTTGACCGGCACCGCCGATGGGCATCAAAAGCTCTGTGACGCTGGCATCACCCAAGCTCGAACCCGCACTGCCCGCCGCGGCGGGGCCACTTTCGTCGACCGTTCTCGACCTGCTGGCCTGCCGCCCGCCGCAGCGGTCGTTCGCCCCTGTTGCACTCCCGATCGGTGAGGCCGACCCGTACGGGCTCGATCTGCACCTGGCGCTCTATGTCTGCTACGAGATGCACTACCGCGGCTTCGCGGGCGTCGACCCACGCTGGGAATGGAACCCCGAGCTGCTGGCGCTGCGTTCCCAGCTCGAAGACGTGTTCCTCGAAGCGGTCAGGCTCGACGTGGGCGACATCTCTGTCGACGAGCACGCCGACGCCGAGATGGATGCCCTCTGTGTCGAACCGATCGACGGCACAGGTC